>Ga0302322_100001323_pt1 | contig 20154 bp, 13 predicted proteins | sample Fen_T0_2_FD_203757 | JGI IMG/M metagenome (GOLD analysis project Ga0302322, IMG submission 203757) | Peat permafrost microbial communities from Stordalen Mire near Abisko, Sweden - Fen_T0_2 | ecosystem: Environmental > Terrestrial > Soil > Wetlands > Permafrost | place: Sweden: Abisko...
ATCAGTGGGTCTCCGAGCTCGGGATGTTAGTGGAATGCCCGGGCCTTTCGTGCTCGGGGTTATACCCGTGATTCCCGACGGGACAAGTCGGGAATCCCGCAAACGCTATTCGGTTCCGCTTCATTCACCGCACCTGTGCAAGTGGGCAGCGGCGGGGCAGCCCCCAAGAGAAGAGCGGGCGATCGCGTTCCAGGTCTGCACCTCGCGACCGGCTCGGTTCCCGGCGCGGGCGCGAGTTGCATTCACTGGTGATTCATCAGCTCTTTCGGCGGGGATGGCGTACGCACGGTATAATTTCCGTGGCGAGTGGGGCCTCCGGAGCGTCATCGGTGGGCGGGGCCTCCGGAGCGTCATCGGTGGGCGGGGCCTCCGGAGCGTCATCGGCGAGCGGGGCCTCCGGAGCGTCATCGGTGGGCGGGGCCTCCGGAGCGTCATCGGCGAGCGGGGCCTCCGGAGCGTCATCGGCGAGCGGGGCCTCCGGAGCGTCATCGGCGAGCGGCGCTCCCAAAGCGCGGCTCGCTTCTTTGCCGTTTTCGTAAGCCGGGGAAGTGACGAATGATGAGGAATTCAAGCACTACTTCGGACGCGGAGGGGGGGCTCGGGCTACGTTCTAGCTAATCGACGACGCCCTCGCCCACCACCCGGGGACCGACAAAATCGCGGGAAAGACCGGACCGATCGACAGACCGGCGGCGCCGCGTGGCCAGGGGGAGCTGCCGGCTCTGGCTCACCCGTGCTACACGCGCGTCACCTATGCGGTACACGCGTGCTCTCCTTCCGACCCTCAAAGAAGCTCCGGCCGACGCCACCAGCAAGAGCCACGTCTTTCTGCTCCGATCCGGCTACGTACGGCGCGTAGGCGCCGGCGTGTACAGCTTCTTGCCATTGGGCGTGCGCGTGCTGCGCAAGGTGGAAGCGATCGTCCGCTCCGAGATGGACGCGGCGGGTGCCCAAGAGGTGCTCTTGCCGGCGCTGCTGCCGGCTGACTACTTCAAGGAGACCGGGCGCTGGGACATGTTCGGCGACACTCTCTTTCGCTTGAAAGATCGCAAGGGGGCCGACTACCACCTGGGACCGACGCACGAAGAAATCATCACCGATTTGGCGCGACGAGAGATCAAGAGCTACCGCGATTTGCCCAAGAACCTGTACCAAATTCAGACCAAGTTCAGGGACGAAGCACGGCCCCGCGGTGGGCTGCTCAGGTGTCGTGAATTCTCGATGAAGGACGCTTACTCTTTCGACGTGGACGAAGAGTCGGCAAAGCTGAGCTACGAGCGCATGCGCGTGGCATACACGAACATCTTCGATCGCATCGGCTTCGATTACCGCATGGTGAGCGCGGATTCGGGGGCCATGGGCGGCTCGGGCAGCGCCGAGTTCCAGGTTTTGGTGCAGAGCGGCGAGGACGTGATCGCCGCTTGCTTGCACTGTAGCTACGCCGCAAACCTCGAGGTCGCCAAAACTCCTGCGCTTCCGCGCCGCGGCGCTGCGCCCGAAGCCGTGCCGGCACTCGAGAAAGTTCACACGCCGGGGCTCGGCAAAATTGAGCCGGTAGCCAAGTTCTTGGACCAGCCGCCGGCCAATTTCCTGAAGAGCCTCTTGTACTTGGTCGACAAGGAGCTGGTGATGGTCGTGCTCCGCGGCGACCACGACGTGAACGAAGTGAAGCTCGCGCGCGCGCTCGGCGTGAACGAGGTGCACTTGGCTGCGCCCGCGGACGTGGTGAAGGCCACCGGCGCCAAGGTCGGCTTCGCAGGCCCAGTGAATTTCAATGGGCGCGTCGTGATCGACGTCGACGCGGCCAGCCTCACCGACGCGGTGACTGGCGCCAACGAGACCGACTACCACTTGCTCCATGTCCAGCACGGCCGCGATTTCCAGGCCCAAGTGGTGGAAGTACGCCAGGTCGTGGACGGCGATTCGTGCCCGAACTGCGGGGCTACCCTGAAGCTTTACCGGGGGATCGAGGCCGGGCACATCTTCCTGCTCGGCACGCACTACACTTCCAAGATGTCCGCGACGTACCTCGACATCAAAGGCGAGAACAAGACGATCGTCATGGGTTGCTACGGCATCGGAGTTTCGCGCTTGGTGGCCGCCGCGATCGAGCAGCACCACGATGACAACGGCATCCTGTGGCCAATCAGCATTGCGCCGTATCAAGTGCACCTCGTCCAGCTCGGCAACGAGCCGGAAGTCGTGGCCGAAATTGCCCGACTCGAGCAAGAGCTCGAGGCCGCAGGCCTCGAAGTGTTGGTGGACGACCGCGAAGAGCGTCCGGGTGTGAAGTTCAAAGACGCCGATTTGATAGGCATCCCGCTTCGCGCGACGGTCGGGGCGCGCGGCCTGAAGAACGGACAAATCGAGTTCAAATTGCGCACCGAAAACGACCCGAAGAAGGTCGAGCTCTTGCCGCAAGCCGACGCGGTGCGCCTGATCAGCGAGCGCGTGCGCTACCTGCTCGACCAGACGAGGGCGAAAGTAAGCTGAGATGAGCGTCGACAAGAAGACCGTCGCCAGTTCCACCGATAGCGTCCACGCAGGCGTGCCCGCCGGACGCCCGCACAACGCGCTCGCGTTGAGCATCGAAGCGACCGCCACGTTCACGTTCGCGAACACGGCCGAACTCGAACGCTACATGCGCGGGGAAGACCCCGATCCCTCGCGCGAGGAGTACGGGCGCTACGGCAATCCCACCGTCTGTGAGCTGGAGCGGCGCGTGGCAGATCTGGAGCTCGCGGAAGCGGGCGTGGCATTTTCGAGTGGCATGGCAGCTGTCGCAACCGCAGTCCTGTCGCTGGTCAAAGCCGGTGAGCACGTGGTGCTGTTTCGCGACGGTTATCGCCGTACTCGCCAGCTCGTGACGCAGACCTTGGCGCGCTTCGGGGTCGAGCACAGCATCGTTCCGTCTGGGGATCTGACCGCCTTGGCCGGCGCCTTACGGGACAACACGCGGCTGGTGATCGCCGAATCACCGACCAATCCGTACTTGTATTGTGTGGATTTGTCGGAGCTCGCCAAGCTCGTCAAAGCGCGCGGACGGATCAAGACCTTGGTTGATTCGACGTTCGCGACGCCCGTCAATTGTCGTCCCTTGGAGTTCGGGATCGACTTGGTGGTGCACAGCGCCACCAAGTACCTATCAGGGCACAATGACGTGCTGGGCGGCGTCGTGGTCGGGCCGCAGCACTTGGTGTCATTGCTCCGCGACGCGCGCGGAGTGTTGGGCAGTGTGCTCGATCCGCACGCGGCCTTTCTAATCGCACGCGGCATCAAGACACTCGGCGTGCGCGTAGAACGTCAAAATGCCAGCGCGCTGGCCGTGGCGCGCCGCTTGGAAGGCGATCCGCGCATCGAGCGAGTCTTCTATCCGATGCTCGAAAGCCATCCCTCGCACTCGATCGCGCGCACTCAGATGCGCGGCGGTGGCGGCGTCGTCAGTTTCATCGTCAAGGGAGGGCGCGCAGCCGCGTCGCGCCTGATCGACGCGGTCAAGATCCCCAAAATCGCCGCTTCACTCGGCGGGGTCGAGTCGCTGATCGAGCAGCCCGCGATCATGAGCTACTCCGAGTTGTCCCCAGAGGATTTGGCCAAGGTCGGCATCGACCCGGCGCTGATTCGCATGGCGGTCGGCATCGAAGACAGCGCCGACTTGGTGCACGATCTCGAACAAGCGCTGCTCCGGTAGCGCGAACGTGCTGCCTGGCGGGAACCGCCTGTCGAACGGAACCGCGACGCGTTACGGCGGGTTTCGTCCGGCTTGGCCTTCGAGCCCCGTCGCAGAATCTCGCGGGCCTCCCATCAATCCCCCAGGGTGATGGTGAGCAGGGTCAGCCTGGGCTTGAACGAAGTGATGGTTTCCGCCGTGCGTGTCCAATTTGCACATCTCTTTTCGTGTCGCCCGATACGAGTGACGAGAGTAAGCTCGAACCGGTTCAGCCAACGTCGACCGCCTGCGCGCGCGCAGGAATGAATTGGGGAAGCAAGTGAGCGAGCTCAGGAGCTGGTTTCTGAGGAATGTGTTGGAGGCAGCGGAGCGCCAACTGGGGACGCCTGCCGTTTCCGGCCTGCGAAGCCGCCTCCCTCCGCGCCTGGCGGCGCACGCTTCGCTCGCCCGTCTACGCGCGAGCGCCGCGCTCGATTGCGTGCCGCTCGATGAAGGCGAAGAAATTTTGCTGTCTGTCGACTCGTTCCTGGGTGACGGCACGGGTAAGCTGCTCGAGAGCCTAGGGGTGGATCTCGCAGCACGCCTGCTCTCGCAAGATGGCAGCGTCGCCCGCTCCGGGGATCTGGCTGGCACCGTGGCTCGCCTGCAAACGTTCGTCGAGTACCCGTTCGTCGGCGTGCCGTTGCTTTTCGAGCTGCGCAAGAGCCTGACTGGCTTCTCGTTGATCGTCGGCGTCACCGGTCATTCGCGCGCGACGCGCGCCGTGCGCCACCTGACGATCGGCGCGATCATCGCCGCTGAGCGCTTCGCACGCGAAGTGGGCGCTGAGAATCTCAAGATTTCCGCAGAGAACATCGCCGATCGTTCGAACATCATCGCGCGCTACTTGCCTCTCGGAGGGCAGGTTGTCCCGGAACCGGCGCCGCCCACGCGACGCCCGCAGCCCGTTCGGCTGCCTACTGCTTCGCTCAGCGCGGAGGTCGAGCGCATTTTGCGGAGCTCTGCCCCGCCGCGACCGCTCGAAGAAGAATCACAACCGCCCGAGTCGATGACCTTGCGTGTCGCCAATGTGCCGGCCATCCGCGGTCCCGCAAGTAAGCGATAGCGCTCAGCTGCAGTCCGGGGTGATCAGCCCGCTGCGTACCGGGTCGGTGCCGCCCTTCAGCGTGTCCATGACCGAGCCCACGATACGCACAGGGCCCGGGCATGCCTGGTCGCGGTCAATGCTGATGCCCTTCAGCGTGAAGAGCACTTGCTTCGACTCACCTTTGTTCAGATTGATCGGAAACGTCGGCTCGGTCGTGGCGTCGCTCAGGTCGGCCAGAAATTCGCCGGCCTCGGTATGCAACTCGAATTTCCCGAGCGAGACCTGAGCCGAACCGTTGGTCTCTGAACCGAGCACGAGCTGGAGCTTGAAATTGCCCTCGAGCCCGCTAAACGCGCCGTTCGTCACCTTGATCGATTCGTCCGTGGTCCGCACCGATAGCGAGAGGTCGCTCGCGCTGCCGCAAGCAACCAGCAAGGCCGGGAGGACCCAAAGCGCTGACAATGACCGCATGCTCGAACATTAGCGGCGAATCGTAAGCCTTTCCAGTTCGGCTATGCTCGACCGCGGTGCGTCGGTCTTCCAGCGTCTTTCTCTCGATCTTGGGCTTGCTCGGTTGCGCCAAGCCTGCGCAAGACGCCCGTGGCGTCGATTACCCGAACGTGGTTGGCCCGGCGCTAGCGGTGTCGCCGCCCGCACTGCCCAAGAGGACTCCCCTCACCTCCCATGCGGCGGAAGCGAAACCCAGCACTGTGCCGACCAGCCCTGCATTCGGCAGCGCGCCTTTTGCCGGCAATGCCCCGGTATTGCTGGAACGCGCCAGTCCGGATGGTCATTGGGTCGCCTTGTGCACGGCGCGCAACGACAGCAACGGTGACGGGCAACTGACGGCCAGTGCAGGACCGCGCGGTGAACTCGTCGGCGACACGTTCGAGCGTTATTTGATCGCACCGGACGAAGAGCTGCCCATCGACGGTCTGCTCGGCGCGGACACGAGCGGGCGCTTTGCGATCGTGATGCAGCGTGGCGCGCTGGTGCTTTGGGATGCGGAGAGTCGAAACGCTCTGGATTTGTCCGCGCTGGGGGCGGACGCGCGCCAAAGCGCTCAGTCTTTCGCCGAACTTCGCACGGTCTCCTTCGACCGAAGCTCGGAGCATCTCTTGTACGTGCGCCCCGGAGAAACAGGCAAGCGCATCGTGATCCGCAGTCTGCAAGATGGCAGCGAGCGCGAACTGAACCCAGGCCCCGGCGTGATCTGGCGAGCACGCTTCGATCCAGGCGGCGCATTCGTGGTCGCCGAGCTAATCAGCGAGGACAGCAACAAGAACGGCAGAGCCGATTTTCCAGCGCCACTATTGAGTGCGCCTCGACCCTGCAGCGCGAGTCCGGGTCGCTATCACACTTGGGTCGACCGCGGTGATCGCCCGGTCACGGTCCTGGTCCCGCTGAACGGCGGGGCGCCCCTGATCGAGCCCGATTTGGTGATGCCGATCGGCGACGCGCTGCTCCTGCGCGACCAGACTGGCGCGCTGCTCTTGCAACGCGCTGGGAAGAAGCGCCTGCTGGAACCTGCAGCGTGCAAGGGGCGGATCGTGCACGCTGACGCGCAGCGCGAGCTATTCATCGTGGGCTGCGCGCAAAAAAAGACCGGACGCGTGAGCCTCGAGCTCGTCACGCCGAGTGAACGCAAACCGCTCGCGATCGAGCTTGCCAGCGTGGAGCTCGATCGCGAAGTGAGCGATGCGCCGCGGCTGGTCGCGCTCTATCCGGGCCTCGAGACGAGTCTGTTCGACGCCGATCGGCGCGTGCTCATCCCACTGCGAAGCGCGGACGTCGTGCTCGCGACACGCGCCGGGCGTGCGCTGATTCGCCGAGGAAACGCGCTACTGTTCTACGACGCGGACAGCCGCACCGAGCAGGCGCTAACGGTCACCCTCAGTCGCTATCCGGAATTGCGGCTCACCCCGCCGTTCGTGTTCATCTCGCCCGCACTGGTGAATCTCGACACGGCAGCGCTGGTGGGCGTGAGCAGCGCGCGCCCCCTGGCCCTATCGAGCGAAGGGCAACTGCTCGTGCCGGAAGTGGAGGCAGACGGCTCGCACCTCGCGCGCGGACCGCTCCGTTGGCTGACGCCGAGCTTGTGAGCCGGGCAGGCATGATATATTCCGCTGCCCCAGATGGACTTGCTCGAAGATCTCGCGTTTCGCGGCCTGATTCACCAACAGACCAACCCGGAGGGCATGCGCGCTCATTTGCAAAGCCCACGGGCTGCGTATTGCGGGTTCGACCCGACCAGGGATTCCCTGACGATTGGCAATCTGGTTCAGATTTTGATGCTGCGGCGGTTCCAGCAGGCCGGCCACCGACCGGTGGTGATCGCGGGCGGTGGCACGGGCATGATCGGCGACCCATCGGGCAAGGACGCGGAGCGCCAGTTGATGTCGCTGGAACAGATCGACAAGAACGTGGCCGGGCAGCGCGCGATTTTCGAACGCCTGCTCGACTTCACTGGTCCGAACGCAGCCGTCATCTTGAACAATGCCGATTGGCTGAAGGCCATCGGCTATCTCGAGATGCTGCGCGACGTGGGCAAGTACTTCTCGATCAACATGATGATCCAGAAGGACTCTGTCCGCGATCGGCTGGAGAACCGCGAACAGGGCATCAGCTACACCGAATTCAGCTACATGCTCTTGCAGGCGTACGATTTTCTGCACCTATTCGATCGACATGGCGTCACGCTGCAGGTGTGCGGTTCCGATCAATGGGGCAACGTGGTCAGCGGCATCGATTTGATTCGCCGCAAGCACCACGCCGAAGCGTTCGGCCTGACCACGCCGCTCGTCACCAAGTCCGACGGCGGCAAGTTCGGCAAGACCGAAACCGGCGCGATTTGGCTCGATCAATCGCGCACTTCGGCCTACGCGTTCTACCAATTTTGGCTGAACACCCCCGACAGTGACGTGCTGAAGTTCCTGAAGATCTTCACCTTCCTCGATCACGACGAGATCCTGCGTCTGAACGCCGAGCACGAGGCGAACCCGGGTGCGCGCACCGCTCATCGCGCGCTCGCCGAGCAGGTGACCGAGTTGGTGCACGGCGCGGATGGGCTCGGCCAAGCTAGGAACGCCAGTCAAGCGTTGTTTTCTGGAGACGTCGCGTCCTTGCCGCGTGCGACGCTCGAAGAGCTGTTTCAGAGCGCGCCCACGGTCACCTTCCCGAAAGCGAGGCTCGAGGGCGAAGGTTTCTCTGCGATCGATTTTTTGGTCGAGGCGGGCGTGGTCAAGAGCAAGCGTGAAGCGCGTGAGTTCTTATCGACCAACGCAATCGCCATCAGCGCGCGCAAGGCCGATGTCGAAACGCGCATCACCGCGGACTGGCTCTTGTTCGGCGAGATTGCGCTGGTCCGTCGCGGCAAAAAGACTTGGCACGTGGTGCGCTTCGAGTGAGCGATCCAGCCCGCACAAATGTCGGGTGCAAGCGGCGGGCGTAGGCCCCCATCCCACTGCGTTCGCCTCAACTTCGCCGCTCGGTAACCGTTCTCTGTCCTGCGAAGTACAGTCAGAATGTCGATGCGAATGCTCAACGGGTACATGTGCCGCAATTGTGCGGACGAGGAGCTGGCCAAGAAGGGCCTGGATCCGGCCCACCCGAAACAAGCGTTTGCCGGCAACGAGGCCTTCGTTTCCCCCTCCGACGCAGCGCGCAACCGGGGCGGCGTGTCGGCCGTGGAAGCCGCGCAGGGGAGCGCCGAACTGGGCGTGAATCGCCCGGAGGAAGCCGGTGATCAGGGCCGAAAACTCAACTTATACGCCTGATCTCGGGCCTTTCTGGATCGCGTCATTGAAACCCGGAGCCGCATTCACTACGACGCGGACCCGTGACCTACGACGATCCACTGCCCGGCGTGAGCGCGATGAGTCTGTACGTCCCGCGCCTGCGCGTGCCGTTGGACCAATGGTGCGCCTGGACTGGAAATAACTGGGACAAGGTCCGGGCGGTCGTCGGCCATAGCTTCCGGGTCTGCGGGCGGCACGAAAACGTGTACACGATGGCGGCCAACGCCGTGTTGCGGCTGATCCTGCAGAACGAGATCGACCCGACGCGCATCGGCTCACTCGGCCTAGGCACCGAATCGAGCACGGACAACGCCGCAGGGGCGGTGATCGTGCGCGGCATGGTGGACCGCGCGCTCGACAAGCTGAACATGCCGCGCCTGTCACGCCAGCTGGAGGTCCCGGAGTTCAAGCACGCCTGTTTGGGCGGCGTGTACGCGCTCAAGAACGCACTGCGTTACGTGACCTACGACGGCCGCGATCGCCAAGCGATCGTGGTCAGCGCGGATGTGGCCGAATACGAGCGGGGCTCGAGCGGCGAGCAGACGCAAGGCGCGGGCGCTGTCGCAATGTTGGTCGAGCGCACGCCGCAGCTGTTCGCGGTCGATCTGCTGCACGCTGGCAGCTCGTCGGACTACCGCGGACCGGATTTCCGAAAACCGCATGCGCGGCACTTCACGGACGGTTATGCACCGAACACCGAGCGCCGTAGTGACTTCCCGGTGTTCAGCGGAAAATACTCCACGTACGCTTATCTGGACGAGACGGTGCACGCCGTCGAAGACATGCTGAAGCGCTTGGATGTCTCGGCCGGCAGCTACTACCAGAGCGTGCAAGGCTTGTTTTTCCATCGCCCCTATCACCTGATGCCAGTGCAAGCGATGGCTTTCCTCTACGTGCGTGGCCTGGCTCGCGGCGACCACCACCAAGAAGAGTTCCAAACCCTGTGCGCTGAAGCCGGCGTCGCTGTAGACGCTGTGCTGGCTGAAACCACATCCACACCCGACCTCTACGACCTGGTACTCAAGGGCGGCGCCGAGAATGACCCGTACAGCGCGACCAGCAGCGTTGCCAGCTTGCTGCGCAAGAAGCCGAGCTTTCGCGAACTACTCACGCAGAAGATGTCGCTCGGCTCCGAGAACACGAAGCAACTCGGTAACTTGTACAGCGCTGCGCTACCGGCATGGGTCGCCGCAGGCTTGGAAGATGCCGCCGAAAGGAAGCTACCGCTGGCGCACGCCAACATGGTCGCCGTCGGCTACGGCAGCGGAGACGCCGCCGAGGCAATTCCAATTTCACCGAGTAACGGCTTCGAGAAAGCCGCGCTGCGGATTGGCCTCGGGCGCGCGCTCGCAGGCGCCATTGACTTAAATCAGGCACAGTACGAGTCGTTGCACGATCGCCGCGAGCTCGATTTGCCGTACGCCCCCAGCTCGGAATTCGTGATCGACCGCGTTGGCACTGCTTATGACGCAACCTTTCAAGACCTGAGCGTCGAGTACTACGAGTACGTGAAGTAGGCCCAGCTGCCCCTTACATATCCACGCAACGACGCAGACGCCGCCGCGCGCGGCGCCGAGCTACGCGCCCGGGTCAAAGCCAGCGGTTTCCATGAGCGCCCGGCGGCCCCGGTGCTGCTGGCATGGTTCTGTCACTTCGCCTTGGGCATGTCGGGCATCGCCGTCTTCCTATTCGTGCCTGGGCTCCCCCTCCGCAGCATCGGGCTCTTGGCCTCGTGCCTGGGCTTCACCGGCATCGCGACTTTGGGCCACGTGGCCTCGCACAACGCGACATTCCGCTCGCCACTCGCCAATCGCATCCTGTTCTACGTCAGCTTCCCGCTCCTACTCCAGGTCTCGTGCAGCTATTGGCGCTACAGCCATCTGATCGTTCACCATCCGTCTCCGAACGTCACGGGCGTCGACGACGATTGCGATCTGCGTCCGGTGTTTGCCTTGAACGAAGCGCACTTGTCGGCTTTCGCTGGTTGGCGAGAGCGCTGGCCGCTCCTGCAGGGCTTGCTGTTGCTCTTGGTCTTGCCCCTGAACGGCCTCAACATCATCCGCCAGGGTTGGCTGCGCTTGTTCCGGGTGCTGCGTAACCCGGGTCGCAACAAGCTTGCGCCTTGGGCAGATCTGGGCTGCATGGTGCTGCACCTTTCGCTGTGGATCGCGCTGCCGATGCTGTTTTTCCGGCCGCTGGACGTGATCCTCTTTTACCTCCTGCGCTTGGCCTTGATCGGCTGCGGCATGTTCGCGGTGCTTGCGCCGGGCCACTACCCGGCCGAGGCCGCCTGTCTTGCGCCCAGCCAGCGCATGTCTGGCGATTTTTATCTGCGCCAAGGCGCGACCACGATCAACTTTCGCACGGGCTTCCTCGGGCGCTTCGTGTGTTCGGGCCTCGAATACCAGATCGAGCATCACTTCTTCCCACAGCTGAGCCACGTCCACTTGCGAGCCTTGCAACCGATCGTCGAAGCCTGGTGCAAAGAAAACGGCGTGCCGTATCGGAGCTTCGGCTGGGGTGAAGCGATCTGGAAGAGTTGGCTCACCTTCGTGACCCCCAAGCCAGTCGTGGACGACGTCGAGACGCTGCGCTTCGCGCACACTGCCGATCTGCCGCCCGCAGTCGAAGCAGAGCCGCTCGTGCCACCGGGGCTGCCCGACGCCGAATGGCGTTAGCGACTAGGCATTCTGCCAGCTAGCGGGCAGGTGCTCGTTTCAGGTCGAAGGCGGCGCCGAGGCGGCGTGAGTTCCCGGATCCGCTGCTGCTGCAGTTTAGATAGATGGCGATCGGCCGCGGTCGCAGTCGATGTGGTCTTTCGGATGCCGCCAAAGTCAGGCGACTCGTCCCGACCTGCGCAGGCGCCGACGCATGAACGCCGCGCCGAAGATCAGCCCAAGCACCGGGAATGCGCGCTGAGACCGCCCTTGCCCAGGTACGGCAAAGCTGCAGCTGGAGGACTTGGGGGACTCTGAGACGGGCAGCTCCACGCCACCAGCGGCGGTTGCGCCTCCTCGAGTGCTCATGCCCCCCGCGGCGTCGACACCGCCCTCAGCGTTGCCGATCCCCGCGACGTCAATAGCGCCCCCAGTGTTGGCAACGCCACCTTCTGCGGCGCCGGCCGCGCCCGCCTCAATCGTCCCACCGGTGCCGGTCCCAGCCGCTGAATTGCCGCCGAAGGACAGCGCTCCGCCGTGCCCTCCGCTACCGCTAGCAGGCGAGCTACAAACACCATTGGTGCACACGCCATGGCCCGGGCAGACCACCCCGGCGCAGGCGTCAACGCACACACCCAATCGACAGGTGGTGCCCATGAGGCAGGCCTTGCCCACGCAGGCGGCATCCGTGCAGCGTCCGTCGCTGCCGCAAGTCAAGCCGGCTGCGCAACCATTGCAGTCGCACTTGGCGAGACACACCCCCTTGTCACACACACGGTCGCTGGGACAGGACACTCCGGCACACGGATCGACGCACTGACCGAGTTCACACTGCTTGCCATACGGACAGAGCACGCCCGAGCAAGCATTGGTACACGCGCCGTTGCGGCAGATGGTTCCCGCGTTGCAGCTGAGCGCGGAGCAGGTGGGGTCGACACATTCGCCATTTGCGCCGCAGGTCGAACCGGTCGGACAGGTGAACGCGCCGCCCTCGCAACTTGCGACGCAAGCACCGTGAAAGCAAATCGGCGTGTTGCTGTCGGGACACAGCCCAGCTCCGTCATCGACGAAGCCGTCGCAATCATTGTCGATGTTGTCGCAAATTTCTGCGCTCGGTTGCAGTACTGCGCGGCACGCGGACTGGCCATTGATCGCGCAATCGGTCCGACCCACCGCGCACGCTCCAAACTGCCCGGTGTCGCACGCTTGATTGCCGCCCGCGCAACCCAACCCCGACACATAGAACACGAAGTCGTTGAAGTCGCCGTCGGCGCCGCCGGGCGAGCTGGTACCGGTCTGCTTCCAGTCAGCGGCCGACATCGGCAGGTCTTCGAACGCCAGGTAGAAACCTCCCGGGTCCACGGTCGACTGGTAGATCAAGGTAGTGACCCAAGGCACGCCGCTCGTGTTGCGCTGATTGTGCTCGTACATGGAGAACTTGTTTTGCGGGCATTTGTTGGGGTCGCCAATCACCGCAAAGGCCACGTAGCCACCTTTGTATCGGGGATCGCTCGAGATATCGCCAGACGAAAACGACTTGGGGGTCCAACGCTTGATCGAGAGATCGTACGGATCACGATTGTCCCAGGCGAGCGGGCAGAAGCCATCTGTCTTGGGCGTCGTGCCATCATATTGGACACACTTGAGTTGCTCCTGTGGCTTTCCGGTGATGAACGGATAGATCTCGTTGACCGCTGGCGGAGTCTTGCTCGCGGGATCAGTAACGTTGTACCAACCGAATTGTACTTGGCAGTTGCCGCCCATCAGCAGCAGCTCACCGCTGAAGCCGCACTTGGTCGAGAAATAGCCGGGACCCGTCTTGGCGTCCTGCACCGGGTCGATCACTTCCCTGCGCCACTTGAACAGGCCGCTCAGTGTGATGGCATCGCCAGTGACGAACTGCGGAAAGGCCGGCGGCGAGTAATAATCGCCGTAGCGGATTGCCGGATTTAGGTACACGCCGTTGGGGTCCCGGTTGACCATCGTGTTCGCGTTCCAGGCCCAAGAGGTGTTCACTAGGCTGAGCTCCGCCGTACTTACGGGCTGCGGCAGCGGCGTCTGGGCGGCATCGGTCTGAGTCACCTGAGCCGCGGCGGGCTTGCCCCAAGCCGCCAATGCCGCGACCAAACCACACACCGAAGCCCACCGCGCGCGCCTCCTGACCAACATGCCCGCAATTTAACACGTGGTATTGCAATCAACGGATGAGAATACGCGGCGAGCGGGTGAGTGCAGCCAGGGTTCGACGGACCCACCGTCAGCGCGTCAGAAAAGCCCAGATCGTAGAGTTCCAGCAGCGCGAGGCAATGCCGTGTTCCCGCGCAGTGGAATTCTGTCCGACTTTGGCCGCCACCGCATGACACCGGCTGAAGCGGTTGCTGGTCGACTGCACTCGCTCATCGTCCGCTGCCGGGGGCGCTCGCGCTCCAGCGTCGCAACCCGTATCACGCCGGGTTCCGCACCCTGACGCCGAAGGCTTTGCCGGCCAAGGCGCGATCGGCGACCATCAAAACCTGCCCTCCCGGCCGATGCGCGGGAGAGATCCGACCTACGCGCGGGAGAGAGTACGAGTGCGAGCAGCGGATGTGCTGCACGACTGGGAGATGACGCCCATCGGGGCAGCCGTGTTTGTTCGTGCAATGCCCGACGCATGAGCACGCCGCCCATTTACCGAACCACCGGTTGAGCGCCGCAGAAAGCGAGCGCCGCTCGCCCGTCGCCGGAGCCGGGCCCCGCGGCGACGAGCAGCTGAGGGAGAGAGAGTTACTGGACGGGGGGAGGCGTGACGCCCTTGTTTCGAGCGGTGTCGCAGCCGCGCTCGACGCCGGTCATGCCGTCTTCGGTTTTGACGACTTTGAATTCGACGCGCCGGTTCTTTTCCCACGCGGTCGGGTTGGAGTCCGCATCGAGTGGGCAATACTCACCGTAGCCTTGCGAGACGAGACGGTTGCCAGCGACTCCGCGAGTCTTCAACGCATCCATGACGGCCGCGGCACGCAGGCGAGTCAAGTTCAAGTTGTAGGCGTCCGTGTTGCGTTCGTCGGCGTGGCCGGCGACTTCCAAAACGGTGAACTCTGGGTGGCCCTTGAGCGTGGCGGCGACGGCATCGAGGATCGCGTTCGAGCCGGGCAGGATCTTGGCGCTGCCCGTTTCGAACTGGACCTTGTCGAGGATTACGATGTCGTTCCCTTCGATGATGACCTTGCCCTTGTCGGGGCAGCCGTCTTGGTCCTGGAAGCCGTTGTAGGTCTCCGGCTCGTTCGGGCACTTGTCTTTGACGTCCGGGATCTGATCTTTGTCGTTGTCCGGATCGGGGCAGCCGTCGGCGTCTTCGAAGTTGTCTTTGTCTTCGGCGTCGTCGGGGCAGCTATCTTGCTTGTCGGGGATACCGTCGTGATCGTTGTCGGGCTCGGGGCAGCCGTCGAGATCTTCGAAGCCGTCTTTGTCTTCCGGATCGTCCGGGCACTTGTCTTTCTTGTCCGGAATGCCGTCACCATCTCGGTCGCCATCTCTGTCGATGTCCGGACAGCCGTCGGTGTCGTGGTCGCCGTCGAAATCCTCGGGGACGTTCGGGCAGCGATCGTTCACGTCCAAAATGCCGTCGTTGTCGTTATCCGGATCGGGACAGCCGTCTTCGTCCTTGAAGCCGTCGAAATCTTCCGGCTCGTCGGGGCATTGATCTTGGTCGTCTTTGTAGCCGTCGCCATCGCGGTCGCCGATCGAGGGCTCGTACACGAAGCCGAGCACCAGGCGCACATCGGCGGCCTCGAAACCGGTCGAGAACGCGCGACTGCCGGCGCCCATCATCAGGTAGCTGTTGCTCTCGATGAACAGCTTGATGCCGCCTAGGAACTCGTTGCTGAACTTTTGCTTGCTGTCTGAATTGCCAGCGAGCTGGTAGGAACCATAAGATTCTCCCACCAGATCGAGCGCATCGAGCACGCGGTACGAAAGCCCGAGGCTGTAGGTTCCGAGGTTCGAGTACTCGAAGTTGCCCTCTTTCAGCTGGGGCTTGCCGGTGCTGTCGTTTTCGAAGCGGGCGTTGTCGCCGGCGTGACCACGAAAGCCAACGTTGACGCCGACATGGAAGCGACGCTCGGCGCCGAATTGATTTTCGACCACGAATTGCGGCCAGTACCAAAACTTGGAATCAGCGCCTAAATCACGCGGAGCACCGGAGATTGGAACGCCGACTTGGGCGACGATCGCCAGGCCGATCCCGCGATCCACGCGCGTCAGCCGCAGCTTGCCGTGCAAGGCGAGGAAACTCAGCTTCTGCGAGTCCAGCCTGGCGGAGTTATATAAGCCGCCCTCCCGCCCGATGTTGTAGGCGGCATCGCCTGTCATCAGGTTTACCGGGATAGTCAAACCGACGACGGCCATGTTGGCCACGCCGTAACTGACGCCGAAGGTGCCCTGAAACGAGTTCGCAACCAGCGCTTTCACGCCGGCGCCCTCGCCGGTGATGTCGCTACAGTTTTCGTCAGCGCAATCCCCCGAGGTCGGGTTGCCGTCGATATCGGTGCTGGTGCCCTTCGGCACGTTACTCGCCCGGGTGCGTAGCAGATTGTGCCCGTAATCCAGGACCAAGCCGAAGCTGACGTTGCCGGCGCCGAGGATGTCCGAACCGTTGACCGAGAAGAAGCCTTTGGAGTCGATGGCCGGGCGAAACAGGTGCGTGTCCATGCCGTCGCCGTTGGCGGCAGGCGCGCGCGTGGCCGAGGCGTTTTGAGCCTGGGCAACGCCTGGAGCGAGAGCCAAAACGAGAGCGAGCGTTGCGCTGAGGGTCACAGCAGGGAGCAAGCCCGCCCGCTGAAGCCTGGTGATCCGCATCCGCCGCATGCTTCGTAGCCCTTTCGTGTCGCTGAAGTCTGGGGAAATACTAGAGCTTTAGCGAGGACCGACCGTAGCATCCTGGAAAATGCCGTGTCAACGTGAGACCACCACGAAATGCCCAGAAAGAAACGCGATTCGGGCGTCGCCACGCGCTGTCACGGGCGCTACCGACAGCACACAACCCTAGGCGGCGCACCATCCGAGACGCTACTCTCGATGCGCGCGCGCTACGTTGTGCGTCCGAAACGTCGAAAGCGTCCAGCACGTCAGAGCGTGTAGGTTCAATAACTGCGATGCGCCGATTGCCGCTACTGAAATTTCTGATCGCAATTCTGCTCTGTGCACTCACGGGATCCGCACGCGCCCAGTCGCCTACGCTCGCCGGGCGCTGGAGCGCCCCGCCCATGCGCTCCGATTGGATCATCGGCGAGTGGGGCAAAGCCTGTGGTCCCACACCGAACGGCGGCGGCGCACCCGGCGGCAGCGTGACGATCACGAGCAGCGCTAGCGAGCTCCACCTGAGCGGCGCAGGGCGCGACTACTCGACGACCGAGTGCTGGGAGCAGTTTCCAGGGTTGTCGCGCGTCAGCCACAGCGGCGGGGTGCGCGGCTGGCGAAGTACCTGCAAGACCAAGACCGGTGACGCGCGCCAAGCCATCATCGTCACCACGATCAGCGCCAGCGATAACCTGATTTCATTCGACGAAACTGGCCAGTATCAGTTCGTCATCACCGGCCAGAATTGCACCGCGAGCGTGCGCCGAACGCGCAACTTGTCGCTCGTGCAACGCGAAGGAGAGAGCGCGCCGATCGCGAGCGTGACGCCTCCCGCAGCCAGCGCAGTTCCGGCTAGCCCTGCGCCCAGCGCCACGCCATCTGCAGTAAAAATTTGTACGCGTCCTGGACCCGCCGAACGACTCGAAGTGCGACCCGCCAGGAAGCTGCTGCGCCCCGGCGACAGCTTCGAATTTCACACTTCGGTGCTCGACGCCGCCGGCTGCGCGGTTCCGCTGTCACCCTTGTGGAAGGTGGTCGGCGAACAAGCTTCGCTCGAGCTGTCGGGTCCCGGCCGGGTCAAAGTCCCGGCCTCCGCCGCCGAGTCCACGGTCGAGCTACTAGCAACGCTGGCTGGGCACTCCGCACGCGTCACGGTCGAGATCGCGTCGAAGGACCGCTACGACGCTCTGCTCACGCAAAAGGGGCTAAACTCGGAGGGTGAATCGAGCGAAGTCGCAGTAGCGCGCATCGCCACTTCCGCTCTGGGAGGCGGCAGCGTCGTCACCAGGGATGATTCGCAGCGTCGGCGTATCATCTTCGTCGGTGTGGTCGGGGGCACTGCGCTGGTGCTCGGCCTGTTGGGCTTCGCACTCGTGCAACACAGCCGCAGAAAACCGCCAGAGCCAGAACCGCGAGCGCCACGCGCACGGCTGGCCGCCGCGATCACGCCCAACCACCTGCCGCCGCTAGCCAAAGTTTGCCCGACTTGTCGCGAGGAATACCCACCGGAGGCCGCGTTTTGCCCAAACGACGGCAATCGCCTGGTCGGCGCGCGGGGCCATACGGAGCCCACCGGTCCAAGCGGCGGCGTTTGCCCCATCTGTGGCCAAGGGTACGACCCGGGCGTACTCACCTGTCCCAAGCATGGTGAAGAGCTATTACCTGCCGCCATGCAGGCCGGTGTGCGCGTTACCGACGCCACGCCGACGAAAAAGATCTGCCCCGTGTGCGGCAAGCAATATACTGGTGAGAGTCAATTTTGCGGTGGCTGCGGCGCCGCGCTCGTACCAGTCAATTGAACGCGACACAGCCTGGCGAAAGCCGCCGAAGTAGCTTCGGCTATGCAGAGTTTGCTAAGGTCGCGCCGCGATGAAGATAGCCTGCGAGGCGTGTGGCGCCAAATACACGATCGCTGACGATAAAGTTCGGGGTCGACGTGTCAAGATCCGCTGCAAAGGTTGCGGCACCCCGATCGTAGTAGACGGACAACATGGTGGGGATCCGAGTATTTCTGATGCCGAGACTGACACCGCACTCGAAACCGAGGGCCCTGTGACCTGGTCCGTGAATCTGAGCGACACCGATTCGCGCACGATGAGCACCGAAGAGATCGTGGCTGCGTATGCCTCGGGCGTCGTCACTGCAGATGCTTTCGTCTGGAAGGACGGAATGCCCGACTGGGTTCCGCTGCTGGACTCCGAGCTAGCCCCGCTCTTGCCAAGCGCTCCGGCGGCCGGCACCGCAGCTTCGTCGACCGGCGCGCGCGGCGGCGGCATGCCTCTTTTCACCGCACCCAATCAGGCCACGCACGCATCCCGCCCCGCAGCCACCACCCACGCGACCCAGCCCAATACTCAAGACTTGTTCGGCAGCCTCGACACTGCCGGCTCCGAAGAAGAGGTCGCGAGCGGCGGACCGAGCGTTCCCCAGGCTGGCTCTGGCGCGTACGATGACGGCAAGCTGACCGGCGCCCGAAACGAAAATTCCGTACTATTTTCGCTCGATGCCTTGAAGGCGGGCTTCTCGCCCAGTGCTCCGAGCGCTGCCAAACCGTCCCCCAAAGTTCCAGCCAAAGGAGGGCCCGGTGCGGCGCGTCCGCAGCAACCGTCGAATCCGGATGATCCGTTCGGGATGAGTGCAGCTGCAGGTCTGATGGGCGGCAGCGGTGCGCTGTTCGGCGCGGACAATCAGGCGTTGATGACCGCACCGGCGCCACCACCGCCGCCAGCTGCGCCGGTTGCGTCGCCCTTCGTCGCAGGCGCGCTACCCGCGGCGTACCTGCCGAAGAGCAATAAGCTCGTCTACATCGTCGGCGGCGTAGGCGGCGTGATCATCATCGGCCTCCTGCTCGCCCTGCTCTCGGGCAAAAAGAGTGACAGCAGCGCCACGGCCGACAACTCTGGAATGCCCAGCGCCAGCGCGGCGCCGCTGAGTGCGACCGAGAAGCCCGCCGAAGAAGCCAAGAAGGACGAGCCCGCCAAACCCGCTGAAACCGCCAGCGCACCGGCCAGCGCCAGCGCCAGCGCAGCGCCCAGCGCCAGCGCGGCGTCAACGGGCAAGCCCAGCGCCGTCGCCCAATCCGGTGGCGTTACGACACCCAAGAAGCCCAAAGAGGACGCGCCGCCGCCGGCGGACGCCCAGCCCTTCAGCAAAGCCTCCGCGATCTCGGCGCTGGGCGCGGCGGCCTCTTCCGCCGGCAGCTGCAAGAAGCCGGGCGGTCCGACGGGCCCCGGCAAAGCCACGGTCACCTTTGCACCGAGCGGTCGCGTCACCACGGCGACCGTCGCCGGCGGTTCGTACGCGGGCACGGGAGTAGGCGGTTGTGTCGCGTCCGTATTCCGGCGCGCGCACGTGCCGCCGTTCAGCGGCTCATCGGTCACGGTCTCGAAGAGCTTTCAGATCAACTGACCCACGGCTGGCCTGGGTCGCGCAGCTGCTATGCTGCGTCGTCCATGATCCGCCTGGAGCAGCTCAATAAGTCGTATCGCGGCGGCGAGACGGCGTTACACGTGCTGCGGGACGTCGATCTGCGGGTCGAGCGCGGTGAGTTGGTGTCCATCATGGGCTCCTCCGGGTCGGGCAAGAGCACCCTGCTCAACATTTTGGGGATCCTCGACGACTACGACACTGGCGCCTATTATTTGGGCGATCGCCTGGTGCGCGACCTTTCCGAGCGCGAAGCGGCCCGCTACCGGAACCGATTCATCGGCTTCGTTTTTCAGTCATTCAACTTGCTCGGCTTCAAGACCGCGCAAGAGAACGTGGCTTTGCCGCTTTACTATCAGGGGGTGGCGCGTCGCACGCGTAACCGGATTGCGCTCGAATACTTGGATCGTGTGGGCCTCTTGGCGCGCGCCAGTCATCTACCGAGCGAGCTGTCCGGTGGTGAGCGGCAGCGCGTGGCCGTGGCGCGCGCGCTGATCACCCAGCCGGAGTTGATCTTGGCAGACGAACCCACCGGCGCGCTCGATACTGCCACTTCCTATCAATTGATGGACTTATTCCGCGCCGTAAATCAGAGCGGAATGACGGTCGTGGTCGTCACTCACGAGCATGACATCGCCGAGCGTACCGACCGCGTGATCCGCATGAAAGACGGCAAGGTGGCAT
>Ga0302322_100001324_pt1 | contig 20154 bp, 16 predicted proteins | sample Fen_T0_2_FD_203757 | JGI IMG/M metagenome (GOLD analysis project Ga0302322, IMG submission 203757) | Peat permafrost microbial communities from Stordalen Mire near Abisko, Sweden - Fen_T0_2 | ecosystem: Environmental > Terrestrial > Soil > Wetlands > Permafrost | place: Sweden: Abisko...
TACGGGATCACGTTTGCTTTTGGCCGGATTGGCGGTTCGTGACGGTTGCGGACCGGGGGTACAGCCCGCTCGCGCAGGACACTCGTCAAGCACGAACGTAAATAAAACCCGGACGCGTTACCTGCCAGCTGGACTCAGCATGCGTTTTGTGCCGTAAACGCGTGCTCGACGCATAGCCTGTTGCGCGGAGCGTTTTAGCGCTGCAGTTATCTTGCGCGTAGCGTCTGACTTGGGTGCTGGTTTCTTATTCATCGCAAAGAATCTCCTGATTGCGCCAGTAATTTTGGCTGCCGCTGACTATTGTCATAATGCCACCATGCATCGGCAAGCGGTTGATAAATGGCGACGAAATTCTGCCGGCTGCGGGCAAACCGGCGTTTGATATCCCGTACAGGGACTGAATGACCGCCTTCTTTAACCCGAGCCTTAACCCGGCGAACGGCCGTGGCGGGACTATCCAGATCCAAGTAGATAATCTCCACCCGATACCCCGCCGCCTTCAGTTGGAGAATCCGTGCCACGTACGTCAATCCGCTCAGCGTCGATTCAAACGCAAAGTCGGCCTTTTGTTTCGCGAGGCGGGCAAATTCGCTCAGCAATATTTTCCCAGCAGCCAATGCCGCCAACTCAGGCTGCAAGGGAGATAAACCAGCCGCAATCATGTCTGCATTGATAAAGTGAACCAATCCACGATCCGTCGCCAGATATTCACGGGCAAACGTACTCTTCCCCGCGCCATTAGGCCCGGCGATAATGAGGCAAAGGGGTTGCGGAGCAGGTCGAGCCATGACTGATCAATAAATGGGAAGGGAAACGCACCAGGCTATTTAGGAATTATAGATGAAAGAGGAATCACCAAGCGGCAAGATTAGACACAGCCCGAGGCAAGTAATCGATTCGGAATTATAGCGTTGAGTCGCTCCTTGCGTGCGCACCGCAGATCGAAAGGTCGGGTCAGGTTCGTACCGGGGCTTATCGGTAGGCGAGATTTTGCGGCGCGCCGACGAGCGGCGGCCCGACGGGACTTAAACCAGAGCCGACGGGAGGCGCTGCAGCACCTCCCTCGGCTTGGTCGCTCGCGGGCAAAGCAATATGAGTGATCAGATTAGCTTTGTCTTTGTGGTTTTATTGCCAGGGCGATCTGCCGCGGTCACGTCTACAGCAACCGAACCGGCGGCGAGATCTATCGCTGTTTGCGTGGTGTAGCGCCAGCAGCCTTGGTCGAGGACGGCACTCCCCTGCTCCAGCACGCCTTTATCACCGCGGATTGCCACCGTGACGGCGACGACTTCGATGTCGTCGCTGGCGCGGATGACGAGTTTCTCGCCCGCTTTGCCGGTGTAACCATCGAGATCGATGACATCCACCGACGGAGCGTTGAGGTAGTCGCCCAAGGCAAGCGAGAAGGCGGGCTTCCCTTTTGCTTTGGCCACCGCTTCGTAGACTGGACGAACCTGGGGGTCGGCCAGCGCTGACTTGGCGTAGAACGCGCCTTGGCAGAAACGCTCCACGTGATTGCGTTGAGCGGCGCTTTGGACACGTCCGCTGGTATCGGGTTTGCGACCAACGACAACGTTGCCCGCACAATTGCGAAAGACGAGATCGCCGATCGCACCGCTTATGTTATCCATTACTGGATTCATTTTGGCTTTTGCCATATGATTTAAGGTCATTCCGGCCCGGAATCCTAAGCCCATCCTCTTTTTCACAACACGCGCTCCTTCCATACTGCCTCCATACTCCTTCCATAGAAGGTCCATGAAGCTCAGAAGAAGAACCTGCTGCAAATCCGAGGTCACAGGCGGACGCAAGTTGCATGATTGGACAAAGAGCCTCCCCACTGTGAGGAAGCGCGGCCAAACAAGGCGTTGTTTAGACTGAAACCGGATTGACATGGTGCATCGAAAACAAACGCCGAACCCACTTTCAACACCTAAACTATAACTACCAGATTGTAGTAAAATTGTTAAAAGATACCTAAACTATTGGAAGCTCCAATCACTACGTTTAGGATAGGGTTTTCCACTACCTCTCAATCATGGAAAAATGCAGAGATCGATTAATGGAAGAAAGTCAAAGCGTCTAGAGCGTTTCAGCCGAGGGCGCTGAACCAAGCCCTCCCCCCTCGGCCTCGGCGCGGCCGGCGACAACAAGTCAGGGTGACGTTCTGTCATCCTTGCGGTTACAGGCGTAGCTTAACAGCTCTAGATGAGGGTGGTGTAAATATCTTCAGGGAAAGCCCCCCTGAAGTTGCAGAAAATGATGCGCTGGTCCGGGAGGAGCCCATGCGTCTTGTATGTCGGGTTGAGTGTCTCGCCCAACCATCCGAGCCGCTTTTGGCGCGACGCCGAGCAGCACGTGAGGTGCGCTCTCATGACCAACGCAATTCAAGCCGAAGCTAGAGCGGTTCATGGAAAAACTGTGGCCGCGCTATGGCGAATTTCATGTAGCTGGCTGCGCCGCAGGCTGTCGGACTTAGGCCGCAGTCTCAATAAATGGGGGTCTGTGATCGCATAGTCTCAACTAAATCCAAACCTGAAATCGTATACGCGGCTATAGACGCTTTCGACGGGTTAAGTCCGACAGCCTCAGCGCGGCCGGCTACACTCCGAACCTTGTTTGCGTTGGTTATAGTTGTGCACCTAAGCGCGGTTAGGAAACCACACGGCTCGGCAGCAAGGCGGCGTCTTGCATGCCGTGGATAATCTTTTTGTCCGGCGGACAGAAGGTCGCGAGCGCGCCGCTGAGCACGGCTTTCCCGCCTAGGTTAAAATAGTACGGGCAGAGACGCAGGCGTCCGTCGACTTCACGCACTTGCTGCTCGGAATCGTAGATCCGGTGTTTTACCCGAATCGGTTTCTTATACTCCTGAATGACGTGAAGATTCGTCGGCGCATCCGCAATCGCAAGATCGATGCCCGCCTGCCACTCCTCACGCGAACAGTCGCTGCCGAGCACCACGCTGCGCGCACCCCAAGCCGACTCGTGATAACCGCTGATTTTGATAATGAGATCGCGTTCTTTTTGCGAAGCGGCGGCCAATTGCCGCCACTCCGTCAAGCCACGTCCACCCACCCGCGGGCCATCGAGCACCGCGCCAGGGGGCAGCGGCGCCGGGTCCATGATCCATGAAAGCGGAATGAGTTGTTTAAGTAATTTAAACGAACCTTTGCTGAGAGTCTCAGTCCAGAAATCCGCGAGCAGATGATGGTGGAAAAGTGCGAGCGCGAGTTTCTCTTCCTGAAAAGCCCGCATCGGTGGAGCGATGGCAAGTTCACCGGCCTGCCAAGACTCGAAGATAAATTTCGCCGTGCGGATATTAGCCAAATCGAACAACTCGAAAAACCGGTAAAGCACGTCGATCTTCTCCGGATTGCCATCGACATCGAAACAGAGCGTGCTGCCGAGCGGAAACAAGTCGTCGGGGTCGAGACAGAACACACGTTTGCCCTGCAGCTGGAGTTGCTCGGCGAGCCATTGCATCTCGGGCCGATATGTCGCGGCCTCGTCGCTCACCACCAGCGCGATCAGTGGATTGCGCTGGTCGGGCCGCAAGACGGAAAGCGAATCATAGAAATTACGAATCATGGCGTCACCCGCGCCGATAATCGATGCGTCAGCCGTCTCGCCCTCGCCGCCATAAAGTCGATTGAGAAATGCCGTCAGCCCGATGCCGCCCGGCACCGAGTCGAGTTCAGTCATGACAAAACCGTGTTCAGTCAGCAACAGGTCTGGACGCAGCACCGTCGGAAACACGCCGCGGTTTTTCGGATCACGTGCATGGCGGATAAGTTCCGCCGGCTTGCCTCTGTCGAGATAGTCGGCAACCCAAGGTGCGAGCAGCGGTTTGTTGCGCAGTAAGTTTTTCCCCGCCACGGAACGCGTGTAAAGCGTCTCCAGCGCTTGATGATATTCGAGACAAGCCCCGCCGATAGCCTCGAGTTGCGCGTGCTGCTCAGGCGTCAATGCCCAGGCCACGGGCGACACCTGCCAGGTTTTATCCTCGAAAAGCGGCTGCGAGGATAACGATGAACGGATCGATGCGTAGGCGAGCTCAGGCATGGCAAAAGGTTATTACGACATCGCAAACCGGCTGAAGCGCAACTCTGCGCTGCGAACAATATCGTGACCGAAACCAGCCTACTCGACGCGTAGCACGTAGCCGCGGAGGTATTCACTCTCGGGCATTGTGATAAGCACAGGATGATCAATCGGCTGATGGCAAAATTCCACGATATGCACGCGGCGCTTGGCGTCAGCTGCGGCCGCGGCCAGCACCTGGCGAAGCTCCGCGTCCTGCATGTGGTGCGAGCAGGTGTAGGTCGCAAGAATGCCACCCGGCGTAAGTTGCTTCAGCGCGCGCAAATTAATTTCCTTATAACCACGTAGCGCACCCTCGAGCGCGCTCTTCGATTTCGCGAACGGCGGCGGATCGAGCACGATCAAATCCCACTTGGTCTCGCTCTGCTCAGGCGCGTTGAAAAAATCAAAGACGTTGGCCACCTGAAAATTTGCCGTCACGCGATTCCGTTCAGCGTTACGTTTCGCTTGCGCGACGGCGTCTTCGGCACTGTCGAGACCGAGTACACTGGCGGCGCCCGCTCGCGCCGCGTGCAGAGCGAAAGAGCCTTGGTTGCAGAATGCGTCGAGCACGCGCCGGCCTTTAGCGTAGGTCGCCACGAGCGCGTGCTGCGCACACTGGTCGAGGTAGAAACCGGTCTTTTGTCCGCCCAGCAGATCGGTCCAATAATCGAAACCGCCAACGGTCACCCAACACGGTTCCCAAGTCTTGCCCGAGAAGGTGGACACCTCCAAAGGCAAACCTTCCAGCCGGCGGATATGTGCATCGTTGCGAAAAACGATTTCGGACGGCTTCACGATATCGTTAAGTAGGCGCGCGACTGTATCGCGGCGTTTTTCCATCGCGAGCGTTTGAATCTGCAACACAACAGTATCGCCAAATTGGTCGGCCACCACACCCGGAAGATCGTCGGACTCAGACCAAATCAGACGACGTGTGGGCGGCATTCCATGGCGGCGCGCCACAGCGCGTTCGATGGCACCGCGGAGAAAAGCCTCGTCCAACTCCGCACGATCGCGACTAAAGCGCCGCCAACAGATCTGCGATTTGCTATTATAAATACCGCTGCCGATAAATCGGCCCGTGCGGTCGCGGCATTCGACCACTTCACCATCATTTTCGACCGGCAGCAGCGCCTCCACTTCGTTGGCAAATACCCACGGATGACCCGCGAGTACACGCGCTTTGACATTACCTTTGAGTTTTAGGGAGGCCGGCATCAGCGCATCATCGCGAGCCTAGCCACAGGTAGAAGCTTAAAAGCGATGCCACTCTTCAGCGGTCGCGTGGCACATAGTGCAGATCGCCATTCTCGTCTTCAAACCACTCGGGCTTTTGCGCAAACGAAGCGACCATAAGATAGACTCCCGTGAAATAAAAAGAAACAAACACGGCGATCGTGATGGCGATGAGAGTATGCGTGGCGGCGAAATCGTTAAGCATGGCGTACTCTTTTTCTACGGAAGATTCTGGGGAAAACTTTAGTAATAATCTGAACCCTTACCTCGCAGCTTTCCGCTCCTCGCGGTCAGTGTTTACTCGGAAGACGCCTGCACAAAACCAGTTAACCACTTATCCAGCACCGTAACAGGAACAGGTTTCACACTATTTTTTCGCGAGCCATATTCTCCAGGCGATCGAAACGTCTATAAAAATTGTGTGGTGCACCGTCGCGGGCCGAGTAGCGTGGATCTTTTTCCCATGTCGCCCGCCGCCGAAATCGCCCGCCGCCGTACCTTCGCGATCATCTCGCACCCTGACGCGGGTAAAACCACGCTCACGGAGAAGTTCCTGCTTTACGGCAACGCCATTCACCTCGCTGGCTCCGTCACCGCGCGAAAAAATCAACGCGCCACCGCCTCCGACTGGATGGAGTTGGAAAAACAACGCGGCATCTCGATCAGCTCGACCGTTCTCCAATTCGACTACTCCGGCTTCGCGGTCAACTTGCTCGACACGCCTGGTCACAAAGACTTTTCCGAAGACACCTATCGCGTGCTCACCGCTGTCGACGCCGCGCTCATGGTGATCGATGCCGCCAAGGGCGTTGAGACCCAAACGCGCAAACTTTTCGAAGTTTGCCGCCGTCGCGGAGTGCCGATTTTCACGTTCATGAACAAGTGCGATCGCCCCACCCTCAACGGGCTCGCGCTGCTCGACGAACTTGAAAACGTGCTCGGTCTGCAATGTTCGCCGGTCATCTGGCCGCTCGGCAATGGTCCGTCTTTCCGCGGCGTGATCGACCGCCGCAACAGCCAGGTGCACCTCTTCGAACGCGTCCCCGGCGGCGCCTACCAGGCCCCGGTGAAAGTCGCTTCGCTCGACGATCCGATCGTGCGCGAGAAGCTCGATGATTATACCTACGGCGAGGTTAAGGAACAGCTTGAGATGCTCGATGGCGCGGGCCATCCGTTTGATCTCGCGGCCGTTCGCGCTGGCAAGCAGACCCCTGTTTATTTCGGCAGCGCGGTTAACAACTTCGGCATTCAGCTACTGCTCGACGGTTTTCTCAACGACTCGATTCCGCCCACGCCGCGCCGGTCTGTCACCGTCGCCATGCCAGGCTCGCCTGACTCGTCGCAGTCACGCGAGATTCCGATCACGCACGACAAATTTTCCGGCTTCGTTTTCAAGATCCAGGCCAACATGGACCCGAAGCACCGTGACCGCATTGCCTTCTTGCGCGTGTGCTCCGGCAAATTCGAGCGCGATATGATGGTCACGCACCAGCGCACCGGCAAAACCATGCGCCTCTCGTCCTCACACAAGCTTTTCGGCCAGGAACGCGAAACGGTAGACGAAGCCTGGCCGGGCGACGTGATCGGTCTTGTCGGTCACAGCGAGTTCGGCATCGGCGATACATTGACCGAAGACAAAGCCATCGTTTTCGACGAAATCCCGCGCTTCCCGCCCGAGGTCTACACGTACATTTCGAATCCTAATTCGTCGGACGCAAAAAAATATCGCGCTGGCCTCGAACAGCTCCTGCAGGAAGGCGTCGTGCAATCCTTCACCCCGCGCAACGCACCTCCCGGCTCCACGCTCCTCGCCGCCGTCGGCCCATTGCAATTCGAGGTCGTGCAATACCGGCTGCAGGCCGAGTACGGAGCCGAGTCGAAACTCGAAGCCACGCCCTGGACCATCCTCAAATGGCTGGAGCCGCATCCTTCGCTTAAAAACCTCTCCGCGCTCATCGTCGCCAGCGGCGTCGGTTTTGGAACGGACAAATTTGACCAACCGATCGCTCTTTTCCCGAACGAGTGGACCATGCGCTATTTCCTCGAGAAAAACCCCGAGCTGAAACTCCACGACCTCCCGTTGGAGCAAACACGCAAGACCAGCTGAGCCGCCCGGCGTTCCCTTTGGAATAATTTTGCGTGTTTTCTCTCGCGCCACAGCGAGAAAATACACTCTTTTCGATTACGCACCGATGAATCGCCTCTGCACACTCCTCTGTCTTGTCATCGCAACCGCGTTCGCGCTTCCCGCCCACGCTGCCCGTCAAAAGCCCACACGACCGGCCAACGAAGCGGCCGTATGCCGCTATAAAGGCTTCATCGTCCTCGACGCGACGACAGGCAACATCCTGATGGAAGACAATCCCGACGTCCTCTCGCCACCGGCAAGCATGACGAAGCTCATGACATTCGCCGTGCTGGCCGATCGTATTCAGAGCGGCGCGATTGCCCTCGATACACCCATCCGCATCGACCGCTCAGATATGGACATGGGCGGCACCCAAGTTTACTTGGACGAACGTGAGACTTTCAGCGTCGAGGAACTCATCTACGCCATGATGATCCAGTCCGCCAATGATGCTGCGCACGCCCTCGCACGCGCCTCAGCTGGCTCAGTCCCCGTTTTCATTCAGCTGATGAATGCCAAGGCTAAGGAAATCGGCATGACCCACACCATCTTTCGCACGCCCCACGGCCTCACATCCGAACGCCAGAGCATCTCCGAGGGAGATCTTACCACACCACGCGACTTCGCCCTTCTCTGCCGTTATCTCGTTTTAAAAACTGACGTGCTCAAATATTCCTCGATTCGCGAACGCGACTTCGGACCGAACCGCCCTAAAGGTCCACAGCACATGGAAAATCACAATCGGCTTATCGGCCGCGTCATTGGGGTGGACGGCCTGAAAACCGGCTATACCAAAAACGCCGGTTATTGCCTCAGCGCAACGGCGGCGCGTAACGGCCGCCGTCTCGTCGCCGTGATTATGGGCTGCTTCGGCCCGAACGGAGAAATCGACAAGGGCGTCGCCCGCGACCGCAAAATGATAGAACTGCTCGAGCGTAGTTTCGCTGGCGTACCTGCCGCAGCAACAACACCCGCCGCACTGACGCCCAAGCCTGTCGCCACGCCCGCCGCCAAACCTCTCGCCACCGCTACGCCAAAACCAACCAGCAAATCCCCCTCAAGCGTACCCGCGCCTACATCGGCCCCCGTTGCTCAGCCCACGCCCGAGCCCGTCTCTCCTGTGTCTGCCGCCACCGACGTTTCTCCCGTTCAATCCGCCTCCGATAATCCCGTCTCGACCGCGCCAGCTCCTGAAGCGAGCCCGGCTCCCAGTGTGAAGTTCGAACTACCGAAGAAAAAGTAGTATCGAGTTAACGCATTCATTTTCCCGAGGCGCGGTGTAAACCGCGCCTTTTTCGTGCGTCTCCATTTTGGCGAATTTCGTGGCGGTAAACTACGCCTTTGCCCCGAACGCATTTCGCTTCGTCACATTCGCATATCGCAAAATCGGCATTGTGGTAAAAAGCCGTTATTCCAACCAAACCATGAAAACGTACCTAAAAATGATCTGTGCAACAGCCTCATTCGGGCTCGGCTGCATTTCACCCGCTTTGATTGCTCAGGAACTTCCACCCTCACCGCCGCCAGGAGAAGGCCCGGGAATGCACGGCCAAGGACCCGGCGACGGGATACTCGTCAGGCTGGCCGAGGAGCTCTCCTTGACCCAGGAGCAAACTGCTCAGGTGAAAGCGATCCTCGATGCAGATAAAAAAGCTCTCGATGCGATCCGCGACAGCAACACCGACCGGGAAACCGCTCACGCCCAATTCGAAGCGGTAATCAAAGCGAGTCGCGCTAAGATCCGCGAACTGCTCACGGCCGATCAGCAGAAGATTTTCGACGCGATGAAACCCGCCGGCCACCGCGGCCCGCCGCCTCCACCTCCGGGCACCTCATGCCCGGCTCAGGAATGAGCCTGCAACAAGCCTAAAATAAACTCAGCCAACGCCGCTCTCCTCACGGGAGCGGCGATTCTTTTGCCCATTAACTCGCGTCGATTCTTACGTTAAGACACCACTGGCAGGCAAACAAGCCCGTCGGCGGTCCCGGGAACGTCATCGGCAGCCTCGGGAAGACCTCTTGCTATTACGGCAACTTCATCAGCGCTCCCGGGGAGGCCGCCTGCGGTCTCGCGTTTGAGACTGGCTGTCTCAGGAACGCCATCGGCGATTCCGGGATAACCATCGGACGTGTCTGCAATACAATCCGCTCTCAACAGACACCGGTCGGACAGTAAAGGATGTCCGCTAGAGGTCTCGGGACGAACCACCGGCGGTCGTCGGATTGAGCCCCGATATCCCGGGAACGCCGTCGGCGACCTCGGGCGGGCGATCTGATCGTGAAAAAAGGCTGCCTGCCATTAGCGAAACTTCACGAACTGTAAAAGATGCCCAACTGCCGTACTGCCCACGTAGGAATCAGTGTTCCAGCACTACGACCAGCGCGCCAAGGATCGTGAACAATAGGCCCAGCAATCCGGCTTCGTAGCGTTCGAAGTTTTTGATTCTGAATCGTTCCAAGCCAACGAGTGTTAGCCAGGTGAGTAAAGTCATCGAAGCGAGCGTTCCCACCGCCAAGATGGCGCTCAACACAAAAAAACCTTTCCAGCCGAACTGTACGCCAGAGAGATATACCGGCAAAAAGCCTTCGCACGGTGAAAGTGTCAGCATCACAAAAAGGCCGCTGATCGCCGCCCAATCGCCTTTGTCGGTTTTCACCAACGGGCTTTCCTGCAGTTCATGATCCCAGTGGCTGTGCTCGTGTTCGTCTTCGTGACCACAGTGTTTACTTGGTTGGTGATGACCGCCCGGCGGGCTGTGGTGGCAGATGCCAGCACCACGCCACTGGCGCCAAAAATAATACGCGCCCAAAACGAACAAAATGCCCCCTGCAATCCATGGGAAAATTCGTCCGAGCCGTTCGTCGAGTTGGAAGCCCAGCCACGCAATGACCAAACCGAGCAAACTCGTCAGCAACACATGCCCCAACCCGGCCGCAATGGTAACCGCCATGACCTTGGCATGGCTCCATGCCCGAGCCCGCCCGACCAAGACGAAGGGCAACCAGTGCGTCGGAATCGCGGCGTGAAAGAACGCGACAGTGAAGCCAGTGATGGCGATGGTCGGCGGCAGAACAGTGGAATTCATCTAGGTTTGTCGGAACTTTGAGCAATCGCGGGTCTTGCGCCCAGTGTCCACCGTGAACTCTAGCAAAGTCGTCAAGACCCACGAGTCACACGAATCGGCGACGCCACTATGAGCGTTCATTAACGGTTATCTGATTTACGTTATCAACGTCGTCGCCTTTCCATTTTTCAGTTTTCGTATATCTACAAAACCGTGCCCTCCACCAACACCCAAATTCCCGACGTCACCTCGGTCAAAACCTACTTACTGGGGCTGCAGGAGAAAATTTGTCGTGAACTCTCCGCCGAGGATGGCAGCGGGCAATTCATCACCGATGAATGGACTCGCCCTGAAGGTGGTGGCGGCCGAACTCGACTCCTTGCTGAAGGTTCGGTTTTCGAGAAGGCCGGCGTCGCCTTTTCTCACGTTACTGGGATCCAGCTTCCTGCCTCAGCCACTGCGCACCGCCCCGAACTCGTCGGCAAAGTTTGGGAGGCTCTAGGGGTCTCGCTCGTCATTCATCCACGCAACCCCTATGTGCCAACCAGCCACGCCAACGTGCGCTTTTTTTGCGCTTACGACACAAGCAGCGCGCAGGCAAAAGGCTCTGCCCCGTCGCCCTCAATTTGGTGGTTCGGTGGCGGTTTCGATTTGACGCCTTACTACGGATTCGAAGAAGACGCGGTTCACTGGCACCGCACCGCGCGTGATGCCGTCGCGCCGTTCGGCGACAACCTTCACCCGCGACTCAAAAAATGGTGCGACGAATACTTCTTCCTCAAGCATCGTAACGAACCACGCGGTATCGGTGGTCTGTTTTTCGACGACTTCAACGAACTCGGTTTCGAACGCAGCTTCGCACTTCTCCGCGCCGTCGGCGACGCCTATGTTCCCGCCTACCGACCGATCGTTGCTCGCCGAAAAACCCTGCCTTACGGCGAACGCGAGCGGCAGTTTCAGTTGTATCGACGCGGACGCTATGTGGAGTTCAATCTCGTTTGGGACCGCGGCACACTCTTCGGTCTGCAAAGTGGCGGCCGCACGGAGTCGATTCTCATGAGCCTACCTCCGCTCGTCCGCTGGGACTATGGCTGGCAACCCGAACCTGCCTCGCCCGAGGCGCAGCTCTACGACGTGTTTTTAAAACCGCGCGACTGGGCCAATGAATAAACGCTCAACTCCCAACGTTTAACTCTTAACGCTTAATCTCCAACCTCAGTAAATTGAACGTTGAGCGTTCAGTGTTCAGCGTTGAGAGTTTTTCCTAAAATGACCTCCCGCGAACGATTTCTCGCCGCCTGCGCCTGCCAGCCGCTCGAACGTCCTCCAATCTGGGTGATGCGCCAAGCTGGGCGTTACTTACCCGAATACCGCGCGCTCAAAGCGAAGTCGTCGTTCCTCGAAATGGTCAAAACGCCCGCGCTCGCCGCCGAAGTCACGCTGCAACCGCTGCGCCGCTTCGCGCTCGATGCCGCGATTTTGTTTTCCGACATCCTCGTCATCCCTGAAGCGCTCGGCCAATCCTACAGTTTCCGCGACGAAGGCGGCATCGCGATGGCCTATCGGCTCGAAACCCGCGCACAAGTCGATGCCCTCGCTCCCGCCAGCGCCGTACCAGAACGTCTGAGCTACGTCGCCGAAACTCTCGCCATCCTCAAAAAAGAACTTGCCGGGCAAACGGCTTTGCTTGGTTTCGGCGGTTCGCCCTGGACGCTCGCTACCTACATGGTCGAAGGAGGCAGTTCCGAAGATTTCGAACGGGTAAAACTTCTTTTCTACACCGACCGTGCGACGTTCGACGCTCTGCTCGAAAAACTCACGGCCGCGCTCATCGGGTATTTTCAGATGCAAATCCGCGCCGGAGCGGACGCCATCCAGATTTTCGACTCGTGGGGCGGCATCATCGCCGGACCCGATTACGAGGCGGCTTCGTTGCGCTGGATTCGCCAGATCGTCGCCGCGCTGCCGAAAGATTTTCCAATCATTCTCTACGCCAAAGGCACGGCGGCGCAGATTACCGACCAGGCGTTTTCCGGAGTAAAGGTCATCAGCGTCGACTGGACCTGCGATCTCGCGATCGTAAGGCTCAATCTTCCGGCCAATGTCGCTGTTCAGGGCAACCTCGATCCCGTTCTCTTGCAGACCACACCCGAGATAGTTCGTACCGCCACCACGCGCCTGCTGGATTCGATGCGCGCGTCCAACGGCCACATTTTCAACCTCGGCCACGGCATCACTCCGTCTGCAAAAATCGAGTGCATGCAGTCTCTCGTCGACGTCGTGACCGGTTGGAAAAACTAAGCGTTTAACCGGGCTCGTCGACCCATCGCCGATCTCACTCGCCCGAGTTAACTTAGCCGCGAGGCCCACACTCAGGCCAAACCGCCAGCTTCTTCCTCCGTCTTCCCTTGACTCAGTTGGGCACGTCCATAGCCTTCCGCGCTTTTCTTTGGCATGGCGCAAGAACTGAAAGACACTCTCCAGCTTCCCAAAACGGATTTCCCGATGCGCGCCAATCTCGTTGGCAGAGAGCCCGCGCGTTTGGCACATTGGGAGAAGTTAGGTCTTTACGCCGCTATTCAAAAGAAGCGCGCGGCCTCTTCCGGCGGTGCCTCGGAAAAGGTTTTCGTTCTGCATGACGGTCCGCCTTTCACCAATGGCGACGTCCACATTGGCACCGCGCTGAACAAGACGCTCAAGGACATCGTCCTTCGTTATAAGTCCATGCGCGGCTACCGCACGCCGTACGTGCCCGGCTGGGACTGCCATGGCTTGCCGATCGAACAAAAGGTCATGCGCCAACTGCAGGCGGACAATAAACAAGTTTCCACGGCCGAGATGCGGTCCCTTTGCGATCAATTTTCCGAAACCTGGATCAAGACCCAAACTACCCAGTTCAAACGCCTTGGCGTGCTCGCGGACTGGAAATCTGAGTATAAAACCAAGAACCCCGCCTACGAAGCCGACATCATCCGCACGTTCGCCGCGTTTGTCGAAAAGGACTTGGTCTACCGCTCGAAGAAACCCGTTTACTGGTCCATCCCGTTTGAAACCGCGCTGGCCGAAGCCGAGATCGAGTACAAAGACCACGTTTCGATTTCGATCTGGGTGAAGTTCGCCGTTCCGACCAGCGAAGCCGAAAAATTCGGCCTGCCGACCGACAAGCCACTCTTCGTCGTCATCTGGACAACCACGCCGTGGACGATCCCGGCCAACCTCGCGATCGCCGTACATCCGGAGGTTGATTATGTAGTAGCCGACACCGGTGCTGAACGCATCATCGTCGCACAGCCGCTGCTCAGTTCGGTCCTCACCGCGGCCAAGATCGAAACTCAGCCTACCCTCGTGAAAACGATGCTCGGCGCCGCGCTTGCAGGACTCGCTCCACGTCATCCTTTCATCGACCGCGCCTCGCCCGTCGTGCTGGCCGACTATGTCACCACCGACAGCGGCACCGGTTGCGTGCACACCGCGCCCGGCCACGGCTCCGAGGACTATCACACCGGCCTCAAGTACAAACTCGATATCTACTGCCCCGTCGGCGATGACGGCCGTTATCTCGACGACGGCAAAGTTCCCTCCGACCTGGTTGGGCTGACTTGCCTTGAAACCGTCGAAGACCTCGCCGCCAAAAGGCCTTCGCCCGCCAATCTCGCTGTCCTGAAGAAACTCGCGGCCGCCAACGCGCTCCTCGCAAAGTCGAAGATCACGCACAGCTATCCGCATTGCTGGCGCTCGAAGACCCCGATCATTTTTCGTGCCGTTGACCAGTGGTTCGTTTCGCTCGACAAGAACGGCACTCGCACCACTGCGCTCGCCGAAATCAACAAGGTCGCTTGGATCCCCACCTGGGGCGAATCCCGCATCCGTAGCGCCGTCGAATCGCGTCCCGACTGGTGCATCAGCCGCCAACGCTCCTGGGGCGTGCCGATCATCGCCTTTTACGACGAAAAGAAAAACGCCTATCTCGAAGCCTCGGTCGTGCGCGCTGTCGCCGCCAAGATTGAGAAACAAGGCACCAACTTTTGGTACAACGCCTCCGTCGCGCAAATCCTCGACGGCGTCACTGTTCCCGTCGGCTGGCCCACTGCCGATAAACTGGTTTGCGGCCGCGATACGCTCGATGTGTGGATAGATTCCGGTTCGTCCCACGCCGCCGTGCTTCGCCATCAACAAGGCGGTACTCAGTGGCCCGCCGATCTCTACCTCGAAGGCAGCGACCAACACCGCGGCTGGTTCCAATCCTCACTCTGGACCGGCGTCATCGCTCAAGGCGGCGCGCCTTACAAACGGGTGCTCACCCACGGCTTCATCGTCGGTAAAGACGGCAAGAAAATCTCAAAATCCGGCCAATACGAAAAGCCTCCCACGTCTGATAACTACATCGCCCAATACGGTGCCGACGTTATCCGCCTCTGGATCGCCTCGCAGAACTTCACCGAAGATATCCGCGTTTCCGACCTCGACAAAGACCTCAAGGACTCGTCGAGCATCCTCAACATCGTCGCTGAATCGTACCGTCTCCTGCGAAATACGTTCCGTTACCAGCTTTCCAACCTGTTCGATTTCGATCCGATGCGCGACGCTGTGCCCGTTGAGCAGATGGACACGCTCGATCGTTGGGCGCTGCATCATACCGCTACGCTGATCAAAGAATGCACGGCTGCTTACGATGCGTATGAGTTCCACCGCGTTTATCAGCTCTGTAATAACTTCTGCTCGACCACGCTGTCAGCCGTTTACCACGATATTCTAAAAGACCGCCTCTATACGCACGGCACGCAAAGCCCGCTCCGCCGTTCCTCGCAGACCGCGATCCACTCCATTTTCCAATCGCTCGTCAAGGTCCTCGCGCCCGTTCTCACTTTCACTGCTGATGAGGCGTGGTCGTTTGGCACCGCAAAAACCGAGTACGCTGCCGACTCGATTCATCTCCAGGAATGGCCTGAGGCTCCCGCCGCATGGACCAATCCTGAAATCGACGCCGACATTGCTGCGCTGCTGAAAATCCGCGCTCAAGTTAACGAGACGATCGAGCCCCAACGCGCCGCCGGCAAACTTGGTAAGTCCCTCGACGCCTCCGTCATGCTCGGCGTCCCCGTTGAAGATGCCGCGACGAGTAAACTTCTTGAGAAGCACCGTGACTTTTTGCCGGAGCTTTTCATCGTCTCGCATGTCGGAATTTCAGCTGCTACTGCCACGTCTTTAACCATCAATGTCCGCCCTTGCCAGGAACTCGGTCACGTTCGTTGTCCGCGTTGCTGGCGCTGGGTCCCGGCGCTCGAAACCGCACCTCACGGTGAGGTCTGCCCCCGCTGCGCCGAGGCGTTGAAATCATAGGATCAACTCTCTAAAGCCCCTAATCGATTTATCCCATGGCAAAACACAAAAAACCCGCGCCCCCTGCTAAGAAGCCCGCACCCAAAAAGGCGGTCTCTAAACCAGCTCCCAAAAAAGTAGTGTCTGCCCCCGCGAAAAAGCCCGCGCCCAAACCGGCTCCCACAAAAAAGCCAGCCGAACAGCCAAAGCCCAAATCTGCAGTGCCCGCCAACAATAATAAGAAACCCAACGACAAGAAGGAAAACGCGCGCGAACTCCTTCGTAACCGCATTCTCGGTAGCAAAAAGGCCACCAAGCCCATTGCGTTCAGCCTCGATGAAGTACGAGAAATCGCGAAAACCGTAGCCAAAGCGACTCCTGAAACCAGCGAGCCTAAGGTTGCCAAGACTCCCACGGTTAAGCCCGCTTCCAAAACGATCGACGTCACCAAAACTGCGCAGCCGGCTCAACCGAACCACGTGAAGGCTGCCTCACTCACCGACATTCTTGGATTCAACCCCAAGCGTGCTGCTACCAAGCCGCCGATGGAGGTCGATCTCGAGAGCGTGCCGGAGAAATATCGGCGCTATTACAAACTTCTCCTCGACCTGCGCAAGCACCTCAGTGAAGGCATTACGCTCCACAGCGAAGAGACGCTCAAGCGCTCCGCCAAGGATGACGCCGGCGACCTCTCCAGCTACGGTCAGCACATGGCCGATGCCGGCACCGACACCTTTGACCGCGACTTCGCCCTCAGTCTCGTTTCCAATGAACAGGAAGCTCTGACTGAGATCGAGTTGGCCATCAAACGTATCAAGGACGGCACCTACGGGACCTGCGAAATCACGGGCAAACCGATTGCCAAGGAACGACTCTCAGCAGTGCCGTTCACCCGCTACTCAGCCGAGGCCCAAAAAGAAATCGAACGCAATCGCATGCGCAAAAGCTCTTCCGCCGGTCTCTTCGGTGAACTCGGTGAAGACGGGGCCAAGATCGAAGATAGCGGCGGCGACGACGAGTGAGCGAGCTCAGCCCGCCACCTCCGGCTTCTCCTACAAACGACGCTTCGCCAGCGCCGCGTCTTCAGCGCATTTTTGCCTACCGTTGGCTGCTCACTCTCGCACTTGGCGTATTCTTGCTCGATCAGGTCACGAAGGCCCTGATCGTCATGAGTCTTCCGACCGGCACTTACGGACCGCCGCATCACATCCCAATTATTCCGGGTTTCTTTAACCTCGTGCACGTCGGCAACACCGGCGCTGCATGGAGCTTGTTCGCCGGCAAGAGCACGGTGCTGGCATTGCTCGCGTTGACGACGCTCACTGCGATTTTTCTCTGGCGGCATTCACTCGGCCTGCGGCTTAAACCGATTCAGATTAGCTTCGGGCTCCTTTGCGGCGGCATCGTCGGCAATCTTCTCGACCGCCTCGTCTACAAACACGTGATCGATTTCCTGGATTTCCATTTTGGGAATTACATTTACCCGACGTTCAATATCGCCGACTCCGGCATCTGCATCGGTGTCGGGATTTATCTTTGGTATTCATTTAAAACTCCGGCGCAAAAATAACGCCTCGCACTTTGCTCTAACGTAATAGCGCGAAGGGCGTGTCATTTTCAGTCTCTGACCACACCTTTTAACCATGAGCAGCAAAGACGTTTTCATCGGCACCGATAGCGGCGCAACCACCTCAAAGACGGGCGGCGTTTGGGCCGATGGGTCCATCGTTTCGCACAAGCTCATGCAGAGCTCGACCAACTCACAGGCCGGCCGCGAAGCGGTCATCAAAGGCTGGGTACAAGGCGTGATCAGTTTTCTAGCTGAGAATCAGCTTACTTGGGCCGACGTCCGCGGCGTCGGTCTCGCCATCCCAGGACCCTACGAAAGTTACGGTGTGCTCGGACGTGCGGCCAATTTGCCCCCGAGCTTCGAGGGTTGGAATTTTCACGCCGATTATGGCCAGGCCCTCGCTGTGGCTGCTGGTCGTCCTATTCCGCTCATCGTCGGCAATGACGGGCGACTCGGCGGTGTTGCAGAAGCGCGCCAAGCCTGCGGCACGCGCAAGTCATCGGTTCTGATGCTCGCTCCTGGTTCCGGTCTTGGGTGCGCCTACATCGATGAAAACGGCATGCCGCTCGAAGGCGCTACTCTTTGTGGAACCGAAGCTGCCCATATGCCGGCGCCACTCCAGCTTCTCGGTAAACGCGCGTTCCCGTGCGGTTGTGGACGCGATTGGGGATGCATCGAAGCCTATACGACGATTTCGAGTCTGCCTCACCTTTTGGAAGACGCGCTGAAAAAATTCCCCGACCACGAACTCGCCAAATCAACTGCTCCAATAAAAGAAAAAGTCCTCTCGCTGCGAACCCGTGCGCAAAAAGGCGATGTACTCGCGCTGGAGATTTTCGATTTTCAAGCCCGCGCGATGGGACTGTTCATCGCTAACCTGGCAATGATACTCGATCCAGGGTTCGTCGTTATCGGTGGCGGTTTGATCGACCCCGAGTGCACCACGCCGGAATTCCGCGAACGTTATCTCCGCCTCATGCGCGAAGCCGCTTCGCCCTACCTCTGGCCTGCCCAACGCGCCCGCATGAGGATCGTCGCCGCCTCCCTCGGCGAACTTTCCCAAGCCATCGGCGCCGCGCTCGTGGCGATGTATTCGGCGAAGTGATTTTATAACCGCAGAGAACGCAGAGGCCGGGGAGTAAAAACCATTGAATTGGTTCGTTCCAGCTTTCCTGAGTTCCAGATTTGAACCGCCTCATTCCACATTCGCGATTTGTTCGCGGACGCGTTCGAGCTCGTTTTTCAACTCAATCACATTGCGAGAAATTGTAAGATCGTTCGCTTTGCTGCCGATCGTGTGAACCTCGCGGCCCATTTCCTGCAGAATAAATTCCGATTTGCGGCCAATCTCACCGTTACTCTTCAGCAATGTGGTGAACTGCTCGAAGTGGCTGCGGAGGCGCGTGAGCTCTTCAGAAATGTCACAACGGTCAGCAAACAATGCGACCTCTTTGAGCACACGTTCGTCTTCGATGTTCAACTCTAAGCCGGCCTGACGTAGCCGTTGCATAAGCTGCTCGCGATAATTCTTCGGTATCTGCGGCGCTCTCTCAGCAATCGTTGCCGCGTGGTTTTGTAGAATCGTCAGCCGCGCCAAGAAATCCGTTAATAACGCCGTCCCTTCTTTCGCTCGCATTTCGGCAAAACTTTTCAGCGCCAACTCCAACGTCGCTAATACCACAGATTGCGCGATCTCCGCTGACGGCAGCGCTGAGGATTTCCGCTGCGAGTTCGCAATTTGCCAGAGCAATTCGGCCGAAGGCTGAAATGCAATACCCTGTTTCGTCGTGAATGCCTTTAGCTTTGCCAACGTTTCCGCCGCCGCCGCTTCATCCCATTCCACGTTCTGCGCGCCGTTCGCGCCGGTCAGCTCCAGATCGACGTGGACCTTGCCGCGCGCGGCGTACTTGCGCACGAGGTCGTTGATCTGCGGCTCAAGCGATTCCCACTCTTCAGGCAGCTTGACGGTGAGATCGAGTGTCTTGCGATTCACCGAACTAACTTGTGCCGTCAACGTCTGTGCCCCGAGCGACCCAGTCGCCCGGCCAAAACCAGTCATGCTTTTCATGGGTGAAGTAACAAGGAACGATGTCCAAGTGACAAGGCCACAACGCTCCGCGTCATTTCATATTCTTCAACATCGCTTGCACCTGTTGGACATCTTTGTCCCCACGGCCGCTCAAATTGACGATGATGATCTTGTCTTTCGACAACTCTTTGGCTCGTTTTAAAGCGTAAGCGACCGCATGGGTCGATTCGAGCGCAGGGATAATGCCTTCGAGACGCGAGCAGAGCTGGAATGTTTCCAGCACTTCGTCATCACACGCATACGCGAACTCGATCCGGCCATGCTCCCGATAAAACGCGTGCTCTGGCCCTACCGCCGCGTAGTCAAGTCCTGCACTGACCGAATGCGTGAGATCGATCTGGCCGTCGCCATCCTGCAACACGTAAGTCTTTGCGCCTTGCAACACGCCCAAACGCCCACCGGCAAAACGCGCGGCGTGATCACCCCGTTTAATACCGCGTCCACCCGCTTCGACACCCACCATGCGGATATTTGGCTCCTCAAGAAACTCAAAGAACAATCCAATGGCGTTGCTGCCGCCGCCGACGCACGCGATCAGTTCGTCAGGTAAACGGCCTTCGCGCGCCAAAATCTGCTCTTTCGCTTCGATGCCAATCACTCGGTGAAAATCGCGCACCATCTTCGGATAAGGATGGGAACCATATGCGGTACCTAAAACATAATG
>Ga0302322_100001326_pt1 | contig 20137 bp, 16 predicted proteins | sample Fen_T0_2_FD_203757 | JGI IMG/M metagenome (GOLD analysis project Ga0302322, IMG submission 203757) | Peat permafrost microbial communities from Stordalen Mire near Abisko, Sweden - Fen_T0_2 | ecosystem: Environmental > Terrestrial > Soil > Wetlands > Permafrost | place: Sweden: Abisko...
CGTTGGAGCACTTGCTGGTCTGGGAGCCGATGATGGCCAGCACCTTGTCCTGGTTGATGAGCTTCTGGAAGACCGTGGCCGTGGACTCCGGCTTGTTCTCGTCATCCTCAAGGATGAATTTCACCTTCACCAGCTTGTCACCGACCTTGATCCCACCAGCGGCGTTGATCTCGTCCTGGGCGATGGCGATGGCGTTCTTCGTGGACTGGCCGATGGCGGAGATGTCGCCGGTCATGGGGGCCGACACGCCGATCTTCAGCTCCTGGGCGGTGGGCTTGCAGCCGGGCAGGAGCAGCAGGGGAAGGAGGATGAGGAGTCGGAGTTTCATGGGGAGTCCTTGTGGAGAAGGTGGACCAGAGTCCCTACTTCGACGGACGGAGCAGATTGGGTGTGGGGTAGTACGCGGCATCACCGATGCCAAGGTGAAGGTGGGCACCCTCCGCATCCACGAAGGACTTCGGAAGATCGGTCTCGACCACGATACGATCCCCGACCTTCCAGGGGCCCTTCACCACTGGAAAACCATATGGGCACTCCGCCTTGGAGGCAGTGGATGGGCAGACCGACACGCTGAGCCTGGTGTCCTTGCCCGCTATGATCCAGCCGTACAGGAAGGCCCGCGTAAACGCCGTGAAATCCTTGTTGCTTGGCGGGAGGGCAGGCACCGTCAGGCTTACCTTGAGGTGCGACACGGGACCCGTGTCGGTGCGCACCACCTCGATGTCCATGTCGGTGTTTGTGGATCCCGGCTTGTGCGACAGGCGGTAGGTCTGCGCGGCTGCAGGCCAGGAAGAACCCATCGCGAGAAGCAGGAACCACAGCAGATGCTTTTTCATGGATCGAGTTCTCCTAGCTTGCGGTCGGTCAGCATACCAACACAGGGCCACCCTGGATTGCGCTGAGTGTTTCGGGGGTCAGGTCTTCAGCGCCGTTCTGATCAGCCCAGCAGCTTCCACACCCGCAGAGCCTCGCTGACGCTCCAGGCCTGGGCGTCGCAGCCCCGGGGCAGGTGGGGGGCATCGCCATCGAGGATCTCGGGCAGCTGGCCCAGGCAGCCCTCCGCCAGCAAGGACACCCCGGAACCCAGCCAGGCGAGGGCCGTGGCCCGGGCGGCGGGTTCGCTGTCCCAGGCCAGGTCCAGCGCTTCGCACAGGAGGGGCAACTGCCAGACCCAGGCTGTGCCGTTGTGGTAGGCGGGCTTGCGCCGAGTGTCCTCGTCGCCTTCGTAGCGGCCCTGGTAGGGCTGGAGTGGATCGTTGAGCGTGCCACCCCAGGGGGCCGGGATGGGCAGGGGGGCGGACACAGGCAGGGGCGCAAGACTCCGCAGGCCGCCGGGCACCAGCAGGTGGCGGGCGCAGGCGGCCACGGTGTGTCGGGCCCGGTCCCCGGTCACCAGCCCCAGGGCAACCAGGAAGAGCTGGTTGGGGCGAAGATGATCGGCGGGCTTCGCATCCTTTGCGGCCACGCCTTCGGCAGCCAGCAGGACGTCGGCGAACCAGCCCTGATCTTCTAGCCAGAAAGCCTCGAGGGAGGCGACCGCCCGCACCGCGGTGGCGGACCAGGGCTCGCCATCGCTGGGCGCGAAGAGCCGGTCCAGCAGCCGCAGGAGGCGGATCCAGAGGGCCTGGATCTCCACCGGGTAGCCTTCCCGGGGCGAGCCCATGGGATAGCGGGTGTCCATCCAGGTGAAGTGCGCGGGACTCCAGAGCAGCCCCGAATCGGGGTCCATCCGCACCCCGTTCCGGGTGCCCGCCCGCAGGTGCTCGCCGAGCGAGGTCAGCACTTCCAGCACTGTGCGATCACCGGCTTCGGCCTGGAAGAAGGCCACACCGAGGCGGTCGGCCGCCTCTTCGCAGGCCACGGCCAGCCAGAGCGGCGCGTCGGAGGTATCGCGGTCTGCGGTGTCGTTGGCCCCCAGCATGTTGGGCAAGGTGCCACCTTCTTCCAGGGCGGCAAAGGTGCGGAGGATGAGGCCGGCTTCCTCTTCCATTCCGGAGGCCAGGAGGCCCCGGCAGGCGATCAGCGTGTCCCGGCCCCAGTCGAGGAACCAGGGGTAGCCCGCGATGATCGTCAGACCGTCGTCACGGCGGGCGAGGAAGCTGTGGAGTGACTGCAAGAGCAGTCCAGGGATATCTCGAACCGGCGGCGCCTCGAAAGGTGGGATCTCCAGCAGGGCTTCGTGTTCAGCGCTGACCAGGAGCCGCATTTCGGCTCCAGGTGGCAGCTCCAGGTCGAACCAGCCGGGACTCCAGGCATCTCCGGAGGCCGCCAGTCCCCGGGAGCCCTCCACCGGATGGGGAATGTCACGGCAGGCCTCAGGCTGGGGGTGGTACACCCCGGCGGAGGCCCACACCTCCAGCTGACGGCCAGCGGCGGGGGCGAAGCGGAAGCCGGTCCGCCGGTCAGGCAGGACCAGAGTGCTGGAGAGGAAATGCGCTTCCAGGCCCGCATCCAACCGGGTCTCTCCATGGAAGGAGCGGTCCTCGAGATCGACCCGCGCCGTGAGCCGGACCGAGAGCTCTGTTGGCAGGTCCGTGGAGCCTCCGGGATTTGCGGGCCGGGACCAGCGCAGGCGCACGGCATTCAGCCCTTCCAGCATGTCCGCCTCGAGGCAGAGCTCCACACAGCGACCGTCCCCGGCGCTGGCGAGGAAGGTCCAACGGGCGATCGGCCCACCTTCGAAGCGCACCAGGTTGTGCCCATCCAGGGCCGTGATGAACCCGTCCGCGTTCACCCAGGCCCGCAGCCGCTTGGCCAGCACCTGGCGGTCCGAGGGCGCGGTCGGGTGGAGGTTGGCGGCCAGCAGACAGTCGTACTTGGACGTGATGGCACCGAGATCGCCATGCAGCCGCGCCATGCCGCCCCGTCCATTGGTGAGCAGGGCCAGGCCCCGGCGCCCGGGCTGGGGCAGGGCCGGCTGGTCGGGCAGGAATCTCAGGACGGCTTCGAGAACCCCGGCCTCAGGCGCGTGTCGCTGCAGGCGCAGCGAAGCTTCCCCCTGCCGTCCGGGGCGGGGCGGGATGGCCGCGACGAAGCCATCCGCCATGGGCACGCTCCGCAGATGCAGGTCGGGCTGATCCGGCATGCGCAGCGTGGCCTGGAAGGGGCTTGCGTCCTGGAGCAGCAGCCAATGGCCTGGGGCCACCAGGCTGATGCGTCGCACGTCCCCCCCATGCCATCCCGTCACCTGGGGGAAGGCCGGGTTCGCCATGGCCCCATCCAGGGCCGCCAGCAGGTCTTGCCGGAGGCGATCCAGATCGAGGTGGGGAAGGGCGGCGAGGAAGCGGGATGGGTTGAAGGAGACCCGCTGAGCCAGGTCGCGCCAGTGGCCGGGGCCGATGGCTTCGGCAGGATAGACCGCCGCCAGCGCCTGCAGGGCCCAGGCCGCCTGGGCCCGGGCCCGCCGGTAGGCCTCGCCCGCCAGCCCCTGGACCGAAGCCCGCGGGGCCAGGCAGTAGCAGCCTCCGGGCGGGAGGAGCAGTTCGTGGCCATCGCCGACCAGGGGCTTCAATTCCGGGAATGGCTGGCCCAGGAGGTCCACCGGGGCCTCGCCCATGTCCGCCCAGTCCTCGGTCCGCAGCGGGCAGGTCTGCGGTTGTTCCAGATCGAGGTTCGCCAGCACGAGCACCCGGTCCAGGCCTTCTGCAGACGTCCGGGCGAGGGCCAGCACGGAGGCATCGTCGCTGCTGAGGCGACGCACCTCGGCGCCATCGAAGAAGCAGGGGTGCTCCGCGAGCAGGCAGTTCAGTGTGGCCAATTCCTCCACCAGGTTCGGTTCCGCGCCCCAGGCCATGTCCCGGGCCTCGTGGACGTCCACCTTTTCGGTGGCCAGCCACTCCACACCCGCTGTGAAGCCAAAAGCCCCGTTCTGGCCCACGAGCGCGCAGAGGCGGTTGCGCAATAGCGACCAGGCGGCGCCCCGGCCCGCGAGGCGCAGGTTGTCGTGGGTTTCGCTGTAGTGGACCAGCAGGCCCGTGCGTTCGCCCTGCCGCAGGCAGTGGTCCAGGTAGTGGGCCACCTCGATGGGATGCTGGTTCTGGAACAGTTCGGAATAGGCCCACTGCATGCCACCCCGGGTCAGCAGGGCCTCGGTGGCTTCCCAGGAGCCGCCCAGTCCCTCCAGCAGGAAGATGGTCTCGGGATAGGTCTGGTGGACCTTCGCGACGATGTACTGCCAGGCGGGCAGGGGCACCATGTAGCCCGCATCGCAGCGGAAACCATCCACCCCCCGCCCGCACCAGACGAGCAGGGAACGGGCCACCACCTCCCATAGGGCCGGGCTGCCCTGGTCCAGTTCCACCAGGTCCGCCCAGGTGTTGCCCCAGGCGCCGGGACTGTGGAAGGTCCCATCCTGGTTGCGGCGGAACCAGTCCGGCCGGTTCTCCAGCAGGCGGGAGCCCCAGCCCGTGTGGTTCACCAGGATGTCCAACAGGACCTGCCCACCCCGCTGGTGGACAGCCGCTGTCAATTCCCGGAACTGCTCCTCCCCGGTGGTGCGCTGGTCGAAGTCCACCAGGGCCGGATCGATGGCCGTGAGGTCCAGCTGGGCGTAGGGGCTGCCGAAGCGGCCCATGCGGGCATAGGTGGTGGGGACGGGCCCCACGGGCAGCAGGTGCAGGAGGCGGCAGCCCAGGCGGTCGAAGATGTGGGGCACCGCCGCCGTGAGGTCCCGCAGATGCCCGGAGGGCGGAATGACCGCATAGCCGGCGGCGTCCAGGGCCTGGATCGTCTCGGCCAGGTCGGGCCGCTGGCGGGCGGCGACCCCGCCGAACATCCGAGGGAAGGCGCAGTAGATCGTATTCGCCGTGCGCAGGCGATCCGGGTGGATGGAGAGGCAGAGGTTCTCGCCCTCGGGCCAGTGCTGGAAGCCCTGGGGGTCCACGCAGTAGGCCTTGGCGCAGAAGGAGCCCGGCTCGGTCAGGGGCAGGTCCAGCACCCAGCCTGCGACGTCCTCGGTCAGCGGAATGTCCCGCCAGGAAGAACCGGCCGGATCGCGGGAGCCTTCTCCCGCCAGCGTCAGGGTCTCCTCGCGCATCCGCGTCCCGCGGGTGAGGTTGGTGCGCAGGAAGGCCCGCCAGCCGGTGGCTCCCGGCTGGGGATGCGCCAGCCCGAACACCACCCGGTCCCCCACGAAGCGGAGCAGCCGGGTGCCTGGGGGCGGGGTCATCACGGGTTGGGACATGGGCGCTTCGACTGCCGGAGGCGACGGGGCCGTGGCCTACTCGATGGGCAGCCGGCCCTGGCCCATGCGGATGATGGCAGGGACGTGCAGATCATCGGCACCGCCTGGTAGCTCGCCGCTGGGGGTGGGGGCCTGGGGCATGAGCCGGGTGGGCGTGGGACCCTGTTCGCCCGCCGGCACTTCACCGTAGACGCGGCCACTCACCACGTTGTTGGGCAGGGGCTGGGACTGGCTGGGGAGGGCGGAAGTGTAGGTCTGGAGCGGCGCGGCGTCCCCGGCCGTGCCGAGATGGAGGCTGCTGCGTCGCTCCGCCTCCAGTTTCTCTTGCTGATCGAAACCGCTGGCGAGGACGGTGACGAGCACCCTATCCTCCATGCCCTCGCCTTCCACGGTGCAGGCCTTGATGTCGGGACGCCCGTTGTAGTGATCCTGCAGGTAGTTCATGGCCGTCTCGATGGCCGAGGCCTCCATGACCTCCCAATCAGCGGTGATGGACACCATGACGTTGGCGGCGGCGCCGGACTGGGCCCGCTCCAGCAGCGGGCAGGCCAGGGCCTTCTTGAGGGCGTCCATGACCGCGTCCTCCCCGCGTCCCGCGCCGGTGCCGATGAGGGCCTCGCCGCCATTGCGCAGCACAGCTTCCACGTCGGCGAAATCACCGTTGATGATGCCGGGCTTCAGGATGAGATCGGCAATGCCGCGGACGCCCTGGATGAGCACGCCGTCGGCCACCCGGAAGGCCTCCTTCATGGTGACGCGGGCGTCGCAGACGGTCTTGAGGCGCTCATTGCTGACGACGATCACGGTATCTGCCGTGTCCCGCAGGTTGACGAGGCCGGCGAGGGCCAAGTCACCCTTCTTGCGGCCCTCCCAGGCGAAGGGCGTGATGACCACGGCCACGGTGAGGGCACCCAGCTCCCGGGCGTAGTTCGCCAGCACCGGGGCGGCGCCGGTGCCCGTGCCACCGCCCATGCCGGCGGTGATGAAGATCATGTCGGCGCCCTGCAGGGCGGCGAGCACTTCCTCGCGGCTTTCCTCCGCCGCCACGCCACCCCGCTCGGCGCTGCCGCCCGCGCCCAGGCCCCGGCTGCTCTGGGGCCCCAGGGGCAGCTTCAGGTGGGCCTTGCTCTGGGCGAGGCTCTGCTGGTCCGTGTTCATGGCGATGAACTGCACGCCGGTGACACCGCTCTCGATCATGCGGTTGATGGCGTTGCAGCCCGCGCCGCCCACGCCCAGCACCTTGATGTTGGCGCCGGGAAGGCCGTGGGGGCAGGGCAGGAAGGGGGTCTCGGACATCGGGGCTCCCGAAAGGGGCAAGTTTTGAAGGTTCATGGCTAGAACATGTTCTTAATTTTGTCGAACAACTTGGTACCGCGTTCCTGCTTTCCGCGGGTCTCGTTCATGTCCTTCGACAGGGACTTGACCGCGCCGAGCGCATTCACGAAGAAGGGGTTGCCAGTGGCCTGGGGCAGGCCGGTTACGCCCTGGATGCGGCCCAGCACCACGCGGGGGCGGCCGAGCAGGGTCTGGGCCAGAATGGGCAGGTGGGTGAGCAGCGCACCACCGCCCACCAGGTGCACACCGCCATGGATCTCGTGCATGAGCCCAGTGCGGCCCATTTCAGAGAGCACCAGGTTCAGCAGCTCGGCGGCCCGGGCCTGGAGCACCTCGGCGATCTCACGGCGGGACACCAGGCGGCCCTCCTCCTCGAGCTCGATGGATTCCTCCGTTGGCACATGGTTGGGGAGCACCGTGCCGAAGCGCATCTTGACGCGCTCCGAGGCGGCGATGCCGCCCAGGTGCTTCGTGATCTCCAGATCGCGGGTGAAGTGCTGACCGCCGATGGGGATCACGGCGGAATGGAACAGGGTGCCGTGCAGGAAGATGCCCAGGTGGGTGAGCTGTTCGCCGATGTCCACCACCACCGCGCCGTTCTCTCGATCCTCGCGACTCAGCACGGCTTCGGCACTGGCCAGGGGCGAGTACATCAGCTCGGCCCCGTGGAGCCCCGCATTCTTCAGGGCCAGCTGGATGTTCATGATCACGGGGCTGGGCGCCACGATGATGCGGACCTCGGCCTCAAGCGTCTCCCCGAACATGTTCACGGGATTGCGGATGTCGCGCTGACCCTTGATGTGGAAGATTTGCGGGATGCGGTGGAGGACCAGTTCCTCCTTGGCCAGCTTGCAGCTGTTGGTGGCCTGCTCCAGCACACGGTCCCGGTCGGCGGCGGTGATGATCTTGTCCCCGCTGGAGATGGTGATGGAATCGCGCAGGTTCTCGCCCTTGAACTGGATGCCGTCCACGGCCACGCGGATGCCGGCCACCTTGGCCTCACCCGCGGTGTTCATGGCCTCTTCCACGGCCCGCACGATGGCGCGGGTGCTGAGCTCCATGTCGGTGATCTGGCCCTGAGTCAAGCCGCCCTGGGGCGAGGCCTGGCCGGTACCGGTCACGTTGAGGGTTCCGTCTTCCTCCTGGACGGCGACCACCGCCACCACTTTGCTTGCACCAAGGTCGAGCCCAAGAAGTACGGCGCGCTGCGGCATGAAGATCCTTTTCCTTGGTTCTAGGTATATACCAGTTTTCCCCGAAAAATCGAGGATTCACGGACCTGAAAACACTGATTTCTTCCCGTGCGGCTCAGCGCGGGGGCTTTGCCGGCACGGGGACGTCCTCGGGTTCACCCACTGCGACCTCGTCATCCCACCGGAGGTCCACATAACGGAGTCGGGTGAGATCCGGCCGCTGGGACAGGCGATCCACGAAGAGTCCCTGGAAATTGGGCACATTTTTAGTCACATCCTGGCGGGAAAGGTAAATCGGGGCAGGCAGTCCCTCGATATAGGCCACAGGCCCTTTTGGGCTATCACGCAATTCGGTGATTCGTTCATAAAAACCTTGTTGCTTTTCGCGCAAGGTCCGGGCTGCACTCACTAAATGGGCCAGTCCTTGATCTGTCTGACTGGCGGGGTCCACCACCACCGGAATTGGATTTAAGTTGGACTGGGTGACACGATCGAGCAGGATGCCGTCGTCCGACACCAGGAATACCCCATTCGGACGGACCAGCCACAACACGGGCCGCCTCTCCTCGATGGCGAGGCTGAGCCGGTCCGGGGGGTCCTTCCGGATCTGCAGGCCCCGCACCCAGCGCTTGGCTTCGATGCGGGACCTCAGGTCTTCCGCGTCGACCCAGAAGAGGGGTTTCCCGAGCACCAGCTTGTCCGCCAGCTTCTGGATCTCCTCCTGCCGTTCGCCCCGGCAGCCGCTGATGTTCACCTGCTCGATGACGAGCTTCTGGAGCCCCAGGTACCGGGTACCCAGCTCCATCAGGCCCCAGCCCGCGAAACCCAGCACGGCCACGGTGATCCCCGCCCTGACCCAGGGGAACCAGGGGCGCTTGGGGCGGGTGCGGGGGAGCATGGACATGGGGTCAGTCTACTCGCGCCAGATCTCGACTTCCGGTTCCAGCTCCACACCGTGCACTTCCAGAACCTTCGCCCGTACCTGCCCCATCAGCTCGGCGAATTCGGCGGCGGTGGCCTTTCCGTGGTTGATCAGGAAGTTGGCGTGCTCGGGGCTCACCTCCGCATCGCCGACGCGCAGACCCTTGAGGCCCGCCTGGTCGATGAGGCGGCCGGCGCTCTGGCCCGGCGGGTTCTTGAAGATGCAGCCGGCGTTGCGCTTGGAGAGGGGCTGGCTGGTGCCGCGCTTCGCCCGGTACTCGGCCACCTGGGCGCGAATCATGGCAGGATCACCTTCCACCAAGTCCGCCGTGGCCGAGAGGACCACGCGCCCGCCCGTGAGGAAGCTCCAGCGGTAGTGGAATTCGCCGACTTCCGGCGCCTTCTCCACCAGCTCACCTTCGGGCGTGAGGAAGCGGTAGCGGGTCAGCACGTCCACCCACTCGCGCCCGTAGGCCCCGGCATTCATGCGGATGGCGCCGCCCACCGAACCGGGAATGCCACTGGCGAATTCCAGGCCCGACAAGCCTTCGGCTGCTGCGGCCTCAGCCAGGGCGATGTGGCCATGGCTGGCGGGAGCCGTGAGGCGTTTGCCTTCGCGGTGGATCGTCCTGGGGAAGGCCAGCCGCAGCACCGGCAGCTCCAGATCGCCCAGCACCACCAGGTTGGAGCCGCCCCCCAGCACCCGCCAGGGCAGACCTTCCCGCGAACATGAGCGAACAAAGGTTTGGGCCTCGGCCTCGGTCGTGGGCTCAAAGAGCCAGCGGCAGAGGCCACCGACGCCCAGGGTCGTGAGGCGCGCGAAGGATACGTCCCGGCGGTGGGGGACTTTCAGCAGGTCATCGGGCAGTGGGCGAGTCATCGGGTCCAGTATGAACGGTGGAGGTCGGCGATGAAGGTCCTACTGTTCGGCGCGACGGGCATGATCGGCCAGGGCGTTCTGCGCGAATGCCTGCTGGACCCCCAGGTATCCCAGGTCCTGTCGATCGGACGCAGTTCCTCTGGGCAGGTCCACCCCAAGCTGAAAGAAGTCCTCCATCAGGATTTTCACGACTACTCGGCAATTGAGGGAGAACTGGCCGGGCTGGATGCCTGCTGCTTTTGTCTGGGTGCGACCGCGGCGGGTCTGAGCGAGCAGGCTTACCACCGGCTGACCTACGACGTAACCCTGGCTGCCGCGACCACCTTGTCTCGGCTCAATCCGGCCATGACCTTCTGCTACATCTCTGGCGCAGGAACCGATAGCACCGAGCAGGGCCGGATCATGTGGGCCCGGGTGAAGGGCAAGACCGAGAACGCCCTGCTGCGCCTGCCCTTCAAGGCGGTCTACCTCTTCCGTCCCGGCGCCATCCAGTCCCTGCATGGCATCACCTCCCGGACGCGGCTGTACCGGGTCCTCTATGCCCTGCTGAACCCGTTCTTCCCGCTGTTGAAACGGATCGCTCCGGATAGCTTCACCACCACCGAGCAGCTCGGCCGGGCCATGATCCATGCGGGCCTTAATGGAGCACCGAAAACCGTGCTGGAGACTGCAGACATCAATCGCCTGTGAGCCGTTCGAGCTCCAGCAGGCGGGCCTTGCGCTCCGGAGTGCCGAAGGCGCTCCAGCCGCCAGGACCATCGGCAGCCACCACCCGGTGGCAGGGCACGAGGATGAGGATGGGGTTCGCCTTCACCGTCTGGCCCACGGCCCGGGCGGCGCCGGGACGGCCGACCAGCAGGGCGACCTCGCCGTAGCTGATGGTCTGCCCTGGCTGCGTGGTTCGCAGAACCTCGGCCACTTGACGCTGGAAGGGCGTCAGCTCCGACAGGTCCAGGGGAATGTCGTCAAGTTTTTGAGGGTGGCTGGCGAGGTGAGCCATGAGCTTGCGGATGGCTTCCAGCACCCAGGCCGGGGCCTCATTGTCTTCATACTCCGGGCGTCCGTCCGTGAAGCGCAGGCCGATGATGCCCTCCGCCGTCCAGGCCAGGTGGATGCGGCCCAGGGCGGTGGCGAAGGAGCAGGTATGGCGCATCCTTCAGGCCGGAATCTGTTCCACTGCTGCCTTGGGCGGGATGAAGGTCATGGCCCGCTCGGCCAGGGCGGCGATGGTGAGCGAGGGGTTCACGCCCGGATTGGCCGATATCGCCGCGCCGTCGATGACATAGAGTCCCTCGTACCCGAAGAGCCGGTGCCGGTGGTCGATGGCGCCCGCGTCCGCCGAGTCACCCATGGGCGCCCCGCCCAGGATGTGGGCCGTCGTGGGGATGCCCAGCAGGGTCTCGGTGAGCAGGCTGGTGGGATAGCCGTCCAGGTGGCGGGCCACGCGTTCGCCAAGGTCCGTGGCTTCGGGGGCCCAGGCCTTGGCCGGTGGGCCATCACCCGGTTCGGTGACGGCTCTGCGCCGGAACCCCGTCCGGAAGCCCCGCCCCAGGCGCAGCTTGATGTGGCCGTCCACGGTCCGCATGTAGAGCAGGATCATGGTGAACTTCGCCCAGTCGGAAACCAGGTAGGTGCGCAGGGTGCGGATGGGGTGGTGGAGCACCAGTCCGAGGGCATTGGCGAAGCGCTGGTAGAGGGTGTCGCCGGGAGCCGCGGGGAGCATGAGGGTGCGGAAGAAGCCCGCGCCCGCCGAGTAGCGCACGGGCTCGAGATGGGAGTGCTCATCCGTGTGCAGGATGGAGCCGATGGCGATGCCCTTGGAGAGATCCTGATCCCGCCTCTGCGTGACGACGCCGATCAGCACCTCGGAGTTGGTGCGCACGAAGTCGCCGACCCGACGGGACAGCGCCGGGAGCCCGGTGGCATGCTCTTTGAGCTTCAGGAGGAGGGGCACGGTGCCAAGCACACCGCCCGCGAAGATGATCTGTCTCGCCTGGTAGGCCTGCTTCTTGTTCAGTCCCGGGATCGCCCAGGTGCCCTGGCGGGCCTCGACTTCGTAGCCGCCCGAGGCCAGTGGCTTCACCCAGGTCACATCGGTATCGGCCTCGATCTTCAGCCCTCGCTTTTCGGCCAGGTAGAGGTAGTTGCGGTCCAGGGTGTTCTTGGCGCCATGGTTGCAGCCCAGCATGCAGCCGCCGCAGAGGGTGCAGCCCGTGCGCTCCGGCCCCTCGCCGTTGAAGAAGGGATCCGGTACCGTCTCACCGGTCTTCCCGAAATAGACGGCGACCTTCGTCCGCTCGAAGGTGGCCTCTCGGCCAAGTCCCTTTCCAACCTCTCGCAGCACCTCGTCCGGGTAGGTGAGGCTGGGGTTCTGCGTGGCGCCCAGCATTCTCAGCACCGTCTCGTAGTGCCTGGCCAGCTCGGCCTTCCAGTCAGCAAGGTGGCTCCAGGATGGAGCCGCAAAAAAGGGATCCTTGGGCACCGGCAGGGTGTTGGCGTAGACCAGCGAACCGCCACCCACACCCACGCCCGACACCGCGGTGACATGGCCCAGGAAGGTCATCTTGAACAGGCCGCGGAAGCCCACCTGGGGCAGCCAGAAGAAGCGTTTGAGGTTCCAGTTCGTCTTGGGGAAGTCGCCGGCCCGGAGGCGGCGGCCCTTCTCAATTACCAGCACCTTGTAGCCCTTCTCCACCAGCCGCAAGGCACTCACGCTCCCACCAAAACCGGATCCGATGATGATGAAGTCCCATTCCACGGCGAGTCTCCTGGGCAGGGGGCATTCCCGCTAGGCTGATGGCATGCGTTGGCTTTCCATCGATCATGGCACGAAGAAGATCGGCCTCGCCTTCTCGGACGAGCTGGAGATATTGGCCTCGCCCTTCGAGGTGTGGCCTCAGGAAGGGGAAGGCACCCTGGTCCGTCTCGCACGCCTTTGCCGGGAGGAAGGCGTACAGGCCCTGGCCGTGGGTCTGCCCCGCCACAAGGACGGCGCCGAAAGCGCCACGGCACCCGCAGCGCGGGCCTTCGGCGAGGACCTCGCCGCTCGCACCGGCCTGCCCTTGCGCTTCGTGAACGAGCACCTCAGCAGCGCCGAGGCTGAGCGCCTGCTGCGCGAACGGGGCGTGAAGCCCGAAAAGCGGAAGCTCCTGCTGGATGCGGCAGCTGCCGCGGTGATCCTGAGCGAGCTGCTGGAGGAACGCCGAGCGAAAGGGATCCCGGCGGCCTCGCTGGATTGAATCCCGGCGAGGCGGCTCAGGCCTTCAAGGCCGCCTTGACCCGCTCAGGCGTCATGGGCAGCTGCAGCAGCCGCACCCCCACGGCATCGTGGATGGCGTTGGCGATGAGGGCGCCCATGACGACGATGGCCGGTTCACCGCCACCCTGGGCGGGCAGGGAGGGGTTGGAGATGAGGATGGTCTGGATGGTGGGCACCTGGGTGAAGCGGGGGATCCGATAGGTATCGAAGTTCCCATCCAGGACCTTCCCGGCTTTGAAGCGGACCTCCTCGGAGAGGGCATAGCCCAGGCCCATGGTCACGCAGCCCTCCACCTGCTGGCGGGCGCCGTCGGGGTTCACGACCACGCCCATATCCTGGGCCACCACCACGCGCTTGACCTGCACCTCGCCAGTCTTCCGGTCCACGGCCACCTCGGCCATGGCCGCCACCAGGGTGTCGCGATGGTCCGCGCAGGCCACGCCGAAGCCCCGGCCGCTGGGACCGGCCTTGGGCGTCCAGCCGAAGGCCTTCGCGGCGGTCTGAAGCACGGCGACCATGCGGGGATTCTTGAGGTGCTGGAGGCGGAAGGCCAGGGGATCCACTTTCGCCATCGCCGCGAGGGCATCCATGTGCGCCTCGCGGGCATGGACGTTGGTGTTGGCGGCGGGGGCCCGCCAGGCACCGACCGCGAAGGGATGCAGCCCCGGAGGGTTGCCGCCCATCCAGGTGCCCGAGACGCGGATCCGCTGGTGCGGAAGGTCGTAGACCGGCTCAGCCTCGGCCTCACCGCCGCAAAAGACATGGTGTTCCCAGAAGGCGATGCGGCCGCCCTTGTCCAGACCGGCGCGGATCTTGACCACGGCCGCCGGGCGGAAGCTGTCCAGGAAGAACTCCTCCTTGCGGCTCCAGGTCACCTGCACCGGGCAGCCTGCCAACTTGGCCAGGCGCGCGGCCTCCAGGCCCTGGGGGGTACCGCCCTTGCCGCCGAAACCGCCGCCCACAAAGGGCGTGATGACGCGGACATTTCGGGGGCTCAGAGCCAAGGTCTGGACCAGCTGACCCTTCAGCAGGAAGGGCGCCTGGGTGGAGGCCCAGACGGTGAGTTTCCCCTTCTCCCACTGGGCCACTGCCGTGTGGGGTTCCATGGGCGCGTGAGCCACATAGCTGTTCAGGTAGGTGGCATCCAGCCGGTGCTCTGCCTTGGCCTCCCCTGCTTTGATGGAGCCCTTGGCCGCCAGCTCTTTGGCGGGCGGCGCGGCCTTCAGCAGGTGCTCGAAGATGGTCTTGTCATCGTGGACGGAAGGCGAGGGCTGGTACTTCGCCTTCACAAGGCCCAGGGCCTCCCGGGCCACATCAGGCCGGGCGTGCAGCACGGCCACCAGATCCCCATCCCGGAGGACTTTCACTCCAGGCACCTTCTCCGCCTCTGACACGTCCACGGACAGCAGCTTGGCCCCGTGGGCCGGAGGACGCAGGAGGCAAGCCTGGAGCGTGCCCGGAGGCACGATGTCCGCCGCGTACTTGGCGGCGCCGGTCACCTTGGCGCGACCGTCCTTGCGGAGCGCGTCCCTGCCCACAAGCGAGAACTGGGACACGGGCTTCACCTTCACATCCTGCAGGTGGCGCTCGATGCGCTGGCCCTGGACCAGCTCGCCATAGGCCACTTGCCGGGCGGGGTCGGCCACCACGGACACGACGCCTGCCTTCACCTGGAGGCGATCCACAGACACGGCGAGTTTTTCGGCGGCCAGCTGCACCAGCACGGCCCGGGCCTCGGCGGCAGCACCGCGCAGCACCGGCCCGAACTGCCAGACACTCAGGGAGCCCCAGGTGCCCTGGTCCCAGGGGCAGAGATCCGTATCGCCCATGAGCATGTCCACCCGCTCCAGCGGCACATCCAGCTCCTCCGCGGCCAGCATGGCCAGGGCGGTCATGCTGCCCTGACCCATCTCGATCTTGCCCACGAAGCACCCCACGCGGCCGTCCGGGCCGATGCGCAGGTAGGCGTTGAAGTCCTTGGGATAGCCGGGCCGCTCGGCGGGCTTCTCGGTTTCCTGGAACGCTGCCGACAGGGGGAAGGTGACAAAGAGGCCGACCGCGCCGGTGGCCTTGAGGAAGTCGCGCCGGTTCATCGGACACCGCCCTTCCCCGCGGCGGCTTCGACGGCGGCCAGGATCCGAACATGGGCCCCGCAGCGGCAGAGGTTGCCATCCAGGGCCTCGGCCACCCGCTGGCGGTCCGGTTTCGGCGTCTTCTGCAGCAGCGCCACCGTGCTGAGGATCATGCCCGGCGTGCAGAACCCGCACTGGTAGGCGCCGTGATCCAGGAAGGCCTCCTGCACGGGATGGAGGGCGCCATTCAGCTCCAGGCCTTCGATGGTCGTCACCACCTTGCCCGCAATCGCCTCCAGGGTGGTGGAGCAGGAGCGCACGGCCTCGCCATCCACCAGTACGGTGCAGGCGCCGCAGAGGCCTTCCCCGCAGCCGATCTTGGTGCCCGTGAGCCCCAGGTCGCTGCGCAGGACATGGCCCAGCATGCGGGAGCCGTCAGCGTCCACCGATACCTTGCGGCCGTTGAGGGTGAAGGAAACGGTCTTGGCCATGATGGCACCTCCCCTGTCCGTGCGTTCCAGGGCCGGCGACCTGGACCAATGATCCATGAGCCACACGGGCGATCCCAGCATTGTCCTACCATTCACAAGGCCACGTAGGTCGCACCTGATCACGTCCTTGCTGGATGTCGCCTTCAACCTTGTGGCCTCGCTGGCCATCCATGGGTAGAGCAGCCCCATGAGCCGGTGCATCAACTGCGTTAGCCCGCTCATCACTCCAGACAGCACCCCACTGCAACCACGACGACCCCTATCACCTCTCGCTGGAGGCCCGATGCTGAGCCGGAGAGCCGTCCTGATGTCGCTGGCCAGCGCGGTTGCCTATGTGGCTTGCGGTGGCGGCAGCGGAGCCCCGGCGTCATCGCCGCCACCTCCGCCGCCGCAACCGGCCCGACTCGCCGTGAGTGGCTCCAGCCTGCTCGCCCCGGATGGAACCCCGGTCATGCTGCGCGGAATGAATGAAGGCACCTGGGGCGAAATGCAAAGCTACGACGCAGCGAGCATCGCCGCGCAGGGCGGCAATGTGGTCCGCGTGCTCATCCGCTGGTGGGGCCTGTACGGTGGTGTGGATGTGGAAAGCCGGTCTGATGCCGCCCCAGGCCATTTCCTGCCTGACCACCTCACCCAGTTCCTGCGCGAGGTCCAGTGGTGCATCGACGCGGGACTCTGGGTCATCCCGGTCATCGACTCGAACTGTGGCCAGAACGGCCTCCAGAACACGGACATGATGAAGTACTGCGATCCGGACGGGACCTACCCCGGCGGCCGCAACTTCTGGACGGACCTGACTCAGCGCCAGTTGTTCAAGGAGTCCTGGATCCATCTCGCCGGCATTCTCAAGGACTACCCGAAAATCGCCTTCTACGAGCTGCTCCCTGAACCGCTGGCGGGCCGGGATTCATCCTATGGGGCCGATGTGTCCGCCTTCTATCAGGAGCTGATGGCCGCCATCGAAGACGTGGCGGGGGATAGGCGCACGCCGTTCCTGGTCGGTGCGCGCGACGCCTACAACATCAAACTGTGCGATGAGGCCTACATCCCGGCACTTCGATGGGCGAACCGGGTGGTCTATACGGGCAACCTCTTCGTACACCCCAAGACCAGCCAGGCAGAGACCATTGCGGACGTGGAATCCCGCCTTGGCGCACTGTCGAGCATGAAAGCGGCGCGGGCCGTTCCGGTGTTCATCCAGCAATTCGGCGTGCGCACGGCGGATGACCCCGGCCAGTTCTATCTGGAGGCTGGGTTGAGCCGCATGAATGCCGCGGGCGTCGGCTACACGGGATGGCAGTGGCGGCAGAACACCACCAGCCCGGACGAGTACGCCGTCATCCTCAAAGAGCCCGGTACTGGCGCTGATGTCGTGAAGACCGCCGTTCTCGCGGTGTATTCGAAGTACTGGAAGGAAACCGTCTCCCGCTTCATTGCCAGGCCACCGGGGATCCAATGACCTTCTGTGCTACCCCAGCCGCACGGTCCGCATGCAGCGCTCCGCCAGGCCGGGATTGTGGGTGACCAGTAGGGTGGTGGGGCGCAGCTCGGCATGGAGGCCCAGCAGGAAGCCGAACACTTCCTCAGCGGTGGCGGGATCCAGGTTGCCGGTGGGCTCGTCCAGCAGCCAGAGGGTGGGCTTGCGCACCAGGGCGCGGACCAGGCCGACCCGGGCGGCCTCGCCGCCGGAGAGCTGGCCCGGCAGGCGCTCGCCGAGATGGCCCAGGCCCACGGTGGCGAGCAGCTCGGTGATCCAGATTTCGGCCTGCTCGGACACTTCGCCTTCGATGAGCAGGGGCATGCGCAGGTTCTCCCGCACCGTGAATTCAGGCAGCAGGTGCGGCTGCTGGAAGGCCAGGCCCACCCGGCGGCGGCGGTAGAGGGCCCGCGCCTCCGACCCTTCGGGCACGGATTCACCACCCACCGTGATGGCCCCTTGCTCCCAGTGATCGAGCCCCGCGACGCAGTTCAGCAGGGTGGTCTTCCCCACGCCCGAGACGCCCACGATGGCGCAGAGGCTGCCCGCCTCCACCGCCAGATCGAAGCCATCGAACACAGGATGGGCGTTGCCCGGATAGGTCTTGTGCAGGCCCTGGATGGAAAGTGTCTGACCGATCATTCCGCCCTCAGCGCGTCGACGGGGTCCAGGGCGGCGGCCTTCTTCGCGGGGTACCGCGCGGCCAGCCAGGACACGAGCAGGGGAAAGACCGCTACCAGCACGATGTCGAGCACCTTGAGGCGGAAGGGCATGTAGGTGATGAAGTCGTAGACCGCGGCGGGGAGCTTCAGCAGCTTGAAGTGGTCGAGGATCAGGCAGAGGGGCACGCTGGTGCCCAGGCCCCAGGCCGTGCCCACGAGGCCGATGCGCAGGCCCTGCAGCTCGAAGAGGCGCTGGATCTGGCGCGGCGTGGCGCCCAGGGCCAGGAGCACGCCCAGATCCCGGCGCTTCTCGGTCACCAGCAGCACCAGCGACGCCACGATGTTGAAGGCCGCCACCAGCACGATGAGGCTGAGGATGGCGGCGAAGGCCCACTTCTCCACCATGAGCGCCGCGAAGAGCGCCTTGTTGGATTCGCGGAGGTCCGTGGCCTGGTAGGCGGGGCCGAGGGCCTGCAGCACGCGTGGCTTCACTTCGGCGATGGCGTCGATGCCCTTGGCGCGGACCTCGATCATTTCGGCCCGGCCCTCGGAGTGGGCGAGGCGGGTGGCATCCCCCAGGTGGATGAAGGCCCAGGCCTTGTCGTACTCCGAGCTGTGGCTGTGGAAGGTGCCGGCCACCCGGAAGGCGGCCACCTTGGGCTGCTGGCCGCCGAGGCCCAGTTCCAGGCGGAAGAAGGCCAGGGCCACGGTGTCCCCCACCTTCAGGCTGAGCCGCTGGGCCAGCTCCTTGCCCAGGATGATGTCACCTTCCTTCAGCTGCTCGATGGGTGCGGGCTGCACGGAATCGAAAATGCTCGAGGTGCCATGGGCCGTGGCCGGATCCACCGCCTTCACCACGACCGTCTCCGGCGGCATCTCGCTATCGGGACGCCGCAGCAGGCCCTTCTCCAGGCGGATGGGTGAGGCCGCCTGCACGCCGGACACGGCGCGGATCGTCTTCAGGGCGCCCTCGGTGTCTGGAATATCCCCGGCGAGGTGGAACACGGTGAAGTGGGCCGTGGCGCTGAACAAGGTGGCCTGGATCTCTTCGCGGAAGCCATTCATCACCGCCAGCGTCACCACCATGGCGAAGACACCCAGGGCCGTGCCGCCCCGGGCGAAGCGCACCATGATCCGCACGAAGGCCCCCTTGCGGTGGGTCTTCAGGTAGCGGTCGGCGACGGTGCGTTCAAACAAGGGCATGGCACCAGAGTAGCCTGCCGGACGCTAGCCGATGCCCAGGTGCCCTTCGAGCATCTGCAAGAAATCGGTGTCCAGCCCGTAGGGTTTCACCAGCAGCTGCGCCAAACCCACTTCCTGGGCCCCGAGGACCAGCTCTGCATCCACGGAAGCCGCCGCTAGGACCACGGGTGTGTTTTCATCCTCCAGGCGCTGGCGCACCAGGGAGGCCAAGGGAAGGCCCTGGAGCTCGGCCACGCCCCCATCCACGAATACCAGCTGGACTTCTTCCAGGAAGGCCAGCAGCTCGGTGAGGGTCGCCGCGACCCGCACCCGGCCGTAGCCATCGTTGGTCAGGAAGGCGGCCAGGGTTCTCCGGTCCGGCCCTTCGGGCATGGCCAGGAGGATGCCACGGGAGCGCTTCTTCACCCGGAGCAGGGCGGAGCCGCGGGTGGCCTCTGGCGGTTCCGGTGCGGCGCCGGCGGGATCGACCGAGGGCACCTCCACGGGCGCAGAGGCGACCGGTGCTGGCGTTGCTGGAGGGGTCGGTGGGGCCTCAGGCGCCTTGACTGCCACTGGTCGGGGCGTGGTCAGTTCGATGGGGGCTTCGGCCGGGGCGGATTTGGGTTCCTGGGGCCTGCGGATTTTGGGGGGGACGGTGGTTGGGATCGCGCCAGCCCGGCCTGCCACCAGGGCTTTCACTGGCCCGAGGAGCGATTCCTTTCCGGCTTCAAAGACGAACCCGATGGAGAGCCCGTTGCCCTCGGAAGCCACGTGGGTCACGGTCCCAGCGAGTTCGATCAGGGGGCACTTGGGCAGCTTGCTGAGCTTGATCAGCATGAAGGGCTCACCCGCCGACACGAGGTTCGGGCCCAGGTGCATGGGGCCCTGGGTCTTCACGTTCATGGCCCGCCCCACCTTCATGCAGAAGCCGGCCTCGGAGATGTTGTCGACGGTGCCCGTGAGGCCGATGCCCTCGAACAGGCCCGTCAGGGCGATGGCGGTGGCGCCCTCCCGCTGGTTCAGGCGGGCCCGGGGCTTCCGGCGCCGTTCCGCCAGCTCGATGCTCGACGGCAGGTCCAGGATCATGGTGCCGGTCTTCAACTCCTGAAGCCGGCCCTTGGTCTTCAGGCGCAGGCCGTCAAGGTAGAAGATGAGCACGACGCTTTCACCTTTCTCGGCCATCACGCGTCCTTGGGTGGCGAGCGTGATCCGTTCTTCGGTGACGGCGACCAGGGAGGCGGGGGTTTCGCGTCCCTTGGGGTCCAGGGCGACCAGGGTCGCCCGCACGCGCTGGGCATCCTCCAGGTAGGCCAGGACCAGCTCGGAACCTTCCGAGTGCTTGGCTTTTTTCGTCCCGAACATGGCCATGTTGAGGGGGCTCCAGGTTCACTGCATCGTCCATCATGCCAGGGGCTTGATTATTGCCGTCGGGACAGTCAGCTTTGCGATATGGATGAATCGCCTCTCGGTTGTCTGCTCATCG
>Ga0302322_100001327_pt1 | contig 20135 bp, 18 predicted proteins | sample Fen_T0_2_FD_203757 | JGI IMG/M metagenome (GOLD analysis project Ga0302322, IMG submission 203757) | Peat permafrost microbial communities from Stordalen Mire near Abisko, Sweden - Fen_T0_2 | ecosystem: Environmental > Terrestrial > Soil > Wetlands > Permafrost | place: Sweden: Abisko...
ACATGGTTTGGCCCCCCGCGGGCGCCCCCCCCGTGGGTTTGGGGGGGGCGTTTTTGGTTTGCTGATTTGGGGGTGGGTGGGGGGGCACGGGTCGGACGGGGAGTCGGAGTGGGACATGGTGGCCGGGGAACAGTCGACGAGGTACGCGGCCACCGGGGTCTCGCGCCCCTTGACCAGCTGGTCGCCCAGCGGGGTGCAGTCGGACGGGGGCGTGGAGAGCTCGCGGAACGTCGGCTCGCTCAGGACGATCCGGTCGGCCGGGCGGGCGAGGTCCTGGAGCCGCTGGGCGAGGTTCACGGTGTCGCCCACGAGCGTGTACTCGAGCCGCTCCTCGGAGCCGAGCAGCGCCGCGGCGACCGGGCCGGTGGAGAGACCGATGCCGAGGCCGAACGCGGGGCGGCCCTCGGCCTCCCAGCGCGCGTTGAGCGTGGCCTGCGCGGACAGCATCTCGATCGCGGCGGCGAGCGCACGGTCGGCGTGGTCGGCCGTGGGCATCGGGGCGCCGAAGCAGGCCATCACGGCGTCACCGACGAACTGCATCACCGTGCCGTCGAGATCGAGGATCGCGTGGTTCATCGCGGCGCGGTGCTCGTTGAGCTGGGCCGCGAGTGCCGACGGGTCGGCGCGCTCGGCGATGGCCGAGTACCCGCGCACGTCGGACATCAGCACCGTGACGTCCAGCTCCTCCGTCTCCCCGATGCGACCGCCTTCACGGCGCACCTTGTCGGCCAGGCCGGTGGGGAGCAGGCGGCTCAGGGTCTCGCCCTGCTCCTCGCGGTCGACGATCGCGGTGTGGAGCGAGCGCAGCCGCTTCAACGACCCCGCGGTGCCGGCGGTCGCGCCCTGCGAGAGCTTGAGGAACAGCGCCTCCACCGCCTCGTTCACCGCGGCGGGCGTGGTGCCCTGCGCGGCGGCGATGGCCTTCATGGGCTTGCCCTCGGCCACGAAGCGCAGGAGGTCCTCCTCGGCCGGGGTGAGGTCGCCATCGCCAGTGTGGGGCTTCACCAGCGCCTCCACGATCTTGGGGTCGAGCACCGAACCGCCCGTGGCCACCTCTCGCACGGCCCGGGCGAGCTGGTCGCCCTCGGCCACGCGGTCCTTGAGGAGGTAGGCGTAACCGGCGGCGCCGTCGGCGAGGAGCGCCACCGCGTACTCGGGGTCGTCGAACTGCGACAGGACCACCACCCCGGTACCCGGGTGGCGCTTGCGGATCTCCTTCGCGGCGTCGATGCCCTCGCTCTGGAAGTTCGGGGGCATGCGGATGTCGGTCACCAGCACCTGCGGCGCGGCGGCGTCCGCGCCGGCCACCAGCTCGTCGTAGTCGGCAGCCGTGCCGACCACCTCGAAGTCGGCCTCGAGCGCGAGCAAGGCCTTCACGCCCTCGCGGACGATCACGTTGTCGTCGGCGAGGAACACCGTGATGTGGGCCGGATCCATCCCCATCATTGAGCCCTGTGACCGGTTCGCCCGCAAGGAGGCGGGCAACCCGGGCCGTGGGGGTGCTGGCCACCCCCACGGGTGCGAGCAGGCGCCCTTGGCCGGACCCACCACTGTGCGTACCGTCGATGCACGACCACCGGGCCGCCCGGTGGCGCGGCTGGCCCCGTGAAAGGAGACGATCGTGCGCATCGAATCGTCGGTGACCTCCGTGTCGTGGATCCCGTCCGAAGCCGTGACCGGAATGACCAAGTCGGCCTTCGAAGCCGGCTTCACCCACTACGACGAACCCCTCCCCGACGTCATCGAGGACCTGGAGGCGCTGCGGCTCGCCGACCGCTTCCGGTTCGCAAATCGGCTCGAGGCGTGGATCGACGTGGAGGACGGCCGCATCGTGGCCGCGGGCTACACGGGCGGCGGCGCGATCGGCGCGACCACCGTGCGGCTCGGGAGCAAGGATCTGGCGACGCTCGAGGCGTTCCCCCTGCCCGACAAGCAGGAGCCGCCCGAGATCGGCGCGACCGGCGTCCGCTTCGTGCAGACCGCGGGCGGGCGCACCGGCGTGCCCGCGCCCCGGCGTGTCAGCCACCCGCCCTTCGTGCAGTTCACCGCACCGATCGCGTGGACATCCCTCGCGCTCGAGATCAACACCGACGGCACGTCGTCGTTCGAGGTGGTGGGTGCGAGCACGTTCCCGCGGCACTGGATCTACGACGTCGACGGGGCGCTCACCGCCAAGGTCGGGCTCACCGACTTCAAGGAGTGGTGGCGGCACTCGTTCGGCAAGCACACCCCGTGGGGGGACGAGCTGTCCCCCGCGTACGTCACCGCGGTGGAGACCGCGCTCGAACGCCAGCTCTCGGTCGACATCATGCGCGGGGGCCAGAAGCCCAAGATCCGCTCGGTGAAGGAAGGCAAGACGATCATCGAGCAGGGCGCGTCCGACACCGACCTGTACCTCGTGCTCAACGGTGTGGTGACGGTCGAGGTCGACGGCGAGCCGGTGGCCGAGCTCGGGCCCGGAGCGGTGATCGGGGAACGCGCGGTGCTCGAGGGGGGCGTCCGCACGTCGACCGTGCGCGCGACGACGGACTGCAAGGTTGCGGTTGCGGCCGCCGACCAGATCGCCCGGGAGTACCTCCTCGAGCTCAGCAGCGGCCACCGGCGAGAAGAGGACTGAACACACAGCATCGCCGCCAAAGGACGCTCGCTACGCTCCGGTGGTGCGGATCGCGACGTGGAACGTCAACTCGCTCAAGGCGCGACTGCCGCGCGTCGAGGAGTGGCTCGAGTACGCCCGTCCGGACGTTCTCTGCCTCCAGGAGACGAAGCTCTCCGACAAGGCGTTCCCGGCGATGACCTTCTCCGCGCTCGGGTACGACTCCGTGCACCACGGCCAGGGCCAGTGGAACGGCGTGGCGATCCTCTCGCGGGTCGGCATCGAGGACACCACCTCGGGGTTCGGCGCGCTCGCCGACCCCTACGAAGGCGACGCGCGGCTCGTCGCGGCCACCTGCGGCGGTGTGCGCGTCGTGAGCGTGTACGTGCCGAACGGTCGCGAGGTGGACACCGAGTTCTACGAGCGCAAGCTCGTCTGGCTCGAGCAGCTGCGCGTGTGGCTCGACACAACCGCCTCGCCCGACCAACCGCTCGCCGTGCTCGGCGACTTCAACGTCGCGCCCGAGGACCGCGACGTGTGGTCGATCAAGGCGTTCGCCGGGTCCACCCACGTCACCGAGCCCGAGCGGCAGGCGGTCCAGCGGCTGTGTGACTGGGGCATGGTCGACGCGTTCCGGACCCGCTACGACGACGGCCGGCTCTTCACCTACTGGGACTACCGCCGGGGCGACTTCCACCAGGGCCGCGGCATGCGCATCGACCTCGTGCTCGTCACCCGGCCGCTCGCCGAGCGCCTGGAGTGGGCGCTCGTCGACCGCAACGCGCGGAAGGGTCAGCAGCCCTCCGACCACGCCCCGCTGTTCATCGACGTCGCCGACGCCTGATCAGCGACAGGCGGCCGCGGCCTCGGCCGGCGTGGTGCCGGTGGGTGTGCTCGCAGGCGAGCCGGTGCCGGCAGGCGAGCCGGTGCCCGCAGGCGAGCCGGTGCCCGCAGGCGAGCCGGTGCCCCCCGCGGCCGGCAGGATCGTCGTGGCCGTGCCACCCCCGCCGCTTGGACCCCGGAGCCCCGCATAGTCGGCGCCGAGCACCACGACGACGTCGGCATCCTTGAGCGTCGGGTCGCCCACGAGCTTCGCGCCCTCACCCACGTACTGCAGCACGAGCTGGGCCTTGGCGTCGGCGCCGTTCGCGTAGCGCACCTCGGTGACCGCGACGCGACCGCGCTCGTCGTTGCCGGTGCCACCCTTGACGAACCCCGTGTTGACCAGACCGGCCATCGCCTCCTGGGCGACGCCCTCACGACCGGAGCCGTTGAGCACCTTCACCCGCACGTCGGCCGGCTGCACCGCGGGCGCCGGCACGCCGGCGTCGAACCGGCGGAGGCGGTCGAGCAACGGCGCGGCGTCGGTCTTGTCGGGGAACAGCACCGCCTGACCGCCCGCGTTGCCGTCGGTGAACGGGAACGTGACGAACTCGAGCGCGCTCGTGTCGTTGGAGCTGACCGTGCGGAACGCCTGCACGAGGTCGAACGCGGCCCGGGTGTCGAACCCGCGGTCGACCCGGAGGTTGTCGACCACCTCACTGGTGATGTCGCGCGCCTTGAACGGGTTGCTCATGCTCTTCTCGACGACCATCCCGGCGAGGCGGCGGATGAAGTCCTGCTGGCGCTCGATGCGGCCGATGTCGGCGCGGGGGTCCTCCTCGAGCCGTCCGGTCTGCGGGTTGAGGTAGCGGAGGTGGCGTGAGCGCACCCAGGCCAGCGCCTGGGTGCCGTCGAGCTGGTAGCACCCGGCCTGCACCGCGAAGAAGCCGGTGAAGTCGTCGACCACGGGCCGGTCGATGTAGATGGGCACCGTGCCGATCGAGTTGACCATCGACTCGAAGGTCACGAAGTCGACCTCGACGTAGTGATTGATGTCGATGTCGAAGTTGCTCTTGAGCGCGGCGATGATCGCGTCCGGACCGCCGCCGAGGTCGGAGTTGTAGGCGGCGTTGATCTTCGCGTTGCCGATCCCGGGGATGTTGACCCAGAGGTCGCGCGGGAACGACACGATCAACGTGCGGCCCGAATCGGGCTCGACGTGCACCACCATCATCGTGTCGGAGCGCTTGCCCGTCTCCTGGCTCGGGTCTCCGAACGACTTGACCTCGTCGGAGCTCTCGACGAAGGCTCGGCTGTCGGACCCGACGATGAGGTAGTTCGCTCCGTTGGCCGGGGCCGGGGCGGTGCTCACGGCGATGCGGGGGATGCGGTCGATCTCGTGCTGGATCGTCGTGTTGACCGCGACGACGCACGCGCCGACGACCGCGCCGGCGACCACGAGGGCGATCACGAAACGCGTCAGGAACCGGGCCACCGAGGAGCCCTTGCCACGCGACACGTCAGCACGAACCTCGCGGGGCCGGGTTGGGGAGGTTCACGCTCGGCGGCGGGGGCGGGAGATCGAGCGGCTGGTCGGCCGCGGCGGCCGTGCCGTCGGCGGGTGCCGCGGCGAGCGTCGTCCCGGTGGTCGGGTCGAGCTTGTCGGCCGGCACGACGATGTTCGAGAACGACTTCCCGATGACGACCTCGACGTCGGCATCGGGGATCGTCGGCGTGCCGAGGTCGAGGGCGGCCTGGGGCTCGAAGTAGCGCAGGAGCAGCTTCGCCTTGTCGATCTGGCCGGCGGAGTACCTCACGCTGGTGTCGGCGGCCTTGACCCCGGGGTTGTCGTCGACCTCGGTCACGACGAAGCCGAGACCCTCGAGCTCCCGCTTCACCGCCGCGCCGAGCTCCGCGCGCCCGCTCCCGTTGACGACCCGAACGCGGATCGTCGCCGGGGCGGGGGTCGGCCGCGGCTGGGTGTCGAAGGTCCGGAGCCGGTCGAGCAGCGGGCCGCCGACGGCCGTGTCGGCGTAGAGCACCTGCTGGGCACCCTGGTTGGGCCCGGTCTTCCAGGGCATCGTCTCGAAGTCGAGCGACGAGGTGTCGTTCGGGTTGATGGTGCGGAACGCGTCGAGCAGGTCGAACACGGCGGTGCGGTCGAACGCGTCGTCGGCCTTGAGGTTCTTGATCACCTGGTCGGCAACGGTGTTCGCGGTGAACGGGTTGGCGAGGCTGCGGACCACCGCGATGCCGGCGAGACGGCGCATGAAGTCCTGCTGGCGGCCGATCCGGCCGATGTCGGGGACGATGTCGGCCGACACCCAGCTGCCGGTGCGGTCGTCCAGGTACTGCAGGGAGCGCGAGCGCACCCACTGCAGCGACTTCTCGCCGTCGAGCGGCCAGCAGCCGCCGTTGGGCAGGCCGAGCCCGGTGTACTCGTCCTTCGCCGCGTACGGCACGTACACGGAGACGCCGCCGAGCGTGTCGACCAGGCCGACGAAGCTCTTGAAGTTCAGCTCGATGTAGTGGTTGATGTCGATGTCGAAGTTGGCCTTCAGCGTGTCGATGATCGACTGGGGCCCGTAGTTGTAGGCCGCGTTGATCTTCGAGTAGCCGTGGCCGGGGATGTTGACCCACAGGTCGCGCGGGAACGACGCGACCAGCGTGTGCTCGGCCTGGGGCTCGACGTGCACGACCATGATCGTGTCCGAGCGTTGACCGCCTTCGTTCGCGGCGTCGCCGAACGCCTGCTGCTCGAGGTCGTCGGCGACGAACGCGCGCGAGTCGGAGCCGACGACGAGGTAGTTGGCGCCCTGAGGCGGCAGCGGCGCGGTCGTGAGGTTGATCTTCGGGATGCGGTCGAGCTTGCGGCCGACCTCGCGGTCGACGCCGGCCACCACGCCGGCCATGAGCAACGAGCCCACGACCAGGGCGATCAGGAACCGGCCGGCGAAGGCTCGGAGAGAGGAACCGGTCGAGCTCATGGGAGTGTCGAGGTTACCGGGAGGGCCCCCGGCCAAACCCGCAGGGGCATGCACCGGCGAGCGGGGACCCGGCGGGCCAGGGGCCACCCCGAGGTGCCCGGGGGATACCCTCCGAACGTGGACACCCGGCCGGCCGACGCGCTCGCCGTGCTCGGCACGGCCGACGCCCCGGTGGCCGTGCTGCGCCGGGACGACGGGTGGATGGTGGCCTGGGAGCCGGTCGAGGTGGTCGAGGTGGTCGAGGGCCACGGGGCCGCGGGGTTGGACGCCATCGAGGATCTAACGCCGGGGCTCTGGGCGGGGTTCCTGGCCTTCGAGCTCGGGCACGCGGTCGAGGCCGTCCGGCCCGGTCGGGCGTCGGCCGTCGCGCCCACGGTTCCCGACGGCCTCCTCGTGCGCTTCGCCCGGCACAGGCACGTCCCCGACCTCGACGGCGTCCTGCCGGCGCCCCTCGCCCCGGTCCGGCTCGGGCCGGCCGACCGGTCGTCGCTCGGGCGCTCCCAGTACATCGCCGCGGCCGAGACGGTGCTGGAGCACATCCGGGCCGGCAACTGCTACCAGGTCAACCTGACCCGCACGCTCGAGTGGGACACCGCGGCCGATCCGGTCGCGATGTTCGCCGCCCTCGCGCTCCGCAAGCCCGCGCCCCATGCCGGGTTGCTGCGGCTCCCGACCGCGGCCGGTGGAGCCGTCGCGGTGGTCAGCGCATCGCCCGAGCGCTTCCTCTCGTGGACCGGTCGCGCGGTCGAGACCCGCCCGATCAAGGGCACCGCCGCGCACCCCGCCGCGCTCGAGCGCAGCGCCAAGGACCACGCGGAGAACGTCATGATCGTCGACCTCGCCCGCAACGACATGGGGCGGGTGTGCGAGCCGGGGTCGATCCAGGTGCCCGAGCTGTGCGCGGTGGAGCGGTACCCGGGTCTGGCCCATCTCGTGAGCACCGTGCGGGGGACGCTCCGGGCCGACGTCGGCCTCGGCGGCCTGCTCCACGCCACACTCCCGCCCGCGTCGATCACCGGTGCGCCCAAGCCCCGGGTCCTCCAGATCATCGAGGACATCGAGACCGTGCCCCGGGGCGTGTACTGCGGGGCCACCGGCTGGATCGACACCGAGCTCCACGCCGGCGACCTCGCGGTGGCCATCCGTACGTTCACGGTGGCCGGCGGGCGCACGACGCTCGGCGTGGGTGGCGGCATCGTGGCCGACTCCGACCCCGCACGCGAATGGGACGAGACCTGCCTCAAGGCCCGCCGACTCCTCGCACGCACCGGCGCGTCGGACGCCGCGCCGGTGGATGTGCTCGCGTGAACGACGTCCGAGGAGCGAGCGCAGTGAGCGACGCATCATGAAGGTCTGGCTGAACGGCGCGCTCGTCGACGCCGACCGCGCGGGCGTATCGCCGATGGACCACGGGCTGCTCACCGGCGACGGCGTGTTCGAGACGCTGCGGGTGTACGACCGGCGGATCTTCGCGTGGGAACGTCACCTCGACCGGCTCGCGTACTCGGCCGGGGCACTCGCGCTCCCGCTCCCCGACCGCGCGACCTTGCGAGCCGCGGCCGACGCCGTGATCGCGGCCGCCGCCGACGGCGACGGCCGCCTGCGCATCACCGTCACCGGCGGGACCGCACCACTCGGCAGCGAGCGCGGCGACACCCCGCCGACGGTCATCGTCGCGATGGGCGAGCTGCGCACGTTTCCGCCAACCGAGGCGGTGGTCGTGGTGCCGTGGACCCGCAACGAGCACGGCGCCACCGCGGGGCTGAAGACGATCTCGTACGCGGAGAACGTCCGGGCGCTCGCCCACGCCCACGCGCTCGGTGCGTCGGAGGCCGTGTTCGCGAACACCCGCGGCGACCTGTGCGAGGCCACCGGGTCGAACGTGTTCGTGGTGCACGGCGGCGTGGTGCGCACGCCGCCCGCCGACGCGGGATGCCTGCTCGGCGTGACCCGAGCGCTCGTCATCGACTGCTGCGCCGACGCGGGCATCGTGTGCGAGGAGGTGCCCGTGCCGATGGCGGCGCTGCGCGCGGCCGACGAGGCGTTCCTCACGTCGAGCACGCGCGAGGTGCAGGGCATCGCGTCGGTCGACGGCGTGGCGCTCCCCGCCGCCCCGGGACCGGTCACCCTCCGCCTCGGCGCCGCGTTCACCGCCCTCGTCGCCGACGGTCGGGAGATGTCGTAGCCCGTTGGGTCGGCTACGCCTCGTCGGACGCGAGCCGGAGGTGCACGACGTCGCCGACGGAGACGGGGATCTCCTCGCCGTCGTCGTCGCGCACCACCAGCGTGCCGGTGGAGCCGACGGCCACGGCGTCACCCTCGACCACGCGGCCACCGCCGACGTCGACCCGAACCCGGCGCCCGAGCGTGGCCGACCGCTCCCGGTAGGCGGCGACCAACGCGGTGTGGTCGTCGAGCCGGGCCCCCAGGGCGTCGAGGAACGCGTCGAGCAGCGCGTCCGGGTCGACCGGGCGGCCGGCCTCGACGTCGCACGCGGTGGCGACGTCCGCCAGCTCGGGCGGGATCGCCGCGGCCACGAGGTTGCAGCCCACACCCACCACCACGGCCCGCACCACGCCGGGGCCGAGCTCGGCTTCGGCGAGCAGACCCGCGAGCTTCCGGTCGTGGACCACGAGGTCGTTGGGCCACTTGAGGCCTGCGGTCACGCCCGCGACCTCGAGCACGGCGTCGGCGAGCGCGAGGCCGGTGGCCATGGTCACCAGCCCGATGCGGTCGGGCCCGAGGCTGGGGCGCAGCAGCACCGACACCAGCAGCGCCGAGCCCGGCGTGGCCTCCCAGACCCGACCGAGCCGCCCACGGCCCGCGGTCTGGTGGTCGGCCACCGCGACGACGCCGTCGGGAGCACCCGCACGGGCAACGTCGAGCAGGTAGCGGTTCGTCGAGTCGATGGAGGCGAACCTCCGGATCTCCCACTCGTGGGCCGTTCCGGCGGCGCCTCCCGGACGAGCGCGACGAGTGGTGGCCGGTTCCGGCATCGACCGTAGGATACGGCGACCGTTGACCGGGAACGAAGGGCTCGTCCGTGCCGCTGCCGTCCAAGATCCTGATCGCCAACCGCGGCGAGATCGCCATCCGCGTCATGCGGACCTGCCGCGAGCTCGGCATCGCCACGGTCGCCGTGTACTCCGACCTCGACCGCGAGGCCGCCCACACCCGCTATGCCGACGAGGCGTTCGCCCTCGGCGGCCAGACGGCGGCCGAGAGCTACCTGAACACCGAGCGCATCCTCGAGGTCATCGCCCAGAGCGGCGCCGAGGCGGTGCACCCCGGGTACGGGTTCTTCGCCGAGAACGCCGAGTTCGCCCGGGCCCTCACCGACGCCGGCGCCATCTGGATCGGCCCGCCGCCCGCCGCCATCGACGTCATGGGCGACAAGATCTCGTCCCGGAAGGCCGCGGCGGCAGCCGGGGTCGCCTCGGTCCCGGGCACCCTGGAACCGATCGAGTCCACCGACCAGATCGTCGCCTTCGGCGAGGAGTTCGGCTGGCCGGTGGCGATCAAGGCCGCACACGGCGGCGGCGGCAAGGGTCTGAAGGTGGTGCACGGCCCCGACGAGGTGGAGGCCGGCTTCGAGTCGGCCACCCGCGAAGCGCAGGCCTACTTCGGGCGTCCCGAGGCCTACCTCGAGCGGTACCTGACCCACCCCCGCCACATCGAGATCCAGGTGTTCGCCGACACCCACGGCAACGTCGTGTGGCTCGGCGACCGCGACTGCTCCACGCAGCGTCGCCACCAGAAGCTCATCGAGGAGTCCCCCGCTCACGGCCTGTCCGAGGACGTCCGCCGGGCCATGGGCGAGTCCGCCGTGACTGTCGCGCGTGCCTGTGGCTACACCAACGCCGGCACCGTCGAGATGCTCTACCAGGACGGCGAGTTCTGGTTCCTGGAGATGAACACGCGGCTCCAGGTCGAGCACTGCGTGACCGAGATGGTCACGTCGCTCGACCTTGTGGCCGAGCAGATCCGGGTTGCCAGCGGTGAGGCCCTCTCCTTCTCGCAGGTGTCCATCGAACGGCGCGGTCACGCGATCGAGTGCCGCATCAACGCCGAGGACGCGACCAAGGGCTTCCTCCCCTCGCCCGGCACGATCAGCCTGCTGCGGGCCCCGGGCGGGCCGGGAGTGCGCTGGGACGGCGGCTACGAGAGCGGCGACGAGATCTCGCAGTACTACGACAACCTCGTGGGCAAGCTCGTCGTGTGGGCACCCGACCGTGCCGCGGCCGTGGAGCGCGCGGTGCGGGCTCTGCGCGAGATGCGGGTCGAGGGCATCGCCACGACCATCCCGGCGCACCTCGCGCTGATCCAGCACCCCGACTTCGCCGCCGGCGCGCACTCCACCAAGTGGGTGGAGGAGGAGATCGACCTCGGCGCGCTCATGGCCGCGCGGACCACCGCCGCGCCCATCCCACCCGAACCCGTCGAGGGCGAGGACGCCGCCGAGCTGGTCGAGCGGACCGTGCCCGTCGAGGTCAACGGCAAGCGGTTCACGGTGAAGGTCTGGCTTCCCGACGCGCCGGTCGCGGCGGCGTCGGGCGGCGCCGCCGCCAAGCGGGCCCGGCCCCGCCCGGCGGCCACGGCCGGCGGGGCGGGCAGCGGCACGATCACCGCGCCGATGCAAGGCACGATCGTCAAGGTGCTCGTGGCCGAGGGCGACGAGGTCGAGGTGGGCCAGGCCGTGCTGGTGCTCGAGGCGATGAAGATGGAGAACCACATCAACGCCGAGACCACGGGCACCGTGAAGGACATCCGCGTGGGCCCCGGCGACACCGTCGGCCCCGGCGACGTCCTCGCCGTCATCGAGTAGCTCCGTAAATTTCACCGCATCGACCCCGACGCGGCGGCCAGGATCGAACGATGCTTGCGCTCTTCGTCGTCGACGCGTTCACCGACGAGCCGTTCCGCGGCAACACCGCCGCGGTGTGCGTGCTCCCCCTCGACGGTCCCACCCGGCCGGACGGGTGGATGCTCGCCGTCACGGCCGAGATGCGGCATTCCGAGACCGCGTTCGTGCAGCGTCGTGCCGCGACCGACGTCGACGCGATCGCTGCGATCGACACCCGCGCCGTAGTGGTCACCGCGGCGAGCTGCTGGGCTAGGGCCCGCGACCGTGCATGCGGTGCTGGCCCGCCATCGGCTGTCGCGGTTTCGTCGGTTGGACCGGCGGTCCTAGCTCGAGGCCTCGGCGAGCGACTCCGAGAGCGCGGGGTGCACGAGCAGCGAGTCGAGGATGTCGCCGACCTTGAGGTTGTTCGTCACCGCGACCGCGAGCACCGAGATGAGCTCGGCCGCGGCGCGGCCCACGATCGACCCGCCGAGCACCACGCCGGTGGCAGGGTCGGAGATGATCTTCACGAAGCCACGCGGATCACCCTTGATGAGCGACTTCGCGTTCGACGAGAACGGCACCTTGGTGACCCGGATCTTGCGGCCTACGGCGAACGCCTCGGCCTCGGCCAGTCCGACGTCGGCGATCTCGGGCTCCGTGAAGATCGCGGACGCGGCCTTGTCGTAGTCGAGGTGACGGTGGGGTCGGTTGTGCAGGCCCATCAGGTGCTCGGCGATCTTGCGGCCCTGCATCGACGCGACCGACGACAGCGGCAGCTTCCCCGACACGTCGCCCGCGGCGTAGATGTGCGGGACGTTCGACAGGCAGTTGTGGTTGATCCGCACGTACCCGCCCTCGTCGACCTCCACGCCCGCCACATCGAGCCCGATGTCCTCGGTGTTGGGGATCGAGCCGACCGCGAGCACCACGTGCGACGCGTTGACGACCCGGCCGTCGTCGCAGCTGACCCGGACGCCGTCGTCGAGGCGCTCGATCGAGCTCGCCCGGGCGCCCTTGAGCAGCTTCACGCCCCGCTCGAGGAACGCGTCCTCCAGCACCGCCGCGACTTCGGGGTCTTTCGCCGGGAGCACCTGCTGGCGCGACACCACCAGCGAGACCTCGGAGCCGAGCGCTCGGAACATGTGCGTGAACTCCACCCCGGTGACGCCGGAGCCGACCACCACCATGTGCACGGGGATCTCGGGCGGCGGATAGGCCTGCCGGGTGGTCAGCACGCGCTCACCGTCGATCGGCGCCCACTCGGGAACCCGGGGCCGGGAGCCGGTGGCCACGAGCACGGCGTCGGCCTCGAGCTCCTCGAGCCCGGAGCCGGTGTCGACCACGATCTCGTGGGGACCCTTGAACCCGGCGGTGCCCGCGAGCAGCCGCACGCCCTGCGACACCAGGAGCTCCTTGATGGACGAGTGCAGCCGATCTTCGATCGACTGCACCCGCTCGCGCAGGGCCTGGATGTCGAGCTCGCCGCTGGCCTGGAGACCCATGAGCCGGGCCCGCCGCAGCTCCGACAGCTCGCCGCCGGTGGCGATCAGGGCCTTGGACGGGATGCAGTCCCACAGGTGAGCGGCACCGCCGATGATGTCGCGCTCGATCAGCGTGACCTCGGCTCCGAGCGTGGCCGCGACCGTGGCGCAGGTGTTCCCGGCGGGGCCACCGCCGATGATCACGAGCCGCACTGTGTCCACGGGCCCAGGGTAGGCGGGCAGACTCGTGGCGATGCCGGAGCTGCGTAACGATCTCGTGACGGGCCGAGCGGTGCTCCTCGCGCCGGGCCGGGCCGCCCGCCCCCACACGGTCGCGCGCGCTCCGGCCGGGCCCGCCGCGGTCGAGGGCTGCCCCTTCTGCCCCGGCAACGAGCACGAGACCCCGCCCGAGCGCGGTCGCACCGGTGCCGGCGCGCCCGACGCCCCGGGCTGGCGGGTGCGCGTCGTCCCGAACCTCTACCCGATCGTCGGTGGAGCCGACGCCCACGCGGGAGCTGCCGGTGCGCACGAGGTGGTGATCCTCGACCCCGACCACTCGTGTGACCTCGCGCGCCTCCCCGACGACCGGGTGACCGAGCTGTTCACCGTGCTGCGCGACCGCGCCCGGGTCCACGCGGCCGCCGGGCTCGCGCACGTGCAGGTGCTGGTGAACCACGGTCGGGCCGCGGGGGCGTCGATCGCGCACCCGCACGCGCAGGTCGTCGCGATCGACTTCGTGCCGCCCACCGTGCGCGACCAGCTCCGGCGGTTCGCCGAGGCCCGCACCGACGTCGTCGCGGTCGACGTCGAGGCGAGCGGGCCCCAGGGCGGGCACATCATCGACGCGGGCGACGCGTGGGCCTGGGCGCCGTGGGCCGCGGCGAGCCCGTACGAGACCCGCATCACCGCGCCGGACGCGGGAGCGCGCTTCGAGGACACGCCCGACGCCGCGCTCGCCGCCGTGGCGCGCGTCACGCGCGACGTCGTGGCCGGTATCGGCCGCCTCCTCGGCGAGGTTGCGTACAACGTGGTGCTGCACAACGGACCCGCGCACGGCGACCGGCCGTTCCACTGGTACGTCACCGTCGTCCCGCGGGTGGCCACGATCGCCGGGTTCGAGCTCGGCACCGGGGTGCTCGTCAACACTGTCACCCCCGCCGCCGCCGCCGCGCACCTGCGCGACGTCCTCCAGGAAGGCAACGCCGCGTGAGCGTGCGCATCGAGATCACCACCGAGATCCCCGCGACCCCCGACGCCGTGTGGGCCGCGATCGAGGACCTCGGCACCCACACCGAGTGGATGGCCGACGCCGAGCGCATCACGTTCGTCACCGACCAGCGCTCGGGCGTCGGCACCCAGTTCGACTGCCTCACCGTGGTCGGACCGCTGCGCACCACCGATCGAATGACCGTCACCCAGTGGGAACCCGGCGCGGTCATGGGCATCGAGCACCAGGGCGCGGTCACCGGCACCGGGCGGTTCACCCTCGAGCCCGCGCCGCGGGGCACGCAGTTCCGCTGGACCGAGGAGCTGACGTTCCCCTGGTGGATGGGCGGCCCGATCGGCGAGGTCGTGGGCAAGCCTGTGCTGCAGTGGGTCTGGCACCGCAACCTCGACCTGCTGCGCGCGTACGTCGTCCGCGACACCTGACCGGGGGGTTCGCTCGAGCCGCGCTCAGCCCGCGGTGGGCTCCATCAGCTCGAGCCGGTTCCCGAACGGGTCGTCGGCGTACACACGGTCGTACCCGGCGAGCGGCTCGTCGGTGCGCACCACCACCCCGGCGGCTGTCAACCGCGCCACGATCGCGGGGAGGTCCTCCACCAGCAGCGCGGGGTGCGCCTTGCGGGCCGGGCGGAAGTCGGCCTCGACCCCGAGGTGCAGCCGGCAGCCGTCGGCCTCGAACCAACACCCGCCCCGCACCTCCAGGTTCGGCGGCTTCGGCACACGCGGGATGCCGAGCAGGCCCTCGTAGAACGCGGTCGCCGCGTCCTCCTCGCCGGCCGGCATCGCCAGCTGGACGTGGTCGACCCCGACGATCCTCATGCGTCCCCTTCCGAGCGGCCTCAGCGGCCGCGAAAGGTGGCCTTCCCGGGGCCGTGCTCCGTGAAGCTCGCGATCCCGGTCGCCGCGTCCTCGGTCACGAACGTGTCGGCGAAGCACTCGGCCTCGAGGTCGAGCCCGGCCCCGAGCGGGAGCTCGAGCCCCTCGTCGATCGCCCGCTTGGCCTGACCCATCGCCACCACCGCGCCGGACGCGAACGACGCGGCCCACTCGAGCGCGGCGAACTCCAGCTCGGCGGCGGGCACCACGCGGTCCGCGAGGCCGATCGCGAGCGCTTCCTCGGCCCGAACGTGGCGGCCGGTCCAGATCAGCTCCTTGGCGCGCGCGGGACCGACGAGGCGCGCGAGCCGTTGCGTGCCCCCGCCCCCCGGGATGATGCCGAGCTGGATCTCGGGCTGGCCGAGGCGCGCGTTGTCGGCGACGATCCGCAGGTCGCACGCGAGCGCGATCTCCAACCCGCCGCCGAGCGCGTACCCGGCGATCGCGGCGATCACCGGGCGCGGGATCGCGCCGAGCGCGTCGCCCGCGGCCCGGAACCCGGCCGCGACGATGCGGGCTTCGTCGGGTCCACCGAACTCGTCGATGTCGGCCCCCGCGGCGAGGGCCCGGTCGCTGCCGACGAGCACGACCGCCTTCACCGTCGGGTCGCCGGCGACGTCGGTGGCGAGGGCGGTGAGCTGGGCGAGCAGCGCCCGCGAGAGCGGGTTGAGGGGCGGCCGGTTGAGGCGGAGGACGGCGACGCCGTCGTCGCGACGTTCGAGGAGCACCAGCGCGTCGGTCATCGCCGCAGACTACGACCGACCCACCCGGCGCTCAGGGGTCGGAGGGCGGCTCCGCCGGCGAGTCGGAGGGCGGGTCGGGCGGGTCGGCCCCCATCACCAGGGCCGCGGCGGCATACGGGTCGACCTCGCGGGCGTCGACCCGGGCCATCACGGCGTCGAACCCGGGCTCGCGGCAGCGGGCGTCGACCGCGGCGGCGAGCCGGGCCAGGGCGATGGCCCGGACCTCTTCGCGCAGGCGGGCGTGGCGGCGGGCCGCGAGCCCGCCGGTGGACTCGAGGAACGCCCGGTGGGCCCGCACCACGTCCCACAGGTCGGAGACGCCGTCGCCGGTGGTCGCGACCGTCCGCACCAGCGGCGGCTCCCAATCCCGGTGACCGCCGAGCTCGAGCATCTGGCGCAGGTCGCGCTCGGTGTCGTCGACGCCGGCGCGGTCGGCCTTGTTGACCACGAAGATGTCGGCGATCTCCATCAGGCCGGCCTTGTTGGCCTGGACCGCGTCACCCCAGCCGGGGTTCACCACCACGACCGTGGTGTCGGTGGCGGCCGCGACCTCCACCTCCACCTGCCCCACGCCGACCGTCTCCACCAGGATCCACGGCTTCCCCGCGGCGTCGAGGACACGGATGGCCTGGGGGGTGGCGAGCGCGAGGCCACCGAGGTGACCGCGGGTGGCCATCGACCGGATGAACACGCCGGGGTCGGTGGCGTGGTCCTGCATGCGGACGCGGTCGCCGAGGATGGCGCCGCCCGAGAACGGGCTGGTGGGGTCGACCGCGAGGACGCCGACCTCGAGGTCGTCGGCCCGCAGCCGGGTGACCAACGCGTCGGTGAGGGTGGACTTCCCCGCGCCGGGCGCGCCGGTGATGCCCACCGTGTAGGCGCGGCCCGTCGCCGGGTAGAGGGCCGCGGCGGCCGCGGCGGCGTCGGGGCCGCCGGTCTCGACCACGGAGATCAGCCGGGCGACCGCGCGCCGATCACCGGCGCACGCGGCCCGGACGAGCGCCGCGGGATCGGCCGGATCGCTCATGTCCCCGCTCCTGACGGCTTCGCCGTCGGGCCGCTGGGCCTCAGGCGTCTTCCTCCACCGCGGTGATGCCGGGGACGCGGTCCATGATGATCCGCTCGACGCCGGCCTTCAGGGTCATCGTGGAGACCGGGCAGGTGCCGCAGGCGCCCACGAGCTCGACGAACACGACGCCGTCGTCGTCGATCCGCTTGAACACGATGTCGCCGCCGTCGGCCTGGAGGGCCGGGCGGATGGCCTCGATCGCCTCGAGGACGCCGGCCTCGATCTCGGGGTTCGCCGTGTCGATGGCCATGGGGAGGTGCTCCTGCGGTCGCGGGTGGTACGTCGGACCCAACGCCACCAGTATCGCAGGCCTTCCCCGCCCGGGGTGCGGCCCCGGTCGGCGCAGGGTCTGGCCCCGGCCGACGGAAGGTCGACCCTCAGCCGCGAGAACGCCGGGTGACGTCACCGCCGAGGGCCCGGAGCTTGCCCGCGAGGTCGGGGTAGCCACGGTCGATGTGGCGGGCATCGTGCACCACGGTCTCGCCGTCGGCCACGAGACCGGCGAGCACCAGGGCCGCGCCGGCCCGGACGTCGAGCGCCTGCACCGGTGCTCCCGAGAGGCTGCGGACACCCCGCACCACCGCGTGGCGTCCCTCGGTGTGAACCTGGGCGCCGAGCCGGTTCAGCTCGGCCGCGAACACGAGCCGGTTGTCGAACACGTTCTCGGTGACGATCCCCGTGCCGTCGGACACCGCGAGCGCGGCCACGGCGAGCGGCATGAAGTCGGTGGCGAACCCGGGGAACGGCAGGGTCTGCACATCGATGGCCCGAGGGCGGTCGTCCATCACGACCCGCACGCCGTCGGGGACGGACTCGACCCGGGCGCCGAGGTCGGCGAGCTTGTCGGCCGCGACGCCGAGGTGCTCGATCGCCATCCCCTCGACGGTGACGTCGCCGCCGGCGATCACCGCAGCGAACAGGTAGGTGCCGCCCTCGATGCGATCGCCGATCACCGCGTGGTCGGCGGGCATCAGCTCGTCGACGCCCTCGATGGTGATCGTGTGCGTGCCCGCGCCGTCGATGCGCGCGCCCATCTTCGTGAGGAACGCGGCGAGGTCCGCGATCTCCGGCTCGCGCGCGGCGTTGTCGATCACGGTCTCACCCTTGGCCAGCACCGCGGTCGTCATCAGCGTCTCGGTGGCACCGACGCTCGGGAAGTCGAGCACGACGCGCGCCCCGCACAGCGCGTTGACGCGCGCGTCGATGAAGCCGTGCACGACGTCGAGCTCGACGCCCATCGCGGCGAGGCCGCGCGTGTGGAGGTCGAGCTTGCGGCTGCCGATGTTGTCGCCGCCGGGGAGCGCGACGCGCGCGCGTCCGTGCCGGGCGAGCAAGGGGCCGAGCACGTTGATCGAGACACGCATCCGGCTCACGAGCTCGTACGGGGCCTCGGGAACCAGCGGTCCCGACGCGTCCACACAGAGCGAGCTGTCGTCCTCCCACGCGACGCGTGCCCCGATCGCGCGGAGGAGCTCGCACATGATGTCGAGGTCGGCCACCGGGTGGAGGTTGCGCACCGTCGACACGCCCGGCACGAGCAGCGCCGCGGCGAGCTGCTTGCAGCCCGCGTTCTTCGTCATTCCCGAGGCGCGCACCGTTCCCGCGAGCGGGCCCGAGGCCCGTACGTGGTAGCGCGTCGGCGTGTCGGTCATCGGTGCGATCGTACGGTCACGCGGTCCGGATGCTGCTCACCGGCCCTGGTACGCCGGCGGACGGCCCTCGAGAAACGCGGTGATGGCCTCGATGAAGTCGGTCGAAGACAGGCACACCGCCTGACCCTCGGCCTCGATCACCAGCCCGTCGCGCACCGAGCGGCCGTCGAGCGCCGCGTGCACCGCGCGCTTCGCGCCCCGCACGGCGAGAGGCGGCTGCGCCGCGATCTGCGTGGCGAGCGCGTGGGCTTCGGCGTCGAGCTCCTCGTCGCCGACCACCCGCTCCACGAGCCCGATCCGCAGGGCCTCGTCGGCGTCGATCTTCGCCGCGGTGGAGATCAGCTCGAGGGCCTTCCCCACGCCGACGATGCGCGGCAGCCGCTGGGTGCCGCCGAGGTCGGGGAGGATCCCGTACTTGTGCTCCAGCAGGCCGAGCTGCGCGCCGCGGGCGACGATGCGGATGTCGCACGCGATCGCGAGCTGGAGGCCGGCGCCGAGCGCGAAGCCGCGCACCGCGGCGATCGTGATGAACGGCGCCTCGGCCAGCCAGGTGTAGGAGTCCTGCGCGGTCAGGATCGCGTGGACCTTGGCGTCCTCGTGCCGCAGCGGCCCGTCCTCCCCGAGCGACTCGGCGCTCAGGCCCTCGCCGAACACCGAGGTGTCGATGCCGCTCGAGAACGCGCGGCCCTCGCCGCGCACCACGAGCGCGCGGATGTCGCCGGGGTCGGCCACGAGCGCCCGGCCGAGCGTGCGCAGCTCGGCCCACATCTTCGGCGTGAAGGAGTTCAGCTTGTCGGGCCGGTTCAGCACGACCGTCGCGACGTGCCCTTCCTGATCGAAGCGCAGCGTCTCGAACGGCGTCTCGAATCGCGTCTCGGACTGGGTCATCGCGTTCCCCTCACGATCTCACGGAAGCTGCTCGACCCACGTGACCGACGCATCGGCCACAGTGGCGAGCACGTCATCGAGCGTACGGCCGCTCGACTTCAGGGGTGTGAACCCGTGGTCGGCGGTGTCGAGCCAGCACCACGAGACCGTTCCCTTCACCTTTCGGGCGGACCTCTGGAGCTCGGGCTTCGCCGCGAGGGAGTCACGCGTGCCGCTCACGAACAGGACCGGCATCGTCAGGCGGCGGAAGTGGTCGTCGCGGACCTTCTCCGGCTTGCCTGCGGCGTGGAGCGGGTAGCCGAGGAGGATGAGTCCACGCACGGGCACCGGGTCGTCCTCCGCGCCGGCCACGAGCGAGCAGTACCGGCCGCCCATGGAACGTCCGCCGATCACCAGCCGCTCGGTCGGCAGCTTCGTGCGCCGGGCGAGCTCGGCGACCGCGGCCCGGGTGGCCTCGAGCAGCACGGGAGGTCGGTCGGGGGCGCCGCGGCCGGTGTCGCGGTACGGGTAGTTGAACCGCAGCGACGGGACCTTCACGTCGGCGAGCGCGTCGGCCACCGTGCGCAGCGCCGCGGCGTCGAGGTCGGTGCCCGCACCGTGCGCGAGCAGCACCGCGCGGTCGAATCCGCGCTTCGGGCCCTGGTACACGAACGTGGTCACAGCACCCTCCGGGTGAGGAAGTCGTCGGTGCGGCGCAGGGCGTCGGCGACCGTGTCGGGTCGCTTCCAGCCGTGCCCTTCACCGGGGTAGACGTGCAGGTCGGCGTCGCCGCCCGCGGCGCCCACGGCGTCGACGAACGCCACGGCGCACGGGTGCGCCACCACGGGGTCGGCGTCGCCCTGGAGCACCAGCAGCGGGACGCGCAGTCCGGCCGCGTGGGTGACCGGCGACCGATCGCGGTAGGTGTCGGCCGCGGCCGGGAGCGGGCCGACCAGCGAGTCGGAGTAGCGC
>Ga0302322_100001328_pt1 | contig 20130 bp, 16 predicted proteins | sample Fen_T0_2_FD_203757 | JGI IMG/M metagenome (GOLD analysis project Ga0302322, IMG submission 203757) | Peat permafrost microbial communities from Stordalen Mire near Abisko, Sweden - Fen_T0_2 | ecosystem: Environmental > Terrestrial > Soil > Wetlands > Permafrost | place: Sweden: Abisko...
TTCCGCGCATTGTAACGAGTACGTCCATGTGTCTGCTACCTTGCTGACACATCACGGCGCTGCCCGAACGGCGGTTGGATCACAAAATCGGCCATATGCCCGCACGAGAGAACCCCCTCATCCGGCGCCCTTGGACCCAGTTTCAGATTCCGCTGGCATCAGATCCCGCTGGCCCTTCCCCCCGCCACCCGGTACAACCCGCCCGGAACCAAGGAGACCCCGTACAATGACCCAGCGCCCCATCCTGGCCGCCACCATGGGCGATCCCGCCGGTATCGGCCCGGAAATCTGCGTCCGCGCGCTGCTGTCGCCGGAGGTGCGCGAGATCTCCCGCTCGTTCGTCATTGGTGACGCCCGCATCCTGGCGCGCGCCCTGGAAGTCTGTGGCCTGACCGCCACGTTGAATCGTATCGCCGGGCCGGAAGACATGGCGGATCGCGCCGGCACCATCGACGTGCTGCACCAGGAAACGGCCGACCCGGCGGTGCTGCGGATGGGCGAGGTTCAGCCCCTGGGCGGGGAATCCGCCTTCGCCGCGATCCGCGCCTCCATCGACCTGGCGATGGCCAGCAGGATCGAAGGCGTGGTGACCGCCCCGATCAATAAAGAATCCCTGCAAGCCGCGAAAATCCCCTTCATCGGCCATACCGAGATGTTCGCCGAATACACCGGCGCGCGCGAGGAAATGACGATGTTCACCATCAGCGGGTTGAAGATCTTCTTCCTGACCCGCCACATGTCGTTGGCGAAGGCCTGCGCCGCGATCACCCAGGACCGCGTCGCCAAGGGCATCGACAATTGCATCAAGGCGCTGCGCCAGCTCGGCTACGAAACCCCGCATCTGGCCGTCGCCGCGCTCAACCCGCATGGCGGCGAGGACGGGATGTTCGGGCGGGAGGAGATCGAGGCGATCAAACCCGCCATCGCCGCCGCCCGAGCCCGTGGGATGAAGATCGCCGGGCCGGTGCCAGCCGATTCCGTGTTTCATCTCGCCCGGATCGGCCGCTACGACGCGGTGCTGTCGCTGTATCACGACCAGGGTCACATCGCCGCGAAGATGATGGATTTTGAAAAGACTGTCAGCGTGACGCTCGGGCTACCCATCCTCCGCACCAGCGTCGACCACGGCACGGCGTTCGATATCGCGGGCACCGGCAAGGCCAGCGCGGTCAGCATGATCGAGGCGATCCGCGTCGCGGCGGAATACGTCGTGCGCGGGGTGAAGCTGGGCGACGAAGCGCCGGCGGCCCCAGGGACCGCGAAAGCGGCGGAGTAGCGATCCGCCTATTTGGTATCATGCGCACAACCGTAGCCGCTGACTCTCGGTCATGACTCGCGATCGTGGTCATCCACGTGCGTGACACGAGGATACGAGATGGCACGGTCGCTGTCATGGCGGGTCAGGGCCCAAAGCCATCGCCAAAATGGATACTCGGAACAAGTCCGAGTATGACGGTTTTATTGGCCCCGGCGTGTCATTTTATTGACCCCGGGCGTGTCATTTTATTTGCCGCGGGCTTGTCAATGATTAGGCCAGCGATTCAAACGCCCAGATTGAGCGCCGTATTGATCAGCGCGAGGTGTGAAAACGCCTGGGGAAAATTCCCCAGCTGGCGGCGTGCGACGGGGTCGTACTCCTCCGCCAGTAGACCCACGTCGTTGCACATGCCCAGCAGCCGCTCGAACATCGCGCGTGCCTCGGCCTGACGGCCCTGAAGCACCAGACTGTCCACGTACCAGAAGCTGCACGCCAGGAACGCGCCCTCTCCGGGCGGTAATCCGTCCACCCCCGCCTCGGACCGGTAGCGCTGGACCAGGCCGTCCACCATCAGATCCCGCCCGATGGCCTCGACAGTGCCGCGGACCCGCGGGTCGTCCGGCGGCAGAAAACCGAGCGACGGCAGGAGCAGCAATGCCGCGTCCAGTGCGTCATCGCCAAACGACTGCGTGAAACTGTTTCGCCTAGGACTGAAGCCGTCGTGGCAGACAGCGGCGTGAATCTCCGCGCGCGCGCCGCGCCAGCGGTCAATCGGTCCAGGCAGCCCAAAATCCGCCGCGTCCCGGACCATGCGGTCGAACGCCACCCAGGCCATGATTTTGGAGAATGTGAAATGGCGGCGCGGACCCCGGACCTCCCAGATTCCTTCATCCGGTAAAGTCCAGATGGTCTCCAGATGCTCCGTCAGGGCGATACGCAGGTCCCAGCTGGCGCGTGGATCGGTCAGACCAAGACGGCACTGCTGATGCAGGACGTCCATCACCTCTCCGAAAATATCCAACTGGAACTGAGCACTGGCGGCGTTGCCGACGCGGACCGGGCGGGAACCGGCGTGGCCCGCGAGCCATGGGACATCGTGTTCCGGCAGCCACCGCTCCCCGGCCAGGCCATAAATGGGCTGCAACTGCGATGGCGTGCCCGCGACCGCGCGGCGCAACCAGGCGCTCCAGGCCGCGGCTTCCTCCCGGAAGCCGGACCGCATCAGCGGTATGAAGCTGAACGCGGCGTCACGCGGCCAGCAATAGCGGTAATCCCAGTTCCGTTCCCCGCCCAAATGCTCCGGCAAGGACGTTGTTGGGGCCGCGACGATGCCCCCTGTCTGGCGATGGGCCAGGGATTTCAGCGTCAGCAGCGACCGCAGCACAGGCTCCCCGTAAACTCCGTGATAGGTGCAACGCGCGGACCATGCGGTCCATTCAGCCTCGGTCCGGGCCAGGGCGAGGTTCGGATCGGGTGGTACCGGCGGGGTCTCGGTCGACGCGGCATGGCGCATCGCGAACCCGGCACGTTGTCCCGCCTGTAGAGAAAACACCGCGGCCGTGGTCAGCCCCTCTCCATGCAACCGGACATCGGGGCGGATAGTGACTTGATCTGGGCCGGCGACCGCATGAACCGTCAGCTCGCCGCCTGGGCGGGTGACCCAGGGCACCGACGCGCCGTAGCCGAAGCGCAACGCCAGTTCGAACCGCATGGGAACAACGCCGCCGCGCGCCTCGACGATACGGACGATCGATGTTTGGCCGGGCGGCATGAAATCGATCAGTGCCACGGAACCGTCCGCTGTCTCGAACAGGGTCTCCAGGATCATCGTGCCGGGGCGATAGGCCCGCGTGACGCTTGTCACCTCGGCCACCGGAGCGATCCGCCAGTAACCGTTCTCCGGACCACCCAGCAGGGCGGCGAAACAGGCCGGGCTGTCGAAGCGCGGCCAGCAAAGCCAGTCGATCACCCCACCGCGCGTGACGAGCGCGGCGGTTTGGCCGTCACCGATAAGCGCGTGGTCTTCGATTCTTGGCGCCGCGCCTCCGCCGGGAAATCCCGGCGTCGCGGGCATCAGTTCACCCGCCCCCAGATCCGGCTGCCATTGTTCCCGACGCAGTAACATGACGCGCCGGGCGCGCTGGGACGGTCCATCGGACAGGCGTAGGGAGGGGCCTGACAGGAACCACCTCCCGGACCACCACCGACCATGGGAACGCCTTGCGGCGGCGCATAGTAAACTGGCGGTGGCGGCGCGTAATAGACCGGCGGCGGCGCGTAGTACATCGGCGGCGGGCCATAGTACGGCGGTGCGAACAGCGGGACACCAATGCCGACAAAGACCCGTGCCTGTGCCGTTGGCGCCAGCGCGCCCATGGCCACCGCGAGGATGCCCGCCACGATCACGAACCGGCGAAACCTGGAAACAAACAACATCATGGGATCGTCATCCTCCCGCCATGGACCCGCACTATGGAGGACCGGCGCATGGGGTGCCACGCTTCAATTGTTACCAAGCGTGCGCGCCGCTTCCTGGATCAAGCCCACCGCGGCCAGGCGGTCGCCGGATGCCAAAGCGCGGCGCGCCTCGGCGATCAGGGCGACGGCCTTGTTGTCGCTCGGCACGTTGGTCTGAAAGAGCGGGACGGAGCGGTCCAGCAGCCGTGTTTGGGCCATCTCCAGAGCTTCCTGCGCTTCGCCAAGCCGTCCGGCGGCCAGCGCACCCTCGGCCGCGCGCAGCAGTGTCACGGCGGACGCCTCTTCACCAACGTCCGGCGCGGGGAGCCGCGGCAGCGGAACCTCCGCCGGCGGTTCCGCCACGGGCGTGGCGGGGACTTGGCCAGGCGCGGGTGCCGCGAGAGCGCATAGTAGCGCGGCGATCACTGGGGATATCTGACCAACGGATCGTGTCATTGGATGTGCGGCCTCCTTATACCCAGCCGATGGACCGATGGTGTCATCAGGGGGCGGTGGCGGGGGCGCCACGCCCCTTACCGCCAACGCCGATGGAACCATAGCCACTGCCCGGGGTTTTCACGAATCCACCCCTCGATGATCGTCATGATCATCTGCGTCGCAGCGGGAACATCCACCTGCCCCGCAGCGTCCCTTGGCAGTGTCACGGGGCCCTCCCCCATGATCCGGAACCGGCGGCCCGGTTCGCGCACCACCCGCACGCCCACGACCGGACAATCGAAACGCCGGGCAAGGCGCGCGATCGACGGATTGGCCTTGCAACGGCGCCCGAAGAACGTGACATCGACCCCCCGCGAGAAGTGCTGATCCACCAGCATGCCCAAGTGTTCTCCGGCCTCCAGCGCCGCCGCCATTTCCAGCGCCGCCTGGGCACGGGTCCGGATCAGCCGTCCCATCAGGGGCGCGCGAATCCGGGTGATCTCCCGCGCCACCGCCTTGTTGTTCGGCATGCGATAGACGACAGCGGACGGCAGTCCGTGCGCGGCGGCGGCCAGGGCTGGCAGTTCCCAGTTTCCCAGATGCGCGGCGAAACACAACGCCGGCTTGCCGTCATGCATCAGCGCCTCGAACAACGGCACCGCGTCCGTGACGATCCGCCCCGCGTTCGGATGCGCCAGATCGTAGTCCCAGATACGCGCGAGGTGCACGTATTCACCGGCGACGCGGCCCAGATTGTCCCAGGCTTCCCGCAACGTCGCCTCGATCCACGCGGAATCGCGTTCGGGAAAGGCAGCGCGCAGATTGGCACGGCCGATACGGTGCGCGGGCAGCCACGGGCCAAACGACCGCGCGAGCCAGCCGCACAGATCGGACGCCCGGTCCGGGTCGGTGCGGCGCAGAAGACTCAACAGGAACTTGACCAGGCGGCCGAGCAGCCGGTCCCCGTACAGCGCGAGCTGGCGCCTCATTCAGAGTTCAACGAGGATCTTGCCGAACACGTCGCGGTGTTCCAGGCGGTCCACGCCCTTCTGGAAATCGGCCAGGCCGTACACGGTGTCGATCACTGGCAGCACGCCAGACTCGATCCGGGCCAGCGCCCGTTCCAGCGCCGGGATTGGAGCACCGAACGAGCCGATGATCCGGTATTGCTGCTGAAAAAGCTGCATCAGGTTGATCGTGGCGGACGGCCCGGAGGTCGCGCCGCAGGTGACCAGACGGCCCCCGCGCCGCATCGACAGCAGGGAGCCATTCCAGGTGTCGGCGCCGACATGCTCGAACACCACGTCCACGCCGCGTTTGCGGGTGATTTTCCGCACCACGCCCTCGAATCGTTCCTCCCGGTAGTTGATGACGTGGTCCGCGCCGAGGGCTTTCGCCTGCTCGGCCTTGGCGGCGCTGCCAACGGTGGTGATGACGGTGCAGCCGATCGATTTGGCGATGCGGATGGCGATGGTGCCGATACCGGAGCCGCCGGCGTGAACCAGAATCCACTCACCGGGTTCCAGGCGGGCGTTGTCGAACAGCATATGCTCGACGGTCGCATAGGCGACCGGAACGCAGGCGGCGTCGCGGATGGACACGCCGGGCGGGACTTTGACCACCAGCCGGGCGGGGTGGTTGGTGATCTCCTGCGCGAATCCGTCCACGTGAAAGCCGCGCACGCCGGCCACGTTCTCGCACAGGTTGTCGCGATGCTGCCGGCAAGCAGGGCAAACGCCACAGGTCAGGGCGGAGAATGGGATCACCCGATCACCGGGCTGAAGGCCTGTGACGCCCTCGCCGATGGCGATCACCTCACAAGCCGCCTCGGCGCCCACGGTCAGGGGATAGAGCCGCTTGGCGAAGGCCATGCCTCGGATGCCCCAGACGTCGAGATGGTTCAATCCCACCACGCGGACGCGCAACTGGACTTCCCCGGCGGCGGGGAGCGGCGGTGCATCGCACTGGACGAGGGCCACTTGCTTGTCGGCGAGCAGGCGGAGGGCGGCGATCTTGGTCATGGATTGGAGTCTCGCGTCGAACCGGTCATCGGCGAAAAAGCACCGCGGGCGGGTGATTTGGCAAGGGGCGCCACGGCGAGGGGCATTGGCGGAAATACCAGGAGGGCTCGGATCGCGCGGATCAGGACATGCGGGCCCCGGAAGACCCAGCCGGGAGACCCAGCCTTGCCGGACGTTCGCGACATCGCCAAACTCGCTCCATCGTCAGCGCATCAAAAACGGACCTTCCGCCGGTCCGCGCGGCTGGCACCATGAGGGGAATGACACATGGCGCGTTCCGCGAGGGCCACATGGCTGGACCACTCAATCGCTGCCCGCCGTGGCATTGGCTGGGCGAAAAAACCGGCGCTGCATGAGCTGACAGAGGCGTCGCAGGGCAAGTTCCATTACACCATCGGTCCTTATTCCGAGCCGGTTCTGACCGTGGCCCCCGGTGATCGGATCCGTATCGAAACCCGCGACGCGTTCGACGGCGCGATCCGCACCGAACGCGATAAGCCGACGAAGCGGTTGCGGATGCCGTTCGTAAACCCGCAGAACGGTCCGATCATGATCGAGGGCGCCGAACCCGGCGACGCGCTCGCGGTCCATATCGAAACCATGGCACCACGAGGGGAGAATCCGCGCGGCACGTGCTGCATGATTCCGCATTTCGGCGCGCTGACCGGTTTCGCCACCCTTAACGCGCCCCTGCCGGAGCTGACCCGCAAGATCTATGTGGACGAAAAGGAAGTGCGCTGGAGCCCGCGCGTCACCCTTCCGTACAGTCCGCATATCGGCACGCTCAGTACGTCGCCGGAAATCGATTCGATCAATTCGCTGACACCCGACTCCCACGGCGGGAACATGGATCTTCCCGACATGGGTCCTGGTAGCATCACCTATCTTCCCGTCCGCACAGCGGGTGCGCGCCTGTTCATCGGCGACGCCCATGCCTGTCAGGGCGACGGGGAGGTTTGCGGGACGGCGGTGGAGTACCCGTCTCTGACCACCATCCGGGTCGATGTCATCAAGGGCTGGACACTGGACTGGCCGCGGCTGGAGCGCGAAGACTTCATCATGGCCATTGGCAGCGCCCGCCCGCTGGAAGACGCCACCCGCATCGCCTACCGCGAACTGGTGCTGTGGATGGAAGCCGAGTACGGCTTCGACCGGTGGGACGCCTATATGATGTTAAGCCAGTGCGGCCGCGTCAGGCTGGGTAATTTCGTCGACCCGAAATTCACCGTGGGCGCGGGCATCGCCAAGACGTGGCTCGCGCCGCGAACCTGAACCAGGAGCACGTTGTCATGGATCTCGGTCTGACGGGTATGAAGGCGCTGATCACCGGCGGAACGAAGGGTATCGGCCGTGCCGTCGCGGAACATTTCGCGGCCGAGGGCGCGGACGTTGCCATCTGCGCGCGCAATGCCAACGAGGTCGCCGGCACCGTGGCGGCGCTGGCCGCGCGCGGGGTGCGGGCGTCGGGGCGCGCCCTGGATGTCGCGGATGGACCGGCGCTGACGGGATGGGTCCAGGACGTGGGAAAGGAATTCGGCGGGATCGACATCGTCGTGTCCAACGTTTCGGCTCTGGCGATTGGCCAGGATGAGGCATCCTGGCAGGCGGAATTCTCGACCGACATGATGGGCACGGTCCGCGCCGTCAACGCCGCCATGCCGTTCCTGGAACAATCGAAGGCCGCCTCGATCGTGGTGATCGCGTCGGTCTCCGGCCGGGAGGTGGACTTCGCGGCCGGCCCGTACGGCGTGTTCAAGGCCGCGCTGATCCATTACGCGAAAGGGTTGTCCTTTCAGCTCGCTGGCCGGAACATCCGGGTGAACGCATTGTCGCCGGGAAACACCTATTTTCCCGGCGGCGTCTGGGAAAAAATCGAGCACGGCAATCCGGCGCTGTTCAAAGAGGCCATGGCGCTGAACCCCACCGGGCGGATGGGACGGCCGGAGGAGATGGCGCGCGCCGTGGTGTTCCTGGCGAGCCCGGCGGCGAGTTTCATCACCGGCACGAATCTCGTGGTGGACGGCGCGCTGACCCGGGGCGTGCAGTTTTAGATCCTGGTTCCCGCGGCTAGCGGGACATGGAAACCTCGACCGTGCCCACGCCGGAGAATTCGGTGCGTATCCGGTCTCCTGGCGCGATCGGGAACTGACGGGTGAACGATCCGGTCATGATAATCTCGCCCGCCTTCAGGGAACGCCCGAACTGTCCCAGCTTCCCGGCGAGCCAGACCACCGAGTTCAACGGATTGCCCAGCACGGCGTCGCCCAGCCCCGTCGCGGCCTCGGCCCCGTTGATGATAATGCGTGCCTCGATCGTCTCGAGCACCGCGGGCAGTTTGACCGGTGCGCCCAGGATCACCGTCTTTTGCTGGGCGTTATCGGCCAGCGCCAATGCGATCTGGGCGGTGAACGGCCCCCGCGTCTCGATGATTTCCAGCGACGGGTACACCACGTCGATCGCCGCGCGCGCTTCATCCAGGCTGACAACACCGGACAGATCGTGGCCAAGCCGCATGCACAGTTCGTTCTCGAACCCCGGCGCGATCAGGTCCGCGGGCGCGAAAACATGGCCGGTGGGCGTCGTTTCCAGGATGCAGCCGAACACGGGTTCGTGGAAACCGAACTGCTGCTGGATGGCGGCCGAGGTCAGGCCGACTTTCCAGCCAATCTGCCGTTCCCCCAGCGTGGCGCGGCGGGCGATCAGGCCGAGCTGAACGCGGTAGGCCTGGTCGATGCTGAGCTTGTCGTAATAGGCCGCCGGGAAATACTCGCCGCGAGAGCGGGCGTCCCAGAATGCGTCGATCAGAGTGGTATCGTCCGTGGTCATCGTGCGCGGCTCCCCGGCCAATGTTTTCGTAACCTCGGTTTTCTATGCCTTTCTGGCGAAATCGGCTATCCGGCCACGCTTTCATCCCCCCGTGGGCCGCCGAACCCGGGCGCGAGGTCACGTACCGGCACGATCGCCATCCTGATAATGGGTTCGGAGAATCACGAAGTGACGGCCCGGCATGGGCGGAACGGCGGTACATAACCACAACGGACGCACGGAGATAATTCTTTTTATGTCTTGGTGTATCGAATCCCGGCGTCACACGCCCGTGATCGTTGGCATTGAGACTATACCGATTTGGAATTCGGGAAGACTTATTCTGATTCTCAACGCGTAACGCATCATGGCCATCACCCAGGGAATGTGTTACCAGAAGCGATCTCGTAAGGAGACCGGACTTGCCAATCCCACGCATCGCGGCCACGCGGGCCGCGGCGGGTTCAGCCGCCATTCTGGTTTGCCTGTTATCCGCCCTGAATGCGCGTGCGGAACCGGCACGTTCCGCCCTGGTCGTCGGCAATGGCACCTACACCTCGCTGCCTGGCGTTCCAGCCTGCGTACGCTCGACCCGCGCGGTTTCGGCGGCGTTACGCGCGCTTGGCTTCGACGTGACCGAACGGCTGGACAGCTCGATCGGTGGAATCGACGCTGGAATCAGCGAGTTCGCCCAGCGCCTCACCGACGCACGCGGCGCCGCCGTTGTCTATGTGTGCGGGTATGGCGCGGCCTTCAACGAACGGGCATTCGTACTACCGGTAACGGCCCGTGTCGCTCGCCCGTCCGACGTGCTGACACAAGGTATGCTGGCGAAATCACTGATCGATACCGTAAGCCGCGATCCAGCCGCCACGGCCGTGGCCGCGTTCGATATCGTGCCGCGTCCGGACGCGGTGCCCGGGCCGGATTTCCAAACGCTGGCTGGCATCGCGGTGCCGGATGGCGTTGGTGTCATCGCGGTCATCCAGGCGCCTCCCCCTGATAACCTTACACCGCTCGCCACCGCGCTCGTTACCGCGCTGGCGGGACCCGTTGTCCGAACCGAAGAACTCATGGCAAGCGTCCAGTCCCAGCTGGAAGGCGGCAAGGCAAGCATCGCGACGCTGCGCCTGCCGGCACGGCCTGGCTATCTGGCGGGCGCGCCACGCCCGGCGGAACCGGTCAAGGTCATCCCGCCCCCCATCGCGCCGCCCCCGCCGATCGCGGTTCTGCCTCCTCCTCCGCCTCCTCTGGCCGTCATTCCGCCAGCGCTAACCGCCGAAAGCGTGCCATCCGCTCGTGCCACACCGTCATTGGAGGTGCTGCCCGGCGATGACACGATGTCGGAATTCGACCGGCGCCGGACTCAGGTCGCGCTGGCCCGACTCGGCTACTACGGTTCCCGGGTGGATGGCGTGTTCGGGCCCGAGACACGCGCGGCGATCCGGCGCTACCAGCACGAAATCAGCGCGGAGATGACCGGACGTCTCACCACCGAACAGGCCAGCAAGCTCATCAACACCCATTGAAGCGCCAGTAGCGGACAAGACATTCAGCAACACGGCGCACCACGACGAAAGGACGGCCCATGGGCCTGAGAACTAAATTTAACCTCGTGTTGCTCGTGGCCTTCCTTGTCGGCCTCTCGATGGCCGCGGCGTTGTCGTACCGGATCATTTACGATAACGCGCGCCGTGAGGTGGCGCAGGAAGCCGCTATCATGATCGCACAGGCAACAGCCATCCGCGGTTACACAACGACCGAGATCAAGCCCCTGCTGGCCGAGCAAATGAAACGGCGCTTCCTGCCGCATACCGTGCCATCCTGGGCGGCGCAGACCAATCTGCGCGCGATGACTGCACAGTTTCCGGATTACACTTACAAGGAAGCGGCTCTCAATCCGACCAACCCGGCGGATCGCGCGGCCGACTGGGAAGCCGACATCATCGCCGAATTCCAGCGTACCACCACGCTCAAGGAATATACCAGTATCCGTGACACGCCGGCGGGTCCCGTTCTGTCGGTATCGAAGCCATTCCGTATCACCGACAAGGATTGCCTGTCCTGCCACTCCACGCCGGACATGGCCCCGGTCACGATGGTCGATCTGTATGGCGCCGCTAACGGGTACGGCTGGAAGCTGGGGGACGTCATCGGCGCGCAAATTGTTTCGGTACCCATGCGGGTCGCGCTGAACCGGGCGAACGACCTGTTCCTTGTCTATCTGGCGGGCCTCACCGCGATATTCGCGGTGACGATCCTTCTGTTGAACCTCATGCTGCATTTCGTGATCATCAGGCCGATCAGCCGGATGTCGGCGATCGCCGGGGAGGTCAGCATGGGCAACGTGGCCGTGCCAGAGTTCGCGACCCAGGGCAGCGACGAAGTCGCCAAACTGGCGCAGTCGTTCAACCGCATGCGCCGAAGCCTCGCGAACGCCATGCAAATGCTGGAGCCCTGAGTTATCGCGTCCGACCCGCCCCCGCCGCCGCATATCGGCCGTTACCGCGTGGAGCGGGAGATAGGCCGTGGCGCCATGGGCGTTATCTACAAGGCGGAGGACCCGGATATCGGGCGCACGGTCGCGATCAAACTCGTGCGAGCCGATCTGTTGCAGGGTGAAGACCGGGAGGATTTCCTCGCGCGGTTCCGCCATGAAGCGCGGGCCGCCGGGCGCTGCGCCCATCCCAACATCGTTGCACTCTACGATTTCGCGATGCACGATGGCAATCCATTCCTGGCGATGGAATACGTCGATGGTGTCGGCCTGGGTCAGGCGTTGAAGCGCGTTGGCCGTTTCCCCCCCGCGGGGGCGGTGGACATCATGCTGCAGGTACTGGACGCACTGGGCGCCGCCCACGGGCTCGGCATCGTGCATCGCGACGTGAAGCCGGCAAACATCCTGTTGCAGCCGAATGGACAGGTGAAAGTGACGGATTTCGGCATCTCGCGCATCGACACGTCGAACATCACGCAGGACGGCACCATGATCGGCACGCCGGCCTATATGTCGCCCGAGCAATGCCGCGGCGAAACCGTCGATCCAAGAAGCGACCTGTTTTCCGCCGGAACGGTACTTTACGAGTTATTAAGCGGGACCCGCGCGTTCGACGGACAAAGCGCCACGGACGTCACGTACCAGCTTCTGACCGTCAATCCCAGGGATCTGACCGAGCTTGTGGCGGACGTCCCGGAAGATCTCGCCGCCGTGTTGCGGAAGGCGATGGAGAAGCCGCGGGATGCCCGGTACGCATCCGCTCAGGCCATGGCGGATGCCTTGCGCACGGTGACGCGCAACGTGGCCTTACCCAGCGACCGGACGGTGATGATTGCCGCCCCCTCGGCGTTCGAACCGGCGCCGCGGGAGGAATTCGACGACGCGACCCTGAGCACCATCGAACGCCGCCTGACGCAGCATATTGGGCCAATTGCCCGGCATTTGGTACGCGACGCCGCACGGAAGACTCATTCAATTGAAACGCTGTGCGAGAGCCTCGCGTCCCGCATCGCACTCGAATCCGAGCGGCGGCGCTTCCTGGCCGATATACTGGATAGCCCAGCCCGCCGAACCGGCACCGCGACGGCGCGGTCCGTGACTCAACAACCCGCCATGCCATCCGCTGGAACCCCACCGCGCGCGCCGCTGTCCGCCGCGCAAATCGAGCGGGCCGAACGCGCGTTGACGGCCTATCTGGGTCCGATCGCCCGGGTGCTTGTCAAACGGACGCTGCCGGGGACCGAATCAGAAGCAGCGTTGTGGGAGCGGCTGTCGGCCCATATCGAGGGTGCGGCGGATCGGGCGGCTTTCCTGCGGCAGCGATCCAAGGCGTAGGCACCGCCGCCGGGTTGGCGCCGCGAGTTATTGAGGGCCTTCGCCCGCGCGGACGCGCGCCGCCCTGGCCCCTCTTGCAATCTCCCACCCCAACATGCGCTACACGCCAGGTCATCACATCCTTCCATGGGACCAGATCATGCCCGACACCGCCGTCGCCCCCAGCGTGACCGCGCAACTCCTCGACGCCATCCGCGCCGTCGTTGGCGATCGCGGTCTTCTGACCGAACCGTCCGACACCGCGCCCTACGCCGGTGACTGGCGGCGCCTGTACCAGGGCCGCACCAGTGCCGTCATCCGTCCCGGAACCACCCAGGAACTGGCGGAGGCCGTGCGCCTTTGCGCCGCCGCCGGCACCCCCATCGTCCCCCAGGGCGGCAACACCTCCATGGTCGGCGGCGCGGTCCCGAATGAAGATGGGTCGGAGCTGGTACTCAGCACCGCGCGGCTGAACCGGGTGCGGGATCTCGACCCCGTGGACATGACCCTGACGATCGAGGCGGGGGTAACCCTGAAAGCCGCGCAACTCGCCGCCGCGGAAAAAGGCTGTCTGCTGCCGCTGTCGATCTCATCGGAAGGCACCGCCCAAATCGGCGGCGTCCTGGCGGTGAATGCCGGTGGTAACAATACCGTGCGCTATGGGAACGCCCGCGACCTGGTCCTGGGCCTGGAAGTGGTGCTGCCGGACGGCACGATCTGGAACGGACTGCGGCGGCTGCGAAAGGACAACACGGGCTTTTGCCTGCGTCAGCTTTTCGTCGGATCGGAAGGCACGCTCGGCATCATCACCGCCGCCGTGCTGAAGCTGGTGCCCCAGCCGCGGGAGATCGCGGTCGCGTTCTGCGGAGTGAAGTCGGCCGAGGCGGCGCTGGATTTGTTCTCGCGATTCCAGGCGTATGACGCGGCTTCGCTCAATGCGTTCGAGCTGATGTCGGGCCTCGGCACTGAATTTGTCCTGAAGCACATCCCCAACGCCGTGCTGCCGCTGGAGAAACCGGCGCCGTTCTACACACTGGTGGAACTGGCCACGCCGAGGCCTAACGCGGGCCTGCGCGCATCGCTGGAAGCCGTGCTGGAGCAGGCCCTGACTGACGGGGTTGTGATCGACGCCGCCATCGCCGAGTCGGAAGCCCAGCGCGCCGCCATCTGGCGGCTGCGGGAGGAACATTCGGAAGCCCAGAAGCGGGAGGGTGCCAGTGTCAAGAACGATGTATCGGTGCCGGTGTCCAAGGTTCCCGCCTTTATCCGCGCGGCCACGGCGGCGTGCGAGGCGCTGATCCCTGGCGTGCGCCCGGTGCCGTTCGGCCACATGGGCGACGGCAATATCCACTTCAACCTGGAGCAGCCGATGGGCGCCGACCCGGCGTGGTTCCTGGATCAGGACCACTCGATCATGGAGGCCGTGAACGAGGTGGTGCGCCTGTACGACGGCAGTTTCTCGGCCGAACACGGTATCGGCAAGCTCAAGCCCTACATGATGCCAGATTGGCGCGGTGGCGCGGAACTCGCGCTGATGCGCCGGATCAAGGACGCGCTCGACCCAGCCGGACTGATGAATCCGGGTAAGGTGTTGCCGTAACGCCCAGCCTGCCCCACAAACACGGGATGCGCGGAGGCCCCATCGTCACCCGGTTCGACCGTTATATCTTCCGCCAGCTCTTTCTGGCCCTGATCGCGGTCACCGGCGGGTTGACCGCGCTGATATGGCTCACTCAGTCGCTGCGCTTCGTGGAACTGGTCGTCAACCGCGGCCTGTCGTTCGTGGTGTTCCTACGGCTGACCGGGTTGCTCATTCCAAGCTTCATCGCGGTCATTCTGCCAATAACGACGTATGTGGTGATCCAGTTCATTTACCAGCGGCTGTCGAGTGACCGGGAACTCACGGTCATGCGGGCAGCGGGCCTGTCACCATTCGCGTTGTCCCGTCCGGCGCTGGCCGTCGCTGTCCTGGTGTCCCTGGCGGGCGTCGGTCTGAGCCTGTACGCCGTGCCGTCCACCCTGGCGTCTTTTCGCCAGTTCCAGTGGGAGATCCGTAACCGGCTGGTGGCATTTCTGCTGCAAGAAGGCGTCTTCACGCCGATATCGGACAAGTTGACGGTTTACGTGCGGTCCCGTGACGAGGACGGGACGCTGCGGGGGATCCTGGTGGATGACGGCCGGGACGCGGCGTCCCACGCTACCATCCTCGCGGAACGAGGCCAGCTGGTGGAGGGTCGTTCTGGCCCTCGCGCGGTCCTGTTTAACGGCAGCCGGCAGGACATCGACCACCAGAATGGGCGTTTGAACGTCCTGACGTTTCAGCAGAACGAAATCGATCTTGGCGATGTCAGCAAGGACAACGGGGAGCGGCCCCCCGATATGTCGGAGGTTTCACTGGCGGCCTTGCTGGATCCCCACCCGATCAACCCGCGCGATGAGGCGAAATGGCGCGCGGAGGGCCACAAGCGGCTGACCATGCCACTGACCACGCTGTCTTACGCGTTCGTGGCGCTCTATGCGACCCTGACTGGCACGTTCCGCCGCCAGGGCGCCATCGTACGGCCGCTGATCGCCGTTGGAACGGTGGTCGCGCTGCTGGCGGCGGGCCTTGCCGTGGGGACACTGGCCGCCCGTGACAACACTTTGCTACCGCTTATGTGGCTGCACGCGATCCTTCCAGGGTTGATCGCGGGATGGCTGCTGTTCAGCCCCATCCGGTTCCCCGTCCGTGTCCGTGCTGGGCCGGAAACCGGTTGATCCGATGCGAAATCCAGTATGACTCTGACCTTCATCCTGTCCGGATACATCGCCCGGCAATTCATGACCGCCGTACTCGCGATGCTGCTCGCATTGTCAGGCCTCGTCGCGATGTTCGACTTCATCGAGCTTTTGCGCCGCTCGGCCAGCAAGCCTGAAGCGACGTTCGCGCTGGTGAGCCAGATCTCCGGACTGCGGTTACCCTTCATCGCGATGCAGATCCTTCCTTTCGCGGTATTGCTGGGCGGCATCCTCTGTTTTTGGCGGCTCACCCGGTCGTCTGAATTAATCGTGGCCCGTGCCTCTGGCGTCTCGGCCTGGCAGTTCCTGACCGCGCCAACCGTGTGCGCGATTGTGCTGGGAATAACGGCGACGGCCGGTCTGAGCCCAGTATCGTCGCTCATGCTCGCGCGGGCCGAAATTCTTGATAACGCATATTTGCGCACCGGCGGCGGACCGCTTGCCCTCAACGGCGGTCAGTTATGGCTGCGGCAGGCAGATCAGGACATCGTGCCGCGCGGGGTGGCGATCATCCACGCGATGGGTGTGGAACTGCGGGGAGATCGTCTGACCGCGCGTCAGGTCAGCGTGTTCCGCCTTGACGATCAGGACCATCTCCTTGCACGGATAGAAGCGACGGAGGCGTTGCTCGAGGCGGGACACTGGCGGCTGCGCAGTGCGCGATCGACTACACCGGGCGAAGTGCCGCAGCCGGCTGGCAGTATCGACCTGCCGACGGATCTGACTGTCAGCCGGGTGCAGGACAGTTTCGCGTCGCCTGGCACACTGTCTTTCTGGTCCTTGCCGAGTTTCATCAGACTGTTGGAGAGGTCGGGATTTTCCTCGATTCGCCATCGGCTGCATTTCCAGGCCCTGCTGGCCCTGCCGCTGCTGGCCGCGACCATGACCCTGGTATCGGCGGGCTTCTCCATGCGCCCGGCGCGCCGGGGCGGCGTCGCCCGGATGATCGGCAGCGGCGTGGCGGCGGGGTTCGCCTTGTTCATCACGTCCAAGGTGGCCGAGGAGTTCGGCCAGTCCGGAGCGCTTCCGGTCGTGCTCGCCGCCTGGGCGCCGGCCGCCGCCGGCCTTATGCTGGCGGTGGCCCTGCTGCTGCACACGGAAGACGGTTGACCCCCAGAATGACGGTTATGGTATCGCCCAGGACCCCCCGCCGTCCCAAGAGTCCGCTGCTGCTGGCGCTGCTCGTCAGTGCCGTGCCACTGGGCGCGCACGCCCAGCTTGGCGCGCTGGCCGGTGCGGGGGCGGGACCGGCTGTGTCTCGCCATGACCCGGTGACCTTCACGGCGGATCAGGTGGAGTACGATCGGGGGACCGCGCTGGTAACGGCGCGCGGTCATGTGGAAGCCTGGCAAGATGGCCGGGTCCTGCAGGCCGACAGGATTGTTTTCGACCGCAATACGGGTGTCGCCGCCGCCACGGGCCATGTCGTCCTGCAGGATCCCAACGGGCAGATCCTGTACGCGGACTACGCCGAGCTGACCAAGGACATGCGGGACGGCATATTGACGGGCATGAGCGCCCGGCTGCCGCAGAACGCCCGGCTGGCGGCCAACGGTGCCCGCCGGACAGATGCCACGATCAACGAGCTGTCGCGCGTGGTGTATTCGTCGTGCGATCTCTGTGTCACCGACCCCGCCAGGCCCCCGCTGTGGCAGATCCACGCGGCCGCGGCGGTGCAGGACCTGGAGCACCAGAAGATCGAGTATCGCGACGTTCAGTTGGAAATGTGGGGGACGCCCGTCGCCTATACGCCCTATTTCTGGCACCCGGACCCATCCGTGAAGCGGCAGTCGGGATTGCTGGCACCCTCCGTTGGATCGTCCTCGTCGCTCGGCGGGTTTGTTTCCCAGCCATACTACTGGGTCATTGACGGCCAGTCCGATCTGACCCTGACGCCGATAATCACGACCCGTGCCGGTCCGGCCTTCGATGCCGAGTATCATCAGCGCTTCAACAACGGCTACCTGATGTTAAACACCTCGGCCGGCTACATGGACAATTCAGTGCAGGGGACGATTGCCACACGGGGACAGTTCGCCATCGACGAAACGTGGCGCATGGGCTTTGACATCAACCGCGCGAGCTCGGCGCCCTATGTGCGGGCCTTCCATGTCGGCGCCGCTCTGGTGGGCGACGCCAACCTGCTGCCAAGCCAGATCTATCTGGAAGGATTTGGCGTGGGCGCCTATAGCCGCCTGGACTCCAAGTTCTATCAGGGACTGGGTGGAACAATCATCGCGGCCCAGCTGCCAATTGTTCTGCCCAGGTATCAGTACAGTTACTTCGGCACCCCGGACGCACTGGGCGGCCGTCTCAAGGTGGATGCCGGGGCTTTCAACGTATACCGCTCCGACGGGACCGGCACGCGGCGTGCGAGCCTGAGCGTGGAATGGAGCCGGCCGTTCACTGGTCCGATTGGCGATCTTTGGAAGGTCACCCTTCACGGAGACGCGGCGGGATACAACGCGTCCCAGTTCAATGAGCAGCCTAATTTTGGCCCGAAACCCAACATCGACGCCGCCCGCGCGCTGCCGCAAATGGCGGCCGAGTGGCGGTGGCCGCTGGCGCGCGATGCGGGCGCCTGGGGCACGCAACTGATTGAACCAATCGTCCAGGTTATCGTGGCGCCGCGGTCTGGCGACAGCCAGCTGCAGCGTTACCCGAACGAGGACAGTCTGGATTTTGAATTCACAGACTCGAACCTGTTCGGTTTCAATCGCTTTCCGGGCATTGACCGGCTGGAGGGCGGCGTCCGGGCGAGCGCGGCGTTGCATGGGGCGTGGTATCTCGGTGGCACGACGTTCGATGGTCTGGTCGGGCAATCGTACCGCACCGTGCCGGATAACCTGTTCCCCGCCGTGACAGGTCTTCGTGATCGCGTCTCGGACGTCGTTGCCCGTGCGACGGTTTCGCCAACCAATTGGCTGGACGTCACCTACCGCACCCGTCTTGATAAGCGAACCGGGGCGACCCGGATGGCGGAAGCGGTCACCAGCGTGGGCGTGCCGAAATTCCGCGTTGGCGGGGGTTACATCTATTCTGTCTACAACCCATACAGCTATTACGATAATCCAGCGCCACCCGCCGCCAACTCACCGTTCTTTTCGTCCCGGAACGAGGCGACGTTGACCCTTTCGTCGGACTGGGGCCGTTACCGGTTCAGTGGCTTCGTCCGGCGCGATCTCGTACGTAATCAAATGGTCGCGTATGGCGCCGACCTGATCTATGAGGATGAATGCTTCATTTTCGATCTCAAATTCGCCAAGCGTTATGTCGCTTATCTGTCGGATCCCGGCGCGACCACGGTTCTTTTTCAGATCACTCTGAAAACTATCGGCCAGTTCGGCTATCGCGCCCTATGACCAAGGAACTTCGAAACATGCGGCCAACCGGATATTCGCGCTCCTCCACGGCTTTTAAGATGCTTGGCGTCCTGGCCGGATTACTCGCGGCCCCGGGGAACGCCGCCCCGGGGAACGCCTCACTGGGGAACACCACACCGGCCGCGCCTGGAAACCATGCCGGGGCAGCCGCGCGGGCACCAACGTCACCCGGCGCGGGAATGCGAATCGTCGCGGTGGTGAACGGCGAAGTCATTACGAATGCCGATGTGGAAAACCGCGCCCGGCTGTTCGCGATCTCGACGGGGCTTCCACGCTCGCCAGAGATTTTGGTGCGGCTGCATCGCCAGATCATCCGCCAGTTGATCGATGAGCGGCTGCGTACACAAGAAGCCAAGCGGCGCAAGATCGTCATTCAAGACGATCAGATCGCGGCGGCGATCCGTGATATTGAACAGCACAACGGCATGCCATCGGGCGCACTGCGTCAGAAGCTGGCCAGCGACGGCATCAGCTACCGTGTCCTTCTCGACCAGATCCGCGCTCAATTGGCGTGGTCGCGAGTACTGCGGGAGCAGATGGCTGACAAGCTCGCGGTTTCCGATGCTGAAGTTGAAGAACAGCAGCGGGCATTGTCGCAACAAACCGGCCAACGGGAATACCGCGTGGGGGAGATTTTCATCCCCGTGGAAGCCGGCGACGGTAGCGGGGACGCCCAGCGCTTCGCCGACATCGTGATACGGGAACTGCGCGGTGGCGCGGCTTTCGGACTGGTGGCGGCGCAGTTCAGTCAGACCCAAACCGCACTGGAAGGCGGTGAACTCGGCTGGGTACGGGCCAGCCAGCTGGACCCGGAAATCGCCAAACTCGTGACCACGATGCCGGTCGGTGCCGTGAGCAACCCGATCCGCGTGGCGGGCGGTATCACGATCGTGACCCTGCGCGCGCAGCGGGAGCTCGGGCGGGACCTGGCCAACGCGGCAACCGTGCGGCAGGTGTTCCTGCCGTTCCCGACACCGCTCGATCCCCAGGCGCCAACACCGCAACAACGCCAGATCCTGGAAAAAGCACGCCAGATCAGCGCGAGTGTGAATAGCTGCGAGCGGATGGAACAGGTCGCGGCGGAGAATCGTTCGAGCCGCCCGGTTGACCCGGGTGAAATACGGATCGAGGGCGTGGAACCGGCTACTTTCCGCCAGACGCTGCTTACCCTACCCATCG
>Ga0302322_100001330_pt1 | contig 20105 bp, 22 predicted proteins | sample Fen_T0_2_FD_203757 | JGI IMG/M metagenome (GOLD analysis project Ga0302322, IMG submission 203757) | Peat permafrost microbial communities from Stordalen Mire near Abisko, Sweden - Fen_T0_2 | ecosystem: Environmental > Terrestrial > Soil > Wetlands > Permafrost | place: Sweden: Abisko...
GAAGGGAGCAATACCGCCATCCCACCTCTTGATCGTACCCCTCAATGTCGGCTGTGACGGCAAAGGCCGGCAACACGATTGTGGGATCCGTGACTGGATCGGGTCCCTCCGCCCGCAACGTTAAACCAAATGCTACCAATAAAAAGAAAAGGATAAAAAACCGTCTTTTTGTTCCTATCATAGGGTTCCCGATTAGTTGTTGGCGTGAACGTCGATCTGAAGGCGTTTACCAGACCTTAGGATCGCGCTCATGGCGGCGGCGGCGGCACCAGTCCCGATAGGGCACCAAGACGGTTTACCAATGCATTCCGCGTGACGCCTAACATGGTGGAGGTCCGACCCGAAGTGCTTCCTCGAATCACCCCGCCCGTGGTGGGGGCAGTGTCGGTGGCAAGCATCGTGGTCGCTGGACGGGCGAATTTACGTTGATCGACTAGGTCGTAAGTGGGCATACCGTTCTTTTCACCGGCCGGTGTCAGCGTGACCGTCCGCAGCTCGGCGCCGAATTGGCTCAATTCTTCGCCTACCTGGCCGCCGACTAGCTGTAGGAACGCCTCGATGCGCTCCTTGCCCAGAAGCGAAGTAAATGTGTCCATCATCTCGTCGTAGACCGGCCCGCCACCATCGAACGGCTTTACTTCGATCACAACTTTTCCATCGGGCGTTGTCTGCGCCGAAGCATTGGCGAGCGCCAATCCGTCGATGCGGTCGCGGGCCTTGTCCCATGCTTGCTGCATCGAGTCCACTTCGGCGGGCGATAACATGAACAGCTCGGCGAACTTCGGTGTGAGTTTCCCGGAGTAAGTGAAAAACGGCACGCGCGCGTTCAGGATTAAACCGCTCTTCTGCGCCTCGCTCAATACATTCAGCCGTTGGAGCGCGGTCGCCACGTCCGCACTTTTCTGCTCGGTAGCATTACTCGGGTGCACGTCGCGCAAGTGCTCGTTCTCGTCACGTAAACGACGATTTTCTTCGTTCAGGGCGGAGAGGCTCAGACTATTTTCTTGATGGGCCGGCGAGATCTCCATCCCTGCAAGGCGCGCATCGCGTAAGGCATACCCACCCAAACCGGCCACTGCCGCCAAACACGCCATCCCCACGATCACTTTGGTCGTATTCATAAATCCGACGCCAACGAGCATGCCGCTCTTCGCCAGTACCGTTCCGGCGATGGACGAATCGACAATCGCTACCGCTAATTCCGCGGGCGCCGCGATCATCGGCTGCTGCGCCAGTGCGATGCCCAGCGCTACGGCGGTCGACGTGATCCCTCTGCTCGCCAACCGCGTGCGCAATTTTTCCAACGCGCGCTCTACTCTCATCCGCGCGGCGTTTTCCGCCACTCCGACTGCAGCGCCGACCTCGGCGAAGGAACGGTCCTCAAAGAAGCGGAGCAACAGCGCCGAGCGATCCTTCTCCGGCAGCTCATGCATTGCTTCGTCAATGACCGGCCGTAGTTCCTCCCATTCGGGTTTGGGGCCGGACAAAGTTGTGTTCATGCAATTAACCTCTTGTTCGCGCCGTTGCCAACGCACTTGGTTGCGCATGGCATTTGTCGCGAGATTTCGCGTTGTTGTGTAAAGCCAGCCGGTCAGCAGAACGTGGCACTTCAATGCGTCAGCCTGCCCCGCCAGCGCAAGAAAAACGCCCTGGGTTACGTCGCAGGCGAGGTGCCCGTCTCCCCCGGTCTGCCGCAGCGCTGCGGCATAGACGAGGTTCATCTTCTGCCGCACGAGCTCAGTGAAAGCCTCTTGCGAGCCTTGTTCGGCAAAACGCCGGAGTAGTTCAAGATCGTCCTTCATTGGCTTAATTATTTATATCCGCCGGACCTCAAAATCGCACACGGGTTTGGCCACACGTTCAAGAAGCGCTTTGCCACTAGGTGCGAGGTTCTTCGTCGCCGTCGAAATGCGACTCCGCCGAACAATCCTAGATGCTCTTCGTTTGATGCGGTCCCAAACCAACGAATTACTTCGGCACGTCGGAGCAGCTTTATCCACGGCTAAAGCCTAGCCTTCAAATTCGTACGAAGCCAAGTACCCTTGTCATATGACTGACCTAAGGACGTCACCGCCTTGACTGTTGACTGCTCCGGTCCAGCGCGTGTGCTGGACACGCCACGCCGGCTTGGAATTTACAGGCTCCGATGAGGAACCGGCAGGTCCTAACCAGAGCTGAGCGGCTACGATCAAAGCAGACGGCTGGTTCGAATTTGACGACCAGTGTACCGGTGACAGACTCGGCGCATGCCAAGCGCCATTGCCATTTGTGGAAGCCCGCGTCGCAACGGAAATACCGAAACGCTCCTCACCCGGGCATTGGACCGACTCAAGGCCCAGGGTATTCCTGGCGAGTTGATCACGCTCAGCGGCAAAACGATTCGCGGCTGCACCGCGTGCAATGGCTGCCGTGAATCCAAGGACTCGACCTGCCCGGCAATCCAGGAAGACGATTTCGCCCCGATCATGCAGGCGATGCTGCGCGCCGACATCATCATCGTCGGTTCACCGGTGTACTTTGGTTCGGCTTCGCCTGAATTGATGGCACTGCTGGATCGCGCCGGCTATGTCGCGGGCGCCAACGGAAAACTTTTTTCGCGCAAGATCGGCGGTCCCATCGCGGTCGCTCGTCGGGCCGGACATAATTTTACCTACGCCCAACTGCTGCTTTGGTACATGATCAATGACATGGTGGTGCCAGGCTCGACCTACTGGAACGTAGCGCTCGCGCGCGAACCTGGCGCGGTCATGCAGGACACAGAAGCGTTGGAAACGATCGATCGCTTCGCCGACAACCTCGCCTGGCTTGCCAAGAAGCTGAGCTGACCACCGCCTGAGCCGTCGTGTCTATCGCGGCGGGTTTCGACCTAGGCCGCTTGCGCGAGAAGGACTGAGTTCTATGGTGGGCAGCAACCTAATCTAACCCATGGCGACCAAAGATCCTCGTGTTGATTCGTATATCGCGGAGTCGGCGGAATTCGCACGGCCGATTTTAAAGCACCTCCGGAAATTAATTCACCAGGGATGCCCAGCGGCCGCGGAAACCATAAAGTGGGGCTGTCCGTTTTTCGATTATAACGGGCTGCTCTGCGGGTTCGCGGCCTTCAAGGCGCACGCCTCGCTGTTTTTTTGGCGCGATATCGACGTCAGCCGCTGGCTCGAGAAAACCAACACCGCTGGAGCCGGCATGGGACAATTCGGGAAGCTCGCATCGATGGCTGACCTGCCCAAAGACTCGGTCTTGCTCGCCTGCGTTCGTGCCGCGGTCGAACAAAGAGACGCGCCGGCGTCCAATACTAAACGCCAGCGACAACCCGCGAAGGAACTACCCATGCCGGCCGATTTGAAAAAGGCGCTCGTCGCGAACACGAAGGCAGCAACGACCTTTAAGAATTTCGCGCCGAGCCACCGCCGCGAGTACATCATGTGGATCACCGACGCGAAACAGCCCGCGACACGCGAGCGACGTCTCCAAACGACGATCGAATGGTTAGAGGAAGGAAAACAACAGAACTGGAAATACCTTGAGCAACGCTCAGCCAAGTAGCGAAGATCAGTCAAAGACTTCAGGTCTTCACTCGTGAAAAGATCACCCGGCTCAGGGGCTTGCGATCAGAGCAAAAAGCAGGAGTACAACCTGAACCTGTCGGATCGTCTTAACGCATATAAACCGACCGCGCACATTTTTTTGGCGGATTCTACGATGGGTGACGGTTATTAAGTAACACTGCGATGACCGATTCCGATTTACTCCTCCAATTCACTCAAGGTTCCGAGAAGGCTTTTGCGGACTTGGTTCAGCGTCACGTCGATTTTGTTTTTGCAGCTGCCCTCCGTCACGTCGCCGGTGATCGTCACTGCGCAGAGGACGTCGTCCAAAAAGTATTTATCGATCTCGCCCTCAAGGCTCCGACATTGACCCAGCATCCTTCCGTGGCCGGCTGGTTGTATTCCAGTACCCGATACACAGCAATCAGCACCCTCCGCAGCGAGCAGCGCCGCTCGTTACGCGAAAAACAATCCGGCATCATGAACACTTCCATAACAGGCCCAGAGCCACGCTGGGACCAGATCCGACCCGTAATCGACGAGGCATTGCAGGAGTTGGACGAAGGCGACCGCCAGTCTGTCTTGTTGAGATTCTTCGGTCAGCAGCCGTTTGCGGAAATTGGAGCTCAACTTGGTGTAAGCGAGAACGCCGCGCAGAAACGTGTGGAGCGCGCACTCGACCGGCTTAACGTCGCCCTCGTGCGACGTGGAATCTCCTCCACCGCAGTCGCGTTGAGCCTTGCGCTGGCGGAGTCGTGTGTGGCTGCCCCCGCCGCGTTGGCCGGCACAGTCACTTCGACCGCACTGGCCAATGCCGCGGGTTTTGGTTCGAGCGCCTTCACACTTGCGGGCGCATTAAAAGTCACAATCGCAACCGCCGCATTGGGAATGATTGGTTGGGCCGGTATCAATTGGTTAAGACCGCCTGCCCTCGCTCCTGAGCCAGCACCTCATCAGGCAGCGATGACAGCCCAGCCGGCTCAAAACGAAGTTAAGCAAAGTCTCTCTGCCGCCACGGAAACGCCGAAAACAATCGAGCTGCCGCTGCGTGAGGGAGTTGAAAGGACCCCAGTCCAGTCCACACCAAGCGTGAACAATCCCCTGCCTTCCGGCCTAATCTATTCCATCAAACCAGGTGATACTCTGGCAAAAATCGCCGCAGCAACAGATCTAACGCCAAATGAACTCATGCTCCTAAATCCGGAAGTTGATTGGCGTCGACTAAGAGTTGGTCAGCAGATTCAGGTACGGTGATTCTGTAAGGCTCGCTCTCCGCCGCGAAAATGGCAGGCGCCTACTTTGGCCTTATTTGCCTAAGGCGCTTTTGACTAGGTTGCGTGCGCGACGAGGGATTGACAAATCTATCTCCACCAATAAACCACCTATTAGGACTAAATAACATCTTTTTTGCTGCCAGACTGTCGCGCTGTACAGCGTCGAACCGGTTTCAGGCTCCTTCGCTACACGGACTGCTAACCTAGTACCGCTTCAGCCCACACTGCGCATAATCTTCGCCAATCCCGACCACCCCTAACCATGATCACAAAACTAGCCCATATCTGTCTGCAAGTATCCGACGTGCATCGCTCTATCGAATTCTACAGCCAGAAACTCGCATTGCCCGTTCGTTTTACCTTTGAAAAACACGGTAAGCTCAACGGCGCCTACTTCGACTGCGGCAATTCCTCCTACATCGAGATCTTCGAAGTCCCGTTCACCCAGGTCACCAACACCACGCTTGTCCATTTCTGCTTCGAGACCGACAACATCGACCAGTTTATCGCCGGCATGAAAGCCAAGGGCGTCGACTGCACCGAAAAGAAAATTGGCAGCGACGAAACCTGGCAGACCTGGCTGCAAGATCCCGATGGCAACAAATTTGAAATCCACCAGTACACCCCAAAAAGTTTCCAGCGCGCCGGCGGCGTCGCCCAAGTGACTTGGTGACGGCAGATGACGCCGACCCGTATAAGTCCGTGCGATATCTACGACGGTCGCGCTGTACCCTCGAACCATTTCGCGCACTCCTCAGCGCACCTGCAGCGTGTCGCCTTCGTAGGCGAGGCCGAGTGATGGGATGACGACGGCTTTGCGCGTGCCTTCTTTCTTAATGGTCCCCGCTTGCCAAGCGTCGTAACCAGCCGCCTTCGCGGCTTCGAGCACGGGCTCGGCCAGCTCAGGTGAAACGTAGGCGGCAAAACCAATTCCTTGATTGAACGTCGCGTACATCTCGCGCTTCGAGATCGGGCCGGCCTTTTCTAAAAATTGAAACAGCGCGGGCTCTTGTCGCACGTTCGTGATTTCGTACACGAACGGTTCTTCTAAACGCATCAGCTTGCGCCAGCCGTGGCCCGTCACGTGCGCGACGTAGTTGAGCTTCAGGCCGCGTTGCTGGCACTCACGGACAAACTCCACGTAGATCACAGACGGCGCGAGCAACGCCTCGCCGTACGTGCGTGGGTCACCAAAGCCAATCGGCGTCTGGTAGCCTTGCGGCAGCTGGTCGGCAATCTGTCGACAGAGCGTAAGGCCGTTGGTCTGCACACCCGATGAAGCGAGGAAGATGATCGCATCGCTTTCCTTCACGTCGCCCGTGATGCGGAGATTCTTTGGCGAGAGTTTCCCTACAGCCGAACCAGCCAGTACAATTGTATTGTCATTCACGATGCCGCGCAGCGTCGGCGTTTCACCGCCGCCCCAGACCGCACCGGCTTGGCGGCAGCCTTCAGCAAAACCATCGACTAGACATTGCATGCGTTCTTCATCGGAGAACCAGCCTGAATCGCCCACGGCCGCGTGCATCGCGACGGAGATCGGCAGCGCACCACAGGTCACGAGGTCATTCACGATTGTCGCAACGGTATCGATGGAGATTTCGCGATAAAAACATTTGCCCGTCTGCGCGTACACGGCATCGGCCACGAGATTTTTAGTGCCGAGTCCCTCCTCAACGTGCGCCAGGTAGTGATCTTCCGCCTCCATCAAATAGCAGCTCTCGCCGCGGGTCGTCGCGGGTTCGCTATAACCATGATCCGCCAGCAATCCGGCGGTGGTACGCGCCGCGCGCTGACATGCGCGCTTAAACGCGTCGAGTTGGTCGTAACGGACTCCAGAGGATTCGTAAGAAAGACCCATGAGAAATATGTCGGCTCAGTAGCTGCGGCCTTCGCTTTTTTCGAAGTAGTTGAGATATGCCTGATTCACGACGCGGTAGCCACCAGGCGTCGGATATCGGCCAGTGAAATACCAGTCGCCCGTGTGGTTCGGCACCGCGATGTGCAGGTTTTCCACGGTCTGGAACAGGATTTGGATCTCGCCTTTCCACTCGATGTTTTTTGGACGCACCAGTTCGGCCACTCGTGCAGAAATCTGCTCCGCGGAGAACGACTCGTAGATCTTGCACACGTGGTTGACCTGCGGGACGCCTAACGGCTTGGTGACCTCGGCGCGGCAAAGACGGTAAACGTCTTCGAGCACGTCGGCCTTACCGCTTTCCTTGAGCAGCGCGATCGCGGCTTCGAAAGCGATGAATTTGCCCAGTTCCGACATGTCGATGCCGTAGCAATCGGGATAACGAATCTGCGGCGCAGTCGAGGCGATGACGATTTTGCGTGGATTGAGCCGGGTGAGAATCCGCAAAATGGACCGCCGCAACGTGGTGCCGCGCACGATCGAGTCATCCACGCAAACAAGCGCATCTTCGCCAGCATTGACCGAACCGTACGCAATGTCATAAACGTGGCTCGCGAGCTGGTTACGCATCGTTTCCTGGCCGATGAAGGTGCGGATCTTGATGTCTTTGCTCACGACTTTCTCCGCGCGGGGCCAGTTGCGCAGGATCAAATCGTCGATCAATTCCTCGTTCAGCACGCCCTCGCGCGCGGCTTTCATGATCGAAGCTTTGACCTCATCGCGGCGGCGCGTGCGGAGCTGTTCCATCAGACCGTAGAACGCAATCTCGGCGGTGTTGGGGATGAAGCTAAAGACGGCTTTGCCGAAATCGCCACTGACAGACTTGATCACTTGATCGACCATGCGGGCGCCAAGGGCCTTGCGTTCGCGGTAGATGTCGAGGTCGTTGCCTCGTGAAAAATAAATGCGTTCGAACGAACACGACGACCTGGGCAATGGTTCGGTGAAGCGCGTGCTGGTGATCGCACCGCGTTTTTTGATGACGATCGCATGGCCAGGTTCAACTTCTTTGACCTGTTCGACGGAAAGATCGAACACCGTCATAAGCGGCGCGCGCTCGGAGGCAAAAGCGATGACCTCGTCGTTTTGAAAATAGTGACAAGGGCGAATGCCGGACGGATCGCGGGCGACGAAGGCGTCACCATTGCCCACCATGCCGACCAACGCATAGCCGCCATCCCACTTCTTCGCCGAACGGGTAATGACACGGGCAAGATCGAGCTCTTCGTTGATGCGGCGGGTGATTTCGCCGCCTTCGAGTTTTTGGGCGCGCAGGCCCCGGTAAAGGTCCTCGTGTTCTTCGTCGAGAAAGAAGCCGATTTTTTCGAGCAGAGCCTGCGTATCCGTGGCGAAAATCGGGTGCTGACCCATCGCGATGAGGCTGTCGTTCAGCTCCGCGGTGTTGGTCATGTTGAAATTGCCGCAGAGCGCGAGGTTGCGTGTCGGCCAGGAACTACGTCGGAAATACGGATGACATGAACTGATGTTGTAGCCGCCCGAAGTGCCGTAGCGCAGATGCCCCATCAACAGTTCACCGCCAAAATCAAAATGCTGTTTCACCGTGTCCGCGAACTCCGGGTGGATTTCGCCGGAATCGACCTTCTCGTTGTAGGAGGCAAGCAGCGTGCGGAAGATTTTGTCGAGCGGGTTGCTCTTCACGCAACGCTCGCGATACATGTAAGGCTCGCCCGGCGGCACATCGAGTTTCACACAGGCTACGCCGGCGCCATCCTGGCCACGATTGTGCTGTTTTTCCATCAACAGGAAAAGCTTCGTGAATCCCCACAAAGGCGAACCGTATTTTTCCTGATAGTACGACAGCGGTTTTAGCAGGCGGACCAGGGCAATGCCGCACTCGTGGGTGGTCTTATCGGACATAGACAGATAGATAACGCAATCCGGCACCCGCGCAATCCGACGCGGATCCGGTAGCCACCCGATACGCGCTTAACGCGTGCTTTTCGAGGGTGACGTAGTTGGTAATTTTCACAGCCGGTAGAAACATGGGATGACGCCGTGAAACGAAATCTGGTCAAGGGTTTTCACCTGCTCCGAGGGTACGATCCTGGGGCCTAGCGGCTTTGTTTCGCGGATGAAACCTCGTGTGCTGGTCAATCAGGCGCTTTTCTTCTACCGCGGTATAAATCTGGGTGGTCGCCAGATTCGCGTGCCCAAGCATCTCTTGGATGGCCCGCAAATCGGCTCCTCCGCCGAGCAGATGGGTAGCGAACGAATGGCGCAACAGATGCGGTTTCACGGTTTTTTCGATGCCGGCACGTTTGGCGTATTTCTTGACGAGCACCCAAAGCATTTTTCGCGAAATGGCCGTGCCACGCTCGCTCAAAAAGACCGCGCTGCCGGTCTTCTTCGACTTCACGAAGTGGCTCCGCGCAGCCGTCAGATACGTCTCAAGTGCCGTGGTGGCTCGGCCGCCGACCGGGACCACACGCTCCTTCGAGCCCTTGCCCAAAACCCGCAGGAATCCTTCTTTCAAATCAATTTGTTGAAGCATCAGGCCGCCCAATTCCGACACGCGCAGACCGCTCGAATAAAAAAGTTCTAGAATCGCCCGGTCGCGCAGCGAAATCGGATCACCGCCCACCGGTGCAGCCAACAACCGCTCCACCTCTCCTTCGGTCAACGTGCCCGGGATGCGTCGCGCGAGTTTAGGGCCAGTGAGCAGTTCGGTAAAGTCGTCGCCGCGCAATTCCTCGCGCACGAGGTGCCGCGCGAGTCCACGCAATGCCGTAAGCTTCCGCGCCAAACTCGCCACGGTGTAGTCATCGCCGCCCAACGAGTGTATCCAAGCTTCAACTTCGGCTGCACTGACACTGCGCCAGTCGGCCACGCCTTTGCGTGCGAGAAATTTCGCGCATTGATCGAGATCGGTTTGGTAACCGGATTGGGTGTGAACTGAAAGCCCACGCTCCAGTTTCAAAAACCCGATGTAGCCATCGATGTCGTTGGCAAACGCCGGCGGAGCTTGGCTGCAGTCACGCTCGAGTGCTTGACGGAGGCGGGCCATATCTTGCGTGCCCTGCCTGGCGCGGACGAGTTAGTAGCGACGCCGCATCGGCGCACGCGTATATGCCGGACGCTCATCCTTCATGCGGTAAGTGATGCGCGCTTTATCGAGATCGTAAGGGCTCATCTCCATCTTCACGTTATCGCCCGCAGCGATCTTGATGAAGTTTTTGCGCAACTTACCCGAGATGTGTGCAAGAACAGTATGCCCGTTAGAGAGCTGTACTTTAAACATCGTGCCGGGGAGTACGGCTACGATCTTGCCTTCGACTTCAATCGCTTTGCCGTCAGACATACAAAGCGGGGATAACAAACAAGGGTTGGTTCATGCAATAATAGTACGCTATAAAAGCACCTTGTAAGACGTGAGCCCTCCTCGTAAGTCAAGGCTTTCCTCAAGGCGAAATTCCGCAAACCGCTCGGGAACACCTCACTTTCCTCATTTCATGATCACTTCAAACCCGGCGACGCCGCCCGAATGTCCGTTTGAAAAACGTTTCCCATCGCAACTCGTGCGCGACGATACGTTTTTCATTAGCCTTGCTTACAATCAGGCCATTGATGCTTGGCGCAAGGACGAGGTCCCCATCGGCTGCGTGATCGAGCTTGGCGGCGGGGTTATCGCGAGCGCCCATAACACGGTTGAGGGGGCGCATGACCCTACCGCGCACGCCGAGATGCTTGCGCTCACCCAGGCCGCCACTCACGTCGGTGACTGGCGGCTCGACGGCGCGACGCTCTACGTTACTAAGGAGCCCTGCCCCATGTGTTCGGGCGCGACCCTCATGTCGCGTCTCAAACGCGTTTGTTACGCCGTGCCAGACCCTAAGATGGGCTGCCTGGGCGGCGCGACCAATCTCAACGATCTCCCTCGCGTCAATCATCACCTCGAAATCACCGCCGGCGGCGTGTTGGAAAACGAATGCCTCGACCTACTGCAGGCATTTTTCAAATTGAAGCGGTCCCAAGAAGCTTAAAGCACCCAGTCACGCCAAAAATGCCAGGTGCACACGAACTTTTGTTATTGAGCGAGTTGACGCGGACGCAGAGCCGCCTACTGGTTGAATTACTCTCTTAAACGTAAACGAACTAAAGAAAATAACCATGGCTTACGAACTTCCAAAACTGCCTTACGCTTCCAACGCCCTCGAGCCGCACATCGACGCGAAGACGATGGAAATCCACCACGGCAAACACCATCAAGCGTATATCACCAACGCCAACAACCTTCTCAAGGATCACGCCGGGCTCGCAGCGCTCGACGTCAACGCGCTCATTGCTGATCTCGCGAAAGTTCCCGAGGCCATTCGTGGCGGCCTGCGCAATAACGCTGGCGGCCACAGCAACCACTCTTTCTTCTGGACCATTCTCGGCCCCAGCAAAGGCGGCGCCCCCAAGGGCAAGCTGGCCGAAGCGATCAACTCCACGTTTGGCGGTTTCGACAAGTTTAAGGAAGAGTTCACCAAAGCCGGTGCCACTCGCTTCGGCTCCGGTTGGGCGTGGTTGGTTGTAGGCGCGGACAAAAAGTTGTCTATCGGTTCGACCGCTAACCAAGATAGCCCGCTCATGGGCAAAGCCGTTGCCGGCATCGAAGGCAAACCCGTCATCGGCCTCGATGTCTGGGAGCACGCTTATTACCTGAATTACCAAAACCGCCGCCCCGACTACATCGCCGCTTTTTGGAACGTCGTCGATTGGGATGCCGCGGAGAAAAACTACATCGCCGCCAGCGCCTGAGCCTCGCCGCAGTTTTCTGTAAGGACGGATCTTCCGTCTGTGCTCGCGAAAATCGCACTGTCTTTCGTCTGTATCGCCATAAGCAAAGCCGCACCGATATTCGGGGCGGCTTTTTTATCGCAGCCCAAACACCAGTTGCAGAACCTCCAGCAGATCGCGGCCAATGGCCCAGTTGCCGCGCTTTGAAAAAACGAGTGAGCGACAGCGGTGCTTTTTCAAAATCGCCTCGTCCGCCTCAAGCACCCGCACTTCATCGGGTCTCATGCTCATCGTCTCCATCGGAGTCAGCGGCGTAAACGAAAACGGCAGGCCCATTTCGTTGAAACACACCTCCCAGCCGCCGAGGAGTTCGTTGGTCGGAAGCGGTTTTGCGAGCAGCGAAGGATAACGTTGCACGTAATCCGGTACGCGTCGTGTCGCGATGCGCAGCTTCACCACGGTCCGCATGCGAGCAAAATATTCGCGAAATGTATCCACTCGGCGAGCACGGAATTCATCAAAGAATTCGAGCGGATCAAAGCCCATCAAATTCATGCCGTTGTAGAGCCCGTGTTGGTTACGGTTTCCAAATTTTTTCCAGTCGAACCAACTTTCGAAATCGTGCGACAAAATCACGCCCATCTCAAAATGTAAGTGCGCTCGTTCGCGCGGAATCGCTTGCTCACTTGAGCTGCGCCCCATGAGGCCAAGCGGCTGCCCTCGCGTGACCACTCCGCCGACAGCTAGCTCTGGGGCAATCTCCGCCAGGTGGGCATAAAGCGTGTAAATTGCCGGTTCGGCATCGGGGTGCTCGAGCACGATGTAGCGGCCATAATTGCTGTTGCCCGGAGTGCGGCTGATGTAGCGCACCACGCCATTCATCGCGGCGAAAACCGGATCAGCCGGTTCACCACGTCGATCGCGCCGCACGGGTGTTAAATCGAGCGCCTCGTGGAATTGCGCGCCACCGCTTCGTCGGCAACCAAACAATCCCGACTCTGGCTCGCCCGCGGCCGTCGGTTGAATGAATTCCGTGATCGGCTTGCCCTCGAAATACGCCGGATTCGGCGTAGGCCAGCCGATCTCGATTCGCTGGGCCTGCGTTGTTGTTGCAAGCAGCAGAGCTGCGATTGTCGGTAAAAGTCTTCTCGTCATGCTGAAATTTTCGTGTCCATTGCGGTCATCACTTCGGTGCCGATCGCATCAGCCACCAAGCGACCACGCAAGTTCAAGGCCAGTTTACCATCACGCAAAGTCGCCAAACCTTCCGCGGCAAGGCGCTCGGCGAGTTGCTCCACTGCAGCCCACGGTGCTTGCGGATACCCTGTGCGCAGCGCAATGAGATCAATGCCTTCATTCATGCGGAGGCCAAACACCAGCGAATCCTCAAGCAGCAACAACGGCGTAAGCTGCGAGCGGTCTTCTGTAGCACGTTCGCTGCGGGCCAATTTTTCATCCCAGAGGGCAAGATCATCGATGTTCGTACCGCGCCAACCAACATATTGAGAGGAAGCGGCCGGACCGAGGCCAACCCACTCGTGCATGCGCCACGTATTCAGATTATGGAGGCATTGGCGATCTGGCCGGGCAAAATTGGAAATCTCGTACTGCGCATAACCAGCGGCCTCAAGCTGCTCCCACGTTTTTTCGTAAAGCTGAGCTTCGCGTTCTGAATCGAGCTTCACTTTGCCCTGCGAAAGCTTCACCCAGAGTGCCGTGTCCTCCTCGAAGGTCAGACAATAGGTCGAAAGATGATCCGGTGCGAGCGACACAGCCGTCCGCACGTCGTCCAGCCACGCGGTTTCATCCTGACCAGGCAGGGCAAACATCAGGTCAATGTTCACGTTGGCAAAGCCTGCCGCACGAATCCGTTCATAGGCTCGCAAGATCTGTTCGCGCGTGTGCGGCCGACCCAGTGCCTCCAACAACGCCGGCTGAAAACTCTGCGCCCCCATAGAGACGCGAGTGACACCCAGTTCACACAAGACCGCCAACCGCGCCTCCGTGACCGATCCCGGCGCCAGCTCTACTGACCACTCCGCCGGCACACCGCCAAAGCGCGCTTTCACCGTCTCACCTAACCGACGCAAGTCGGCCGGGGCCAGCAATCCCGGCGTTCCCCCACCCCAAAACACCGTATCCACGGGGCGGATCCATTCCACCAAACCAGCCTCCCGCGCCACACCCTCGAGGTATTGCCGTACCATCGACGCCGTCGGCGCAACCTGGTAAAAGGCGCAATAATCGCAGGTCCGAGCACAGAACGGCACATGCACATACAACCCCAAGGCCCTTTGAAGAGGAGGATTGACCTGCACGTTTTTAATTTCGCTCATTGCAAAGGTGATTAGTTTATGTTGCCTTTCTAGTGATTTTTTTATCGGAAAATCCCAATGCAAAACAACCGCTTCTCTCACGCGAGACGAATCTTCCTCGGGCTGGGCGCTGCCCTCTGCCTCACTCTTGCCGGCTGCTACACAGCTGCAATTACCAATCTGACGCCACAAACGTTCCCGGAAAACCCGTCGCAAATCTACTCGATTTCGGCCCGGATCGTCCCACGCGACAGCGGCTACGTGCAAGGCACCTTAGTGCCAACGCTCGTCATCGATGGCCAAAGTCTCGTGCTGAAAAAGAGCCCTCTCGGCGAAGACATTTACGAGATCGACTACCAGGTACCCGCTGGCCGCAGCGATCTGAATTATTACATTCAGATCAATTACCAAGTTCAACACTCCACGGGCCTGACCGCTTCTCGCGAGGATTACACCCCGCTCCAGCACTCACAAATTCTCAACCGCTACGTGCTCTCGATCGAGGCCAACCGCGGTCCTGTCGGCGCACTCGTCGGCGTCCTCGGACGCGGCTTCACCCCGAACGACATCGTTTACTTTGATGAAACCCCGGTCCGCACCGTTTTCGAGTCGGCCAAATCGGTCGGTTTCTACGTCCCGGGACTCGATGCTAACCGCAACTACCGCGTCTCAATCGGCAATGGCAGCAGCCAGACTCCCGTCGGTACTTTCCGCATCGACGGCCCAGTCGGCAGTGAATCCACCAGCAGCGGTTTCTCCGCACCCAATGCAGGCGCACTTCTCGTTTCGCCAAGTGCCCTCAACCTCAAAAAAGGTGAAAAAGTCACCGTTACCTTCACTTCACCCGTCGCAGCCACCTCAGGCGGACTCTTGGTCGACGTCACCACTGATGTCCCCGAAAGCGTCATCATGCCTGAAGTCATCATCCCTCAAGGCAGCAACACCACGACGATCACCGTCGAAGGTGGACGCCCCGGCACCGGCAGCCTCTTTATCAAAGGCCCCGGCGTGAAAGAGCTCAACGTGCCGATCACCGTCAAATAACTAACGGTTAAAAGTTTTGCATCCAAGCCGACGCCTAAAACGCGTCGGCTTTTTTTATTCACTCTAGGGCCTATAACTCGAAGTTTGCCTCCACCTGTTTGCGATGTAGGAGCCTGCTTGCAGGCGAAATAGATTCGGAATCGCCTGCAAGCAGGCTCCTACAAAATTGGCAGAATGGGCACCGCCTGCGTTGACGCTCCCCGTGCAGGTTGCCACGGTGAAACTTCTGCATTCTGTCCTGGTCATGCGCATTCTCTTCTTCGGACAGCTCAAAACGATCACCGGTAGCCCGGCGGCAGAATTGCCCTTTGCTAGCGGTAATGCGGCTGAGCTGTGGCAACAATTAATCGCACTTCATCCCGACTTGGCTAAAATGCGCCCACAAGTTCGTATCGCCCAAAACGGCGAATTTGCAGGCTCCGCCGCACGTTTCACCGATACTGACGAGATTGCGCTGATTCCTCCTGTATCCGGAGGCTGAATATGGACGTGGAGATCCAAATCACAGGCCGACCGATCATAGCACAAGTGACAACGCCCACGCCGCTGTGTGACGTCGCAGGCGCTGTGGTGGAGTTTTCCGGTGTGGTTCGCGGCGACGAAAATGGTGCAGCGATCGCCGCGTTGGAATACGAAGCTTACCGCCCGATGGCCGAAAACATGATGCGCCGGATCATCGAGGAGCTCAACGTGGTCCATCCTTGTTTGATGGTTCAAATCATTCACCGCATCGGTATCGTCCGAGTCGGCGAAGCCGCCATCTGGGTACGTGCCTCTGCTAAACACCGCGCTGAGGCCTTCGACATGGTTTCGAGCTTCATGAATCGCCTCAAGCAAGACGTGCCAATCTGGAAAGTTCGCGCCCTTTCCTCCATCGAGTTCGACGCCCTCCGCTGATGAATGAAACTAACGAACCGATCGCCAACGCCAGCCTCGAGGAATTACTTGGCGTGATTCGCGCCAGCTGTCCGGCGCTCGAAACTGAACGCATTCCCTTGAGCCAGGCGATCGGCCGGGTTTTGCGTGAAGATATCCTCGCCTCCGAAGATCAGCCCGCGTTCGACCGATCTGCCGTCGATGGCTATGCGATTAATCTAGACGATGGTTCTCACCAGTTTCGTGTCGTGGATTTTCTCCGTGCAGGTGACTGGCGTCCGCGCGATCTCAGCCATGGCGAAACAATTCGCATCGCTACCGGAGCAGCTCTGCCAGCTCGGAACCTTCAGGTAATGATGCAGGAGGACGTGCAGGTTGAAAATGGTTCTTGCTCTGTGCTGCGCCGTACCGCGGAACGCAACATCCGCATGCGTGGAGAAGACGCTCATGGCGGCGATCGACTCATCGCCGCCGGAACACGTATAACCCCGGGCGTGGCTGCCCTGCTCGCGAGCCTTGGCCAGGTCAACCCGCTAGTCAGCCGACTCCCGCGGGTCATACATTTCGCTACTGGTGACGAAATCGTTTCCCCTGAAAATATGCCGGCACCGGGCCAGATTCGTGACTCCAACTCCACACTCATCCACGCTTTTTTTCAGACCCACTGCATCGGCGTCACGCAACTGCGACTCCCCGAAGATTTCGATCGCGCAACTGCAGTAGTCGCTACTCACAAAGCTGAAATTGAGGCCGCCGACCTGCTGCTTTTTTCAGGCGGCGCCAGTGTAGGCCAACACGACTACACGAGCCGCTTGCTCGCTCAACTTGGCTTCACCCTCCGCGTTGGACGAACAAATCTTCGTCCCGGACGTCCGCTTATCGTGGCGTCGCAAGGAACACGCATCGCCTTCGGACTGCCGGGCAATCCCCTCGCTCATTTCGTCGGGCTTCAAGTTCTTGTCCATTCCGCAATCGCGGCCTTTTCAGGCTTCACTAAACCACTCACTCGTTACAAAGGCCGGCTTGTCGCTGCCGTCGATGCAGGAGCCGGACCACGCGAAACACTCTGGCCCGCACACGTTCGGCTCGCCGGTGACTCAACGGAAATTACCCTCCTGCCCTGGCAAAGTTCCGGCGATCTCACCGCACTTGCCACCACAAATGCCATCGCACGCATCCCAGTCGGTACGGGCATTCTGGCTATCGACAGCGAGGTAGAGTTTTTTCTCACCGACACCCTTCCATGAGCAACTCTAAGAAACAATCGGTCAAAACCGCTAAAATCTTTTCCCATCTGAACGACGAAGGCGCCGCACGCATGGTCGATGTTGGCGCAAAACCTGTTCAACACCGGCGCGCAGTCGCTGCCGGCCGGATCGTCTGCCAAGCATCGACCATCCGCTTGCTCCATAAACAAGCGCTGCCTAAAGGCGACGTCCTCGCGGTTGCGAACATCGCTGGCGTGCAAGCGGTCAAACGCACCGCTGAGCTCATACCGCTCTGCCATCCCCTGCCGCTGAGCCACATCGAACTTACTTTTTCCGTCCAGAAAAGCACCATCGAGATTACCTGCGCGGTAGAGACCGACGCCAAAACCGGCGTCGAAATGGAAGCGCTTACCGGCGTGTCAGTCGCCGCACTCACGCTCTACGATATGTGCAAGGCCGTGGACAAAACGATGCGCATAGACAACGTTCACGTTGTTGAAAAAGTGAAACAATGAAAGTCGGACGCATCACCATCAGCGATCGAGCCTCAGCCGGGATTTACGAAGATCTCTCCGGCCCTGAGATCGAACGGCTCCTGCGCGAATTTCTCGACGGGCCGCTGACCTTCGACGTTGCCACCGTGCCCGACGAGACCGAGCAAATCGCAGCAGCGCTCCGAGATTTCGCCGACACGCGCAATTGCGATCTCATCGTCACCACCGGCGGTACAGGTATCACCCCGCGCGACGTCACTCCGGAAGCAACCCGCGCAGTATTGGAAAAGGAACTACCAGGCTTCGGTGAAGCGATGCGTATGCAGTCGTTCGCAAAGGTTCGCACTTCGATCCTCTCTCGCGCGACAGCCGGCACCCGCGGCCACAGTTTGATCATCAATCTTCCCGGCAAACCCAAAGCCGTCGCCGAGTGTCTGGAAATCCTCGCTCCGGCAATCCGCGAAGCGCTCGCACATCTTCAAGGACTCGATCCACACGCCAAGGCCGCTCTCTCGGCCAACCACTGCTAAACTGCCATGGACACTTTTGGTCGAACCATTGACTATCTTCGCATCTCCGTCACGGATCGCTGCAACGAGCGGTGTTTCTATTGCATGCCGGAGGGCTATAAAGGCTGGGAGAAAAAGCCCGATCACTTGAGCGCTGAGGAGATTGTTCGGGTGGTCCGTGTCGCGGCCGGTCTCGGCTTCCGCAAGTTTCGGCTCACCGGTGGCGAACCGCTTGTTCGCCGCGATTTAGTCGAAATCGTGCAGGCCATCTCGGTCATCCCCGGCGTGGAGGCGATCGGCCTTTCTACCAATGGCACTAAACTCGCCAGCCACGCTGCTTCTCTTCGAGCGGCGGGACTGCGCACCGTCAACGTCAGTCTCGATGCTCTCGACCCTGCACTTTACCGCCGCATCACGGGCGGGGACGTCACGGCCGTAATCGCCGGCATTCAAGCGGCCGTTGCCGCGAGTTTCGAATTCGTCAAACTCAACTGCGTCCTTATGCGCGGCGTCAATGAAGCCGAGCTCTGGCCACTCACGCGTTTTGCCTCTGAGCACAACCTTCCATTACGCCTAATCGAGCTTATGCCGTTAACGCGAACCGATGTGCTCAGTGATGCCAACTTCATGCCGGTCGGCGAAGCAATGAAGATACTGGAGCAACACGATGAACTGATTCCGCAACACGACGCACGCATCGGCTGGGGTCCGGCAAAGTATCATCGGCTCCGCAACAGCGGCGCCCTCGTCGGTTTTATCGGCGCGCTCACGAATCTGCACTTTTGCGATACCTGCAATAAAATGCGTCTCACCGCCGACGGAAAAATTCGGCCCTGTCTTGGTGATCAAGGCGAGTTCGACCTCCGTTCCGCACTGCGAAGCACTGACTCAGACGAAGCGGTCCGCGAAGCTTTTCTCCTCGCGCTACAACGCAAGCCGCTCGAGCACCAGTTCCGCGGTTCCTACACGCCTTGCCGTCCCATGACCGCTATTGGCGGATAGCCGGGCGGGCTCTCGTCTATCTAGACGCAGACGGAGACTGTTCTTCACGCTGTAGTTTCAACTTCGCCACGAGTGGCCGGTGGTCGCTCGCGATCGCGACTTCCGGCATATCACAGATTTTTGCCGAACCATCTACCACCGCGTTTTTGAGCAAAGCCGAGACCAATATATGGTCGACCGTGCTATACGTTTGTTCCTTTTTATAGAAATGGGTCCACGTTTCGCCGTGACTGTCGGCCGCGGGAAGAAGTTCGCCCAGGTCAACTTTACCCTTCTGCACGAGAGCACGCACGGGCTTGCTCGCTGCGCTGTCGTTGCAATCACCCACAAGGAGAAACCGTGCCTTTGCTGGCTCTGGAAAAACCTTCAACACGCGATCACGCACTGCCGTCGCCTCGCCTAGCCTGCGTTGCGCAGAATTCGGATCATCAGGCCGGTCGGTAAAACGGCTCTTCAGGTGAACGATAAACAGCACGAGTTCTCCTCCTTCGGTCGCAAAACGGACTTCAAGCAGTCCACGCTTCACCTGCTCCTTCTTTCCAAAATACGAGAACGTCAGATCCGTGTGCTTGTTGACTGCGGCAAACGGACGACGCGAAAGGACCGCTACGTGCCGATCAGCGTCAGCGGCATCAAGCAATTCTGCGTAGGGATATTTCAGCCCGTCGACCGCCAGGTCGCGCTGCAGTTCTTCAAGGTACGCGCGTGAACCCATTTCTTGGAATGCGATCACGTCGGCATCGAGCGCCCGGACCACAGTCCGCAACGCTCGCTTCTCCGCTTCGGGCTTTGGATAATCCTGGCGGTAAGTTCCATCGACGACGCGGTTAGCCGCGACGTAGTTTTCGACGTTGTAAGTAGCGATAGTGATTGCCTCGGCCGAAAGGCGGAGTACAAAAATCAACATTCCCGCCGCAATGATCCACCGAGAGATTTTCATTTTGCCTCAATCAAAGCCTGCTCGCGCTCCACAAGCGTCGGATGCGAGTAGTAAAAGGCACTAAACCAATGATGAGGCGTGAGATTGCTTAGATTTTTCCGGGCAAGCACGCGCAGAGCTCCGATCATGGGGCCAGCACCACCCACTGCCTCGCGGGCAAACGCGTCGGCCTCGTACTCATGTTTGCGTGAAAAGTAATTCCCGACCGGCGTGAACCAGAAAGTTGCCAGACCGCTC
>Ga0302322_100001331_pt1 | contig 20103 bp, 18 predicted proteins | sample Fen_T0_2_FD_203757 | JGI IMG/M metagenome (GOLD analysis project Ga0302322, IMG submission 203757) | Peat permafrost microbial communities from Stordalen Mire near Abisko, Sweden - Fen_T0_2 | ecosystem: Environmental > Terrestrial > Soil > Wetlands > Permafrost | place: Sweden: Abisko...
CGCAGCTGCCACTATCCCAATGTGCCGGAGTTGTACGCCCTCTGCGACGAGTACGGCCTGTACATCATCGACGAGGCAAACATCGAGTCCCACGGCATGGGCTACGAGGAACACACCCTGGCCAAGGTGCCGGCCTGGGGCCCCGCCCACCTCGACCGCACGATCCGGATGTTCGAGCGCGACAAGAACCATGCGTGCATCATCACCTGGTCGCTCGGCAACGAGGCCGGCTTCGGGGAGAACTTCATCCGCGATTACCAATGGCTGAAGCAGCACGACACCACCCGCCCGGTGCAGTATGAGAATCCGCGCAGTGCGGAAACCTCCGATGTCGTCTGCCCGATGTATCCCGGCGTCGAATCGGTCCGCAACTATGCGTCGTTGCCGCGGACCAAGCCTTTCATCATGTGCGAATATGCCCACGCGATGGGCAACAGCTCGGGCGATGTCTGGGCTTACTGGCGGCCGATCTATGAGGGTCTGCCCCACCTGCAGGGCGGCTACATCTGGGACTGGGTCGACCAGGGCCTGCGGACCCCGGTGCCGGCCTCCCGTAAAATCGAACGGCTGGACAATCCGAAATCGCTGCCGCTCGACCCGGCACTCGGTACGTTCTTCGCCTACGGCGGCACCTTCGGGCCGCCCGAGGTCGCCTCGGACGGCAACTTCTGCGAAAACGGCCTCGTGAGTCCCGACCGGGTGCCTCATCCCGGCCTGGCCGAGGTGAAGAAAGTCTACCAACCGATCCAGATGCAGGCGGTCGACCTGGCGAAGGCCGAGGTGGAGGTGAAGAACTGGCTGGATTTTCTGCCGGCGGAAGCCTGGCTGGCCGCGGACTGGCGCGTGGTGGCCGAAGGCCAGGTGTTGCAGCAGGGCCGCGTCGAGGGGCTGACCCTCGCCCCCCGCGAAAAGAAAAAACTCACCCTGCCGGTGCAGCCCATCACGCCCGTGCCGGGCGTGGAATATTTCCTCGAGGTCAGCTTCAAGCTCAAGGAACGCACTCCCTGGGCCGAGGCCGGTCACGAGGTCGCGTGGGACCAATTCCCGCTGCCCGTGACGGCACCCGGCGTGACCGTGGGCCGCGACACGCTGCCGCCGTTGACGGTCGTCCAGGATCCGGAACAGATTCTGGTCAGCGGCGATGGGTTTAGCGCGACCGTTTCCGCGCGCACCGGCTGGCTGGTTTCGCTCAAGAGCCGCGGGCTCGAATTGCTGGAGGCCCCGCTTGGGCCGCACTTCTGGCGCGCTCCCACGGACAACGACCGCGGCAACAACATGGCGAACACGGAACCGGCCAAGAATTTCTGGACCCCGGGTGGCATGGGGATCTGGCGCAAGGCCCACGAAAGCTGGGCCGCCCGGTCCGTGGCCGTGCATACCGTCGGGAACGGCGCGGTGGTGATCACCGTCGATGGCTTGATCAAGGAGCCCGGCTGCACCCAGCAGATCGTCTGGACGGTGCAGGGCAACGGCGAGGTCGGCGTCTCCACCACCTGGCTCCCGGGTGAGAAGCCGCTGCCCGAGCTGCCGCGGTTTGGCATGCAGACCACGCTGCGGGCCGGTTTTGACCAGCTCACGTGGCTTGGGAAGGGTCCGCAGGAAACCTACGCGGATCGGCAGGCGGCCCGGGTCGGCCTGTATCACGGCCGGGTCAAGGACCAGTACTTCGACTACTCAAAGCCCGGGGAAACCGGCAACAAGGTGGCCGTACGCTGGCTGGCCCTGACCGACGCCCAAGGCCGCGGGTTGCTCGCCATCGGCCAGCCGCTGCTCAGTGCCAACGCGCTCCACGCGAGCACCGACGACCTGTTCTGCGCGACGAACAAGGAGAATTACTATTCCTACCTGCTGCCCCACCGGGAAACCGTGACGCTGAACCTTGATCTCCGCCAACGCGGCCTGGGCGGGGATGATTCCTGGGGCGCCCTGCCCCATGAGCCATTCCGGCTTTCGATTTGGCCGACCACGTACTCCTACCGCCTGCAGGTGTTGCACGGCGGGGAAGACCTGGCGGCGCTTGCCCGCACGCACGTGGCCGCGCCATAATCTTCACGAGAAACGGTCGGTTGCATCCGGGAGAATTCAGCCCAGCTGAGCGGACACCACCCTGCCCGAGTGTGAGCGTCGGTGCTTACTCGTGCGTTGGAGCAACGACCGACTGGCCCGCAGGCAAGCCCAGACAAGGCTTTCGGCCGTCAGCGCAGTAGTGGCAGTCGCTGGCGCGGTGGCACTTACACCGGCCCAAGCAAAGCCATTGACGGCGGCAGTCCTAACCTGCTTGCTCGCGGGTTTTCCATGCTGACCATTGCAGACGTCGCCAAGTCCTACGGCACCCGGGAACTCTTTTCCGAGGTGTCGCTCTTCGTTGCGCGCACGGACCGTTTTGGCCTGGTCGGCCCCAACGGCGCGGGCAAGTCCACCCTCTTCAACCTGATCCTCGGCGAGGAAACCCCCGACGAGGGCACGATCGAGTGGGAGCGCGGCGCCGACTTTGGCTACCTGCCGCAGGAGAGTGCGCCGGTGCGCGACGAGTCGATTCTGGCCATCGCCACCAGCGGCAAGAAGCTCGTCCCGGAAACGGACGACGACTACGACATCGACTGGACGCTTGAGCCGCGCGCCAAGAAAATCCTCGCCGGCCTCGGATTCCGCGAGACCGACCACGACAAGCCGGCCAAGTCCTTTTCCGGCGGCTGGGTCATGCGCGCGCACCTGGCCCGCCTGCTCGTCAGCGAGCCCGCGCTGCTGATGCTCGACGAGCCGACGAACCACCTGGATCTTGAGGCCTTGCTCTGGTTCCAGGACTACCTGACCCGATACCCCGGCGGCCTCGTGATCATCTCCCACGACCGCGAATTCCTGAATTCGCTCTGCAACGGCATCCTCGAGCTGCGCAGTGGCACGCTCAACAAATACACCGGCAACTACGACGACTACCTCAACGAGAAGGACGCCCGCAAGGAGCAGCAGGCCGCGCAGTTCAAGAACCAGCAGCGCGAGATCGCCCACCTGCAGAAGTTCGTCGACCGCTTCGGTGCCAAGGCCTCGATGGCCTCGCGCGCCAAGTCCAAGGAAAAACAAATCGAGCGCCTCAAGGACGTCGCCGTCGAGGAACCGTGGGAGGACCTCAAGAAAATCAATTTCCGCTTTCCGCAGCCGCTCCGCTCCGGCCTCAAGGTTGTCAACCTGAAGAAGGTCCGCCAGGCGTACGGCGACCATGTCGTCTACACGGACCTGAATTTCGAGGCCGAGCGTGGCCAGAAGATCGTCCTCGTCGGCCCGAACGGCGCCGGCAAGTCCACGCTCCTGAAAATCCTGGCCGGCGTCGTGCCGATCCAAGGCGGCGAAATCAACCTGGGCAGCAACGTCGTGCCCGGCTACTTCGCCCAGAACCGCGCAGATAACCTCAAGCTCGACCTGACCGTTTTCGAAAACGTGATGGAGCTGCGCACGAACGAGAACCAGCTCACCGAGCAGCAGGCCCGCGCCGTCCTCGGCGGGTTTCTTTTCCGCAAGGACGACGTGCACAAAAAGGTGTCGGTCCTGTCCGGCGGCGAAAAATCCCGCCTCGCCCTCGCCCGGCTGCTCGTCAATCCGCCCAACCTGCTGCTGATGGACGAGCCGACGACCCACCTGGATATCCCGTCGATCGACTCCCTCGTCAACGCGCTCAAGAATTACGAGGGCACCTTCATCTTCATCAGCCACGATGTGTATTTCATCCGGCAACTCGCGAAGGTCGTGCTGCACGTCCACGGCGGCCGGCTCACACCCTACGCGGGCGACTACGATTATTACCTCGAGAAATCCAAGGCCAGCAGCGCCCGCGCCGCCCTGACCGCCGGCTTCACCGATGCGCGCCCGAAGCAGGCCGCGGAAGCCCCGGCCCCGAAGGCCGTCTCGGCCCCGAAACCCAACCCGTCCGAGCTCAAGAAACTCCGGACCGAGGTCGGCCATCTTGAGGAAAAGGTCTCACAGCTCGAAACGAAGCAAAACGAGCTCACCGCCGAGCTTGAGGCGCCGGAGACCTACAACTCCCCCGGCAAGGCCCAGCACCTGAACCGCGAGCTCAGCGTGCTCGTCGACCAGTTGCAGACCGCGACCACCGCCTGGGAAGTCGCCGCCGCGAAGCTCGCCGAGTTGGAGAAGGCCTGATCCTTCCCTCTTGGCGTAGGGGCGCAGTCTCGCGGCGCCCCCGGCCCACGAACGTGCGTTCGACGGGGCAGCACGAGGATGGCCGCTAGACTGATTGGGTTCGAGGCAGACTCACGCGTGGCGGTTGAGCACCAGCATGCTGCTGCTCCCGGCAAAGAATTCATAGTCCACCTCCCGGACCTCGCTGCGCACCCCGTGGGTGGCCAGCTCCCGGCGCAACCGGGCCAGCCCGGGATAGGGCCGGCCGTCCGCGCCGCACAGGGGATGGATCCGCACCTCGCCGCCGCTCACCCGCGCGAGTTCCAGGCAGGCGGTGACATGCCACGCGAAGTCAAAGCGCCCGGCATGGATGAAGAGCAGGTGCGCACACAGGACGAGGTCGACGGCCCCGTCGAGAAACGGAAGCAGCGGGAGCGCACCCCGGACGTAGCGGCCATGCCGGGCGTTCCCTTCGTAGTCGGCCAAAAACCACCGGGCGGCCGCCCGCCGGTCGGATTCCGCGGCGGCGAAGGAATCGAACGACTTCAGCCGAAACAGCTCCGGCTTCGCCCGGATCTGGCCGAACATCCGGCTGTAATCGCGCTTCACCTGCTCGGCGAGCACCGCGGCGGGGTGATCATAGAGCGGATCAACTGCCACGGCCTCGATGCCGCGGCGGGTGGCTTCCGCCGTGAAGGACGACGGCCCGGCAGCGACATCCAGGACGACGCGCCGCCGCAGCCGGGCGGGATCGAGGGCAAAGAACCGGGCGTACTCTTCAAGCGTGCGTCCGAAAAAGGACACCGCGGGCAATTCCATCTGCAGGGGGGGAGGTTCGAGCGTAGGCATGGCGTGGGAGGGAAGCGGAATGAATTTGGAAAATAAAAAGCCCGACTCGGAAGGAGTCGGGCTCGGCGGAAGTTTGGTGTTTTTACTGGTGCGGGTTTATCGCATTTGCGCTGTGCGCATCTCACCATTTCGCCGAGCCGGTCGCTTCGACCATGCACGCATGCCGGCTGCCATAATGGCAGTCACATCGGAATTGCGCAGCTGGGCGGAAATAATCACGGCCGTCTTGATGGGGAATCACCCGGTTTGATGCAAGGGGAAATTCCGCCGGCTAGCCTGGAGGCGGGACTATCAGTCCCGCAACGACGGCTCGTTTCCAGAATCATAGCCGCTGATGGCCGCGGCGCCGGCCAAACCACGGCACTGCTAGTCCCGCCTCCAAGTCGGATTAATCCGGATTAAATCGAGCCATAAAAAACCCGGCCCATTGCTGGACCGGGTTGGAAACTAAATTGGCGCGCAAACTCAGCCGTGGCGCGACAGCAGGTTGCGAGCGGCGAGGAACGGGGCCGTGGTAAAGGAAACCTTCGGCTTGGGCTGCAGCTCTTCCTGCACCTTGGCCTGCGCCTGCAGTTCGAGCTCATGCTCCCGGGCCTTGATCCAGGACTCACGCCGCTGCAGCTCGTCTTCCCGCTGCAGGAGCTTTTCCTCGCGGTCGCGGAGGGCCAGGCGGTCATCCGCGAGGCCGCGGCGCGCCGCTTCCAGCAAAGAATGGGCGCGATGGTACTTCTCCCACTCGGCATCCAGGTTCTGGGTCACGGGCGGGACGTTGTAATACTGCGAGACCGGCTGCGGCGGCAGCGAGTGGGCGTGGTCGACCAGGAGGCGGAGACGCTGCTCGTATTCGCGAAGACTGGTCTCCTTCTGCTGCATGGCTTCGATGTCGCTGGAAATTTGGGCGCGCAATTTTTCAAGGCGCACCGTCTCTTGGTTTTCTGTTGATGTGGTCGGGTTCATGGCGGGAGTGACGGCAACCTAGCAGGTCTGCCGCACTCTGCCTAGGGGGTCAGCCGGCATTTACGCGGCCTTTACGAGCGGCCGGCCGGGTTTTACGGAAATATGGAAACCGCCAGTCGGAAGGGCGGGGTTTCACGGTGGAACGCTGCGTTGCCGCGTCGGCCCGCGCAAAATATTCCCGCTGCTAGGCTCGGAACATCACATCCTCGCGGTTGAACATCCGGACCGCGAGGCTGAGCGCGATCGCCGCGTACACGCACGACGAGCCGAAGATGAGCGCGATGAAATTCCAGTGCCAGACGCCTGAGAGCATCTCCTTGCAGACGAGCGAAAGGTTCAGGATCGGGACGAGCGCGAGCCGGAAGTTGAGGTCGATGCCGGGCAGCATGCCGACGACCGCCGGCATGATCACGATGAAGATCATCGGCCCGACGTAGCTCTGCGCCTCCTTGTAGCTCTTGGCGAAAAGGGCGACCGTGAAGATGACCGCCGAAAACAGCACGGCAACCGGCAGGACCATGGCCACAACCCCGAGCAATCCCATCGGATCGATGATCGGAATCATGCCGGCCCCGCCCTGGGCCGCACCCGCCGCCTTGCCCGCGCCAGCCCCACCGGCAAACACCATGCCGGCGACAACCGCACTGATGCCCATGGAGGCGAGCGAGAGCAGCATGGCCGACAACGACCCGGTCAGCACCATGAGGAACTTGCCGAGCACGAGATCGACCCGCGGCACCGGGCTGCAGAGCAGCGTCTCCATCGTGCCGCGCTCCTTCTCCCCGGCCGTCAGGTCCATCGCCGGATACATCGCGCCGGTAAAGCAGAGGATGATGATCAGGTAGGGCACGATGCCCCCAAGCAGATTGCCTCCCACCTTCTCCGGCGGGGCCACATTCTCGCGCTTGAACTCGAACGGCTTGACCAAGGTGGCCGGCAGGGCGCGCTCGGCGAGGCGGGCCGTCACGGTCCGGTCGCGCAGCTCCCGGAAGAATTTTTCCAGTTCGTTCACGGCAAACCCGGATTTCAACTCACCCTCATAATTGTAGAGAATCACCGGCCCGGCTTCGCCCGCCTTCAAGCCGGCCTCAAATCCGGGCGGGATCAGGACGGCGGCCCGCACCCGCTTGTCGGATATCTGCTGCTTCCAGTCTGGCGCCATGGGCACGACCTTGAGCTTTTTCGATTGGGTCAGTTCTGCGGCCACCCCGGGTGAATCCTCGCCGCCCAGGATCATGACGCTGGGGATCTCCTCCCGCGCCTTGCTGACCACGCCCGCGGCGATCTTGCCCACGCCGAAAAAGAGCGCAGGCATCACAAAGGTCGGGATGACAATGATCGAGATCAGCGTGCGCCGGTCGCGCAGCGAATCCTTCAGCTCCTTGAGATAGACCGTGACAATGTTGTTCCAGTTCATGGCGTGGGTTCCCTTCAGTTCTTGAGTGCGGCAGCGACGGCGGCCTCGCCGCCCACGGCCTTGACGAAGACTTCCTCCAGGTCCTGCTCACCGTAGCGGGCGCGCAGGCCGGCGAGGGTGCCCTCGGCGACCAACCGGCCATCGTGGATGATGCCGACGACGTCGCACAACTTCTCGACCTCGCTCATGATGTGGGTCGAGTAGATCACGGTCTTGCCGCGGTCGCGGCAGTCGCGGACGAACTTGACGATCGCGCGGGCCGTCATGACGTCCAGCCCCAGCGTCGGCTCGTCAAAGATCATCACCGCCGGGTCGTGGATCAAGGTGCGGGCAATGGAAGTCTTCTGCTTCATGCCGGTGGAGAATTTTTCGCAACGGCGGTCGAGAAAATCGTGCATGTCGAGTTCGTCCGCCAGCAGTTTGATCCGGGCCCGGATCGCCTCGTCACTCAGGCCGTTGAGCTGGCCGAAATACCTGATCATCTCCCGGGCGGTCAGCCGGCCATAAAGCGCGGTGCTCGCGGCGAGGAACCCCACGTTGGCCCGCACCGCGTTGGCGGCGGTGGCCACGTCATGTCCGGCCAGCTTGGCCGAGCCGCTGGTGGGCTGCAGCAGTGTCGCCAGCATGCGCAGCGTCGTCGTCTTGCCGGCGCCGTTGGCGCCGAGCAATCCGTAGATCTGCCCGGGCTGGCAGGCAAACGACACGTCGGAAACGGCGTGGATCAGGCCGCGCTTCTTGTCCTTAAAGGTCTTGGTGAGATGGTGGGCTTCGATCATGGGATCAGTCGGGTTGGCCCACGGAACACACGGAATACACGGAAAAAATCCCGCGAGGGTTAATCAGTTCAGTGTGTGCCGTGTATTCCGTGGGCAGATTCATAGGCTCATGCGCTCGCGGAAATCCTGGGCCTGGCGGCGGGAGAGTTCGACCTTGAGGCCGCCCTTGAGCTTTACCAGCAGGCCGCCACTGAACCACGGCTCGATGCCCTCGACCCAGGCAAGGTTGATCACCTGCTTGCGGTTGGCGCGGAAGAAATGCCGGGCCTCGAGCCGCTCCTCCATCGCGGTCAGCGACCGGAAGAGTTGCGGTTTCTGGTCGTCAAAGTGCAGGCGCGTGTAATTGCCCTCGGACTCCAGCAGCCGGATGTTTTTGACCGGCACGAACCAGCAGCGGTCGCCCTCGCGCACAAAGACCTTGTCCTCCAAGGTCAGCCGGTGCGAAGGCGCAACCTCGGCTTCTCCCGCCAGGCCGGTTCCGCGCAGGCGGATCTTCTCGAGCGCCGCGACGAGACGGTTGGGGTCGACGGGCTTCAGCAGGTAATCGAGCGCGTTGAACTCAAAAGCCTTCAGGGCAAACTCATCGTAGGCCGTGGTGAAGATGACCAGCGGCAGCGGCGGCTCGAGCTTCTCGAGCAGGGTGAATCCGTCATCCCCCGGCATCTGGATGTCCAAAAACAGGATGTCGGGCCGGAGAGCGGCGGCCTTCTCCAGCGCATCCTCCACGTCGACGGCCTCGCCCACGACCTCAATGTCCGGGTGCGCCTTGAGCAACCGCCGCAGTTCGTTGCGGGCCAGACGTTCGTCATCAACCAGGAGGGCTTTCATGGGACGACGGATTTAAGCGGGATGGCGACACTGGCGGTGACACAACCGGGAGGTTCGGCCAGGAGCCGCAGGGTCGCCTGGTCCCCGTAAAGCAACTTGAGGCGCTCGGAGGCATTGCGCAGGCCGACCCCGGTGGAGGAGCCAGCCTTGGCCGAGGCCTTATTCCCGGCCGGGCCCAGCTCCCCGGGATTAGCGACACTGACATGCAGCACATTCCCATCAATACGCGCGGAAATCACGACCTCGCCGCCCTCCCGCCGGGTCGAGATGCCGTATTTGACCGCGTTCTCCACCAGGGTTTGCAGCAGCATGGGCGGAATCGACTGCGAGCGCGTATCCTCCCCCACCGCCCAGCGCACGGTCAGCCGGCCCTCGTGGCGGATCTGCTCCAGCGCGAGGTAATCCTCCACGGTGCGCAGCTCCTCCTCGAGCGAGACAGTCTCGAGGTTGCCGGATTGGAGCGAGTAGCGGAGCATGTTCGCCAGGCGGGTGACGGCCTCCCGGGCCCGGGGCGCGTCCTCGTCGATGAGGGCCCGCAGGCTGTTGAGGGAGTTGAACAGGAAATGCGGGTTCACCTGGGATTTCAGCGCCCGGAGCTCGGCTTCCTTCACGCTGGCGGCCAGCCGGAGCTGCTCCACCTGCATGCGCTGCAGGCGCTCCAGCACATGGTAGAAATAATAAAGGGCGAGCCAGCCGACCATGAGGCCGGTCCCGTTGAGGCAGCTGAACAGGAAAATCGCGACCATGCTGACCTTGGACGTCCAGGGCAGCCCGATCACGCCGTAGGAGTAGCCATACCCGGCGGCGCTCCAGATGAATGAAAGCACCGCGGCCATCGCGATCACCCGCGGGATCAGGGCCCGCCAGCTCAGCTGCTTCCAGCCCCAGCGGGACATATACATCCGCGCATAGTGGGTCAGGACGAGACCCGTCAGAATGATCATTACATTGATCGAGGTGTCGGTCAGCCAGTCCCGCGCCGGCGCGCTCTTGCTGTCGGCGAAAATATGGCTGACGGCCAGTTGCACGAACAGGAACATCCCCCACCCGCCCAGCTGGCAGACCACATAGAGCCGCTCCTTGGCGCGCTGGAGCCGGGCTGAGGCATCGAGGACTGGTTTGATCACTATGGCGGAGCGAACCACAGCCAGCCGGCCGGCCGCAAGCCCGGCCGCGGGATCATCCAGCATCGGGAAGATTTTTGCCTCTTTGACTGCCATTGCGGCATTAAAGCGGGAAACCCGACGCGATGCTGGTGCAATTGGACGAGCGGGCCGGCGTCAGGATAAGCGGAGGTCGCCAAAAACCCTCCGGGCAGAAGCCACCGTATTCACGCCCGGATACCGTCCCGGTCAGGAAAGCTTGCGCCGGGCTTGCCCTCGGCGGGCGCCCGGCTTTTTATCCGTCGCCCTCCCCACCTCCGGTCCTGCGTATGAAACATTCCGTCCTCGTCATCGGCAGCTTTGTTCAGGACCTCGCCTTCGATGTGAAGGGTTTTCCCCGGCCGGGTGAAACGATCATCGGCGACTTTCGCACCAACCCGGGCGGCAAGGGCTACAACCAGGCGGTGGCCGCCACCCGCGCAGGCATCCCCACGCTCTTCGTCGGGGCGGTCGGGACCGATGCCTTCGGGACCAATGCCCGCAAATCCGCCCGTGCGGCCGGCGTGCACGCCCACTTTGTCACGAAGCCCAAGCACGCCACCGGCGTGGCCGCCATCACCGTCAATGCCGCCGGACAGAACCAGATCATCATCTCCCCCGGGGCCAACTTCGGCCTGCGGCCCCATGATATCCCGGCGAAGGTGTACGACTCCGCGCAGGTCGTGGTCTGCCAGGGGGAGTGCGACTTCGGCACGGTCGCCCATGTCCTGCGCACCGCCCGGCGCCGTGGCGCCATTACCGTGCTGAATCCCGCGCCCATGCGGCCGGACTTCGATCCCGGGCTCCTCCGCCACACCGAGGTGCTGATCCCGAACGAGTCGGAATTCATCACCCTCGTCAAACGGCAGCCCGCCTGCGCCGCCCTGCTGCGCACCGCACCTTTCAACGCCCACGGTGAATTCACGGAAACCTCGCTGCAGACGCTCCAGGCCGACGCCCTGCACCGCCTCTGCCGGGCCCTCGAGGTGCCCGTGGTCATCGTCACTCTCGGTTCCCGCGGTTGCTTCATCTCCCAGCCGGATGTCTACACCCGGATCAATGCCCACGAGGTCGAGGTGGTCGACACCACCGGGGCCGGGGACGCCTTTGTCGGCGGTTTCGCCGCCGGACTGGTGAAGTTCAAGCACAACGTTTTCGAGGCCGCCCACTATGGCAACGCCGTGGCGGCGCTGTCCGTCATGCAACCCGGCACCTCGACCGCCATGCCGATCGCCCGGGAAATCGCCCGCTTCCTGAAAAAGCGCGACCACGCCTAGACGCGGTCAGTTGTTCGGGATGAAACCCGCGCCCTTCGGATTGAAAAGCTGGCGGGCGTAAAACGGCACGTACTGCGCGACTCCCAGCACGCCGAGAACGAAGATATCCTCGCGGTAAATCCCGCCGAGGAAGATACCCAGAAATCCGGCGGCCTCGGCCAGGGCGAGTCCCATGATGAAGACCACCAAGGCGCGGGCCGGGTTGGCGTAGCGCGGCAGCACCAGCCACCGGAGCACGATGCTCACGAACAAGGGGACAATGCCGATCAGCCCCCGCAGGGATTCCCGCGCCGCGACCGGCGCCGGCAGCGGGCGGCCGCGACCCAGGAAAAAATAAACGATGACCAACCCCGCGAGGATCGATCCCCAGATGATCCACCACACCAGCAGCTGGGCCCGGATTTGCCGGGCGTCGTATCCGGGCATCATGGCTCAGGCCCCGATGGGATGCCAGGTGGTCTTGAACTCAAGGTGGTCGCGGACCTCGTACAGGCCCTGGGCTTTCTCGGCGAACCAGTCGATGCGATCCTCGGCCTTCAGCAGTTTCACCCGCTTGACGCTGTCGGCGGCGCCAAGCTTGAGCGCCTTGCGTTCGTCTGCGCTGGCGACGCCGGCAAGGCCGCGCAGGTGCGTATGCGAGGCAAACGTCGGCACCATTTCCTTGCGGTAGCCGGTCAGCAGGTTGACCACGCCGCCGGGCAGGTCGCTGGTGGCGAGCATTTCACCGAGTACGATCGCCGGATAAGGCCGCGCGGTGGAGGCCAGGGCGACGACGGTGTTGCCGCTCGTGATGGCGGGGGCGAGGAGGGAAACCAGCGCGAGCAGGGGTGCGTCCTCCGGCGCCAAAATCCCGATGATACCCATGGGCTCCGTGACCGTGAAGTTAAAGTACGGCGCAGCAACCGGGTTCACGTTCCCCAGCACCTGTTCAAATTTGTCCGCCCAGCCGGCGTAGTAGATCAGCCGGTCGATCGTCGCGGTGATTTCGCGGGCGGCGGCCGCCTTGGATGCGCCGCCGACGGCGAGGGCATCGGCCATGTCAGCCTTGCGGGCCTCCAGCATCTCGCCGAGCCGGTAGACGATCTGCCCGCGGTTGTAGGCCGTGCGCTTTGCCCAGCCGGGCCCCGCCTTGGCCGCGGCCTCGACGGCGTTGCGCAGGTCCTTACGCGTGCATTGGGGAATATTGGCGAAAAAATTGCCGGCCGCGTCGGCCAGTGCGAACGTGCGTGCGCTCTCGGAGCGGATGAACGCGCCCCCAACGTAGACTTTGGGTGTTTTGGTAATGGGAAGGCGGATCATAGCGGGCAAGAATTAGGTTTCTGCGGCGGCCTCGGTCAGCGGAACAACAGGTTCATCCTGCAGGTAGGTGACTTCCTTGTACCGGAGGGCGACGACGGAAAATACGACGGCCGCCCCCATCGCGAGGCCTGCAAAGAAAAGGTAGAACCAGGCGCCTGGCAGCTTGCTGGTGCCGTCGGCGTTCTGGATGAAGAAGTGCACAAGGGCAGTGAAGAGGTTGCCCGCCGTAATTGACCAGAGGTAAAGCGCCTGCACCACGGCCTTCAGGTGGAGCGGGGCCTGAGTGTATGCGAACTCAAGTGCCGTTATCGAAGTCATGACCTCGCCCGCGGAAAGAAGTAGGTAGGCGGGCAACTGCCAACCGATGCTTAGTTTCTCGCCGGCCCCAATGTGAGACTCGATCCACGCGCTGATCAGGAAGGAGACGCCGATCGTGAAGATGCCCAGTCCGATCTTCCGCAGTGGGGTGAGCATCCAGACCTTATTCATCAGCGGATAGAGCACGTACTGGAATGTGGGGATCAGGGCCAAGATCATGATGGCATTGAGGGCCTGGATTTGGGACGAGAGCCAGTCGATACCGGCAAAGTGCAAATTCATCTTCTGGGCCTGCAGCACCCACTCGCCGCCACTCTGGTCCCACAGCGACCAGAAGACCGCAACGAACGCAAACAGGATGGCGAGCCGTCCGAACGCCGCGAAGCTCTCACGATTGAACGTCGCCTTGAGGAAACTTTTCCCCTTGGGCGGAATGTGCACGAACTTATACCGGCCTGACCAAAACACGATCGTGGCCAAAAACATCAGGGCGGCCGGGACTCCGAAGGCAAGGCGCGGGCTGGCGAATTGTTGGAGGAAATGGTAGACGGGAAGTGAAAGGGCATCGGGAAGCCAATGGATCGGGCTCGTGGGCTTTTCGAGGAGAACTGGGATGAGCGAAATGGAGAAGAACGAGCCGAAATTGACGGCAAAGTAGAACCAACCGAACGCGCGCGAGACGAGGTGCTTGTTGGCGTCTCCGAACTGGTCGCCTACATTGGACGAAACGCAGGGCTTGATGCCGCCAGAGCCGAGCGCGATCAGGCCGAGGCCTATGAACAAGCCGATTCGAGTGTCGTCGCCCGCAAGCGCTAGGCAGCCAGCGCAGTAGACTAGAGAAATCCAAAATACTGTGCGGTATTTTCCCCAGAAGGCGTCAGCAACAATAGCACCCAGCATCGGGAAGAAATAATTCGAGGCGACAAAGATGTGATACCAAGTATTCGCCTGGTCCTCGTTCATCGGTGCGAGCGCCCCAGCACGGTTACGCAGATACTGAGTCATGTACACGACGAGGATGGCCCGCAGACCGTAGAAACAGAATCGCTCGGCCGCTTCATTGCCGATGATGTAGGGGATGCCCGGGGGCATCCTGTCGGTTTTGATCGGAGCGGTGAGGAATTTTGTGTCAGCCATGGGGGTAAAGGGATGGTTCAGGCCAGCTGGCAGTAATCGAGGAGCCCCTGGCGGCCGCCCTCGCGGCCGAAGCCGGATTCCTTGTAGCCGCCGAAGGGCGACGTGGGGTCGAACTTGTTGTAGGTGTTGGCCCAGACCACGCCGGCCTTGAGCTCCGTGGCCATCTTCAGGATGCGCGAACCCTTGTCCGTCCACACGCCGGCACTGAGACCGTATGCGGTGTTGTTAGCCTTCTCGACTGCCTCGTCGACGGTACGGAACGTCAGCACGCTTAGCACGGGCCCGAAGATTTCCTCGCGGGCGATGCGGTGGCTCATGGAGACGTTGGAGAAAACAGTCGGCGGGAAATAATATCCCTTCGCCGGCAGCGCACCGGCGGGCTGGTACATCGCGGCGCCTTCCTTCACACCGGCGGCCACGAGGCGTTTGATCGTCGCCAGCTGCTCCGCGGAATTGATCGCGCCGATGTCCGTGTTTTTGTCGAGCGGGTCGCCGACGCGCAGCACCTTGATCCGGTTCTTGAGCTTCGCGAGCACCTCGGCCGCCACGCTTTCCTGCACCAGCAGGCGCGACCCGGCGCAGCACACATGGCCCTGGTTGAAAAAGATGCCGTTCACGATGCCCTCGACCGCCTGGTCCAGCGGGGCGTCGGCGAACACAATGTTGGCCGCCTTGCCCCCCAGCTCCATGGTCATCTTCTTGTCCGTGCCGGCCAGGGAACGCATGATGATCTTGCCCACCTCGGTCGAACCGGTGAAGGCGACCTTGGCCGCAACCGGGTGGCCCATCACGGCGGCGCCGGTGTCGCCAAAGCCGGTCACGATATTGACCACCCCGGGGGGCAGACCCGCGTCCTGGAAAATCTCGGCCAGTTTCAGCGCCGTGATGCTGGTGGTTTCCGCCGGCTTAATGACGACGCAATTGCCCATGGCCAGCGCGGGCGCGAGCTTCCAAGCGAGCATGAGGAGAGGAAAATTCCACGGGATGACCTGGCCGACGACGCCGAGCGGCGCGACCCGCCGGCCGGGGGCCACGTAGTCGAGCTTGTCGGCCCAGCCGGCGTGATAAAAGAAATGCGCCGCGGCCATCGGCACATCGAAGTCGCGCGATTCCTTGATCGGCTTGCCGCCATCGAGGGTCTCGGCCACGGCAAATTCCCGGGCGCGGTCCTGCAGCAGACGGGCGATGCGGTAGATGTACTTGGCGCGCTCGCGGCCCGGCATCCGGCCCCAGACCTTAGTGTAGGCGTTCTGCGCCGCGCGGTAGGCGGCATCGACATCGGCGGCGCCGGCCTGCGCGATCTTCGCCAGCTTCGTCTCGTTGGCCGGGTTGATGGAGTCGAAGTATCGGCCGGATTTCGGTTCGACGAACTTGCCGCCAATAAAGAGCTCGTAGCGCGCCTTCAACTTCGGGTCGGCCGTCTCAGGGGCGGGATCAAATTGCCAGAGGTCGCCAAAGATGAGTTCGGGGGCGGAGCGTCCGGTGGACCGCGTGGTCGCGCGGGCGGATGATTTCTTGGTCAAAGTGGACATGGGTAAGGTCAGTACGACTCCGCGGCCTCGCTAAAATAATATGGCGCCTGGTAGGCCCCGGTCCGCTCCTTTTCAATCTGGCGGAGCAGGTCGTTGAGCAGCGAGGAGGCGCCGAAGCGGTAACGGGCGTTGGTCAGCCAGTCGTCGCCCAGGGTTTCCTTCACCGCGACCAGGAACTGGAGCGCCTGCTTGGCGGTGCGGATCCCGCCGGCCGGCTTCATGGCGATCGGCGTGCCGGTGTTAAGGTAGAAATCACGGATCGCCTCGATCATGACCTGGTTGTTGCCGAGCGTGGCGTTAAGCGAGGTCTTGCCGGTGCTGGTCTTGATGAAGTCGTTTGGCCGCAGCACGCGCATGGCGAGGAAGGAGGCCGCACGGATGTTATCGTAGGTCTCGAGCTCACTCACCTCGAGGATCACCTTCAGGGTGGCGGCGCCACACATCTCGCGCACCGCCGCGATCTCATCCTGTACCAGTTGGAATTCGCCCGCGAGAAACGCGCCGCGGTTGATCACCATGTCGATCTCGTCGGCGCCATCGCCAACCGCGGCCTTGACCTCAGCCAGCCGCGTCCGAAGCGGAGCCTGGCCGGAAGGGAAAGCCGTGGCGACCGAGGCGATGCGGACCGGCGTGTCCGGGCCGAGCGCCCGCCGGGCGTACCGGACCATCGAAGGGTAAACACAGACCGCGGCCACCGTCGGAATGGCGGGATCATCGCAAGGATTCAAGGCCTTCTGGCAGAGCGACGCGACCTTCCCCGGGGTGTCCTTCCCTTCCAGCGTCGTAAGATCGACCATCGAAGTCGCCAGTTTCAGGCCGAAAAGCTTGGCCCCCTTCTTGATGCTGCGCGTGCCGTACTTGGCCACCCGTTCCTCGATGCCCACCGCGTCGACCGGGCCGATTTCATTGAACAATCGCCGGAATGCGCTTGGAGCTGTCGATAACGTCACCCGGTCAATATCCGGCCAACCCAAACCGAAAACAATGTCAAAGTCGGCCGCCCAGCTCCGGCGTTGATTGATTCCCAGATGCCGGTCCGGACGCCATGCTTGCCACGCCCGCGCCCGCCCGAATAGCTTTTGTCCCATGAGCAACTCCGGCCCGTCGACGACCGAACCGCATGGCGAGCTGGTCATCCGCACCATCGCGATGCCGGCCGACACCAACCCGAGCGGGGACATCTTCGGCGGCTGGCTCATGTCCCAGATGGATCTCGGCGCTGCCATCTATGCCCGCAATCTTTCGCGCAGCCGGGTCACGACGGTGGCGGTGGACGGGATGTCCTTCCTCAACCCGGTCAGTGTCGGCGACATCATCAATTGCTACGCCTCGCTGCTCAAGGTCGGGCACACGTCCATGAAAATTTCCGTGGATGTCTGGGTACAACGCGAGTCCGACGGGAAACTGGTGCGCGTCACCGAGGGCGTGTTCACCTACGTCGCCATCGACCCGCAGGGCCGGCCGCATCCGGTGCACCGCGAGGGTTGATGGCCGCATGATAAACCGCGACAGCCGGATGGCTTTACGTCCGGCACAGCCGGCCGCAGGTTGACGGACCGGTTGGCGCCGCCCAGCCTCGGCGACTTGCCTGAATCCACGCCATCATCCGAGGTCCGTCGCGGGGTCATCGCCGCCGGCATCAGTTTCCTGATCTGGGGACTCGTCCCGATTTACTGGAAGCAGATGCAGTCGATCAGTGCGCTCGAACTAATCGCGCACCGGATGGTCTGGTCGCTGGTGCTGCTGGTTGCGGTCCTGGCCGCGCAGAAGAAACTCGCGGAGCTCGTCCCGGTGTTTGCCAGCGGCCGCCTGCTTGGTCTCAACCTGCTCAGCAGCGTGGTCCTCGCCACCAACTGGACGGTCTATGTCTGGGCGGTGAACGCCGGCCATATCCTGGAATCCAGCCTGGGTTACTTTCTCACGCCGCTGTGCAATGTGGCCCTCGGATATATTTTCCTGCATGAGCGCCTGCGGCGGCTGCAGTGGACCGCCATTGCCTGTGCCGCCCTGGGGGTCGCCTTGCTGCTCTTTGGCGTGGGCCATTTCCCGTGGATCGCCATCACGCTGGCCGGCACGTGGTCGTTCTATGCGCTGCTGAAGAAAAAATCCGCCCTGGGCCCGCTGGCCGGGCTGACGATCGAGACCCTCCTGCTCTTTCCGGTCGCCGCCGCGATGCTGCTCTGGCGGGCCCACACCGGTGAGGGCGCCTTGGGCCGCGTGGATGCGTGGCATCATGTGCTGGTGCTGAGCGTGGGCGTGGTGACCGCGGTTCCGCTGCTGCTCTTTGCGTATGGCGCGCGCCGCATCCGCCTCGCCACACTCGGGCTGCTGCAATACCTGGCGCCCACCGCGCAGTTTCTCATCGGGCTTCTTGTCTATCATGAGGCCTTCGACTCCGGCCGGCTGCTGGCCTACGCGCTGATCTGGTGCGGGCTAATCCTTTATTCGGCCGACAGCTTCCTCAGTCAGCGCCGGGCCGCCTGAGAGGCCCGGCCTACTTGCGGTCGAAATCGAGCAGCTCCATCTCGAAGATCAGCGTGGAGCGACGCGGGATCAGCGGGGGCTTGCCGGTGGCGCCGTAGCCCATTTCCGGGGGAACGATCAGCAGCCACTTCTCCCCGCGATGCATGCGTTGCAGCGCTTCTTCCCAACCCTCGATCAGTTCGCCGCGACCGAGCCGGGTCTTGAGCGGCTGGGCCGGATCGGTGGCCTGGTCGAAAACCTTTCCGTTAAGCAGCATGCCCTTGTAGAGCACCTTCACCATCATGCCCGGGACCGGGCTGGCGTCCGGCGTTTCCTTCTCCGCCTTTTTCAGGATCACATAGCGAAGGCCGGTATAGGTGCGCTTGGCGTCAGGCCATTTCTTCTCGACGATTTCGAGATCCTCGAGCGGGAGCTTTTCCCGCTGGGCGTGCAGGGGTGCGGCCGCGAGGGTGAGCAAAGCCAGGAGGAGAAACGAACAACGGGACAAGCAAGGGTTCATGGCGATTTTTCCGGTGGGGTTACATGAAAAGTAAACACTGGCTCCTTGGCCGTCGAGGATTGTTCGGCCGCGGGCGGGGCGGGCACCGGCGCAACGGACGACTTGTCTGTTTTCACCGTGGTAATTTCCGCCGGAGCGGCGGCATTCGTTGGCGCTAGGGTGGCCGGGGCCACGGGTGTGGCGGATGCGGCCGCCTTCATCTTTTGGAAAGCGGTGGGCTGGGCGGCAAAGCCACGCTCGATCAATTCGACGGCCTTGACGTCGCGCGCGCGGCCGAGGTCCTTCTGCCCGTTCGGACCGAACGAGCCCATGACCACGACGATGACGCGCCGGCCATTCCGCTCGGCGGTGGCACTGAGACAGTAGCCCGCACCCTCGGTGTAGCCGGTCTTCAGGCCGTCGACGCCCGCCACTTTGCCGAGCAGGTTATTGTGGTTCTTCATGTGCTGCGGGCCTTGGGCGCGCTGGGTGCCGAAGTCCCGCAACCGGACCGACGAGTATTTTAAAACATCCGTGTGTAACAGCAGGTGCCGGCACAGGAGGGCGTAGTCGCGCGGGGTCGTGAGATCGCCGTCCGCGATCCGCCGGCCCGGCGGTGGCAGTCCATGAGGCGTGCGGAAAACCGTGTGGGTCATACCCAGCTCCGCCGCCTTGGCGTTCATCAACTCAACAAAGGCCTCGACCGACCCACCGGCGGTGCGCGCCAGGGCATGGGCTGCGTCATTGGCCGACTGGATCATCATCGCATAGATCAGTTCCTCGACCGGGAAGGTTTCGCGCGGATCGAGGTAGACCTGCGTCCCACCCATCTTCGCATCCTCGTTGGTGATCTTCACCGGCGTTTCCAGCGTAATCGCGCCGCTCGCGAGTTTGTCGGAGAGAACGGCAAAGGTCATGAGCTTGGCCATGCTCGCGGGCGGATTGCGCACGTCGGCATTGTCCTCGAAGAGCGCCTTGCCGGACGCCGCATCGGTCACGATCGCCCCGGCATACGCGCCACCATGGACCGGGGTGGGTTTGGCCGCGGCGGGGACGGCAAGACAGAGCAGGAAAGAAACTGCGGCGGCGAGCCAGCGGTGCATGATCATGGATGGGCGCCAAGCCAGAGAGGCGGAACCGGCGAGGCAAATATATTTGCGCAAAATCAACGGGCGACGGCCGGGTGGGCGGCGACCCGCTGCAGCGCCTGGCGCAAGAGCGACTTGCCCGGCTCCATGCGATGCCAGGGCGAAGCCCCCGATGGATGCGGCAGGGGGATGCAATCGACCGCCTGTCCGCGATACTCGATCTGGAAGCTCCGACCAATAATGTCATTGAGCGGGGCCGCCGGCAGGAATTGGGTGATCGCCAGCTTGCCGACCGGCAACACCAGGTGCGGTCGAAGCAGGGCGAACTCCGCCGCCAGCCACCGGGAGCAGTTTGCAATCTCCTCATCGGCCGGCACCCGGTCGCCG
>Ga0302322_100001332_pt1 | contig 20101 bp, 21 predicted proteins | sample Fen_T0_2_FD_203757 | JGI IMG/M metagenome (GOLD analysis project Ga0302322, IMG submission 203757) | Peat permafrost microbial communities from Stordalen Mire near Abisko, Sweden - Fen_T0_2 | ecosystem: Environmental > Terrestrial > Soil > Wetlands > Permafrost | place: Sweden: Abisko...
CAGCAGTGGCAAAATGCAATGGAATTCCCCGTTTATATTTTGTGCGGATTTTTATTTCCCATTGCGATGCTGCCGGGCTGGTCAACGCCCATCAGTTATTTGCTTCCGCCTTATTGGGCGGCGATTGCCCTGCATGGCACGTCAACTTCAATGATGCCGTTCGGTCAGATCGCATTCGCCTGGGGCATGATGTTGATCTTCAGCCTTGTTGACCTTGTCATCGCCAGCCAGCTTTTCAAGATCATGCTTTACAAAGCGCGCGTGGATGCAACTTTGGATGTGGACTGACCCATGAAAACATTCAGCAAAAATTTCCGCTTGTTTTGGCAGGGGACTTTACTTTCCTACCGCGCCTTATTCGCCTGGCTGAGACCGGTCACATACATGGCATCCAAGATATTTATGCCATTGGCGCAGATGTTCTTTTTCGTTTTTCTCGGAACTTCCGCTTCGGGCAAGAACAGCTCAGATTTTTTTGTCATTGGAAACGCGATTCAAATCACTTCCATCAGCGGGATTTTTGGCGTGACCATGAGCATAGGCGGGGATCGCGACGCCGGGACCTTGCCCTACCTCTTTGGCACTCCCGCCAACCGATTCATGATCTTCTTCGGACGCGCATTCATGCACGTAATTGACGGCGCGATTGGCGTGGTCATTGCGTTGACCTGGGGCGTCCTGCTCATGGGACTCGACCTTTCGCACACCGATCTGCCTGCTCTCGGTTTAACGATAATGATCACCACCTTCAGCACCTGCGGACTTGGCTTGCTGATGGGATGCTTGAGTCTGCTCACTGCGAATGTGATGTTCGTGAATAACTTTGTTTATTTTTCCCTGCTCATCTTCTCTGGCGCAAACGTAAAGATTTCCGCTCTGCCTGTGTGGATGCAATTCGTGTCTAATATTTTGCCCCTCACACGCGGAATTGCTGCCTCACGTGCCCTTGCCGCTGGCGCAAGCCTGAGTGAGGTTTCGCCGTTGTTGATCAGCGAACTCGGCATTGGATTAATGTATGGCTTGCTTGGGTATTTTCTGTTTGCGTGGTTTGAGATACAGGCAAAACAAAAAGGCACGCTCGAAACTGTATAAAAAAACGCTCCCGATTTCGGGAGCGTTTTTTATTTTATTTGGTAAGCCATTCTTTTGCTTCTGTTTCATTTGTGAAATACATGAGCTCTTGACCGGTAATGCGCGAAAGCAGGTCTCCCAGTGTGCGTTTGAAACCTGTCATGCCGATTACCGCAGTTTTGCGGACATGTAACTTTGTCAATTTTGAGGAGTCGTTCAGGAGCGGCATTAGATCGTTGGTGATTTCTGTGCTCGTGAAATTCGAAATGATCAAGACTGAATTCTCAGGCTCAGCAAGCACAATCGCCTGGACTTGTTCCAACTCTTCTTTGATTGCGTGTGTGTTGAAGAAAAGGTTTGAAAAATCCTGGTACAGTATTTTTTTGCCGTTGTACTCGATCCATTTGGATTTCATAATGCCTCTTTTATTTTTTGACTTCTTTGGAAAGCGCAATACCTGTTGCAATTGCACCGAAAAGTTCCCAGGCTCCCACACCAAAAAAAGGTTTGGGCGCAATACCTGCCAGTACAACTGCCGTGAAAACGGTAAACGTAACCACGCGGAAGGGAACAGTCCAGCGATAAAAGACTTTTACATCGTTCAAAGCCGCAAGCACATAATAAACGCCCATGTTGAACGAAGCTATTGATGATGCAGTTATAAAGACGATCGTGTAATCACCGGCGGCGCGCTGGGCGCGTTCTACAACTTCAAATCTAAGAGCGGAAAGCAGAATTTCGGGTCGGATCAAGCCGATTAATCCAAGAAGAAATGCAAATGCCCCGAAGATAAACATGGTCCAGCCTGATGCGTCGCGTATTTTCATAATGTGAGAGTTGTCCTTTCCCTTAATTATACCCGCAAACCTTTCCCATGATAAAATACGAATCGTCTATGGCAAAACATTTGGTTTTAGTGGCTGGAAATATTGGCGCGGGAAAGACCGCCCTTACTGAACGTATCGGCGCACGGCTTGGCTGGTGGACAGGATACGAGTCTGTATCGGATAATCCCTACCTGCCTGACTTTTATGCTGACATGCACGCCTGGTCTTTCCACTTGCAGATTTTCTTTCTCGGACACCGCGCAGAGCAATATCTCGAAGCCTCGCGTGACGTGCGTTCCGCCATCCTCGATAGAAGCATTTATGAAGACGCTCATATTTTTGCGCGCGCCCTGCATCACATGGGGAATTTGGGTGAACGTGATTACCTGGCTTATCGTCGTTTGTTTGAAGTCGTTGTCAGCGGACTGCCCCGCCCCGACCTGTTGATCTACCTCAAGGCACCTGTGCCAATCCTTATAAACCGCATCCGCCGCCGTGCGCGTAACATGGAAACAGGCATTACCTCTGAATATCTTAAATTGCTCGATTCTTTTTATGATGAATGGCTTGGCGCCTTTGACCTTTGCCCCGTGCTAACCATTCAGACAGATGATCTTGATTACGTCAACCAGTCCGGTCATTTGGATCTGGTCACACAACGCATTCAAGATAAACTGGCTGGCAAAGAAGTCATGGACCTGACCCACAAGTAGTTTTATATGACTTTTAACCTTCTTTCAAAAATCCCCTTATTTGCCAACCTGCCGAACAAGGAATTGGACCATATCCTTACCGTGTTGGATGTGAAAGAGATGAAAGATCATGAAATCCTCTTTCACGAAGGAGATTCTGGTGAACATTTTTATGTGGTCACGCAGGGCGAGCTTGAAGTTCTGATGGCTGAGGGGAAAAAGGAAGAGATGTTGCTTAATGTGTTGCATGTGGGTGAGTATCTTGGCGAGATGAGTCTCATCATGCCCGGCGGGCATCGCACAGCAAGCGTGCGCTCGCGCGGAGACTCCAGCCTGCTTTCCATGAGTCGCATTCAATTTTTAGACCTGACCAAAAAATATCCCGAACTCTCCCGTTCGATGGTAAGTGTTCTTAGTCAACGCCTCGATGCGACCAATACCCAAACCTTCCGTGATCTTACCGAAAAAAACAGGCAACTCCAAAACGCCTACGATGAACTCAAAGCCGCTCAGGAACAGTTGATCGAGAAGGAACGCCTCGAGCGCGAACTGCAAGTTGCCGCAGATATCCAATTGAGCATCCTGCCCGACGAATTGCCCGTGCTGGATGAATTCGGCTTCGGCGCGCGCATCCTGCCTGCCCGTCAGGTGGGCGGCGACCTCTACGACATCTTCCTTCTCAAAGACAATCAGGTGGGCGTGCTGATCGGTGATGTTGCCGATAAAGGCGTGCCTTCAGCCATTTTCATGGCGCGCGCGCATGCGCTCATTATGGCGGAAGCGGATATGGGCATGACGGCTGGGGAAGTGCTTCAAGTGGTCAATCGTCATATCACTCGATTACAAAAATCCACGCAGTTCGTTACCGTGTTGTACGGCATTCTTGATTTGAAAACGCATGAGTTTAATTATGCGCGCGCTGGACATGAAACGCCGCTGCTTCTGCACCCCGATGGAACGGTGGAGCGCATCCCACACAGCCCGGGCATGGCGCTGGGACTGTGGGATACGGTTACGCTGGATGAGCGTACCATCACACTGCCTCCCGGCTCCACATTACTTTTGTACACAGACGGCATGACCGATTGCCGCAACCCGCGCGGAGAATCTTTTGGCTTGGACAACATCAAAACAACTTTAAGCGGTTTATCCAAAGTCAACGCCCAACAGGTCTGCGATAATCTGCTTGAAACGTTGGTGAAATATCAAGATGGCTCAAAGCAGGATGACGATGTAACCCTGGTTGCCATCCGCGCGATGGCAAAGGGAACTACGTAATCGTGAAGAAAGACATCCCTGATAGACTGTTGGCAGAAAAATCCAATTTGTGTTCCCCTGACAACCATGTAGTTTATTATGATTCCAATGTTTGGCGTAAATGGTTTGCCGATGATAGGGATTTCAATGAACTAATCGAAAAATATCCGCAACAAATTTCCCGTTCGGATATCGCCAACTTAGCCAGCTCAACTAGCAGTGAAGTTCCCCGTACGGCGTTTTTGGCTGCGATGCTTTGGGGGTATGGAACAGTTGGCTATGGGGCTTACCGCACCTCAATTATGTTCAGAGCCAAAGATTTTCAAAACATAATTGAAAAGTCTTTTAGGTCGGTTTCTGACGGAAAATATATGGATGCTTATGGAATGTTCATCCTTCCAATGTGTGGTTCAGCCTTTTTTACAAAGTATTTTTATTTTGTTGGGTTGGGAAACAAAACAACACCTTTGCCCTTGATTTTAGATTCCGTGGTCGCAAATTCACTGGCACAATTAGGCGTAGACATATCTCAGTTGGCAAAAGTTACAAAAAACTCTGCTGGGAAAATTGTTTCTGTTGGAAGATATGCTGATGGTTATTTTCAGTATGTTGAAATGATTAACAGTTGGGCAAGCGAAATCGACTGTCGCCCAGATAGTATTGAAAAATGGTTGTTCTCTTTGAGAAATTAAGGATATCTTATCTAACGGTGGCGTAACGAGTTAGTGCTCTTAATTTTTAAGAATGACCTAAAAGTAAAACGGTTCTGAAAAGAAAATTTCAGAACCGTTTTACTTTTATACGGCATGCCTACCTGTTTATCTTCCCATCTTTTGCCAACCACACATCCGATGCAAATCTTTCGATAAAACTTCTATCATGCACAACAGCAAGGATCGTGCCTTTGAAATTCTCAAGCGCTTCCTCGAATCGTTCGCGTGAAGGGATATCGAGATGATTGATGGGTTCATCCAATATCAGGAAAGTGCAGCCTTGTGCGACCAGCACCCCAAGCTGCAGACGTGCGCGTTCGCCGAAGGAAAGTTCACACGAGGGACGCAGGGCGATGTCGCCTTTGAAAAGGAAGTAATGCAGGAAGTTGCGCGCGTCTGTTTCGTTGAACGGAGCGACTGATTGTATGGTTTGCAGGGCGCTGAAATTTGGGTTGAGCAATTCCTGTTCCTGCGCCATGTAGCCGAGTTTTGTTGCTCCGCCCAAGCGGAAGTTACCTGAGAGCGGGGGAATCTTTCCAATGATCGTGCGGATGAAGGATGTCTTTCCCGCGCCGTTCGGACCTGTCAACACGATGCGCTGACCTGCACGGATGAACAGGTTGATGTTTTCAAGTAAAGGATTTTCTGGCGTGTAGCCGATTGAGAGTAATTCTGTAACCAAGACATCCTTTGATTGATGATCGGGTGCGCCGAGGTCAAGTTTCATTTGCCAGGAGGAACGCGGCTTCTCGATTTTCTCTTCGGTCAAGATGCGTTCGATGCGCGCCTCGATATGCTTGGCGCGTCCCGTCACATTTTTGGTGGCGCGGTTGCCGAAGAATGCTTTTGCAAATTTATCTCCGCTGTCGGCTTTGCCGCCCTTCTTCATCTTTGTAAGTCCGCGGATGTGACTTGCGGCGATCCTCAACTGTGTGACCTGTTCCTGTTGTTCTTGATATGCATGAAGCTGCTTTTCGCGCTCGGTCAGTTTTTGCTGGATATAGTCACTGTAATTGCCCGCGTAGGTTTTTATGGTGTACGTGGTTGAATCCAATTCGAGAATGGATGTAACGGTGTGATCTAAAAACACACGGTCATGTGAGACGATCAGCACTGCGCCTTGAAAATGATTGAGCCAATCTTCCAGCCATTCGAGCATTTCAATGTCAAGATGATTGGTGGGTTCATCGAGCAATAACAATTGTGGATCTTCGAGTAGAACACGCGCCAGCATAAGACGAGTCTTTTGTCCGCCGCTGAGGTGGGCGACGGGGGAATCGAGTTCAATGTGTGCAAGCCCAAGCGGAGTGAGAATCGTTTCAGGTTTAACGTTGAAGGTTGCAAGTTGGGCGAGGGCTTGGTCGTATTTTGCCTGGAGGTTGAGGTCGTTTGGATTTTGGGAGAGGGCGACGGCAAGCGATTCTACGTCAGCGGCGGGATCTGTTTGGGTTGTTGATTCAAGCCCGAGCGCGGCGCGAAGCGTCTGCTCGGGGGTGAAGTCCATTCCCTGGGCGAGATATCCCACCCGAAGGTTAATGCGTGTCGAAGCGATATTCCCAGAGTCGGGCTGTTCGAATCCTGCAAGGATGCGCATGAGCGTGGTCTTGCCTGAACCGTTCGCGCCGATCAAACCGATGCGCTCGCCCGCGCTGATATTGAAATTTATATTTTGTAAAATGTGCTGGATGCCAAAACTTTTTGATAGATTGTGGATGCTAAGCATAATGACTGCTCCTGTAGTTAAATAGAAAACCGAGGGCAGGCCTCGGCTGATTAAATCATAACAGCGGGTAATGCCCTGAATAATTGGTTGACTACAAAATATCTGTCATTCGCTGGGTGCTCCTTTTAGCGAACAAATTTTATCATATATAATGCTGGGCATATAATGCTGTGCATAAGGTAAACTTGTGTCTTGATTGCGCGTCTATGTACGAGAGGAAAAAATGACAAAAACTTTATTAGCAGTTTTAGCACACCCCGATGACGAGTCTTTTGGCTTGGGCGGCACGCTGGCTTTGTATGCCAGCAAGGGTTACGATGTATATTATGTTTGCGCGACGCGCGGCGAAGCAGGCACAGTGGATGAGGAACATTTGAAGGGTTTCAAAGATACCGCTGAAATGCGTACCAATGAATTGATGCGCGCCGCAAAAGAACTTGGTTTGAAGGAAGTTTTCTTTTTAGGCTATCGTGATTCTGGCATGCCTGGCATGGAAGCGAACCAGCATCCCAATGCGCAGATCAATGCGCCGATTGAAGAAGTGGCGGGGAAGGTCGTGAAATATATCCGCAAGCTTAAGCCCGATGTGGTGCTGACCTTTGACCCGATCGGCGGATATAAGCATCCTGATCATATTCACATCCACAAGGCGACTGTGTTTGCCTTTGCGAATTCGGACAACGCCTCTTTCTACCCCGAAGCGGGTGACCCTTTCAAGCCGCAGGCGCTTTACTTTCAGGTTTTTCCGAAAGGCTTGCTGAAAGCGGCAGTCTTTTTGATGCCGCTCTTTGGCAAAGACCCGACAAAATTTGGGCGTAATGGCGATATTAACATGAAGGAACTCGCAGATGTAACTTTCCCCATCCATGTGCGTGTGAATGTCCGCTCGGCTGTGGATGCCAAGCGCAGGGCGAGCGAGTGCCATGCCTCACAAGGCGGAATGCAGATGCGGCGCGGGATCATGGGCTTTATCACCAAACTATTTGGCGAGCGGGAAGATTATATGCAGGCTTATCCACCGGTACGGGAGCCGTTCAAGCGCAAGGATGATTTGTTTGATGGGATTTAGCACCTGGAAAATGCGATTTTAGTTCTTACCATTTCTCTATGTTCGGGCGAGTCATCAGATGAAAAGCGAGTGTATCCATATTTCTGAATTTTGGATTTCTTTTTGATTCTGATCTTTTCGCCATGATCTCTGGTAGTTCATCAATTATTTTTTGATAATGCTCGATGATCTTTGTGTTATCTATGTATGGATTGGTAAACAATTCGTCGAGTGTAATTGTTCCAAAGACGATGTCTGGCATTTGTAAGTTTGAATATTTTTTGCTGATTACCTGAGCGACATATTCTTCTGTGGTGAATAGCTCATCCCGAACTTCACTTTGGGGTAAATTGAAGATCAATTTCAAGCGGATAATATCCATTCCAAGTTTTGCATTGGTTCTTAATTTTTCGCCATCGTTGGGCGAACTCAGAATAAGAGTTTCGCCCCGGAATTTTTGGAAAGACTCTTTTTCTAAAATGGAACATACCTGGGGCGAAACCACAGTGTAGTTTTTCGCTGCCAGACAAACTGCAGATGCGATGCAATACAAAATATCGCTCTTGACCAGATATCCGGAAAAGCATTTATATGCTGAAATTTTTTGCAGCATCTTTGTATCAGGGTATGAGCATGTACACAGAACTTTTGGGGGGACCGCCCATTTTGAAAACTTTTCTAATATCTTGATTGGTAAGTCGTTATCCCAGGGTACTTCTGTGCATAGAATTACCACATCAATTGGTTGTTTGGGGTCAATATTGAAGTGGTCGAATTCGGCGGCTTTTTTTGCTTCACGTGGATTAATTAACGCATCCAATATTTCCAGGTTAAATCGGCTTGATAACTCACCAGCTACATGAGTCCTGTAATCTTTAGCCAGTAACATCATCATCATATTGCTGGCGTACGGGTCATTTTCAATGATCAAAGTGTTGAAATATTTTTTGGACATTTTGTTTCTCCCCTCCGAGAGGAATTGTCTCAAACAAACAACGCATATTATATCTTGTTGTTTTTTTTGGCATAAAAGTTTTCGAAGTATATTATTCAGGAATAATATACTTTCGTTTGGTTCAAAAAACACAAATCACAATACATACCAGTATAAGGACATGAGGAGTCCAAAATGAAGAAACTAATGATTGCTCTTATATTCGTTGCTTTTTTGTTCAGTACCTTGCCGGTTAGTGCCACAGCCGCTGCGCCGCTAGCCCTGCCTGTATGTTCGATCTCTAACTGGAATTACAACGGTATCAGCGGCGGCTGTACATGCTATGTGGCAGAAAGAGTCTTGGCGGCTACAGGCAAAGCGATTCCGTGGGGAGGCAATGCGAGTGCTTGGTGGGCTAATTCTTCTGGTAGGTGGAACAGAAACACAGACGAACCGCGCAAAGGAGCGATTGCAGCTTTCAGCTACGGTCATGTCTCATACGTCGATAGTGTTGTCTTGAAGAACAGCCAGACCGCGAAGATCAAAACCCAACCTTATGTGACATATTCTGTGCCATTCCCAGTTATTGCGCCATGGATAAAGTTTACGGTCACAGCCACTGCTACTCAATACGAAGTAACCGAAACATACACGGTCAATGCCAAACAGAGGGATTACAGCCGCATCGTAAAAAACGACAACACTGTGCGCGACAGCAATTGGCAGGCAACGAAAAAATCGTACTATTGGTCACGCGACCCGCGATACCCATTTCACTACTGGTCAACCACACTCGTGCCCGCGTTGCCAGCGGACAAGTGGACCACCCTCAGAACAGGTGGCGCCAATGGCTTGCAAGGGTACATTTACCCGTAAGATGAGTGCATTGGCGACATGCATAAGTAAACGCAAGCTGCTACGTTGGAAGTTGAGCTGAGTTAGAAAACCGCTTTTGCCGCGAATTTCGCGGCAAGGGTCTTGGGGTTGTTGGCATGGTGGCAACTTGGGTTAAGTACTTGAAGTGTTTAGGCGAGAGGCTGTCTAAAAAATCTGTAATAAAAAAACGGCTGGGAACTTTTCCAGCCGTTTTTTCGTTTATAGTCAAGGTATCCCTTTTTTGAAAGCATGATAGAATTTTTGTATCTTTTTTCACAGGAATAAAGACAATATGACAGAATCAAACCCTTCCGTCCCGACACGTCAATTGGATTTTGCAAAAATATTCTCTGTTTTGTTCCAGCCCCAGCGGACTTTTGCTGAGATTGTGGGCGAAGCCAAGTCTTCGTGGATTACTCCCATGCTTGCTTTGAGTATTTCCGCTTCACTGGTTGTATTTGTTAGCGGATATGTGAAGGCGCGCGCCGCGATGATGGGTGAGGTCACGTTTCCACCAGACTGGAAATATTGGACTCCCGAAATGCAAAACAATTTTATGCAGGCGCAACAAGCCACCCAGGGCGCTGTATTTGTTTATGTCATGCCGCTGGTTTCTGCGTTGGTTGCGTTGTGGCTGGGCTGGCTTATCCTTGGCGGATTGTTACATCTTGGGTCAACTCTGCTTGGCGGACGTGGAACCATGCAAAGCGCGTTAAGCGTTGCCGGCTGGGCGAGTCTGCCTTTTTTGGTGCGCGATGTTTTGCGGGTTATCTTCATGCTGCTTGCGGGACACGCCATTGTCAGCCCGGGGCTTTCAGGATTCGCGGGGAATGCGGTATTCGTTGCAAAAATCCTCTCGCAGCTTGACATCTTTTTTGTTTGGAATGCCATTTTGCTGATCATGGGATTTGGTATCGCGGATGGGCTTCCGAAAAACAAGGCAGTATTTGGGGTCGTCACCGTTTTGTTGATCCTTCTTCTGACGCTGGCTGGGACAGGAACGATGATCTCAAATTTAGGCGGAACATTAACTTCCTAGGATTATGACCTCTCCTTTAATTCAAATCAACGATCTGAGAAAGCACTATCAAATGGGCGGGACAGTTGTCCGCGCATTGGATGGCGTCAGTCTGGATATTCAGCCGCATACTTTCACGGTCGTCATGGGACCTTCGGGTTCGGGCAAAAGCAGTTTGCTTTATTTGCTCGGCGGCTTAGACCGCTCCACATCGGGTCAGATTTCGATTGGCGGGGAACGCCTCGACCAAATGGATGAGAACACGCTCGCGCTGTTCCGCCGCCGCACTCTGGGTTTTATTTTCCAATCCTATAATTTAATTACAAGCATGAATGCGGCGGAGAATGTGGCTTTCCCGATGCAGTTTACTGGCATACCCGCCGCTGAACGAGGCAAACGCGCCAATCAGTTGTTGGAACAGGTGGGGCTGGCTGATCGCGCTCACCACCGTCCAGCCGAGCTTTCAGGCGGACAGCAACAACGTGTGGCAGTTGCCCGTGCGTTGGTTAATAACCCGAGTTTGATATTGGCAGATGAACCTACGGGAAATCTGGATACAGCGAGTGGCGTCACGATCATGCAGTTGCTTTCAGAGTTGCATCGTTCCGGGCGGACTGTGCTGGTCGTTACGCATGATCCGCGTATGACGCGCTTTGCCACACACAAAATCTTCCTGCTGGATGGGCATGTGGTCAGCGAAGATGAATATCAGTCTGCTGTGCTGGAAGTGCCGCAGGCAATAACCGAGTCATTGGAGATCAAATGAAAATCAAAAGTCAATTTCTTATTTCGACATTTCTCATACTCACCCTGCTGACTGGCTGGGTCACGCCTGCTTATGCAGATGGACTTGATTCGAGCTCTGCTCAGGCCGCCACCGATACACCCACGCCGACTGCAACTGATACTCCACCAGCAGCAACGAATACTCCAACACCCACAAATACCCCTGCTGGTCCTACAAACACCCCTACACAAACAAATACTCTTCTGCCCACAAATACCCCGACAATTACCCCAACATTTACTCCAAGTCTAACGCCTGTTTTCGGACGCCCGCAGATTGTCATCAGTTCGTACACAGCCAGTGACGTGGCACAGATGGGGAAAAAATTCAAACTAACAATCGGCTTTAAGAACTCAGGCACGCTCAACGCCATTAATACACAGGCTGTGTTTTCTTCGGCTGACGTGGTTCCCACCGGCACGGGCGGAGTGTTGGCGCTTGGCTCCATACCGCTGGGGGCACAGGTGAACGCCTCACAGTCATTCTATGGCGCGTATTCCACTGCCGGAAAAAAAGTTGTTCTCATTGATGTCACATTGACTTATTACGATGACGTTGGAACAACATATTCCGAGAAATTCACGTTGAGTGTTGCGGCAAGGGGTGAACCTGTTCCGGGTGGGGGCGGAGGCGGTGTCTATTCCACCGCCACTCCTACAGGGGTGAACACTGCCCAACTTGTCATCACCAGCTACACGTCCAGTTTGGATCCGCTTCAACCCGGCGCACAATTCCAGCTTGGGGTCACTGTCCAGAATATGGGAAATACCAAAGCCAAGAGCGTCACCATGATTATGGGCGGCGGTTCGTCGGGAACGGGTAGCGGCACGCCCCAGCCCGGCGGAGTTTCTGGCGGCGGCGGTGAGTTTACGAACTTTGCACCCGTCGGCTCATCCAACATTCAGTCTCTCGGTGATGTCCCTGCCGGCGGCAGATTACAGGTCTCGCAGAATTTGGTTGTCAACGTATCCACCAACCCGGGCGCATACCCGATGAAGATCACTTTTTCGTATGTCAACGCCAAAGGCGAAGTGGTCAATGATGATCAGGTCATCACTTTGCTGGTTTATAGCCTCCCGAATTTGGATGTCAGTTTTTATAGTCCGACGGGATCACTTTTTGTAGGACAGCCCGGTGCCCTTCCGATTCAAATTGTGAATCTGGGCAAGCGTTCGACAGTATTGGGCAAGATGAAGATTGAAACAACAAATGGGACCGTCGATCCTGACTCGACTTTGGTTGGGTCGCTCGACCCGGGCGGATACTTCACCTTTGATTCCACCTTGTCCCCGGAAACAGTTGGCTCAGCGGATTTGAATATCACCATCGAATACACAGACGACTTCAACCAACCTCGCACGGTCACGCATACCTTGAATGTTACCGTGGAAGAAGCCTCCGCCGAGTTAATGCCTGACCCAGGCATGGGTGGTGGTACAGAAATATCCCCTGCAACGGATGAGAGTTTTCTGCATAAAGTCTGGCGCGCTGTGCTGGGTTTGTTCGGACTCGATTCCGCTCCGCCGAGTGATGGAATCCCCACAGATAAACCATTGCCCGGCAAAGAGATAATTCCACTTCCAGCAGGCGGTGGCGGTGGTAAAGGCTAAACGCGGCTGATTCACTTTGGCGCTTATATGAAATTTCCTGACCTGCTTCGCCTGATTCTTGGCAACCTAAGCCGACGTAAAGCGCGTGTGGCATTGACCGCCATTGGCGTGGTCATTGGCTCCGCGGCAGTTGTGATTCTTGTCTCGCTTGGGATTGGCTTGCAGAAAAGCGCCACAGACCAACTTTATGGCATCGGTGACTTGACCCTCATTGACGTAATGCCAGCATACGGCGGAGAAGGCGGATTTGTTGGCGGCGGCGGAGGAGGTGGCCCAATGGTCGTTAAATCCTCTGGAACTTCAAGCCAGCCGCAACAGCCAACGTTACTTACCAAATCAGCTCTCGATCAACTTCGAGCCATACCCGGCGTGCAGGTAGTCATTCCCCGCGATTATTTGAGCGCACAAACAGCCATTCATTATCAGCGACTTGAAGGCGGGGTAAATATTATTGGAATAGCCACCGACGATCTTTCGAACCTCGGGCTGAAAGCAGAACAAGGGACAACTGAACTTAGCAAAGCTTCAGTTGTGATCGGTGTGATGACTCCCAATAATTTTTCCGACCCGCATCTACGTCCCGGACAGGAGCCGCCCCCGCCTCCAGAATTATTAAATGAGCAGATACAAGTGGTCGTTATTAAATGGGACCAAAATGGCAACGAAACTCACAAAACGCTCAGTTTGCGCGTGGCAGGCATTCTAAAAGAGACAGGCGGCGAAGCAGATTACTCGATCTATTTGCCGTTGGACCAGGTCAAAGCGATGAATGAGTGGGCAAATGGAATGCACATTAACTACAATAAAACTGGCTATAACCAGGTAATTGTCAAAGTAAAGGACCCCAACCAGGCGCTGGATATTGCAGACCAGATCACGAAATTGGGATTTCAGGCAAACACACCGCAGTCATTTTTAAAAGGCATCAACAACACTTTCCTGATCATGCAGATCATCTTTGGCGGTGTGGGCGCGATTGCATTGCTGGTCGCGGCGATTGGCATCGCCAACACCATGGCAATGTCCATTCTAGAGCGTACGCGCGAGATCGGCTTGATGAAAGCCGTGGGCGCAACCAACCGTGATGTGCTGTCCATTTTTCTCGGCGAAGCGGCAGGCATTGGATTTATCGGCGGGGTGGGGGGCGTGATCGTCGGCTGGCTGGCGGCGCAGGCGATCAACGTCATCGCAATCATCTATTTGGCTGGTCAAGCCAGTCAACAGGGCGGCGCCCCGCCCAGTGTCGCCGTCTATACGCCCGCCTGGCTTCCGATCTTCGCCCTGATATTTTCAACGTTTATCGGAATGCTTTCGGGCTTATATCCCGCCTTGCGCGCCGCGACGATGATTCCAGTGGATGCTTTAAAGTACGAATAGTATCGACCTTTTTGATTCGACTCACGAATCTAACCGATTCCGCTTCTTACTTAACGCTGGAGTTGACCCTGTTTCGAGTGAAATTTCCCTCTCCTCACGAGCATGAATTTAATATAAACTTTATATTATTGAAAATGATACGATTGGTATAATAAAGTGCATCTTTCAATAAAGTACCGCATGGATGATAGCTAAACCAGAATAATGTTTATAATTGTGATATCTTTCAGTAAGTTTAGTGACTTATGCAAAAAAGCGGTAAAGGAGAATTTTCATGCCTGAACGACGGACTACCCCCAGAAAAAAGTTTTCTTTTTACATGCGTGTCTTGAATGACGACACGCAGGAAATACTTGGTCACATGGTGGAGGTTGGCGAAATTGGATTGCAGTTGGAGACAACTGTGCCCCTTCCACTTCAAAAGGATTTCTACCTGCGCCTTGAACTGACACCCGACCTGGCAGATAGGCCCTTTATTATTTTTATTGCCCGCACAAAATGGTGCAAGATAGATGAGATCGAGCCAAACTTGTATCACGTTGGTTTTGAGATTGCAGAGATCATGCCAGACGACAAGGAAATATTCCTGCGCGTCCTTGCAAAATATGGGCAGTAAAATTTTCAAGAATATGTGGGGGAGTTTCGAAAAAAATCCAGCCTCCAGTGCTTGACATTTTAGAATATATGTTCTAGAATTGGACTGACGTTGTCCACTTTATCAAAAGGAGAATGCTATGTCCAAACGAAATATTGTTCATGTTGAGATTCCCGCCGCAAATGTGGAAGCTGCAGGCGGGTTTTATCAGGATTTATTTGGTTGGAAAATTTCCCACATGCCTGAAATGAATTACTCCATGTGGGAGGCAGGCAATGGAGATCAGTATGGCGGTCTTCCGCAAGTCTCAGATGACAACCCCGCGGGACAGGTGCTGATATATATCGCCAGCGACGATATCGAAGCTGATTTGAAGAAAGTGGAAAAACTCGGTGGTAAAGTGCTGCACCAGAAAACAGAAATTCCTGGGATGGGTTGGTTTGGCATTTTTCAAGACCCAACAGGAAATACATTGGGTTTATACACAAGTCTGAATCCCTCCAATAATTAATGTTACGTGAAGTCTCGCAGGTGTAAGTGATTTATTCACACTTGTGGGATTCTTTATTTAATCCGATGGAAAGAATAAAATGTATGCAATGACTGGAATACTTACAGCTCAAACAGGGAAGCGTGGCGCATTGGTCCAAATCCTTTTGCGTGCTTCAAGCATCGTGTCCCAATTTGCTGAATGCCGCGCATATATTGTCAATGAGGATATTACAGATGAAGCATGCGTTTGGGTTTTTGAGATTTGGGACGATAAAGAGTCTCATGACATGTCGCTCAAAAATGAGCGAGTAAGGTTTCTCATTACAGATGCAATGCCTTTATTGAATGGATCGCCAGTTGGCGCCGAGTTAAGGGTCATGGGCGGACATGGAATAACCCCATCGTTTGGATAACCTAACTTTAGAAAGGAGTAGAACATGAGCGGAGTACGTGTATTGGTCGGCACCCACAAGGGCGCGTTTATTTTGACGTCAGATTCAAAGCGCAAAAAATGGAATATCAGCGGTCCACATTTTGCAGGCTGGGAGATTTATCACATGAACGGGTCACAGGCTGACCCGAATCGATTGTACGCATCACAATCAACGGGCTGGTTCGGTCAGATAATCCAGCGTTCCAATGATGGCGGTCAGACATGGGAACCCGTAGGCAATAAGTTTGGTTATGATGGTACTCCCGGTACACATCTATGGTATGACGGCACGCAACATCCCTGGGAATTCAAACGCGTTTGGCGGCTCGAACCATCGCTAACCGACCCTGACACAGTATATGCCGGGGTGGAAGATGCAGCCTTGTTCCGTTCCACCGACGGCGGACAGAACTGGCAGGAGCTTGCTGGATTGCGCGAAGCGAAAGGGCACCTTTGGCAGCCAGGTGCAGGCGGGATGTGCCTACATACCATCATCCTCGACCCAAGTGATGTTCAACGGATGTTCGTCGCTATTTCAGCGGCGGGCGCTTTCCGCACCGACGACGGCGGACAGACGTGGCGTCCGATTAATAAGGGACTCAACTCTGGGGGCGAACTTCCTGATGCGGCGGCTGAGGTCGGTCACTGCGTCCACAATCTTGCCATGCATCCGTCAAATCCGGGCGTGCTTTTTATGCAGAAACATTGGGATGTTATGCGGAGCGATAATGCGGGCGACTCATGGCATGAGGTCAGCGGCAACCTGCCGAGTGACTTTGGATTTCCAATCGCTGTGCATGCCCATGAGCCCAATACGATTTACGTAGTCCCGATCAAAAGTGACTCGGAACACTTTCCGCCCGATGGCAAGCTGCGTGTGTATCGCAGCCGCACTGGCGGGGACGAGTGGGAGGCGCTGACGAAAGGACTGCCGCAAAGCGACTGCTACGTAAATATTCTGCGCAGCGCCCTGGCAGTTGATACGCTCGATTCGTGCGGAATATATTTCGGTACCACAGGCGGACAGGTGTACGCTTCTGCCGATTCAGGCGACAGTTGGATGCCCATTGCCAGCAACCTTCCCGCTGTATTGTCTGTGGAAGTCCAGACGCTGCAATGATACGTGTTGTGCTTCCGTATCACCTGCGGACTCTGGCGCAAGTCGGCAAGGAAGTTCAACTTCAAGTTGATGGGCCAACAACGCTTGGCTCGGTGCTAGACAAAATTGAAGTCCAGTATCCGATGTTACGTGGAACAATTCGCGATCATGTCACGCAACAGCGCCGACCCTTCCTCCGGTTCTTCGCCTGTGGGCAGGATCTATCGCTTGAGCCATTAGATGCTTTGCTACCCGAGGAAATCGTGATGGGAACAGAGCCATTTCGGATTGTAGGAGCTATGGCTGGCGGCTAAGTGCCTGACTTGACGCATATACCTCACGGTGGTATCCTTGCGCGCAATGTTCAGTCAACCTGTTGTTGATACTAATAATACCAATCGTACTACTCGCACCCAAGCGGTGGCGGGGCGTTGGTATTTATCAGGTGAACATGAACAAGTCCATTCATCCTAGATAGGAAAACCAAACGCCCCGAGCTCGGGGCGTTTTTCTTAACCCCATAAAGGAGAAATCATGTCCATTTCAAATGCCACCCCTGTTTTTGCCGTTGATGAAAAGAACCTTGTCCCCGTCAGCGACCATTTAAAGCAAATGGCGGATATTCCGCCCTCACGCATGTTCCTGATCAACAAGTCGTTGAAAGTGTACGTTGAGAAGAATGCAGGCGCGAAAATATTTGACGCATCGCAAGGTGACGGCGGCGCATCTTTGCCCGGCGTACCCAAGGCAATTTTGGAACGCGCTTCACAACTCCAGATCGAGCATGGGACTGCCTACGATATGCCATTCGGCACCGATGCTTATCGTAAAGCCGTCATTGAGCAATATTGGAAATTAGATTCCGCTTCTGGCTGGGGACCTGCGAATGTGCTCGGCACCGCAGGCGGACGCGACGCATTGGTCAAAGCCTATCAAGCCATGCTGGCTCTTGGTCACGGGCGGCAGGGTGACTTGATCATGGTCTCGCGCGTGCCGTGGATTTCCTACAACTGGGGACCTTACGGTGTCGGGGCGAATGTGCTCTGGGCTCCTGGCGACCCAGCCCAAGGTTGGGCATATTCCGAGGATGCGATCCGCGAGAGTGTGAAGTTCGCCGAATCCAAGGGACGCAAGATCGCGGGCATCATCATCACCAATCCAGATAACCCCACAGGCTTGACGATTGCCGTTGAGAAGCAGGTCTCGCTCGCCAAAGCCGCACTGGAAGCGGGTGTTGCGTTCGTGCTCTTCGATTGGATGTATCACTACGTCACCGATGAATCCCCGATGGATTTGAATTCTTTCTTGAAATTCTTCACACCCGAAGAACGCAAGCGGATCATGTTCCTCGATGGAATCACCAAATCATTGGGCGGGTCGAATGTCCGCAATTGCCATTTGATTGCGGATGAAGCCGTCATCAAATTCATTGTGGCGCGCGCGTCGCATACGGTCATGCCGTCCTTTTATTCGTTAGCTGTTGCGATGGCTGCCTATGAGATCGGATTTAGAGAAGCTGCAAAGACCATCATCGAGCCGACCAACGCCAGCCGCGTGGTCTTGAAGAAATTGCTCGCCGAAAGCGGAATGCAGTACATCATCGGCAAGGGTTATTACGCCTTTATGAATGTCGGTGAATTTATCAAAGCCAAAGGCTGGGCTGACAGTGAGCCGCTCGGACAATACCTCGCCGAAAATCACGGCGTCGCCATTGTGCCTGGCGCGTTCTTCTCTCCCTTTGGCGCTGACTGGATCCGCTTCTCGTATGCCACTCCTGCCGAAAGAACCGAAGGCGCGTTCACGAGGTTGGTGGAAGGGTTGGAGAGTTTGAAGAAGTAGAGCAAAGAAGACAGAGGAAAGATGATGAATCTTTCCTCTGTCATGGAAAAGACATTATTTGAATCATTCAATATCAGCAGGTTAAAACTCATGACAACCACCCTGACCAATGACCCAATTTCCCAACTTCCTGAACCCTATCGGGTTGCATGGGAAATTCTGCGCGAATCTTTGGGTTACGAAGATATGCTTCGCCATGTTTTAACCGCTGCTCAAGCGATGGCGAAAGCAACCTGGGGAATGATGGTGTTGGACACGGATTTTGAGAATTCTTTTAATCTGCATAGCTTTCATACTTTGCCTGATATTGTTGATACCAAGATGCCCACTGGATACTTAACATCTTTAGCTCATGTACTTGCAAGGAAAGTAATAAGGGACGGTGAAGGCATTTTGATTGCTGATACGAACAATGTAGTTGAAGTAGATGCAAACCGTCTCTTGGATGAGTTTCTTCCATTGGAGGCTCGGAATGCTATAGCCCGATTTCCTTCAAGTTGTTTAGCAATATCTTATACAAATTCATATACTGCTATGGCTGTGCCAATACTTGATAAGAATGAACATGTCGGGGCGCTTTATCTTCATGCACCAATGTCGCAGGGTGGTTTTAATAATGAGTTACTTGAAACTATTAAAACCTTTATATCCTGTATTTTTGCACGTATTAAAAACGAAAAGTATATGGACGAATTAATTCGGGAAAGGTCTCAAGACCTTGCTGCCCTTACATCTGAACTTCGAACTCCATTAAACTCTATACAAGGATACACAAAAATTCTTTTGATGCACCTTGAAGGTATAAAAGAAGGTTTGGTAAAAAACACAGAAGAAGAAAAAGAGTTTTTAGAAATTATATTAAAAAACACAAACTATGTACTTGGGTTGCTTAACGACCTTCTCGCTCATGCAAGAATCGAACAAAGCTTAATTTCGAAGAAATCCATTAATCTTATGGTAGAAATTAATAGAATTGTTGATAAGTATCGTGTATTGGCGAAATATAAAAAACAGACCATTACATCAACTATATCTGATAATTTAGAAGATGATATTCAAACCGACCCCTATCTTATTTCTATAATTGATTCGCTTGTGAATCATGCTTGTACATTTACTCCAGAGGGTGAAGAAATAAAGCTGGATATCGTACTTAAAAACGACTTATTCATCTTCAGGATGTCAGACACGGGACATGTAGGAATTGCTATTCATTATTACACAAAACGCTTCATCAATTTATCAGGTGGTCAAATTGGTACGGAGTGTCCTCCAAATCAAGGCAGTACCTTCTGGTTTACCCTGCCCGTATCAAAGGAATAATTTCCTTTTTTCGTTGTAATTAAAACTCTTTCTAAGGAACTCTCATGCCCTCACAAAAATTTCCCGAAAAATATTTTCTCGCACTTGAACAAGCCGCCAAGGAAAAACCCCAAGGTGGACTGAATGGCTTCGAGCAGGAATGGAATCTGCTCGATGAAGACCTGCGCCCCTTGTTGACCGTTGGCGTGGGAGCCAGCAAGCAATCCTTTGTGGATTATTTGCGTGCCGAATGTATTCCGCCCTGGCAGAAGCAATTCAGTCAGCTCGAAGTCTTTCACTGGATGATCGAGTGGGCAACCCGCCCGTATTACAGTCCGCGCGGCGCGATCTATGAAGCGCGTCTCATGGAGGCGGCGCTGATCAATTCCCTGCATTGCGCAGGATTAA
>Ga0302322_100001333_pt1 | contig 20090 bp, 14 predicted proteins | sample Fen_T0_2_FD_203757 | JGI IMG/M metagenome (GOLD analysis project Ga0302322, IMG submission 203757) | Peat permafrost microbial communities from Stordalen Mire near Abisko, Sweden - Fen_T0_2 | ecosystem: Environmental > Terrestrial > Soil > Wetlands > Permafrost | place: Sweden: Abisko...
CGCGCTCATGCTCGAGCAGCACGGTCGCCATGTGCGGATCATCGCGACACAGGAGACGCGGCTGCTCTTCGATGATGCGCTGCTCGTCGACGGCGCGCACGGACAACCGGTCCTGGCCTTCCGTGATCGGCCGCAGCCGCGACGTCCGGTGGGCGCGACGTTCGTCGCCGATCAGGGCAAGTGGAGTGTGATCGCGATCGACCGGGGCTGAGCAGACATGTCCTCGCCTGTCGCCACGCTCGCGTCACCGCCACCGGTCCCCGCTTCGGCCGAGGTGCCCCGACGCGCCGAAGGGTCGGTCGACCGCCGCGTCGTGCGCGTCGTCCTCATCGGGTTCGTCGCGGCCGGCGCCGCATTGCGGATCTGGCGTGCCGCGGCGAACGGTCTGTCCTATGACGAGTCGTTCACCGCGATGGCGGCGCGCCTCTCGCCCGGCCGGTTGTTCGACTTCCTGCGTGTGGCCGACACCCATCCGCCGCTCGACTACCTGGTGCGGTCGCCCTTCGCGTCGACCGGCGCATCCGACTTCGCCCTCCGGCTGCCGTCGCTGCTCTTCTCCATCGGCGCGCTCGCGCTGTTCGCATGGTGGATGCGGTCGCGCGGCACGACCGGTCTCGTCGCCGTCGGGCTCTTCGCCGCGAGCCCGTTCCTCGTGCTCCACGGGGGCGAGGCGCGGATGTATGCCCTGCTCCAACTCCTCGGCGTCGCCGGGGCGTGTCTCGCCGAGGCCCGGCTCCGCTCGCCGCAGCCGTGGCACAACTGGGCCGCAGCCGGCATCGTCGGCGTCGCATGCCTCGACCACGTGTCCGGCATCCTGCTTGCGGCGGGAATGTTCGTCGTCGTGGGCGTGGGCCGTCGTCGCGCCGATTGGACCTGGCGGGCCGCGGTTGCCGGCGGTGTCGCGGTGTGGGCGGTGCTGTGGGGTCCCACCTTCGTCGAGCAGGCGGGCCACGACTGGGCGGGCTGGATACCGCCGACGAGTGTCTCCGCGTTCGTGGACGCGGTCGGGGGTCAGGTCACCAACTTCGTCGCCGTGCGGGTGCTCGTCACGGTCGCGGTCGGCGTCGGTGGCTGGGTGATCTGGCGTCGCGACCGGCCGCTCGGACGGGTGTGGCTCGGGTGTGGCGCGCTGCCGTTCGTCCTCGCGGCCGTGATCGGGTTCGTGTCACCGTTCCTCCTGGACCGGACGTTGACCGTCGCGTCCTGGGCGCCTGCTCTCGCGTTGGGTGCGCTGGCCGACGCCGCGATGGTCGGCAGCCGTCGCGGCGCGTCCTCGCCGCGCTCGAGGGTGACCACGGTCGCGGTGTGGACCGCAGTGGCACTCGTCGCGCTCGGCGCGGTGAGTGCGGTGGCGGCGACCGACGAGGACACCGACCAGGCGATCGCGCACCTCGAGGCCGTCGTCGCGCCGGGTGACGTGATCCTGACCCGGCCCGCTCGCTACGCGACGCTCGCGGACTACCGCATCGCGGTGCAGCAGTGGGGGCGTGCCGTGCACGTCGCCGCGCCGGGCATCGACGACGCGGCCGGGGTGCGCGAAGCGGCGGCGGCGTCGACCGGGCGCTGGTGGCTCTTGACCCCGGTCGGCTCGCGTTCCTCGTTCACCGGGTGGCGCAGCTGCTCGGGCACCGGTTCGTGGACCGACGGCGTCACCGAGATCCGGTGTCTGCAGCCGGCGCCGCGTTCCGCGGGCTCGTCCTGAGCGGCCGCCACTCCCCGTCGATTCCGCTGGCCACGGCAATCGCGCCGCAGAGGAAGAGCGGCACGAGGGTGCGCTGGTATCCCGCGTTGGTGATCCACACGTCGGGGCCGAGCACGCTGCCCAGTGCGAGGAACGCGGTGGCGATCCAGGTGAGCGGGTCGCGCCGGGCGAGGGCCAGCGCGCCGATCACGAGGGTGACGCCGACCACGGACCAGAACACGATGGTTGTGGGGGAGTCCGCGCGACCGAGGCTGTCGACCAGTCCGGTGCCGGGGAGGCCGAGGCGGTCGTTGGACCGGTTGAACGGCCAGTCGCCGAGGCGCAGCCGCACCACCACGATCCACGCGGCGTACACCACGAAGGGGATGGCGAGCAGCGCGGCGTGCCGGATGCCGTCGGCGACGTGGGTGCGGCGTTCCCACAGTTCCCAGACCGCGAGCGCGGCGACACCGACGAGCATCGTTTCGCGGGTGAGCGCGGCGAGCGACAGGCAGGCCACCGCCGCACCCCGCCGCGACCGCGTCCAGCACCACACCGCCACGGCCAGCAGCGCGTAGGCGAAGAGCTCGGGGGTGAGCTCGGTGAGCGTCTCGAAGCCGACGAGCGGCACGAGCAGCGCCCACCAGGTACTGCGTTGCCGGTCGAGGAGGAGCAGCGCGGTCGCGCCGGTGGCGAAGCCGCACGAGAGCACGGTGAGCACGAGGAGCGCCCAGCCCACCCGGTCGGCCCCGCCGAGGGAGCCGGCCCACGCGAGGTAGCCCCAGACGGGGCGTTGCTCGCGGTACGCGAAGTCGCGGGGGTCCTGGAACACCTCGGGTCGCCGCATCAGCGGGTCCTCGGCGATGGCCGCGAACGCGTGGCCGTCGCCCTCGGCGAGCGTGGCGTCGATCCGGGACAGCGGTACCGGGAGGATCGACACGAAGGGCTTCAGGTCGCCGCAGCACGGGCTGGGTTGGCCGGCCACGTACCCGATCGCCACCGCGGCGCCGATGAGGGTGCCCATCAGTGCGACCAGGAGCACTGCGCGCCCCCCGGTCCGTGCTGGCCCGGTCCGTGCCGTGCCGGTCCGTGCTGGCCCGGTCCGTGCCGCGGCGGACCGAGTCGGGGAGGGTGACGACATCCCGCGGACTGTACCGACGCCCGGCCGCCCGCCCGGGCATCGAACGTCCGTTCGCTTCGGCGTTCGGCCGGGTAACCTTGCCGCGGTGGCGGACACGAGCGCGAACAGCATCATCGTCAAGGGCGCGCGGGAGCACAACCTGCGCAACGTCGACATCGAACTGCCGCGCGACAAGCTCATCGTGTTCACGGGGCTGTCGGGGTCGGGCAAGTCGTCACTCGCGTTCGACACGATCTACGCCGAGGGTCAGCGCCGCTACGTGGAGTCGCTCTCCGCGTACGCCCGGCAGTTCCTCGGCCAGATGGACAAGCCCGACGTCGACTTCATCGAAGGGCTCTCGCCGGCGATCTCGATCGACCAGAAGTCGGCGTCGCGCAACCCGCGCAGCACGGTCGGCACGATCACCGAGATCTACGACTACCTCCGCCTGCTCTACGCGCGCATCGGCATCCCGCACTGCCCGAAGTGCGGTCGGGTCATCACCCGCCAGACGCCCCAGCAGATCGTCGACCGCGTGCTGCAGCTCGAGGAAGGCACCCGCTTCCAGGTGCTCGCGCCCGTGGTGCGCGGTCGCAAGGGCGAGTACGACGGTCTGCTGAAGGAACTCGCGCAGCAGGGCTTCACCCGCGCGCGGGTCGACGGCGAAGCCATCGACCTCGGCGCCGGCAGCGGGGATCGCCTCGCCCGCTACGAGAACCACACCATCGAGGTGGTCGTCGACAGCCTCGTGCGCCGCCCCGGCATCGAGCGTCGCCTCACCGATTCGCTCGAGACCGCATTGCGTCTCGCCGAAGGCGTGGCCGAGGTGGAGATCGTCCCGCGCGACGGCGACGAATCCGGAGCCGAGACGCTCACGTTCTCGGAGCACCTCGCGTGCACGCACTGCGGCGTCTCCTTCGACGAGCTCGCGCCGCGGAACTTCTCGTTCAACTCTCCCTACGGCGCGTGTGATCGCTGCGACGGTCTCGGCACCCGCTTCGAGGTCGACCCCGCACTGGTCGTGCCCGACGACGACCTCACGCTGCGGGGCGGCGCCATCGCGCCGTGGTCGGGCTTCCGCAGTCACTACTTCGAGCGGCTCCTCGAATCGGTGTCGGAGGAGTTCGGCTTCTCGGTCGACACGCCGTGGAAGAAGCTCAAGAAGGCCGACAAGAAGGTGGTGCTCTACGGCACCGGCGCCACCGCGGTCAAGGTGCAGTACCGCAACCGCTTCGGCCGCCAGCGCAGCTACACCACGCAGTTCGAGGGCGTGATCACCTGGTTGGAGCGCCGCCACACCGAGTCGGAGAGCGACCGCGCCCGCGAGCAGATCGAGGGCTACATGCGCGAGGTGCCGTGCCCCGCGTGCGAGGGCGCCCGGCTGCGTCCCGCGAGTCTCGCGGTCACCATCGGCGGGCAGAACATCTACCAGGTCGGCGAACTGTCGATCCGCAAGGCGTCGCAGTTCCTCGGCTCACTCGACCTGTCCGAGCGCGACCGCATGATCGCGGAGCGCGTGGAGAAAGAGGTCAACGAGCGGTTGCGATTCCTGCTCGACGTCGGCCTCGACTACCTCACGCTCAACCGTTCGTCGGCCACGCTCGCCGGCGGCGAGGCGCAACGCATCCGGCTCGCGTCGCAGATCGGCAGCGGCCTCGTAGGTGTGCTCTACGTGCTCGACGAACCATCGATCGGGCTGCACCAGCGCGACAACCAGCGCCTCATCGACACGATGGTGCGCCTCCGCGACCTCGGTAACACCGTGATCGTCGTCGAACACGACGAGGACACCATCCGCATCGCGGATCACATCGTCGACATCGGTCCGGGCGCGGGGGAGCACGGCGGCGAGGTCGTGGTCTCGGGCACGCTGAAGAAGCTGCTGAGCACCAAGGCCTCGATCACCGGCCAGTACCTCTCGGGCAGGCGCAGCATCGCGGTGCCGACCCGCCGGCGCGAGCCCGGCGACGCGTGGCTCACGATCCGCGACGCCCACGAGCACAACCTGCAGCACATCGACGTCGACTTCCCGCTCGGCTGTTTCGTCGCGGTCACCGGCGTGAGCGGCAGCGGCAAGAGCACGCTGGTCACCGACATCCTCTATCCGGCGCTGATGCAGAAGATCTACAAGTCGAAGGACGTGCCCGGTCGCCACAAGAAGGTCGAAGGCATCGAGCACATCGACAAGGTCATCAACATCGACCAGTCGCCGATCGGTCGAACCCCGCGGTCCAACCCCGCCACCTACACGGGGATCTTCGACAAGGTGCGGTCGTTGTTCGCGGCCACCCAGGAGTCGAAGGTGCGCGGCTACCTGCCGGGGCGCTTCTCGTTCAACGTGAAGGGCGGGCGTTGCGAGGCTTGCGCCGGCGACGGCACCATCAAGATCGAGATGCACTTCCTCCCCGACGTCTACGTCCCCTGCGAGATCTGCAAGGGCGCGCGGTACAACCGCGACACCCTCGACGTGACCTTCAAGGGCAAGAACATCGCCGAGGTGCTCGAGCTGTCGATCGAGGAGGCGCTGGGCTTCTTCGCCAACCAGCCCACCATCGCCCGCCACCTGCAGACGCTGGTGGACGTCGGGCTCGGGTACGTGCGCCTCGGTCAGCCCGCGCCCACGTTGTCGGGTGGGGAGGCGCAGCGCGTGAAACTGTCGGCCGAACTCGGCAAGCGCTCCACCGGCCGCACGCTCTACATCCTCGACGAGCCCACCACCGGCCTCCACTTCGAGGACGTCCGGCGGCTCCTCGGCGTGCTCGACCGCCTCGTCGAGGCGGGCAACACGGTGCTGGTGATCGAGCACAACCTCGACGTGGTGAAATCGGCCGACTGGGTCGTCGATCTCGGGCCCGAGGGCGGCGACGGTGGCGGCCGCATCCTGGTGGAGGGCACGCCCGAGCACGTCGCCAAAACCCCCGACAGCCACACCGGCCGCTTCCTCGCGCCGATACTCGGCCTGAGCTGACCGCGAGCCCGGGGCGCGGACGCGGCGCGAGCAGAATGGGCGGATGACCGGCGAGGCGACCGACGAGAACACCGTCACCACCAGCGACGAGCAACCCCTCTGGGAGACCCACTCGGGGTGGTGGCAACGGGAGTTCACCGACGGCGCCGACGCCGAGTACGAGGAGCAGATCATCCCCACCGTGGCGCGGCACCTCGCCGGCGCCCGGCGGGTGCTCGACGTCGGGTGCGGTGACGGCCAGATCGCCCGCCGCGCCGCCGAGCTCGGCGCCCAGGTGGTGGGCCTCGATCCCACCTGGAACCAGATCACCGTCGCCCGCGACCGCGCCGGCGGTCCCAGCTACGCCCGGGCCATGGCCGAACAGCTCCCGTGCCGTGACGGATCCTTCGACGCGGTGGTCATGTGCCTGGTGGTGGAACACCTCGACCCGTTCGAGCCTGCCATCCACGAGATGGCCCGGGTGCTCGAGCCCGGCGGCATCTGCCTCCTGCTCATGAACCACCCGTTGCTCCAGTGCCCCGACAGCGGTTGGGTCGACGACCACATCATGGGGGAGCAGTACTGGCGGGTCGGGCCGTACCTGTTGCCCGACTCCACCATCGAGGAAGTGTCGCCCGGCGTCAATTTGCCCTTCATGCACCGGCCCCTGAGCCGATATGTACACGTGATGGGTGAGGTGGGACTGCTGATCGAGGACATGGACGAACCGGCTCCGCCGCCCGGCTTTCTGGCCGAGGCGTGGGAGTACGGCGACGCGTCCTCGATTCCGCGACTGATGGTCCTGCGCGCCCGTCGGGTGCGGTGACCACGACGTCGGTGGCGCCTTCCGCGGCCCCCGACGCGCAGCCGAGCGCGGTGGACAGCACTCCTCCCGCCGCGGCGGGCGGGTCCCGCACGTCGGTCGCGTCGCTCGCGCGCGTGCGGAGTTGGCTCGTGCGACCGGTGATCGCCGGCCTGCTGCTGCTCGTCGTCTATGCCGGTCTCTCGCTCGCCCTGAACAACCCGCGCGGCACGCTGGGTACCGACACCGGCGGCAAGCTCGCGACGCTGCACGAGATGGACCGCACCGGCTCGTTGGTGCCCGACGTCGGCTACTGGGCGCAGCAGTGGGACCCCAAGGGCACGCTGCACCCGCTCCACTACACGTACGACATCAACGGTCACTGGGTGAACGTCACCACGTTGCCGATGCTCGAGGCCGCGTATCCGCTGTACCGACTCGGCGGCGACCGCGCCGTGCTGATCCTGCCGATGCTCGGTGGACTGCTGTGTGCGTTCGCGGCGCGGGCCCTGGCGCGCCGGTTCGTGCCGGGTAGCGACGGCCGAGAGAGTGACGGTTGGCGCGCGTTCTGGGTCGTCGGCCTCGCCTCGCCGGTCGCCGTGTACGCGCTCGACTTCTGGGAGCACACCGTCGGGCTCGGCCTGATGCTGTGGGCGGTGGTCCGGCTCCTCGATGTGCTCGACCGCCGCGGACAGGAAACCCGGAACTGGCGCGGCCGGTGGCCGGGTGCGCTCGCGGCCGGGCTGCTCTTCGGTGCGGCGGCGACCATGCGCACCGAGTCGCTCGTGTACCTCGTGGTCGGCACCGGGCTCACCTGCCTGGTGATGTTGTGGCGGGAGCGCGCGCTCGTACGTCCGGTGATCACGGGGGTGGTCGCGCTCGTCGGCGCGGGGCTGATGGTGGCCGCGAACCGCGCGTTGGAACAGGCGTTGCTCGGGACCGACCTGCGCGGCGCGCGCGTCGCGGGCACTGCGAACGGCGCGGGCACCACGCTCGGGAACCGCGCGCACGAGGCGGCCACGACCGCGGTCGGTACCGGCATGACCGGACTGCGTTCCTCGTCGGAATGGATCGTGGGCACCGTCGCGGTCGCGTTGGTCGCGCTCGGCGCCTGGGGCCTGGCGAGCCGTGATCGTCGCCGGGTCGCCCTCGGCGCCGCGGCCTTCGCGGGCGGCTGCATGGTGTACCTCGTGCGCTTCGCGCAGGGCTGGGGGTTCGTGCCCGGGATGCTCGTCGCGTCGCCGTTCGCCGCGGTCGGTCTGCTCCTCGCGTGGCGCCGCCCGGCGTTGCGCCTGCCCGCCGCGATCGCGTGCGCCGCGCTTCCGGTGGCGTGGTACGCGCAGTACCAGGGTGGCGCCGACCCGCAGTGGGGCGCCCGGTACATCCTCCTGTCGGGCGCGCTGCTCACCGTCGCCGGAGTGGTGGCGCTGCGCGAGGCGCCGCGCGCGTTCGTCGCGGTCGTCGTGCTCGCGGCGGTCACGACGGCCATGGGTGTCGGCTGGTTGTCGGTGCGGTCGAACACGACCGCCGATGGCATGGCCACGATCGTGGCGCGCCATGACCAGCTCGTGATCTCCCGCCAGACCCACATGCTGCGTGAGGGCGGCGCTTACTACGACGCGCACCGCCATTGGTTGACCGCAACCACTCCGGCGCAACTGCGCGATGCGGTGCGCATCGCCGAGCAGTCGGGGGCCACGGAGTTCGCGCTGGTCGGCGGGGAGGACCAGGCGCCGCCATCGACGCTGGGCGGCTTCACTCGCGGTTCGACCGAGCGGGTGCCGTTCATCCGTCCCGACGTGCACCTGCGGGTCACGACGTACCGCCTCGGGTCGTGAGCATCGCCCCGTCGTCGCCCCGGACCCCGGAGGCGACGGCGACGTCAACGCACGTCCGGCGGCCGACTCGGCCGGAGTGCACCTGGCTCCTTGCCGTGCCGTTCGCGGTGGCGGTGCTGCTGTCCTTCGCGCACACGCCCGACGACGGGTTCATCACCCTGCGCTACGCGTGGCACCTCGTCCATGGGCAGGGGCCGGTGTTCAACACCGGTGAGCACGTCCTCGGAGCGAGCAGCGCACTGCACCTGCTGCTGTCGTCGGTGGTGGTGCTCGCCCCGCATGCGTACGCACTGGTGACGGCGAAGCTCGTGTCGCTGGTGTTCGGTGCACTCGCGCTCTGGCAGGCCGCCCTCCTCGTGGCGGCCACCGACCTCCCGCGGTGGGCGCGGCGCAGCGGGTACCTCGCCCTCGCCGGCTCGAGCATGCTGGCGCTCTCCTCGGCCAACGCGCTCGAGACCACGATGTACCTCTTCTTCGTCACGCTGCTCGTCCGGCTGCTCGTGGCCGGGCGCGCGTCGGCCACGCCCGTCGCGGTGGGAGTGGTGGCCGCGCTCGTGGTCGTGACCCGGCCCGACGGTGCGCTGCTCGTCGGTGCGCTCGCGGTGGCCTCGCTCCTGCTCGCGCGCGCCGGGCACCGCGCCCGCGCGGTCAGGTGGGCGCTCGGCGGCGTCGTCGGCGTCGTGTTCGTGTCGGGCGCGACACTCGCGCTGACCGGTGATCCGTTCCCGAACACGTACTACGCCAAGCACGTTCCGCTCGCCCGAGCCATCTCCGGGGGATCGCGCTATCTGGAGACCGCGATCCTGCCCGGGGTCACGCGCCCCGGAGCCGTCGGGATCCTCAGCGCCCTGCTCTGGCTCGCGCTCGCCGCGTTCGTCGTGACCGGTGCCGTCGCGCTCGTGCGCCGCCGCGTGCCGATGGCCTACACGGTTGCTCTCGTCGGCGCGCAAGTGCTGTTCGTGCTCGAGTCCGGTGGCGACTGGATGCGCGGTGGTCGATTCCTCGTGCCCGCGCTCGTGGGATTGGTCGTCCTCGCGCTCACCGGGATCGTCGCCGCCGTCGACGTTGTCGCGCGCCATCGGCCGGACCTGCGTCGGTCGGCGATCGTCGCGGGTGTCGGGATGATGCTCGCGGTCACCTTCGTCCCGTGGGCCACGGAGACGGCGCCCGTGTGGCGGCTCGGCGGTGTCGACGACGACGCGTTCGTCGCCGCCGGCGGCTACGGCCAGTACCCCGCGGTGTGGAGCACCGTGCCGGATGTCCTGGCCTGCTTCCCGGGCACGCGCGTCGCCACGACCGAGATCGGCAACGTCGGCTGGTCGGATCCGCATCGACCGATCCTCGACCTCCGCGGCCTCACCGACTCGGTCATTGCCCACGACGCGCCGGACAGTTCCCGGCGGGTCGCCGGCATCGCGCTCGGCGACTGGTCGAGCCTCGACTCGGTCATCGGCCGGCGCATCGTCGACTGGCGGGCCGACGTCGTGGTCCTCCTGGGTGACGAGGCATCGATGCCGCCGACGGCGCTCGGTGGTCGGTACGTCGAGCGGGCGCGATTGCGGCTGGCCGACGGGGGCACCATCGAGGTGTACACCCGGCCCGGACTGCCGGCTTCGTGCACGGAGCGTGGCCTTCTGGGCTGAATGTCACCACCGGGAGTGGTACTTTTCCGGCTCCCTCAGGTCGCTTGCGCCGCAGGCCGATGCAGGGCATATGAGCCGACTGGGACGGAGTACCGCCTGTGCAGGCGTGCTGGCCTGCGTGGTCGGGCTGAGCAAGGCCCATGCCGTCGTGCACGAGTACTCGTGGTCGGGCTCGAGCCGCTTCGCCTGGTCGCTCGGGTACGTGGCGCTCCTGTGCCTCGCCGCGTACAGCGTCGGCCTCCCCGAACAGCCGCGGACCCGACTGGGCGCGCTGCGGTCCGCGTTGATCGCCACGGCGGCGGCGGCGCTGGTGATGTCGGGCATCCAGCTCTTCGCGGGTGACGCCCTGCTGCCGCGTTTCGTGGTGCTCGGGAGCGCCATCGTGCTGGTGCCCTGGTTCGTGCTCTGCGCCGCGCTCGAACAGGACGCGGAAGGTCGTGCCGGTGAGCGCGACCGTGTGATCGTCGTCGCGACCGGCGACGAGGTCGCCGCGCTCGAGGGCGACCTCGCCCGATCCGCGGAGCGGCCCGCGCTCGTGGTCGGGTGGCTGAGCCCGTTCGAGGCGACCGCGCCGGCGGCCGATCCCGACGAGGTGCCGACGCACCCGATCGTCGACATGGCGCACGAACGACACGCGACCGTGGTCGTGCTCAGCCGCGTCGCGCAGGGCGACGACGACATCGTGGTGCAGGCGTCCCAGCTGCACGAGGCGGGCGTGCGTATCCGGACGTTGTCGTTGTTCTACGAGCAGTGGCTCGGGAAGCTGCCGATCGCCGAGCTCGAACGCTTCTCGCTGCTCTTCGACATCGGGGAACTGCACGCCGCGGGTTACGCGCGCGTCAAGCGCATCCTCGACGTTGCGCTCGCGCTCGTCGGGTGTCTCGTGCTCGCGTTGGTGACCCCGCTGATCCTCGTCGGCAACCTCATCGGTAACCGCGGGTCGCTCTTCTACCGGCAACCGCGTGTGGGGCGCGGCGGCGCCACGTTCTCCATTCTCAAGTTCCGCACGATGCGCACGTGCGCGCCGTCCGAGGCCGACGACTGGACCGCGGAACACGACGTGCGGGTGACGCCGTTCGGCGGCATTCTGCGTCGCACCCACCTCGACGAGCTCCCGCAGGTGGTCAACATCCTGCGCGGCGATCTCTCGATGGTGGGCCCCCGGCCCGAGCAACCGCAGGTGGTGGCCGAGCTCACCGGCAAGATCCCGTTCTACCGCCTCCGTCACCTCGTGCGGCCGGGCCTCACCGGCTGGGCCCAGGTGAAGTACCAGTACGCCGGCACCGAGGCGGAGACGCTCGAGAAGCTGCAGTACGAGTTCTTCTACCTCCGGCGCCAGAGCCTCGGGCTCGACCTGCGCATCGTGGGGCGCACGGCGCGCAGTGTTGTCGGGCGCGAAGGCCGATGACCACCCTGGCCGCATCGTCGGCCGACACGCCGGACACCCACGACGCCGACGAGGCGCCGGACGCGCCGAAGCGGCGCGGCCTGAAGCATGCACTCGCCCTCTCGGGCGGCGGCACGATCGGCGCCCGGTTCCTCGGTGCTCTCGGTGGGCTGCTCGCAGCCCGGCTGCTCGGGCCGTCCGGCCGCGGCGAGCTCGCGTTGGTGGTCTTCCTCGCGACCGCGGCGTCCACCGCGGTGTCGGCCGGCATCCAGTTCTGGACCGCGCGGGAGACCGCCCGCACCGGGGGAGTGCGGCTCGCGTCGTGGATCGTGCGGGTGCACCTCGTGGTGCTCACCGTCGTGTGCCTGGGGGTGGGCCTGCTCTTGACGGCGGGCGTGGCGCTCACCGGGTGGTCGGCGGTGCTGGTGTGGCTGGGTGTCGGCATTGCCGTGTCGAACACGTTCCAGGCGGTGCTCATCGCACTGCCCACCGGCGTGCGGGCGATGGGCGTGTTCGCAGCCGTCGTGATGCTCGCCGGCCTCGTGTACGCCGGCACCAACGCGGTGTTGCTGGCCGTCGGCGAAGCGTCGCTGTCGTGGGTGCTCGTGGGCATGATCGCCGGCAACCTGCTGTCCCTCGTGGTGATCCTCGTGTGGCTGCGGCGCGCGCCGCAGGGCACGGGGGAGGTCGAGCACGGACGCGCGGCGTACGCGCGGGCCCTGCGGTTCGGGCTGCCCGCGGGCCTCGGTGAGCTCTTGCTCTTCGCCATGCTGCGCATCGACGTGGTGGTGGTGGCGATGTTCCTGCCCCTGCGCGACGTCGGCTTCTACGCGGTGGCGACCAGCCTGGCCGAGATGCTCTGGGTGATCCCCGACAGCGTCTCGATCGTGGTGCTGCCGACCACGTCGAGCGCGCCGGCCGAATCGCACACGACGCGTCTGCTCGACGTGTCGGTGGTGGTCACGTTCGTCGCCGGCGCGATCCTGTCGATCGTCGCCGGCCCGCTCACTCGCGGTCTCTTCGGTGGATCGTTCGCGTCGGCAGCCGACGCCGTGCCCGTCCTCGCGGTCGCGAGCGTGGCCGGCGCGGTGTGGAAGATCGTCGGTGCCGAAGTGGTGGCGCTCGGGCACACGCGGCCGCGACTCACGAGCGCGGTCGCCGGCCTCGCGACGATGGTCGCGGTCGACGTCATCGCGGTCCCCGCCTTCGGGATCGTCGGCGCCGCGCTCGGCTCCGCGGTGGCCTACGCCGTGGCGGGCGCGGTCGTCACCCGCTGTTGGAGCACGGTGACCGGCCGACCGATTGCCGAACTGCTCGGGTTGCGCCGCACCGTGCCCGCCGTGGAACCGCGGCCGTGAGGTTGCACGCGCTCTACGCGGCCTTCGAGGACGCGCAACTCTTCGCCGCGTCGGTGCGGTCGGTCTACGACCACGTCGACCGCATCACCGTGACCACGAACCACGATCGCGACTGGCGGGGTGCACCGCGGGCCGCGAGCCCGATCACTGCGCTCGTGCTCTCGCGTGAGCTCGATCCGGAGCGGAAGATCGACCTGATCGTGACCGCCGAGACGAACGAAGCACGGGCGCGCAACCGGGCGATGGACCACGCTGCCCCGCGACCGGCGTCGTGGCGGGTGCGACGCGAGCACGACCGCGATCCCGAGTTCACGCCGCCGGACTGGTTCCTGGTGGTCGACGAGGACGAGGTCTGGACGGGGGCCGACCTCGAGCGGGCGAAGGCCTATCTGCGAGCGGGCGGAGGTCCCGTGTACCGGACGGCGTGTGAGCGATACTTCAAACGCTGGAACTATCGGGTGACGGGGTTGGAGTGGCTCGTGACCTTCGTGCGTGCCGACATCCGCCTGCCCTACCTCCGCACGCGTCGCGCGGCGCTCCCACGTCGCGCACTGGCGCGGGCGCCCGGGATGCCGAATCGTGCGCGCGGTGCGCTGCGCGGATTCCACGACATCCCGGCCGACGTGGCGACGTTCCACCACGGCTCCTACGTCGGGCCCCGCGAGCGGATCGCGGCGAAGGTCCAGGCGTGGGGCCATGCCGGTGACGTGACTCCGGGCTGGTTGACCGACGTCTACGACCCGTGGACGCCGTCGGCCCGTGACTTCAACCCCGTGTACCGGGGGAGCTACGACGCCGCGGTCGAGGTGCCGGTCGGTGAGCTCCCGCGCGAGATCGCCGAACACCCGTGGTCCGCCGACTACCTGGAACCGAGGTGACGGTCACCGCAGTCGTGGTCGCCTTCCACCGGCCGGGGTCCCTGGCCGCGCTGCTGGCCGCACTGCAGGATCCCGACCTCGCGGTGATCGTCGTGAACGTGGAGTGCGACGGGTCGGTCGCGGCAGTGGCGCGTGAGCACGGCGCGGTGGTCGTCGATCTGGCGGGGAATCCCGGGTACGCGGCCGCGGTGAACCTCGGCGTCGAGCGCGCCGACGACGGCGTGGTGGTCTTCCTCAACGACGACTGCCGGATCGAAGCTCGTGACGTTGCGCGGCTTGCGGCAGTGGTCGCGACCGACGGGAGCAGCCGCGTCGATGTGGCCGTGCCCCGCGTGGTCGACGCCGAAGGGGTGCTCGAACGGACGATCGCCGCGGTGCCCACGCCAAGCTCGCTCGCACGCGAATGGATGCTCCTCCCCGACGCGCCGGTGGGCGCGCTCGTGGGAAACGTGCGGGTCGAGAAGTGGCGGGCGCCGACCGCGCCCGAACGGATCGACGCCGCCGCGGCCGTGGTCGTCGCCGCGCGGCGCAGCCTGTTGCGTGAGCTGCCGCTCCCCGAGCGCTACTTCCTCTACTGGGAGGAGTCGGAGTGGTTCTGGCGACTGCGGGAGCGTGGCGCGGTGGTCGAGTACCGGCCCGAGATCACGTGCGTGCACGTGGGCGGTCGCGACGACGTGCGCCCGGAGAAGTCGCGGCTCCTCGCCCGCAATGCCGTGCGTTGCGTCCGGGTCACGCAGGGACGTGGTCGGGGCGCGATTGCCTGGGTCGTGGTGGTGGGCTGGAACCTGAGACTGGTCGCGACCGACGCGCTGCGCGCACTCTTGCGCCGGGGTCCTCGGAGCCGCGCGCGCTTGGACGCGCGCCTCGCAGGACTGGTCGCGGCCGGTGCGAGTTGGCGGGAGCTGCGATGAGCGCGGACACGAGCGTGCTGCTCGTCGACTGGCTCGGTCGTGGGGGGATCGCGCAGACCACGGAGTCGTGGGCGATCGAGCTCGGTGGATCCGGTCTCGCCGTCGATGTGGTCACCCGCCCTGATCGCGAACTGGGCAGCGGCGTGGTGCCGGTCGTCGCCGCCGCCCATCGCGACGGACGGATCGCGGCGCACCGCGCCGTCGTGCACGCCGCGGTGCAGCGGATCCGCGACACCCGGCCGTCGGTCGTCGTCGTACAGAACTACGTGCTGCCGGTGCTCGAGCTCCCGGTGTACGCCGCGGCCCGCGCGGTGGGTGCCCGGGTCGTGATCGTGGTCCACGACCACCGGCTCCACACCATCGCCGCGGGGACCCGCGCCGGCCTGCGCCGTGAACTGCGGCGCGCCGATGTGGTGGTCGCGCACACGCGTTTCGTCGCCGACGGTGTGGCGCAGTGGACGGGCCGCACCGACGTCACCGTGATCCCGCATCCCGCCCAGGTCGGCATGCTCGCCCACGCACGCGAGGCGGCACCATGGACGATCCCAGTCGGTGATGCGATTGCCGGTCACTTCGGCGTGCTGCAACGGGGTTACAAGGGCGGCTCGATCGTCGAGGGTCTGGCGACCGCCGGCGCCGACGGCTGGGCGTTCGTCGCCATGGGGACGGGCGCACCCGAGGACGTGGTCGGTCTCCATGGGTTCCCGGGCTACGCGAGCGCGGGCGCGTTGTGTGGCGCGGTCGCCGCGTCCGACGTGGTGTTCGCGCCCTACCGCTTCGCCACGCAGAGCGGCATCGTCGTGCTCGGCCATGTGCTGGGTGCAGTGCCGGTGGTCTCGGCGGTCGGAGGCATCCCCGAACAGGTCGACGACGGCGTCGACGGCCTGCTCGTGTCGCCGGATGCCCCGCTCGACGCGTGGCGCGCGGCACTCGGAGCGCTGCGTGATCCTGATGCGCGCGCGGCCTACGCCGCGGCGGGGGAAGCGCGCGCGTGGCGTGACCACGCGGGGTTCACCCGTGCGATCCAGGTCGTCGTGCGGTGAGTGCTCAGGTCGCGGTCGTGATGGTGGCGCGCGGTGAACCGGCCGCCCGTTTGCAACGGGCGCTCGACGCGCTCGCCGCGCAAGTGGGCTGCGATCCGTTCACGGTGTACATCGCCGCGCCCGAGGCTGATCATGCCTCGATGCAGGCCCTCGTCACCGACCGCGCGGTAAGTGCAGTCGTCCCGGTTGCCAACCCGGGCGGCGCTCGCTGCGCCGGGCTGAATCTCGCGATACGAGCGGCGGACGCCGATGTGGTCGTGCGCGTGGACGCACGTTCACGCGTCCACCCCGATCACGTGGCCCGATGTGTGGCGCGCCTGGCCGACGACGCGAACGTCGGCGTGGTCGGTGGCGTGCAGTGGCCCCACGCACTCACCGAGGACGCAGGGGAGCGGGGGACGGTGCGTGCGCTGCGCAACCGTTGGCTGCTCGGCAACGCGGGATACCGCCGTCCGGGCGCATCGGGGCCCGTCGACACCGTGTACCTCGGTGCCTTCCGTCGCCGGGAGTTGCTCGACCTCGGCGGCTACGACGAACGCCTCGACGCCAACGAGGACTTCGAGCTGTGCTCCCGCTACCGCGACGCGGGCGCGGTCGTGTGGCTCGAGGAGAATCTGCTCGTCGACTACGAACCGCGCGTCGGCACCGCGGCGTTGTTCGCGCAGTACCAGGCCTTCGGTGAGGCCAAGGTCACCTACTGGCGCACCACCGGCGATCGTCCCAACGGTCGCCAGCTCCTTGCACTCGGCCTCGCCGGTGGCGGGACCCTCGCGCTCCTCGGGTCGATCCGCCGACCCCGACGGGCGGCCGCGCTCGTCGCGGTTGGCGTCGTCGCGGTCGCGGTGATCGACCAACTGGCCGACCCGCACGAACCCGACCCGCAGGTGCGGGCGCGCGCGTGCGTGGCCTCGATGGCCACGACCGCCGGATGGCTGTGGGGAGTGGCGCACGGCGCCCTTCGGTGATGCGGGCGGCGCTGAAGCGCGCTACGTGATGTCGAGCATCCGCTGGAGCGCGACGCGCGCCCACTTGGCGGTGCGCTCGTCGACGGTGATGCGGTTGACCGCCTCGCCCTCGACCAGGCGCTCGAGCACCCACGCGAGGTGGGGGCCGTCGATGCGGAACATCGTGGAGCACGGGCACACGAGCGGGTCGAGCGACATGATCTGCAGCTCGGGGTGTTCGTTGGCCATGCGCTGCACCATATGGATCTCGGTGCCCACGCCGACGACGGTGCCCGGCGCCGCGGTCTCGACGAAGTCGAGGATGCGCTCGGTGGAGCCCACGAGATCGGCGACCTCCACGACGTCGTGCGCGCACTCGGGGTGCACGATCACCATGCCGCCGGGGTGCTCGTCGCGGAAGCGGGCCACGTGCTCCGGACGGAAGCGCTGGTGCACCGAGCAATGCCCCTTCCACAGCAGGAAGGTGGCCTCCTTGGCGTCGCGTTCCTCGAGCCCGCCGAGTTCCTTGTGCGGGTTCCAGACCTGCATCGTCTCGAGCCCGTAGCCCATGTCGATGGCGGTGTTGCGCCCGAGGTGCTGGTCGGGGAAGAACAACACCTTCTCGCCCCGGTCGAGCGCCCATTCGAGGATGGCGCGGGCGTTGGAGCTGGTGCACACCGCACCACCGTGCTCGCCCACGAAGGCTTTGAGCGCGGCGGAGGAGTTCATGTAGGTGATGGGCACGATCCGGTCGACGTCGGTGACGTCGGCGAGCGCGTCCCAGCACTCCTCGACCTGGTCGACGTCGGCCATGTCGGCCATGGAACAACCTGCGTTCAGGTCGGGCAGGATCACGCGCTGGTGGTCGCCGGTGAGCACGTCGGCCGACTCGGCCATGAAGTGCACCCCGCAGAACACGATGTCGGTGGCCTGGTCGTTGTCCGCGGCGAACCGGGCCAACTTGAACGAGTCACCGCGGGCATCCGCCCACTTGATGACCTCGTCGCGCTGGTAGTGGTGGCCGAGGATCAGGAGCTGGTCGCCGAGTGTGGCCTTGGCCGCGGCGATCCAGGTATCGAGATCGTCTGGCGACGCCAGGGTGTAGAGGTCCGGCAGCGGAGCCTGCAGTCTGAACATGATTGGTCCCCCGAGGGGTCGGGTTCCGCTCATGGCCGGCGGGGACAGCCTGGTCGCCCACCGCGGGGTTGTCGGCCACGGAACCGAGGTATGACGCCGGAGTTTCCAGGCCGGCGCTCCCGAGAGCATATCCCGATCACGGCACCGTGTCGCTCAGCGGGGATCCGGTGCCGCGATGGCGGGCGCGATGATGGGAGGGTGCAGAAGCCGGTCCCGTCGACCATCCCCCAGGAACCGGGGTCGTACCAATTCCGCGACGGCGACGGCCGGGTCATCTACGTGGGCAAGGCCAAGAACCTCCGCAGCCGGGTGATGTCGTACTTCGGCACCGGGCTCATGGAGCGCACGCGCCAGATGGTCGATGCCGCGGCCACCGTCGAGTGGATCGCGGTGCGCAACGAGGTCGAGGCGCTGTTCCTCGAATACAACCTCATCAAGAAGCACCGGCCCCGGTTCAACATCCGGCTCAAGGACGACAAGTCGTACCCCTACCTCGCCGTCACCCTCGACGAGGAGTGGCCCCGGGCGATGGTGATGCGGGGCGCCAAGCGCAAGGGCGTCCGCTACTTCGGGCCCTTCGCACACGCCTATGCAATCCGCGAGACCCTCGACCTGCTGCTGCGGACCTTCCCCATCCGCACCTGCACCAACAACAAGTTCGACCGTCACCACCGCCTGGGCCGGCCCTGCCTCTACGCCCACATCGAGAAGTGCGCGGCGCCGTGCGTCGGCGATGTCACCGCCGAGGAGTACGCGGGCCTGGTGGAGGAGTTGCTCGACTTCCTCGACGGCGAGACCTCGCCGATCCTCGACCGTCTCGACAAGCGGATGCACGAGGCCAGCGACGCGCTGGAGTTCGAGCGCGCCGCCCGGCTGCGTGACCAGATCGTGTCGGTGCGCAAGGCCATCGAGCGTCAGCAGATGGTCGACGCGAAGGAAGAGGACTACGACGCCATCGGGATCGTCGACGATCCACTCGAGGCCAGCGTGCAGGTGTTCCTGGTGCGCAAGGGGCGTGTGGTCGGGCGCAAGGGGATCGTGGTCGACAAGGTGGAAGACGTCACCCGCCCCGAGTTGGTGGGTCGGCTGCTCGAGCTCCTCTACGGCGGCGCGGTCACCGGCGGCACCGGTGACGGCGGGGCGATCGAGGTGCCCCGGGAGATCCTCGTGCCCGAGGAGCCCGAGGACCGTGCGCTCTACGAGGAGTTCCTCAGCGCGACACGGAGCGATGGCGGCGAGGGTCGCGGCGGCAAGGTCCGGGTGCGAGTGCCCCAACGCGGCGCCAAGCGGGAGCTGTTGGAGACGGTCACCCAGAACGCGGAAGAGGCGTTCATGCGCCACAAGCTGCGGCGCGCCTCCGACCACAACGCCCGCGCCCGCGCACTCGTGGCGTTGCAGGACGCCCTCGGGCTGCCCGAGGCACCGCTGCGCATCGAGTGTTACGACATCTCGAACCTCCAGGGCACCGAGATCGTGGCGTCGATGGTGGTCATGGAGGACGGTCTCCCGAAGCGCTCCGACTACCGCCGCTTCAAGATGCGTCATCAAGACGGCCAGGACGACTTCGCGTCGATGGAGGAGGTGCTCAGCCGCCGCTTCAAGCGATTCCTCGCCGAGCGCGACGAGGGTTTCCGCGAGGGCAAGCGGTTCGCCTACCCGCCCAACCTGGTCCTGATCGACGGCGGCAAGGGGCAGCTCGGCGCGGCTGTGCGGGTGATCGACGACCTCGGCATCAGCGGGGTCGCGGTGGCCAGCCTCGCGAAGAAGTTCGAAGAGGTGTACCTCCCGGGCGAGTCGGAGCCGGTGCGCATCCCGCGTGATTCTGAGGCGCTCTATCTGTTGCAGCAGGTGCGTGACGAAGCCCACCGCTTCGCGATCACGTACCACCGTCAACTCCGTGACAAGAAGATGACGAAGTCGGTGCTCGACGACGTGCCCGGACTCGGCCCGGTGCGCAGAGCGCGGCTGTTGAAGGAGTTCGGCTCGGTCAAGCGGTTGCGGGAGGTCAGCGAGGACGATCTGGTCGCCCTCTCCTGGCTGCCCGAGCCCGTGGCCCGGGCCGTGTTCGCACAGCTCCATGTGAGAACCTGAGGCCCAGATGACCCCTGGCGAGCTCGACGTCACCATCATCACGGGAATGTCCGGTGCGGGCCGATCCGCGGCCGCCGACGTGCTCGAGGACCTCGGCTGGTTCGTGATCGACAACCTCCCGCCCGCGTTGATCCCGAAGGTCGCGGAGCTGGGCAAGGACGCCGGCCGGGTCAAGGAGGACCGCTCCCGCTTCGCGCTCGTCGTCGACGTGCGCTCCGGGGAGTTCGTCGACGATCTCGAGGCCGCCCTCGCCGAGCTGCGCGAGATGGGCGCCCGCACCCAGGTGCTGTTCCTCGACGCGGCCGACGAC
>Ga0302322_100001334_pt1 | contig 20084 bp, 16 predicted proteins | sample Fen_T0_2_FD_203757 | JGI IMG/M metagenome (GOLD analysis project Ga0302322, IMG submission 203757) | Peat permafrost microbial communities from Stordalen Mire near Abisko, Sweden - Fen_T0_2 | ecosystem: Environmental > Terrestrial > Soil > Wetlands > Permafrost | place: Sweden: Abisko...
CGCCGCAGCACCCATGCGCTCGCGCAACGCGTCGTCGCGCAGGAGGCGATCGAGCGCGCCACGAACGGCGTCGACGTCACGCGGCTCCACGACGAACCCGGTCTCGCCGTCGACCACGGCCTCGTGCGACCCACCGCTGCGCCCGGCCACCGACGGCACGCCACAGGCGCCCGCCTCCACGAACACGATGCCGAACCCCTCGGCCTCGAGCCCGCCCCACCGGTCACGGCAGAGCATCCCGAACACGTCGGCGCACGCGTAGAGCGCGGGCAGGTCGGCGTCGGGGACGCGCCCGAGCATCCGGGCGCGCCCGCCCAGACCCGCGGCCGTGCGGTCGAGGCGGTCGCGGTCGCGTCCGCTGCCCGCGATCGCGACCTGCACATCGGCGTCGAGACCCGCGACCGCGTCGAGCAGCACGTCGAACCCCTTGCGGGGCACGAGCCGGCTCACGCCGAGCACGAGTGGCCGGTCTGGGTCCAGCCCGAACCGGATGCGGGCGGCGCGGCGCGCGTCGGGGTCGAGCGGGACGAAGCGCACCGGGTCGACGCCCGGTGGCACGACGAGCGTGGGGACGGGGCCGCCGGCGACCTGCGCCGCGATTCGGGCGACGTACTCCCCCGCGGCAACGAGGCCGGCCGCACCCTGCAGCACCGAGCGCGCCAGCGCGTGGCTCCCCGGCACGCGGCCGTACACGGTGACCTCCGCCCCGTGGCCCACGACCACGTACGGCGCGCGCGTGAGGCGCGACCCGATCCGTCCGAGCGGGAGCATGGGGTCGAGGAACACGACGTCGGCGCCGAGCGCAGCGACGCGGGCGTCGACGTGCCGGGCCAGCGCGGGCGTCGGGAGCAGCACCCGCTCGGGGTAACGCTCGACCGTGAAGTCCTGAGCGCGGTCGAACACCCCCGCACCCGCATAGGTGGTGGTCAGCACGTACGTGTCCTCGGCCGGCAGGCGGCGCCAGAGCTCGTGGAGGTACGACTGGATCCCCCCGGTCTTCGGCGGGAAGTCGTTGGTGACGAGCAGCGAGGTCACGCGGCGTCGGCCAACCGTCGCCGCGCGAGCTTGGGCACCACCCGTTGCCAGAGGACCACCACGCCGATCACCGAGCCGACCGAGCCCGCAGCGAACGCGCCCTGGTAGCTCGTGAGCGCGGCGACACCGCCGACGATGAGTGAGCCGAGCCCCTGGGACAGGTCGAAGCAGCTGCTGATCGTCCCGACAGCCGAGCCGCGGTCCTGCTCGGTGCTGCCCTCGAGTGCGAGCAGGAGCATCGCGGGATACATGAACGCTGACCCGACCGCGAAGATCACGACCCCGGTCATCAGGCCGACCGCGGTCCCCCACAGCGCCATCACCAGCATGCCGGTCCCGGTCGCGACGAGCGCCACCGTGCCCGCGCGCGCACCGCCGAGGATGTCGGGGAGCCGCGCCCCGAACACCCGGATGAGCAGGACCAGCACGCCGAACACCACGAAGACGATCGCGGCGTCGTTGATGCCGACATCGTCGACGTAGAGCGGCACGAACGCACTGAACGCGGCGGTCGCGACCAACCCCGCGAACAGCACACCACCGGGCCCGAGCGCACGGCGGTTGATCAGCGGCTGCGGCGGCCCGGTGTGCGGTTCACGTTCGATCTCGGTCGTGAAGCAGCCGAGGAACGCGCTCGTGAAGCCGAGCCCGGCCGCGGTCAACCACAACGTGGTGTACCCGAAGTGGTGCTGCACGGTCTCACCCAACGCCGGCCCGAACGCGAAGCCGCAGTAGACCGCGACCGACCAGTACGAGATCGCCTCACCCCGGCGCTCGACCGGCGCGAGGTCGGTGATCATCGTGGCGGCGCCCACGAAGAAGGCGGCCTCGCCCAGCCCGGTGAGCAGGCGTGCCGCGACCAGCTGGCCGAGCGAGCTGGCCAGGGCGTACCCGAGCATCGACACCGCCACGGTGGTCGCGCCCGCGATCACCAGGAGCTTGCGGCCGTACCGGTCGCCGATGCGGCCGGCCAAGGGCCGCAGGATCACCGCGCCCACGAAGAGCGACCCGACCGCGATCCCGACCGCGATGCTGCCGCCGTGGAGCTCGTCCTTCACGAAGCGCGGCACCGCCGGGAGCACCACACCGATGGACAGGAAGTAGAAGATGCCGCAGATGACGACGAGCGCGAAGCGCGAAGTGACGAGGCGCGGCCGCTCGCGTCGGTCGGTCACTGCTGGGCGAACGCCAGCGCGTCGGCAAAGCTCGCACCTTCGACGAGCAGCCGCCGGTACTGCATCAGCAGGCGGGGCCGGTTGAACGCGACTGCGCCGCTCAGGCGCCCGTCGCGGCCGAAGATCGCGACGAACCGGCGCTCGTCGAGCGTGCCGTCGACGATCTCGAGGTCGTCGTCGCCCCGGACGTGGCCGACGACCTGGATCTTCACGTCGTACTGGTCGGACCACACGAACGGCACGGACGAGAACGGCTGGGCTTCGCCGTCGGCCGCGAGGAGCCGCGCCGCGGCGGCGACACCCTGCTCCGTTGCGTTGGTCCAGTGCTCGAGGCGCATGACCTCGCCGCCGAACGCGGGGTTGGGCCAGCGGGCGAGGTCGCCCGCCGCCACCACGCCGGGCGCGGCGAGCAGGGTCGCGTCGCAGACGACGCCGTTGTCGATCGTGAGCCCACTGCCGAGCAGCCAGTCGGTCGCGGGCACCGCACCCACGCCGACCAGCACGACGTCGGCGTCGACCGCGGAGCCGTCGTCGAGGAGCACGCGCTCGACCCGGGCCGTGCCCTCGAAGCCGGCGACCCCGACGGAGAGCCGGAGGTCCACCCCGTGGGCGCGGTGCAGCCCGGCGAGCGTGTCGCCCAGTACCGGGCCGAGGCCCCGCACCATCGGGCTCGGCAACGCCTCGAGCACCGTGACGTCGATCCCGCGGGCCCGGCACGTGGCCGCGACCTCGGCGCCGATGAACCCGGCCCCGACCACCAACACCCGGGACGCGCCGTCGAGGTCGGCGCGCAGCGCCGTCGCGTCGTCGAGGGTGCGCAGCACGTGGATCCCGGACAGCGCGGGCTGGTTCGGCAGGCGGCGGGGGACGGCGCCGGTGGCGATCACCGCGCCGTCGTAGGGGATCTCTCCCGCGTCGGTGGTGACGACCCGGCCGGCGACGTCGAGTCCCGTCGCGCGGACGCCCAGGCGGAGGTCGAGGTCGAGGTCGTCGTAGGGCCGGCGCCGCAGCGCGATGCCGTCGGCGTCGGTCGTGCCGGCGAGGAACTCCTTCGACAGCGGCGGCCGGTCGTACGGGAGGTGGGGCTCGGCGCCCACGAGGGACAGCGTCCCGGCGAAGCCGAGCCGGCGCAGCTCCTCGGCGGCCCGCAACCCGGCGAGCGACGCGCCCACGACGACGATGCGCCCGGGCGCGCCGGCGGGACTCGCAGCGGTGGTCACCGGGGCACGGTACCGCGGGCCAGGACGCGCCCGTGACCCGTTCCCCGCCCGCGATCCCGCCCACTCCCCTATGCGGGACAACGGAAATGGCCGGAAACCTGACTCCCATGTCATTCTGTCGGCCCCGCCGACCCGGAGCCCCGATGACCCGCACCCCGCGCGCCGCCGCGCCCACTCCCGACCGCTCGCCCGCCACTCCGCACGACGTCACCGGCCGGCCGCTGCGCATGCGCGACGTCGACCTCGACACCTTCCTCCACCCCGGATCCGTCGCCGTGATCGGCGCATCGGACCAGCCGGGCAAGGGCAACACCAACATGACCACGGCCGTGAAGGCGTTCTCCGACAAGTTCGGCGCCGCCTTCTACCCCGTGCACCCCGTGAGCGACGAGGTCTTCGGCGCCAAGTGCTACCGGACGATCGCCGAGATCCCCGGCCCGGTCGACCTCGCCGTGATCCTCACCGGTGCGGCCGTCGACACCTTCGAGGAGGTGCAGGCCGCGGGAGCGAAGTTCGCGGTGATCTTCGCCGCCGGCTTCTCCGAGGTCGGCAAGGACGGCGAGAAGCTCGAGGCGCGCCTGCGCAGCCTCGTCGAGTCGGGCGACACCCGGCTGCTCGGCCCCAACACGAACCTCAACGCGTTCTCCGACTTCCGCGAGGACCTCACCGGTCCCGCCCTCGCGCTCATCACCCAGAGCGGCCACCAGGGCCGGCCGATCTTCCAGTGCCAGGAGCTCGGCATCCGGATGACGCACTGGGCGCCGACGGGCAACGAGGTCGACCTCGAGTTCGCCGACTTCGCGAAGTACTTCGCCGACCAGCCCGAGGTGGGCGTGGTGTGCGCGTACATCGAGGGATTCAAGGACGGTCGCACGCTGATGCTCGCGGCCGATCACGCGGCCTCGCTCCACAAGCCGATGGTGATCGTGAAGGTGGGGCGCACCGAGGAGGGCCGGGCCATGGCCAAGGCCCACACCGGCCACCTGACGGGCTCCGACGCCGTCACCTCCGCCGCGTTCCGCCAGCTCGGCGTGACCCGGGTGGACGGGCTCGACGAGCTGCTCGAGACCTCGATGGCGTTCGCCCGCACGAAGCCGCCCACCGGCGACGGCGTGTGCATCTACTCGGTGTCGGGCGGCACCACCGCGCACATGGCCGACATGGCCTCGGCCGTGGGCCTGAAGCTGCCGACCCTCACCAAGGCCACCCAGGAGAAGCTCCACGACGGGCTCATCCCGCCGTACCTGCGCGTGTCGAACCCGGTCGACTGCGGCGGGCCGCCGGTCGCCGACGAGCGGGGCCGCAAGATCCTCGAGGCGATCGTGGCCGACCCGAAGGTCTCGGCCTTGATCGTCCCGCTCGCCGGCGCGGTCGACATGTTCTCCGAAGGCCTGTCGCGCGACTGCATCGCCGTGCAGGCGACGACCGACAAGCCGATCTTCATGGTGTGGGGCGCGCCCCCCGGCACCGACGACCACTACTACCACCGGATGCTCGACGGCGGGCTGGCGGTGTTCCGCACGTTCGGCAACTGCGTGAACGCCGTGAAGGCGTACTTCGACTACTGGGCGTTCGTGCGCCGGCACCGCTCCCCCTTCGCCGACGCGCCCACGGCCCCGTTGCCCGCGGCGAAGAAGGCGAAGCGCATCCTCGACGCCGCTCCCACGGGCGAGGCGCTCTCCGAGCACGCGTCGAAGGCCATCCTCAAGGCCTACGGCATCACACCGTCGCGCGACCTGCTGTGCCACAGCGCAGCCGAGGCGGTACGGGCCGCGAAGCAGCTCGGCTACCCGGTGGTGATGAAGCCCTCGTCCGCCGCGCTGTCGCACAAGAGCGACCTCGGGCTCGTGAAGGTGGGCGTCGCCTCCGACAAGGAGGTCCGCGAGCACTACGCCGACCTCGACCGCCGGGCCCGCAAGGCCATCGGTCGCGACGCGGCCCTCGACGGGATCCTGGTGTGCGAGATGGTCTCGGGCGGGGTCGAGATGGTCGTGGGCGTGAGCCGCGACGAGCTCTTCGGCCCGGTCGTGATGGTCGGCCTCGGCGGGGTGTTCGTCGAGGTCCTCAAGGACGTGACTTTCCGGGTCCCGCCGTTCCGGGAGGACGACGCCCGCCGGATGCTCCGGGAGCTCAAGGGCTACGCGATGCTCGAAGGCGCGCGGGGCGCGAAGCCCGCCGACATCGACGCGCTCGTCGACGTGATCGTCAAGGTCGGGCGCCTCGCCCAGGACCTCGCCGACGACGTCGCCGAGCTCGACATCAACCCGCTCGTGGTCCGGCCCCGCGGCGCGGTGGCCCTGGACGCACTGATCGTCAAGCGTTAGCGACAAGGAAGAGTGGAGGAAGAAGTGAGCGACGAACCCAACGTCGACGAAGAGCTGCTCGCGACGATCGAGAACCAGGTCCTCTGGCTCACGATCAACCGGCCCGACGCCGGCAACGCCATCACGCCGCGCGTGCGCAACCGCATCATCGACCACCTCGAGGACGCGAGCATCAACTACGACGTGCGCTGCGTGGTGATCACCGCGGCCGGCGAGAAGCACTTCTGCACCGGCGCCGACCTCCGGGCCGGGGGCATGGTGATCCCCGACAAGCCCGAAGGCGCGCCCGACCGCGTCGCGGGCGACGCGGCCCGCGCGATCCGCACCGGCATCCAGCGGCTCACCGGCGCCATCGCCGACTGCGAGGTGCCGGTGATCGCGGCGCTCAACGGCACGGTGGCGGGTGGCGGCGCGTCGATGGTGCTCGCCTGCGACCTCGTGATCGCGGCCGAGCACGCCCGCATCATCCAGGTGTTCGTGCGCCGGGGCCTGATCCCCGACGGCGGCGGCACCTACTTCCTCCCCCGCCTGGTCGGGCTCCAGAAGGCCAAGGAGCTGGTGTTCTTCGGCGACGACCTCAGCGCGGCGGACGCCGAGCGCATCGGCCTCGTCAACAAGATCGTGCCGGCCGCCGACCTGCGCGACACCGCCCGGGCGTGGGCCGAGCGCCTCGCCCAGGGCCCGACGAAGACGATCGGGTACTCGAAGCGCCTGCTCAACCGGTCGCTCGACACCGACCGCGCGACGATGTTCGAGGAAGAGTCGATGACCGTTGAGCTCGTCACCGGGACGGGCGACTCCGCCGAGGGCGTGGCGAGCTTCCGCGAGCGCCGCCCCACCGAGTTCAAGGGCTGGTGACCAAGTGCCCACTCCGTCGGTGCGAAGCGAAGGGGAAGCGAAGCCATGTTGAAGGACACAACCGCGATCGTCGGCATCGGCCAGACGTCGTTCGGCAAGGGCCTGGAGGACTCCGAGCTCTCGCTCGCGTGCCAGGCCGTCTCGATGGCCCTCGACGACTGCGGCATCGCGCCGAGCGAGGTCGACGGGATGGCGTCGTTCACGATGGAGCCCAACCGCGAGGTCGACGTCGCCCGCAACGTCGGCCTCGGCGACATCACCTGGTTCTCCCAGGTCGGCTACGGCGGCGGCGCCGGGTGCGGCGTGGTGACCCAGGCGGCGATGGCGGTCGCGACCGGCCAGGCCGAGGTCGTCGTCGCCTGGCGCGCCCGCAAGCGCGCGTCGAAGGCGAGCCGCCCGTGGGCGAACGTCGCGCAGCGCCTCGAGGACAACAGCCAGTTCAGCCGCCCGTGGGGTCTGCTGCGCCCGGTCGACGAGATCGCGATCCTCATGCGGCGCTACATGCACGAGTACGGCGCGACGCGCGACCACCTCGCCAACGTCGCCCTCGCGTTCCGCAAGCACGCGAACCGCAACCCCAACGCGACGATGTACGAGCGCACGCTGTCGCGGGAGGAGTACATGAACGGGCGTTGGATCTCCGAGCCGCTGTGCCTGTTCGACAACTGCCTCGAGACCGACGGCGCGCTCGCCGTGGTGGTCGTGTCGGCCGAACGGGCCAAGGACCTGCCGCAGGCGCCCGCGTTCATCCACGCCGGCGCGCAAGGCATCCCGCCGCAGCACAACACGATGACCAACTACTTCAACGACGACCCGCTCATGGGCCCGTCGTGGGCCGCGGCGAAGCAGCTCTGGAAGTACTCCGACTTCGGGCCCGACGACGTGAAGGTCGCGCAGCTCTACGACGCGTTCAGCCCGCTCATCCCGCTGTCGCTCGAGGGCTACGGCTTCTGCGGCCGGGGCGAGGGCGCCGACTTCACCGACGACGGCGCGCTCGAGTGGCCGAACGGCCGCCTGCCCACGAACACCGCGGGCGGCGGCATGTCCGAGGCGTACGTGCACGGGTTCAACCTCGTGCTCGAGGGCGTGCGCCAGATCCGGGGCACGTCGACCAGCCAGGTCGACGGTGCCGACGTCAGTCTCGTGACCAGCGGTGAGGGCGTGCCCACGAGCGCGCTGCTCCTGCGGAAGTAGAGGATCCGTCATGACCGATTTCCTGCTGCCCGTCGACGACGACGAGCTGACCCAACCCTTCTGGGAGGGCTGCGCCCGCGGCGAGCTGCTGATGCAGCGGTTCACCGCGTCGGGCCACTACTGCTGGCCGCCCCGGCCGATGGACCCGGTCTCGCGCACGCTCGACTACGAGTGGGTGCCGGTGTCGGGGAAGGGCACGGTGTGGTCGGTGGCGATCCCGCACCCGCCGCTGCTCCCCGCGTACAGCGAGGTCGCGCCCTACAACGTGGTGATCGTGCAGCTCGACGAGGACCCGAACCTGCGCATGGTCGGCAACGTGGTCGAGTCGGCCGACGCCCCGCTCAACGGCGTGGAGCCGCACGAGGTGGAGATCGGACAGACCGTGCAGGCCGTCTTCAGCCCGGTCGGCGACATGTTCCTCCCCCGCTGGGTCCGGGTCTGAGCAAGCAGACGACCTGCCACAGAGCCCACCCAGATCACCGGGCGTACGGAGCGCAGCGACGGGAGCAGCCGAGCGAGCGGCGGCGGGCCGCCTTCACTCGCGCGCGCCAACGCCGGAGCAACGACAACGGCCCGCCAATCGGCGGACCGCAGCGAGCGAGGCAGTGGTGATGACGCGCCAGAGCCCGGCCGAAGGGGGGGAGGCCGGGCTCTGGTTTGGAACACCTCAGGGCGGGAAGGGGGGGACCCGCCCGACGGCGTCACATCTTGTTGGTGAGGCCGCTCAGGCGGCGACCTTCTCCTCGCTGGCGACGGCCGGCGACTGGTCCCGCAGCTTCTCGAGCGTGCGCTCCCAGCTCAGCTGGCGGACGATCCACGCGAGGGCCCGCTGGCTCTCGATCGAGGTGGTCGTGCCCATCTGGGTCTCCTTGGGTGGGTGTACTTCCCGGCCCCCGGGGGGTGGGGTCCGGTGCATTGACAGTAAGAGTAATCACTCGTAGAGTCATACTGCAAGTGCAAGCGCTGTGACAGTCGTCACACGTAGACTGTTTCGAGCGTGTTTCCGAGCACGCAACCTTGCTCGAGGCCCCGGCCCGGCCCGTCCCCCTCCAGGAGCGAACGCATGACCGAGCGTTGGCGGATCGACGACCTTGCCCACGAGACGGGGCTGACGGTCGACACCATCCGCTACTACCAGCGCCAGGGCCTGCTCCCGCCCGGCGAGCGGGAGGGGCGCCACCGCATCTACGGCGCCGAGCACGTACGCCGCATCCGCCGGATCAAGGAGCTGCAGGCCCGACGGTTCTCGATCGCGGCCATCCACGCGCTCGTCACCGGTGACGGCGACCGCCTCGACGGCGTGTTCGCCGACGACGGCGAGAGCCTCCGCCTCACCTTCGACGAGCTCCTCGAGCGCAGCGGTGCGTCGAGCGAGCTGGCGGCCGCCCTCGAGGAAGCCGGGGTGCTGCGCAACCCCCTCGAGTTCGGCCGCACCGCGTACGACGGCGACGACCTCGAGATGCTGCGGGGCATGGCCCGGCTCGTCGCGGCCGGGATGCCCCCCAGCGCCCTCGCCAAGCTCGGGCAGATCTACGCCGAGGGCATCGAGCAGACCCAGCGTCGAGTGGTCGACGTGTTCGTCTCCGGCGGCGACATCGAGTGGGTCGACGGCGAGCTCGACCAGCTCCGCACGGTCGCGGCGGAGGACGCGAAGACGCTGCTGCCCGTGATGCGGCGCCTCGTCGACTACACCCACCACCGCACCCTGCAGCGACTCACGCTCGACGCGGTCGCCCGCGGCACGTACGTCGACCCCGACGCGGTCGACCCCGACGCGACCGCCGACCTCGAGATCGCCGCACCCCCCGACGCCGGCTGAGGCCCGACGCTCAGTCGTCGAGGTGCCAGATGCGGGCGGCGTTGCCCCCCGCGATGAGCGCGCGCTCCTCGGCCGCGATGTGGCCCATGGTCTCCTGGATCACCTTGCGGGAGTACGGCCAGTCGTTGCCGTGGTGCGGGTAGTCGCTCGACCACATCATGTTCTCGACCCCGACGGCGTGGCGCAGCGCCACCCCGGAGCGGTCCATGATGTACGACGCGGCGTTGTTTCGGTACCAGTAGGTGGAGGGCGGCTCCTTGATCGGGAGGTCGCCCCACACGCGGTTGCGCCAGTAGCGGTCGTCGATCGACTCGATCAGGTGCGGGATCCAGCCGACCCCGGTCTCGATCCAGCAGATCTGCAGCTCGGGGAACCGCTCGAAGACGCCGGTGAACAGCATCGAGGTCATCGCGCCGGCCGTCATCGCGAACACGTGGCTCATGCCGCCGATGGCCTTGGCCCGGGTGGCCTCGCTCGACATGTCGTAGAGCTTGTTGCCGGACGCGGCCGACGCACGGCGCGCGGCCGCTCGCTGGGCCCGGCTGATGATGTTGATGTGGATCGAGACGGGGATGCCCTCGTCGCACGCCGCGGCCCAGAACGGGTCGTCGTCGCGCGACAGGCTCTCGCCGCCCGACGGCCAGTTGGAGATGATCACGCCCTTGGCGCCGCGGGCCTTGGCCTTGCGCAGCGCGTCGACCGACTGGTCGATGCCGAGCGACGGCATCTGGGCGAGCCCGATCAGGCGGGTGGGATCGGCGGCACAGAACTCGTCGAACAGGAAGCTGTTGTATGCCTCGACGCCGGCCAGGACGAAGTCCTCGTCGTCGTCGCCGAGGAAGTGGCTCATCGTGCGCTGGGGCGGGAACAGGATCTCGGCCCACACGCCATCGGCGTCCATGTCGGCAAGCCGGGCCTGGCCGTTGTAGCAACCGGTGCGCGCCTCGTCGTAGGTGACGCCGAACCAGCGGAACTGGTCGTAGGGCATGCCGGGCGTCGACACGAGGCCGATCGGGTCGGGGTCGCCGCCCACCGCGGTGAGCCACGCGTCCCCGCCCATGTGGTCCTTGACGAGCTTCGGCGCCTTGTCCTGGTGCTTCTCCGGTAGCCAGCTCGTCCAGATGTCGGGCGGCTCCAGGATGTGGCAGTCGGAGTCGATGATGCGCTGCTCCATGAGACGATTCCTCCGGGTGCGAGGCCGCGCAGAGCGGGGCCGTGCGGGGCGGGTGCGCCGTGCGGGTCCGAGACTACGCTGACGCCCGCGTCAGGAAAAGTGCCCGCGCGCGGTCCGCGCGGGCAGACCTGAGTCCCGACACTCAAACCTCTGGGGGGATCTTCGTGGCCACGCCACTGCTCGACGGAATCCGTGTCGTCGACCTCGCCGGGGAGCCGGCCGCGATCGCCGGAAGGGTCCTCGCCGACCTCGGCGCCGACGTCGTGCTCGTCGAACCACCCGAGGGCGTGCCCCTGCGCGCGCTCCCCCACACCTGGGCCGCCTGGGCCGCGGGCAAGCGCAGCGCGGTGGTCGACGGACCCGACGACCCGCGGCTCGACGCGCTCCTCGCCGACGCCGACGTCGTGATCGACACGCCGGGGTTCCCCGGCGCGTGGACGCTCGACCCCGCCCGCGCCCCGCGTGCGGTGTGGGTGAGCGTCACCCCCTTCGGCCTCGACGGTCCCCGCGCCTCCTGGCGGGCGGCCGACCTCGGCGTGATGGCTGCCAGCGGGAACATGTGGGCCACGGGCGACCCCGACCGGTCCCCGGTGGCGTGCACGCTGCCCTCGGGCTACGCGCACACCGGCGGCGAGGTCGCGTTCGCGGCGCTCAGCGCGTTGTGGGCCGGTGGGCCGCGCCGCGTCGACGTGTCGATGCAGGAGGTCGTGATGGTCGCGAACATGTCGGCGCTGGCCGACTTCGCGACCTCGGGCTCGCGGGGCCAACGGTCCGGTGCCCGCATCGGCCGGACCGTCGAGATCTGGCCCACCCTCGACGGGTGGGTGTCGTGCGGGATCCGGGCCGGGGCGGCCCGGGTGAAGCACTGGGCGCTGCTGCACGAGTTCCTCACCGCCGAGGGCATCCCCGGCGCCGAGGTGATCGGCAGCATCGACTGGACCACCTACAACCCGTCGAACGGGACCGACGAGGAGCTCGCCGCGATCTCCGGGGCGCTCGGCGAGTGGCTGTCGCGCCACACGAGCCAGGAGCTCTATGACCTCGCGTGCGAGCACAACCTCCTGCTCGCACCCGCGATGTCGCCGCGCGAGATGTTCCAGAACCAGCAGCTGTACGCCCGCGACTTCTTCGAGTCGCTCGGTGGGTACGAGCACTTCCCGCAGCGGTTCGCGATCGCGCGCAGCCTCGACGGCGAGGTGGCCCCGGCCGCCGCGACCCGCCCGGCCCCGACGCTCGGCTCGAGCGAGCCCGCGTGGATCGGGAAGCCGGTGCCGGCCCCCCGTTCCGACGCCGGCCCGGGCGCGTGGAGCGGGGTGAACATCCTCGAGTTCGGCTCCGGCGCCGCGGGCCCGATCGCGAGCCGCTACCTCGCCGAGCACGGCGCCACGGTGCTGCGCATCGAGTCGGCGAGTCGCCCCGACTTCCTCCGCGTGATGGCGATCGGACCCCGGAACCCCCACGGGCTCGAGGGCTCGCCGCTCTACGACGTGCTCAACGTGGGCAAGCGCAACGCCACCTTCAACCTCAAGGACCCGCGCGCCGTCGAGCTGGTCAAGCACCTCATGCTCGAGTGGGCCGACGCGGTGCTGGAGAACTTCGCGCCGCGCGCGATGAAAGGATTCGGCCTCGACTACGAGTCCCTCGCGCCCCAGAAGCCGAGCCTGGTGATGGTCAGCGCGTGCCTCAACGGTCAGACCGGGCCGCACAAGGACTACCCCGGCTTCGGCTCGCAGGGATCCGCCCTCTCCGGGTTCACCTTCCTCACCGGCTGGCCCGACCGCGCGCCCGTCGGCCCGTTCGGCACCATCACCGACTCGCTCGCGCCCCGCTACGTGGTGACCGCGATCGCCGCCGGCCTCCACTACCAGCGCCGCACGGGGCGCGGCGTGTACCTCGACGTCTCCCAGGTGGAGTCGGGCATCTTCGCCCTCTCGCCCTGGCTCCTCGAGGCCGACGCCCACGGCACCTTCGCCGAGCGCGCCGGCAACCGGTCGCCGCGGGCGGTGCCGCACGGCGCGTTCGCGTGCGCCGACGAGACGCTCCCCGACGGGCAGACGCTCGGCGATCGCTGGGTGGCGCTCGCGTGCTGGACCGACGCCGAGTGGGCGACGCTCGCGGGGATCCTCGAGATCGACGACCCGACCCTCGCGACGCTCGACGCCCGCCTCGCCCACGTCGACGAGGTGGAGGCCGCGGTCGCGGCCTGGACCGCGACCCGGACGCGGCTCGAGGTGGCCGAGACCCTCCAAGCCGTCGGGATCGAGGCGGTGCCGGTCGGCGACTTCGGCGACATCGCCACCGACCCCCAGCTCGCCCACCGCGGGCACTTCGTGCCGTTGACCCACCCGTTCATGGGGCCGCGGGCCTACGAGCACAACGGCTTCCGCGTCGACGGGCTGACCGCGGGCTACGACCGGCCGGGCCCGACCCTCGGCCAGGACAACGACTGGGTGCAGGGCGAGCTCCTCGGGCTGAGCGCCGAGGAGCAGGCGACGCTCGCCGAGGCCGGGGTGTTCACCTAGGTCGGATCGGGCTCGCGGCGCGCGCAGCTCCGGCGGCGACCACCCATCCAACGCACCTTGCCTGCGGCCCCAATGACCTTTGGGGCATGATGCGGGGCGTGACCGCCGAGACGATCCGCCCCGCACCGCTGCTCACCGAGGACAACCACGCATTCTGGGAGGCCGCGGCCGCGGGCCGACTCGTGGCCCAGCGCTGTGCCGACTGCGCACGCTTCCGCCACCCGCCGCGGCCGATGTGCCCGCACTGCCACTCGCTCGCGGTGGACCTCGTCGACCTCGCCGGCACGGGCACGATCTACAGCTTCTCGATCCTCCACCATCCCACCACGCCCTTCTTCGACTACCCGGTCCTCGGGCTGCTGGTCGACCTCGACGAGGGCATCCGGCTCGTGTCCAACCTGGTCGGCGTGGACCCCGCGTCGATCACCGACCTGTCGCTGATCGGCCGGCGGGTGACCGTGGAGTTCGCACCCACCGCGAACGACATGGCGGTGCCGGTGTTCCGCCTCGCCGACGGCGGCGCGCGATGAGCCCGACGAGGCTGCCGACCTGGGGCGGCCGAGCCGCGATCACGGGGATCGGGCAGACCGAGTTCTCGCGCCAGGCCGGCCGGAGTGAGCTCCAGCTCGCGAGCGAGGCGATCCGTTCCGCGCTCGCCGACGCGGGGCTGCGCGCCGCCGACGTCGACGGGCTCGTGAGCTACACGGTCGACCCGGTGGAGGAGACCGAGCTCGTGCGCACGGCCGGGTTCGAGCGGGTGAACTTCTCCGCCCGCATCCCTTACGGCGGCGGCGGGTCGATGGGCACGATCTCCACCGCGGCCCTCGCGATCGCGTCCGGTGCGGCCGACGTGGTCGTCGCCTACCGCGCGATCCGGGCCCGCTCGGGCGCGACCCGGTTCGGCGGCGCCAAGCTCTCCCCCGCGCCCACCTCGGGGCATGGCGGCACCACCGCGTTCCAGTGGTGCATGCCGTTCGGGGTGATGACGCCCGCGTCGTGGATGGCCTTCAACGCGGTGCGCTACATGCACACCTACGGAGTGACCAGCGAGGACTTCGGGCGCGCCATCGTCCAGTTCCGCGAGTACGCCGCGGTGAACCCGGCCGCGTGGGGCTACGAGAAGCCCATCACGCTCGCCGACCATCAGGAGTCGCGCTGGATCGTCGAGCCCTGCATCCGGCTGTTCGACTGCTGCCAGGAGACCGACGGCTCGGTCGCGGTGATCCTCACTTCGGCCGAGCGCGCCCGGGATCTTCCCCACCACCCGGTGCTCGTGGAAGCGGGTGGCGTCGCGAGCCTGTTCGAGGCCGAGATCGCGACCGACCACTACCTGCCCGACCTCGCGGAGATGGCCGCGTCGACGGTGCTGGCGGAGTCCCTCTTCGGCGACTTCGGGATCTCGCGCGACGACATCGACGTCGGCCTGATCTACGACGCGTTCACACCCATCTTCCTGATGCAGCTCGAGGGCCTGGGCTTCTGCGGCAAGGGCGAGGCGAAGGACTTCATCGCAGAGGGCAACCTCGCGCTCGACGGGCGCCTGCCCTGCAACACCAACGGCGGCCTCATCGGCGAGGGCTACATCCACGGGCTCAACCTCGTGACCGAGGCGACCCGGCAGCTGCGCGGCGACGCGATCAACCAGGTGCCCGGCGCCGAGCACGCGCTGGTGTCGGCGAGCCGCACCGGCATCGTCCTCGGGCGCGCGTAGCGATGGCCGCGACCTACCTCGACCGCGACGAGCTCATCCGGGTCGCGGCCGACGCGGCCGACCGCGACGGGTGGATCAACCTCACGATGTCGGGCGTGGCCAAGGAGGTCGACCGGCACGTGACCTCGCTGTACGGCCACGTCGACGGGCTCGACGGCCTGCGCCGTGAGGTGCGCGTGCTCGCGCTCCGCGAGCTCGGCGATCTGTGCTGGGAGGCCGCGCTCGGCCGGACCGGTGACGACGCGCTCACCGCCCTGCTCGACATCTACCGCGGGTACATGCGCGACCATCCCGGGCGCTGTGAGGCCCTGCAGGCCGTCGACGTGCGCGACCCCGAGATCACCCGGCTCGGGCTCCGGGTGGCCGAGCCCTTCTTCGCCACGTTGCGCTCGTACGGACTCGACGACGCCACCGCGATCCAGGCCCAGCAGATCATCAGCGTGGCGGTGCGGGGCTTCGGCGTGAGCGAGGCCAGCGGCCGGTTCGGTGATCGCGCCACCGCCGACGCGACCTTCGCCCAGCTCCGCGCCCTGTTCCTCTCCGCGCTCGGGAGCGGGCGGTGGCCCCTCCACTGACCGCGACGCGCCCGCTCAGTCGAGCAGCGCGCGCGGGATGTCGACGAGGCGGCTGCGCAGGTACTCACCCAGCCCCTTGGCCTGGGGGTCGGGACGGGTGGAGGACGCGACGCCCTCGCCGAGGATCCCCACGAAGACCAGGTTGAGCGCGCGCAGGTTGGGCAGCGCGAACCGGCGGATCTCGAGGCCCGCGGCCTCGGGCACCAGCGCGCGCAGCGCGTCGAGCGTGAGGGTCTCGACCATCCACGCGTACGCGTCGTCGGACCACGTCCACAGGCCGACGTTGGCGTTGCCACCCTTGTCCCCCGAGCGCGCCCCGCACACCCGCCCGAGCGGCACCCGTTCGGTCGGTCCGTCGGGGACGCCCACCGTCTTGGCGGGTCCGTCCCCCGAGGGGAGGTTCGATCACCTCACGGGTGCCGTCGGGGAGCACGACCGCGTGCTCGACCGCCGACGCGGGCACGAGGCAGGGCCAGTACCGGCCGAACGCGCTCGCGTCGGTGGGCGGCGTGGTCGTGAAGAACCCCGCGTAGCTCGCGAGCGAGAGCTCGACGACCGCGTTCGAGAAGCGACGGCCGACCTTCTGCGCGTCGGGGTCCTGCACGGCCACGCGCAGGAGCGCGGTGGCCTGCGGGTTCGTGGGGGCGTCGGCGTGGTCGGTGCGCAGGAGCTGCACGTCGACGGCGGCGAGCTGGTCGCGCCCGCCGAGCACCTCGAACAGCAGCGACTCCGCGCGCGCGGCCTTGGCCTCGATGTCCAGCCCCGTGAGCACCATGGTCATCGCGTTGCGGTACCCACCGTCGCCGTTGATCGCGACCTTCAGGAACGGGGGCCCGGGCGACCCCTGCGTCCCGGCGATCTCGACGCGGTCGGGGCCGACCTCCCGCAGGACCATCGAGTCGAAGTGGGCCACGACGTCGGGGTTCGCGTACTCGGGCTCGCCGATCTCGTAGAGCAGCTGGGCGGTGACCGTGCCCACGGTGACGGCACCGCCCGTGCCGGGCTGCTTCGTGATCACCGTGGTGCCGTCGGCCGCGACCTCCGCGATGGGGAAGCCCGGATAGCCCGGCGCGAGCTCGTGCAGGAACGGGTAGTTGCCCCCGGCGCACTGCGGGCCGCACTCGATGACGTGCCCGGCGACCAGCGCGCCGGCGAGCGCGTCCCAGTCGTCGCGCGCCCAGCCGTGCCACCACGCCGCCGGGCCCATCACGACCGACGCGTCCGTGACCCGGCCGCACACCACCACGTCGGCGCCGGCCGCGAGGGCGCGGGCGATGCCCCACCCACCGAGGTACGCGTTGGCGGTGACGGGCTCGAGGCCGGCTCCCGCGAGCGGGACGCCGGTGTCGAGGTTCGCGAGATCGATCCCGGCGGCCTGGAGCTCGGGCAAGCGGTCGACGAGGTCGTCGCCCTCCACCACGGCGACGCGCGGCGCGGCACCGAGGGTCTCGCCGAGGGCCGCGATCCGGGCCGCGAGACCCCGGGGATTGAGCCCACCCGCGTTCGTGACGACCCGGACGCCACGGTCGAGGCAGGTGCCGAGCACCTGCTCCATCTGGCGCAGGAACGTGGTGGCGTAGCCGGCCTCGGGGTCCGTGCGCCGGGCCTTGCCCAGGATCAGCATCGTCAGCTCGGCGAGGTAGTCGCCGGTGAGGACGTCGATCGGGTCGGGGCCGGCGAGCATCTCCGCCGGGGCCGCGAGGTGGTCGCCGTAGAAGCCCGATGTGTTCGCGATCCGGATCGGCCGGGGCTCCGGCTCGGTCACCCCGGGGCTCCCCCGTCGGACGGCTCACGGCCGGAGCCGGGCGGACCCGCGTAGGCCTGGGCGATGGTGAGCCACTCGACGGCGACCGGGCCGACCGCGACGAGCGCCGTGTCGGCCGGATGGCGCCGCTGCGTGGCTACGAGGCAGAGATCGAGGGCGGGTCCGGTGACCCGGTCGGGCGCGTCCTCGGGTCCCCACACCCACTCGTCGCCGCCGGGGCCGGTCAGCTCGACCCGGACCGGCGCGTCGGGCTCCGGTCGCCCGTGCGCACGGAAGCTGTTCGGGAGGGCGCGCACGCTGATGTGCGCGACCTGGCGCAGGGCAGCCGTGACCGGCCACTCCATCCCCACGGCGTCGGCGATGTCGAGGCCGTGGGCCCAGGTCTCCATGATCCGTGCGGTGAGCGCGGCGGCCGCACTCATGTCGGGGCCGTACCACGGGACGCGCACCGACGGGTCGAGCGCGCGGTAGACGGCGTCGAGCTCCGCGCGCGCAATGCGGACCCAGCGTTCGAGGTCGGCGGGCGCCATCCCCCGGTGCGCCTTCGCCACCCGCTCGGTGATCCGGTCGGCGTTCGGCGGGCCCTCGTCGCGCAGGCGCTCGAACTCGGTACGGTCACGCGCGGCGAGCACGGACATGTCGTCGAAGTAGGCGAGATGGCTCACCTGGTCGGACACCGACCACCCTGGCGCCGGACTGGGCCGGGCCCAGTCGGCCGGCGACAGCGCGTCGAGCACTCCGAGGAGCGACGCGGTCTCGAGCGCGAGGTCGTCGGCCAACGCACCGATGTCGACGGGCACGGCGCTACCTCCCCTGCCAGCGCGGCGGTCGCTTCTCACGGAACGCGCGGGGCCCTTCCTGCGCGTCCTCGCTCAGGTAGACGGGCTCCCAGATCGCCTCGGCCTCGGCGAGCTCGGTGGCCGACCGCCCCGCAGCTGCCCGGTACACCATCTCCTTGCCGGCGAGCACCGACAGCGGCGCGTTCGCGGCGATCGTCTCGGCCATGGCCTGCGCAGTGGCGCGCAAGTCGGCGAGCGGGACGACGCGGTTCACGAGGCCGACGTCGTACGCACGCGCCGCGCTGATCGGCTCGGCGGTGAGGAGCAGCTCCAGCGCGACCCGCGGCGGGATCAGCCACGGCAGCGGCATCGCCCACGGCGTGCCCCGACCGACCTTCGCCTCGGTGATGGCGAACTGCGCGTGATCGGCTGCGAGGCACAGGTCGCACATCTGCGCGAGCAGGAAGCCACCGGCGAACGCGACCCCGTTCACCGCCGCGATCGTGGGCTTCTCCACCAACAGGTTGCGGCCGAACTGCGGGAGGAAGTCGGGTGGCGGCACCGTGAGCGACGTCTCCGCCATCTCCTTCAGGTCACCACCGGCGCAGAAGGCCCTGTCGCCCGCGCCGGTGAGGACGAGCACCCGCGCTTCGGGGTCGGCGTTGAAGCGGTCGGCCGCGGCGAACAATCCGGCCCGTACCTCCGCGTTCAACGCGTTGCGCGCGTCGGGACGGTCGATCGTGACCCAGGCCGCGGGACCCGTTCGCTCGTAGCGCACCACCTCGCTCACCTGTCCGGCTCCTGGCGGCTTCGCCGCCGGGCCGCTCGGGCCCCGCTCGCTGGGTGTTCGGCGGTTGTCGTCATCAGCCGCTCGCTCGCTCACGGGCCGTCCCCGGCGCCACCATCACCGGGGTCGACCTCGAGCACCCCGCTCCTGGCGCCTACGGCGCCGGGCCGCTCGGGCCCCGGCTCGCCTTCGCTCACCTCGAGCACCACGAGCACGTCCCCGGTCTCCACCTGGTCCCCCACGGCGACCCGCACCTCCGCCACCACCCCGGGCGCCGGCGCGCGCACCGCGTGCTCCATCTTCATCGCTTCCAGGGTCACCAGGGTGACCCCCGCAGCGACAACCTGCCCGGGGTCGGCCGTGACCGCGACCACGGATCCCGGCATCGGCGCCACCAGCGAGCCCGGGGTCTCCTCGGCCACGGGCCGAGGGAACCGGGGGTCCTCGTCGAGCACGACCGACCCGGTCGGGCCGTCGACGTACACGCGCACGCCCACGCGGTGGACTGCGTGGGCGGCGCGCATCCCGCGCACCTCGAGGTCGACGTGACCCGCGGTGCACGCGTAGACGACCACCGGCTCCGGCTCACCGTCGACCGTCACCGTCCCAGGCCCGACGTCGGCGAATCCATCCACCGCGACCGCGCGCTCGCCCGCGCGCATCGTCACCGGCTGGGACGCGGGACCGACGTTGCGCCAGCCGCGCGGGATGCCCGCGGGAACCGGGGACGCGACGCGCGACGCCGCGCCGGCCGCGATCGCCGCCGCGATCGCCGCGCTGACGACGAGGTCGTCGTCGGCTCCGGCCACGAGCACGGCCGGTGGGTGGCGATCGAGGAACCCGGTGTCGGTGGCTCCCGCCAGGAACTCCGGGTGGGTGAGGACGCCGACGAGGAGGTCGCGGTTGGTCGCGACCCCGTGGACCCGCGTCGCGCGGAGCGCGGCAGCGCACCGGCCGATCGCCTCGGCCCGGGTCGACCCCCACGCGACGACCTTCGCCAACATCGCGTCGTAGTGCGGGCTCACCGTGGAGCCGTCCTCGTACCCGGCGTCGACCCGGACACCGTCGAGCGCGGTGGGGAGCGTGCAGCGGTGCAGTGTCCCGCTGACCGGGAGGAACCCGGCAGCGACGTCTTCGGCGTAGAGG
>Ga0302322_100001335_pt1 | contig 20080 bp, 18 predicted proteins | sample Fen_T0_2_FD_203757 | JGI IMG/M metagenome (GOLD analysis project Ga0302322, IMG submission 203757) | Peat permafrost microbial communities from Stordalen Mire near Abisko, Sweden - Fen_T0_2 | ecosystem: Environmental > Terrestrial > Soil > Wetlands > Permafrost | place: Sweden: Abisko...
CTACTGCGACGCGCGCGACCTGTCGGTCTCGCTCCACACGGACGGGCTGCACGAGAGCGCGGAGCTCGAGGACACGGTCGCGGCGATCGCCGGCCGGACGGTCCACGCGTACCACGTGGAGGGCTCAGGGGGCGGCCACGTGCCGGACCTGCTGGGCCTGGTGCGCGAGCCGTCGATCCTGTGCTCGTCCACGACGCCGACGCTGCCGTTCGGGGTCCACGCCGCCGCCGAGCACATCCCGATGACGGTGCTCAACCACGGGCTCTCGTGGGACGTGCCCGGGGACCTGGAGCTCGTGCGCGAGCGGGTGATCCCGGCGCGGATGGCCGCCGAGGGGCCGCTCCACGAGCTGGGCGCGATCGGGATCATCAACTCGGACTCGCAGGGGATGGGGCGGATCGGCGAGACGGTCCGGCGGACGTTCCAGCTGGCCCACGTGATGAAGGCATGGCGGCGTTCGGAGGCCGCTTCCGGGGTCCCGGGCCTCCCCGACGACCCCGGTCTCCGGGATCCCGACGACCGCGACGACACCGCGCGAGTCCTGCGCTACCTGGCCAAGGTGACGATCGAGCCGGCGATCACCCATGGGATCTCCGCGCACGTCGGCTCGCTCCAGCCGGGGCGGCTCGCGGATATCGTGCTCTGGTCGCCCGGGTTCTTCGGCGTCAAGCCCGAGTGGGTGTTCAAGGGCGGCTTTCCGGCCTGGGGCCCGCTGGGCGACGGCAACGCGTCAGTGGAACGGGCGGAGCCAACGCGGTACCGGCCGGACTGGGGCGGCGTGCCCACGGCGGCGCACCTGGGCTCGGTGACATTCGTATCCGCGTCGGTGGATATGGCTGCACTGGCGCGGCGGCTGGGGACGCGGCGGGCCCTGGTTCCGGTGTCGGGGCAGCGCGGGCTCACGCGGACCTCGCTGTTCGCCAACCGCGCAACGACCCCCGTCGACATCGACGTCCGGACGGGCGAGGTCTCGGTCGAGGGCCGCCGCCTCGCGGTGGCCCCGGTGCCCGAGGTACCGCTCAGCCGACGCTACCTCCTGCGGTAGGTCGACGACGGTCGGGAACGGGGCCCGACGAGGGGTTCCGTGATGCCGCCGGACGACCCGGTGGCCCGGGTCTCCGGGTCCGTGTCGTTCCGAGGCTCCAGGGGCAGCGCTGCGACCGTGATCACCCGAAACCGCTGCCTCGCAAGCAGCGGCCACGCACGTCCCCACGACGGGAGGCCCCTACCAGAGGTCCCCCACCGTGTACCCCTCCGGGAACGGATCGGTCGGGTCCACGACGTAGGAGGCAAACCCCGTGATCCACGCGGTCCCCGTGATCGTCGGCACGACCGCGGCACGCGCCCCGACCCGCGTCTCCGCATCCAGCCGCCCGGTGAACACCGTGCCCAGGATCCCCTCGTGCCGGAAGTCCTCGCCCACCTTGAGGCGGCCCTTGGCGTGGAGGACCGCCATCTTGGCGCACGTCCCGGTCCCGCACGGCGACCGGTCGATGACCCCGGTCCAGGTCGACGGCTTCGCCCAGTCCAGCGTGCCGGTGGACACCGTGACCACGTTCCGCCACGAGTTCCGCGGGTCGTGCGGCGGCCCGGAGAGCTGCCCGATGGTGATCCCCGCGAACCCGGGCTGGTCGGGGTGGACCACCGGCAGCTGCTCCGCCGAGGCGGCCTTGATCATCTCCGTGACGCGCGTGATGTCCCGGCCCTCGTCCGGCGTGAGCGCAAACCCGAGCTGGGCCGCGTCCGCGATGACGTAGAACATGCCGCCGTACGCCACGTCCACCACGACCGTGCCCAGCTGCGGCACCTCCACCGGAATGTCCAGGTGGGTCGCGAAGGCCGGCACGTTGCGGAACGTGACCCCGGTGACCTTGCCGTTCTCGCAGGTGGCGCGGATCCGGATCAGGCCGGCAGGGGCCTCGAGGACCAGGTCCGTCACGGGCTCCGTCATCGGCAGCATGCCCGTCTCGAGCAGCACCGTCGCGACGCAGATCGTGTTGGTCCCGGACATGCCCGGGTACTCGACGTGCTCCATGATCACGTAGCCCGCGTCGGCACCCGGGTGAGTCGGCGGCAGGATCACGTTCGCGCACAGGGCCGGGTAGCCGCGCGGCTCGCGGAGCATCAGGCGCCGGAGCCCGTCGCCGTGCTGCTCGAGGTGGCGCGCCTTCTCGAGCATCGTGGCGCCGGGCACGTCCAGCGCCCCGCCCACGATGACGCGCCCGGGTTCACCGGCCGCGTGCGCATCCACCGCCTGGAGCATCCGCGCAAGCCGCATCGATCCCTCCTGCGACGGGGGCGCCCGGGGGCGCCCGATGAACGAGCCGATGGACGACGCGGGCGCCACGGCACCCGATGTCGAGCCCCGACGAGCCTAGCGGCGCCGGGCGTCCGCGACCTGGCGCGCCAGGTCCCGCTTGGCGTCCCGGTCCGCGATCTCGCGGCGGCGGTCCCACGTCTGCTTGCCGCGGGCCAGGCCCAGTGAGAGCTTCGCCTTGCCGCGATCGTTGATGTAGATCGAGAGGGGCACCAGCGTCAGGCCCTTGGCCTTGGTCTTGCCCAGCAGCTCGTCGATCTCGTCGCGGTGGAGGAGCAGCTTGCGGGCGCGCTTGGGCTCGTGGTTGAACCGGACGTCGGCGCTCTCCCACGGGGCGATGTGCAGCCCGATGATCCAGGCCTCGTCCTTCTCGATGCGCGCGTAGGCGTCGGCGAGGCTCACCTTGTGGGCCCGCACGCTCTTGATCTCGGTGCCGCGCAGCACGAGGCCGGCCTCGAAGGTGTCCTCGACGCTGTAGTCGTGGCGGGCTCGTCGGTTCTGGGCGATGGTCTCGCCCATGGGATGGCTCCTCTCGCTGGTGGGAGGCCAGTGTCGCACGCGGCGGTTTCGCGCACGACGCGGCGGGTTCCCGGACGCACGAACGCCGGCCCGTTGCCGGACCGGCGTTCGAATGCTACCGACCACCCGGCCGGGATCGACTCTAGAGGCCGACCTCCGCCGAGGTGGTGCAGTAACTACTACCGTCGTTCACTGCACATCACCTCCTTTCGTTCGGGGGGACCGTACCCGATCGAGCCGAAGCGTGCAAGCGCCCATTTTGGGGCGGGACCTCAGCTCCCAGCGTCGAGTGCTGTGAGGCCCGCGGCCAGCACCGGATCGTCGCCGGGCTTTGCGGGCTGCTGGTCCACGGTCACGTCGGGCACGATGCCCTTGCCGTGGATCCAGGTCTTGTCCGGCGTGAGCCACTTGGCGATCGTGAGCCGGAAGCCGCCGCTGTCGTCCTCGAGCTGGGTCCACTGCTGGACCGTGCCCTTGCCGAACGTCTTGGTCCCGACGAGGGTGGCGCGTCCGCGGTCGTGCAGGGCGCCGGCCACGATCTCCGAAGCCGACGCCGACCCGCCGTCCACGAGCAGGACCACCTTGATTGCAGGGTCGACGGCCGCGCCCCCGGGCTTCGCGAGGGTCTCCACGAGGCCCCCGGCCGCGTCCTCCTCCCAGAAGATCGTGCCATCGGCCAGGAACTGGCTGGCGATGTCGCGCGCCGCCGTGACGTACCCGCCGGGGTTGCCGCGCAGGTCCACGATGATCTTCTTCCGGCCGGCCTTCACGTCCTCGGCGATGGCCGCATCGAACGCCTCGGCAGAATGATCCGAGAAGCCGGCGAGGCGCACGTAGCCCACGGTCCCGTTCGCCAGCGTCTTCGACTCGACCTCGGGGGTGACGATGACCGCGCGGGTGACCTCGATGTCGCGGGTCGTGCCGCCGCGCTCGATCGTGAGCACGAGCGTCGTGCCCTTGGGTCCGCGCACCTTGGCCCGCGCCTCCTCGAGGGTGAGCCCGTCGAGGGCCTTGCCGTCGAGCCTGGTCACGATGTCGCCCGGCAGGAGCCCGGCCTTCTCGGCGGGGGCGTCCTTGATGGGCGCGACGATGACCATGCGGCAGTCCGGTCCGAGCTGCGTGCAGCCGCTCGTGGCACCCTTCGCGTCCACCGTGCCGATGGTGGCGCCGATCCCCTCGAACTCGCCGGAGATCCCCTGGAGGCTCTGCTTGAACTCCTCCGACGTGAGGTACATCGAGTACGGGTCGCCGAGGGCGCCGATCATCCCCTTGATCGCGCCCTCGACCAGCGCCTTGCGGTCCACCTCGCCGCCGGCGTACCGCTCCGTGGCCGCGCGGTACGCGTCCCAGAACGGCTGGAACAGCTGGGTCTCGTCCGCGGGGGTTCCTGGGGTCAGCGCGGTCTGGCGGCCGAGGGTCCAGCCGGAGAGGAAGAGCGTGCCGCCGGCGAGGACGGCGATGAGGCTGATCGCGACGATGGCGACGCCGGTGCGCCGGCCTGAGCGCGCGCGGGCTGCGCCCGGGGCGGTCGGCTGGGCCATGACCTCACCGGCCGCCTCGACCCCGCCGGCCGTGTCGCCCTCGCCGCGGGCCGGTTCAACCCCCGGGACGGTCACGGACGCGGGCTCGGCTCCGGGCCCGGCCTCGGACGCGGGGACCTCGGGATCGGCGGGATCGGGGGACATGTCGGGTGTCTCGAACGGAGGGTGGGGCGCGGTTCGGCGCGGGCCGCCAGCGTACCGCCGGACGGCCTCGACCGCCGCCGCCGTCCTAGCGGATCAGGTAGGTCCGCACCGAGACCCAGGACCCGAGCACGCCCAGCCCCAGCCCCGTCGCGAGCACAATGACCGCCGTGTCCCGCCCCAGCGTCCCCAGCTGCAGCGGGAGCACGTTGAAGAAGCCGACCATCGCCGTCGACAACGGGTCCGCGGCGACGGCCAGCAGTCCCAGCGTGACCAGCGCGCCCGCCAGGCCGACGAAGGCGCCCTCGAACACGAATGGCCAGCGGATGAAGGCGTCGGACGCACCAACCAGGCGCATGATCTCGATCTCCTCGGCGCGCGCCACGACGGCGAGCCGGATCGTGTTGACGATGATGAACAGGACGATCAGGCCCACGACGGCGACCATCACGAGACCCGCGGTGCGGACGAGGCCGGTGACCGTTGTCACCCGCTCGACCAGCGCCTGGATGTTGATGACGCCGTGTGGACGCACGATCGGGTCCGCCTGCAGCGCCTCTGCGACGACCTGGTAGTCCGTGGGAGCCGTCAGCTTCACGTTGAGGCTGGCGTAGAGCGGGTTGGCCTCGAGCGAGGTCGTCAGATCCGGGCGGCCCTGGGCCTGCTGGGCCTCGCGGAACCGGCGCAGGGCCTCGTCGCGGGAGATGAACTCCACGGAGGCGGTCTCCGGCATCGCGTCGACGCGGGCCGCCAGCTTGTCGACCTGGTCCTGCGTCGCCGTGTTCTCGATGTAGGCCACGACCTCCACCTTCTGCTCCACGAACGAGAGGCTCGCCAGGAGCACGTTCTGGAGGATGAAGAAGCCCGCCAGGAGCAGGAGCATCAGCACCATCGTCAGCGTGGCCGCGAGGCTCATCAGCGCATTGCGCCAGAACCCCTGCCACGCGCGGCCCATCGAGAACAGGACGAAGGCGATCACGGCCGCCTAGTCCTCACGGTGGTAGGTCGCGCCGGTCTCGTCGCGGATGATCCGGCCGTCCTCGAGCGCGACGACCCGCTTGCGGAGCGCGGTCACGACCTCGGCCTGGTGGGTGGCCATCAGGATCGTGACGCCCAGCTCGTTGATCCGCAGCAGCAGCTGGATGATCTCCCAGCTGATGACCGGGTCCAGGTTCCCCGTGGGCTCGTCCGCGATGATGATCCTCGGGTCGTGCACGAGCGCGCGGGCGATGGCCGTCCGCTGCTGCTCGCCGCCCGAGAGCTGGGTGGGGACCTGGTCCGCCTGCGCCGTGAGCCCGACCAGCGCCAGGACGCGGTCCACGGCGGGCCGGATCTGGCGGCGAGGCGTGCCGGTGACCTCGAGGGCGAACGCGACGTTCTCCCAGACCGACTTGCGCGGCAGGAGCTTGAAGTCCTGGAAGACGATGCCGATCTTGCGCCGGATCCGCGGGACCTGGCGGCGCTTGATCCGGGCGAGGTCGTAGCCGTCGATGACGACGTCGCCCTGGGTGGCCAGCTCGTCGCGGATGAGCAGCTTCATGAGCGTGGACTTGCCGGCGCCCGACGGGCCCACGAGGAACACGAAGTCGCCCTCGGGGACCACCAGGTCCACGTCCTTGAGCGCTTCCTTGCCGTTGGGGTAGCGCTTCGTCACGTCGTGCAGGACGACGACGGCATGGTCGGTCTTCGGAGCGCGGCCACGCCCGGTGAGTCGGTCGAAGAGGGAGGGCTGGCGGGCCGCGGGCGGCGTCGGGGTCTGGGTCGGGCCTTCGGTCAGGGTCATGCGCCTGCTCGGCGAGGGGTCGAGGTGACGTCTCCGACCGAGGGCACAATCGAGGGAGCCACGTTCGGCTGAGGCTAGCATCCGGGGACCGATCCTGCCCGTCCGGGGCGCCGGCCATGCCCCCGAGACCCGCGAGCCGCCCACCGGCTCGAACGCGCACCGAGTGGACGGATGAGCCGCCGTGCGGCGCGCTCGCACGCTGCGGGGCCTTGCCAGCCTCACGGGGAACGCCGCCGGACGGCTCCGGCGTCCCGGGACCGCACGCCTGAGCCGCTGCACGGCTTGCCGGTGATTGCGCCGGAGGCGCCGGAAGGGACCGTCGCTCTTCGCCACCCGCGCATGCGGCCAGCGGTGCGAGCGCCGCCGGCTACGGCCTCAGGGGCGCGACCAGCTGGTCGCACACCGCCCGAGGACCCGTGCGATCCGCGGCCTGGGGGAACAGGACGTCGACAGCCCAGACGGCGCCCGGCGCCAGCGACCCGAACGACCACCCGGCGTGAGTCCGGGTCTGCCCGACGCACTCCGACCCGTAGCCCGTCGTCACCTGGAGCGCGGCGGGCTCGAGGACCGCCATCCCGTCCTGGTCGTGGACCCCCGTCATGGTGGAGTCGAACACGAGGACAATGCAGGGTCGTCGTCCGTCGAACAGGGCGTCGAGGTTCACCCGGTCCAGCCTTGCCAGCGTGCACGCGCCGCCGCTGATCGAGGCGACGTCGGCCGTTGCCACCGGGTCGCAGGCGCCGAGCGCGATGGCGAGCCCAAGGATCGCGAGGCCCAGCCGGGCACGTCGCACGGCGCTCCTACACCAGCGCCAGGGAGATCGGCACATAGCGCTCGAACGGGTGCTCCCGCCGGGACCAGCAGATCAGCCCCGGGAAGCCGTCCAGTCGCAGGCCGGCGTCCAGGAGGGCCCGCGTCGCGCGGTCCGCCGTCCCCGGGACCCACATCGCGACCGCGCCGAGCATCGGCGTCTCGCGCACGGCCACGCCGATGAGCTGCGGGTGGAGCGCCGGGTCCAGCGCAGCCATCGGCCCCAGGCGCCCGCCGCCGGACCCGTAAACGTACCCGAGGACGCGCCCGATCCCGGAGCCGCCGCGCTCACGCACGATGAACCCGGAGCGCCCCTCGCGGCGCAGGAACCCGTGCTCGGCCGGGTGCGCGGACCCGATGAGCTCGCGGTCGAGCCCGTCCAGCAGCTCCGCGAGGCGCAGCGGACCCTCCGGCCCGTCCGCCTCGACCCGCTCGAACGGCACGGCCTCCAGCGATGACGGCAGCGCCGGGACGGCTGACCAGCGCCGCACCTCTCCGATCAGCCGCCAGGCCGGGATCCGCGGCACCATGCCGCGCCGTGCGTAGAGCCCGTTGGAGATGGGCTGCGCCGCGTCCGTGCACATGCCCCAGGTGTGGATGCCCGTGTCGAACGGCTGGTCCGGGCCCGGCACCGCCGGTCCGCCGGGGTCCACGTCCCGCCCGGCCTGGGCCCGGTCCAGCAGCGCCTGCCCCACCCCCGAGGCCTGGGTCCCGGGTCGTACGAACAGCATGGCCAGGAACCAGAGCCCCTCGCGCAGCGTGGCGGACGAGAACCCGCAGACCTCGCCCTCGCCGTCGACCGCCGTCCAGAACCGGTCCGGGTCGCTCGCCAGCGTGTGCGCGAGCAGCCGGCGCAGCGGCGCCAGGTCGTCGCCCAGCGGCGGCTGGTTCAGGCGGCGCCCGTAGTCGTCGATCGCCTCCTGCCAGATCAGCGGGCAGACGTGGACGTCCTCGTCCCGGCCCGGCCGGTACGTCACGGGGCCGCCGCGGGCCGGGGTGCTAGTCGTCGGAGTCGTCCGCGGAGGGCGCCCGACCCGTGGCCACGCGCTCCAGCTCGGCCTGCATGAACGCGTCGAGGTCCCCATCGAGGACCGCTCCGGTGTTCGAGGTCTCGTGGCCGGTGCGCAGGTCCTTGACCATCTGGTACGGGTGCAGGACGTAGGAGCGGATCTGGTTGCCCCAGCCGGCCGTGACGTGCTCGCCACGGAGCTTGCGCAGCTCCTCCTCGCGCTTCTCCAGCTCCACCTCGAGGAGCCGCGACTTGAGCACGCGGATCGCGATCTCGCGGTTCTGCGTCGCCGAGCGCTCGTTCTGGACCGCGACCACGATCCCGGTGGGGATGTGGGTCAGGCGGATCGCCGACTCCGTCTTCTGGACGTGCTGGCCGCCGGCCCCTGACGAGCGGAAGGTGTCGACGCGGATCTCGTCCCAGTTGAGCTCGATCTCCACGTCGTCGTCGGCCTCGGGCATGACCTCGATCAGGGCGAACGTCGTCTGGCGACGGTTCTGGGCGTCGTAGGGGCTGATGCGGACCAGGCGGTGGACGCCGCGCTCGGCCCGGAGCCAGCCGTAGGCGAACCGGCCGGTGAAGGTGATCGTCGCGCTCTTGATGCCCGCCTGCTCCCCCTCCTGGCTGTCCACGATGTCGGTCTTGAACTTGTGGCGCTTCGCCCACTGGAGGTACATCCGGAGCAGCATCTCGGCCCAGTCCGTGGCCTCGGTGCCGCCCGCGCCCGCGCTGATCGAGAGGACCGCGTTCTTGCTGTCGTACTCGCCGGAGAACAGGAGGAGGGTCCGCTCGCGCTCGAACTCCTTGCGGAGGGCGTCCGCCTCGCGCTCGAGGTCGGCGGTGGTCTCGTCGTCGGGCGACTCGTCCAGGAGATCCAGCAGCTCCTCGAGGTCGGCCGCACGCTTCTCGAGTTCCCGCCACAGGGCGATCTCCTCGCGCAGGCCCTCCGCCTCGCGGGTGACCTTCTGCGCGGCGCGCTGATCGTCCCAGAAGCCGGGCTCGATAGCCCTCGCATCGAGGCCCGTGAGGCGTGACTCTTTGGCGGCTAGGTCAAAGACGCCCCGAGGTCGACCGGATCCGCTCCGCCAGGTCCCGCGTGGACGTCGCGTCCACTACGAGCGCACCTGGAGATCCTGGAGCAGGATCGGACGGAGCTCGATCAGCCGAAGGGCGGTCTTGCTCCGGGCGACGACGGGGTTCACGCAGGGACAATACGAGTTGTGGGTGCAGACGCCGCAGTTGCCGTCGCAGTCCAGCGCGGCGGCGTAGCTGCAACCACGGCAGTCACGTTCGCAAGCGATGAGATCTACGAACTGGGCTTCCTCAGCCTGCTTCACAATCCCTCTCTCCTCGTCTTTCGCTTGTCGGGCTTGGTGACGGATCGGGACGGGGCACCGAGAGGAGCTCGGGCGAGGAATTGGGCGACGGCGCCGGTCCCTTGGGGCGAAAGACTGTGGCCGAGTATAGGGGTCGATTCAAGGCATTCCAAGGGGGGCAAACGGGTTTGAGGCACGAATTTCGCGCACTTGCGTCGGGAATCGGTTCGAGTGGGGCCGATCACCGGGATCGTTCACGGGAAACGGTCCCAGCCCGGGCTCAAGCCCCCCGCCGCGGCCTCGCCGGAGCCGCGCTGGCGGGGCTCCTCGTGGCGGGCCTGGCAGGCTGCGGGACGGGGCCGTCGCCGTCGCCCGCGACGCTCGTGCCGAACCACTTCGCCGAGTCCGGGCTCACCTTCGACTATCCCGCCGGCTGGCGGGAGTTCCATTACGAGAACACGAGCAGCTTCAGCTCCGTCATCGCCTACCTGGCAACGGTGGACGTGAAGGACCCCTGCACCCGGACGCCCAACTCGATCAGCTGCGGCGCCGGCTACGTGCTGGCGCCCGGCACGCTGGTCGTGCGCGTGGAGTCCGCGAGCTTCCCCGGCTTCAACATCCTGGACGTCCCGCCCGGCGCGCGCCCCATCACCGTGGACGGACTGCCCGGCTACGTGGAAGACGTGGAGGTCCTCGGCGACACCGGCGCCACGGCCTCGCGAAGCTGGTCCATCGCCATGCCGGGCTCCGTCGACAACGACTACCGGGTCACCGCCGACGTCCGGACCCCAAACGAGGGCGCGCTCCTCGACCTCGTGGACGGAATCGTGAAGCGCATCCGCTATGACCCGCCGGTCACGCCGCTTCCCACGGACCCGGCGGCGGCCGGGAAGGCGGTCGAGACGGCGCTGGCCGTCCTTGCCAAGGGCTCCGACCCGTCCTGGGCCTGCTTCCCCGCCTCGGGCTCCCGGACGCTGCGGGTGGCCTCGCTCCCGAACGGCCCCCCGCTCACGACGCCGCAGGTGGCGACCTGCACGACGGCGATCGAGGCGACGCCGTTGCAGCTGTGGCGGATGACGCTGGAGATGCGGCTTCCCCGGCCGGACGCCAACGCCGGCCTGGGGACGCGGATGGTCGTGTGGTTGGGCGCGGACGGCCAGCCCGGCTCGTCGAGCGGGGAAAGCCTGGAGACGCCGGCGCCGTGACGCCGCCCCATGCTGCCGGCCCGTGACGCGGGTGCCGGCACGGATCAGCCGCCGGGCTGCTCCACCTGGGGCGCGCCGCCGGAGAGGAAGTAGACCGCGAGCGCGCCCAGCTCGTGGATCGTGGCCTGCGCGCGCCGCACCGGGTCCTGGGCCACCGGGGAGGTCGCGGTCGGCGATCCGTAGGCGTCGATGCCCAGGTCGTCCGCGATCCGCAGGACGCGGAGCATGTGGGTCGGGTCGGAGACGAAGATCGCGCTGGTCATGCCGCGCTTGTCGAGCTGCTCGGCCACGGCCGTGAGCGACGTCAGCGTGTTGTGCGCCTGGTCCTCGCCGAAGATCGCCGCCTCCGGGACCCCGTGCGCGATCGCGTACTCGCGCGCCACGGCGGCCTCGGTCGTGCGGTCGCCGGGCAGCTTGCCGCCGGTCACGACGAACGCCTTCGCCAGGCCCTCGTTCCACAGCGAGACGGCGTGCTCCAGCCGCGCCTCGAACACGGGCGACGGGCGGCCGTCGTACTGGGCCGCGCCCAGCACCACGATGGCATCGGCGGGGCGCCGCTCGTCGGCGTTGCCCTGCCGCCAGATCTGGAAGGTCGCGGCACCGGCCGCGACGGCGACCACGATGCCGCCGATGACGAAGAGGCGCACCAGGTCCCTGACTCGGTCGCGGGTCAGGCCCCGTGACACTTCTTGTACTTCTGGCCGGAGCCGCACCAGCACGGGTCGTTGCGCCCGATCCGGGCCCCGGACGGGGTGAACCCGGGCCGGGTCGAACCGCTCACCGCCTTGTCGTCACCCGGGGCCACACGAGCCGTGCGCATCGGGTCCGCGGCGAGGCCGCGGATGGCGGACGGGTCCGGGACCGGGGCGGCACCCGGCTGCCGCAGCGCCGCCTGGCCCGCGGTGAGCGGCGCACGCGGCGCCGCTGCGGCCGCGGAGGTGGTGCCGGTCCCGTCGGACCCGTTCGACGTGCCCGCCGGGGGCTCGTCGTGCGGCGGGCCGTCGTGGACGCTGCCGTCGGCGTGGGTGTGGCGCGCGGGCTGGCCCGGTCGCGGGGGCTGCCCGGGCCCGGGGAGCGGCACCGTCTCCGGCTCGCGCTTCACCGTCACCCTGAAGATCGTCGTGGCGACCTGGCGCCGGATCAGGTCCCGCAGCTCCTCGAAGAGGCGGAAGGCCTCCTTGCGGAACTCGTTGAGCGGGTCCTGCTGGGCATAGCCACGGAGGCCGATGCCGCGGCGCATGTCGTCGAGCTCCGTGAGGTGCTCCACCCACAGGCTGTCGATCGTGCGCAGGAGCACGAACCGCTCCACCTGGGCCCAGACCTCCTCGCCGTGCTCGGCCATCCGGGTCTCGAGGCGACCGTCGACCATGTCGCGGAGCTGTCCGACGAGCTCCTCGCGGGAGCGGGCGGCCTCGTCCAGGGACGTCTCGGAGGTCTCGTCGCCGTCCAGCCCCATGGCCCGCAGCGCCGCCGAGAGCCCCTCGAGGTGCCACTCGCCCGGGGAATCGCCGCCAAGGTACTGGTCGGCCATCGCCTCGACCTCCTGGTCCAGGAAGTCCCGGACCGTCTCGGTGAGGTCCTCGTTGCGCAGGACCTTGTCGCGCTCGGCGTAGATGGTCTCGCGCTGCCGGTTGATGACGTCGTCGAACTCGACGACGCGCTTGCGGATGTCGAAGTTGAACCCCTCGACGCGGGTCTGCGCGCTCTCGATGGTCTTGCTGACCAGCTTGGACTCGATCGCGACGTCGTCGTCGAGGCCCAGGCGCTCCATGAGCCCCGCGACCCGTTCGGACGCGAACCGCTTCATCAGGTCGTCGTCCAGCGAGAGGTAGAAGCGCGAGGAGCCCGGGTCGCCCTGGCGGGCGGCGCGGCCGCGGAGCTGGTTGTCGATCCGGCGGCTCTCGTGGCGCTCCGTGCCGATGATGTGCAGCCCGCCGGCCTCGACCACCTTCTCGTGGTCCAGGTCGGTGACCAGCTTCGCCTGCGCGAACGCCTCGTCGAGGGTCGCCTTGTCCACCTCGGCCGGGTTGAGGTCCTGCTTGTGGAGCATCTCCGAGGCGAGGCCCGCCGGGTCGCCGCCGAGCTTGATGTCCGTGCCGCGACCCGCCATGTTGGTGGCGATCGTGACGGAGCCGCTCCGGCCCGCCTGGGCCACGACGCCGGCTTCGCGCTCGTGGAACTTCGCGTTGAGGGTCTCGTGCTTGACGCCGCGCCGCTTGAGCAGCGTGGACAGCACCTCCGACTTCTCGACCGACACGGTGCCGACGAGGACCGGGCGACCGGCCTCGGTCATCTCGACGATCTCGTCGATGAGCGCGTTGAACTTCGACGACTCGTTCTTGAAGACGAGGTCCGGGTAGTCGTCGCGGATCATCGGGCGGTGGGTGGGGATCGCCACCACCTCGAGGTTGTAGATCTTGTGGAACTCCTCGGCCTCGGTCATCGCGGTACCCGTCATGCCGGCCAGCTTGTCGTAGAGGCGGAAGTAGTTCTGGAAGGTGATCGTGGCCAGGGTCTGGGACTCGCGCTGGACGCGCAGGCCCTCCTTCGCCTCGATGGCCTGGTGGAGGCCCTCGCTCCAGCGCCGGCCCGGCATCTTGCGGCCCGTGAACTCGTCGACGATGACGATCTCGCCGTCCTCGACGATGTAGTCCCGGTCGCGTTTGTAGAGCGCGTGGGCCTTGAGCGCCGAGTCGAAGTGCCGGGCGAGCCGCGGATCCGCGTCGTAGAGGTTCTCGATCCCGAGCAGCTTCTCGATCTTGTCGATGCCCTCTTCGGTGGGGCTCACGGCCTTGTCCTTGAGGTCGACGAAGTAGTCGCCGCCCTCCTCCTCCAGCTCGGGCCGGGCCTTGAGGCGGGGCACGAGGCGGGCGAAGGTGAAGTACAGGTCCGCGGACTCCTCCGCCTGGCCCGAGATGATGAGCGGCGTCCGCGCCTCGTCGATGAGGATGTTGTCCACCTCGTCGACGATCGCGAAGAAGCGCTCGCGCTGCACCCGGCCGTCGAGCTCGTCGACCATGTTGTCGCGCAGGTAGTCGAAGCCGTACTCGTTGTTGGTGCCGTAGGTGATGTCGGCCGCGTAGGCCTCCCGGCGGGTGACGGGCCGCAGGTTCATGAGCCGCTCGTCGGTCGTGGGGAAGCCGGGCTCGAACAGGTAGCTCGTGTCGTGGGTGATCACGCCCACGGACAGGCCGAGGAACTTGAACGCCGGGCCCATCCACTGCGCGTCGCGGCGGGCCAGGTAGTCGTTCACGGTGACGACGTGGACGCCCCGGCCGGTCAGGCCGTTGAGCACCGCGGCGAGGGTCGGGATGAAGGTCTTGCCCTCGCCCGTCCGCATCTCGGCGATCTTGCCCTGGTGCAGCGCGATGGCGCCCAGGAGCTGGACGTCGTACTGGCGCATGCCCATCGTGCGCTTCATGGCCTCGCGGCCGGCGGCGAAGACCTCGGGGATCACCTCGTCCATGGCCGCGCCCACGCGCTCGTTCTCGCGCTTGTGGCGGGCCTTGCCGAGCTCGCGGCGGCGCTCGAGGTCGGAGTGGGTGAGCTCGTCGTCCGACGGCTCCTCGGGGACCGCCGCCTCGAGGATGTCCGAGCGGATGACGTCGATCCGCGCACGGATCTCCTCGTCGGAGAGGCCCTCGTATTCGGGCTCGAGCTCGTTGGTGCGATCGATGAGCGGCTGGATCTTGCTCAGCTCGCGGTCGTTGCTGTCGAAGAATCGTGAGAGGAAGCGCATGGCCGGCTGAGTATAGGGTGGAGGGCCGGGGAGGCCGGGATTCGCACGGGGCGCCCGCGCGTCGCGGGTCGCGTTCCGCGCCTCAGGGAGCCGGGCTGGCCTCGACAGGGGTGCCGTCACCGGGCACCACGATATCGCTCGGGAGCGGGGTGGCCCCGTCGTTCGTGACCGTTGAGCCGTCGTTGCCCACGGTGACCTGCATCGGGACGGCGATGGCCGGCGCCGGCACCGGGATGGCGACCCCGCCCCCGACGAACCCGCGGTCCATCATCACGCCGTTGAACCCGCCGCTCACCATCGTCCCGTTGGGGAACAGCATGGCGGTGAGGGCCGCTGCCGCGAACACGATGGCCGTGCCCAGCCCCAGGACGCCCGTGACGACGACGCCGGCGCGCATCAGGGCGTCGCCTGGTTCGACGTGACGTCCGGCAGGACCTGGACCGCGGGCGCCGTGCCCATCGTCACCGGTCCGAGCCGGACCTGGCCGCCAGACAGGGGCATGGTCATGTTGGTGACCACCGGGACGGCCCAGCCGCCGGACACGAGCGCGCCCTGCGGAAAGAGCATCGCGGTCGCGGCGGCCAGCGCGAACACGAGGGCGGTGCCGCCGCCGAGGACGCCGGTGCAGACCAGGATCCGTCGCATGGTGCCTCCCGGACGCCGTCGCCCGGCGCCCGGTTCCCTAGTGCGGGAGCGACCAGAAGCCGACGCCGTAGCCGGCCACGATGATCGCGAAGGTGATGAGCCCGAGGGCCAGCCAGAATGCGATGGCCCGCCCGGTGGAGGTGGGGTTCATCTCCGGGTTGGCGAGCTCCGGCAGGCGGCCGCCCTTGAGGGCCGCTCCCCAGCGGGGGGAGCGGAGCGTCGACCGGTAGTCCTCCCCGGGTCCTGTCCGGACCTCGAGGCCGCCCTTGCCGTCGGGGCGGTGCAGCTGCAGGCTCATGGGTCTCCGGGTATCGGGTCAGACGCCCGCCGGTGCGGGCACGCCTGATGGTACGTCGTCGTCGTCGGCCGGTGCGGCCGGACCGTCCAGGCCGTCGTCCCAGAGGAGCATCTCCTGGGTGAACGAGACCTCGGACGAGAACAGCGCGCCGACCGACTCGCCGCGGTGGATCCGCTTGATCGCCTCGCCGATGAGCGGCGCGACCGAGAGGACCTTGATCCGCGGGATGTGCTTGTCGGCGGGGAGCGGGATGGTGTCGGTGATGATCACCTCCTGCAGGTTGCTGCTGGTGATCCGGTCGATGGCCGGGTCGGACAGGACCCCGTGCGTGGCGCAGGCGTAGATGTCCCTGACGCCCTCCTTCTCGAGGGCGCGGGTGATCTCGATGAGGGTGCCGGCCGTGTCGATCTCGTCGTCGACGATGATCACGCGCCGGCCCTTGACCTCGCCGATGACGTTGATGACCTCGGCCCGGTCCAGGTTGCCGTGGCGACGCTTCTCCACGATCGCCAGCGGCGCGTCGAGCAGCTCCGCGAACGCCCGGGCGCGCTTCGCGAACCCGAGGTCCGTGACGACGACCGCGTCGTCCTGGAGCTGGCGGTCGATGAAGTACCGGGACAGCAGGTGGACGGCGGTCAGCTCGTCCACGGGGATGTTGAAGAACCCCTGGATCTGGCCCTGGTGGAGGTCCATGGTCAGCATGCGGTCCGCGCCGGCGACCGTGATCATGTCCGCGATCAGGCGGGCGGTGATCGGGACGCGCGGCTGGTCCTTCTTGTCCGAGCGGCCGTAGGCGTAGTACGGCACGACGGCCGTGATCCGGCCGGCGGACGCCCGCTTGAAGGCGTCGATCATGATCAGGAGCTCCATGATCGACTGGTTCACGGGCCGGGACGTGGGTTGGACGAGGAAGACGTCCTTCTCGCGGACGTTGTCCAGGATGCGGACGAAGATGTTCTCGTTCGCGAACTCGAACACCTCGGCGCGACCGGGTTCCGACGCGAGCCAGCGCGCGATCTTGCGGGCCAACTCGGGGTTGGCGTTGCCGTGGTAGATCTCGTACTGGTCCGCGTACACGTCGGACTCCCTGGCGCCGAAGGCGTTCATCACGAGCTGCCGCTTCCCGCTCCCGTCGATCCGCCACCGTCGGGCTGGGGGTCGCCATTGTCGCCGATGGCACCCCGGTCCGCCAGCCCAGCGTGGAAGGCCGCGATGGCCGCCACGGTGTCCCCGTCGCCCAGCCGCATGACGATCACGCCACGGGCGCCGGACGAGTACCGGTTCACGCTGTGGACATCCGTCCGGATGACCTGGCCGCCGGCCGAGATCAGGACGAGCTCCTCGTCCGTTTCGGTGACCTGCTGGACCGCCGCGACGAGGCCCGACTTGCGGCCCTCGAGGGCGATCAGCCGGACGCCCTGGCCGCCGCGGTGCTTGCGGCGGAACTCGGTGAGCGGCACGCGCTTGCCGTAGCCCGTCTGGGTGAGGACCAGCAGGTCCGCGTCCGGCTCCACGACGCTCATCGACACCACGGCGTCGCCCTGGCGGGCGAGCCGGATGGCGATGACGCCGGCCGCGTCGCGGCCCATCGGCCGGACCTCGTCCTCGCTGAAGCGGGCGAGCATGCCCTGGGCCGTGGCGAGGATCACGTCGTCGCCGCCGCCCGAGACGGACACCCAGGCCAGCTCGTCGCCGTCGCTGATCGTGATCGCGCGGATGCCCGTGGAGCGCACGCGCTCGAACTGCTCGAGCGGCGTCTTCTTGATGATGCCCCGGCGGGTCGCCAGGACCAGGTAGTGCCCGGGCTCGAAGTTCGGCAGGCAGATCGTCGCGACCGGGACCTCGCCCGACTCCACCTGGACGCCGGGCAGGTTGATGATCGCCATGCCCTTGGCCTGGCGGCTGGCGTCCGGGATGTTGTGGACCTTGGCCGAGAACACGCGGCCCTTGTTCGTGAAGAACAGCGCCCAGTCGTGGGTGTTCGCGGCCAGGAGGTGCTCGATGGCGTCCTCCTCGCGCGTCACGTGGCCGATGATCCCCTTGCCGCCGCGGTGCTGGCGGCGGTAGGTGGCGACCGGCTGGCGCTTGATGTAGCCGCGGCGGCTGATCGTGACGACGACGTCCTCGTCGGCGATCAGGTCCTCGTCGGTCATCTCGCGGTTGGAGTCGTCCACGACGCGCGTGCGGCGCTCGCCGGCGTACTTCCTCCGCAGCTCGGCCAGCTCGTCCTTGATGATCGAGAGCACGCGGGAGGGGTTGCCGAGGATGTCCTCCAGCTCGGCGATGAGCTGGATCACGGCGAGGTACTCGTCCTCGATCTTCTGGCGCTCGAGGGCCGCGAGGCGGGCGAGGCGCATGTCCAGGATGGCCTGGGCCTGCAGCTCCGACAGCCCGAAGCGGGCCATGAGGTTGTTGCGTGCCCGCTCGACATCTGCCGACTCGCGGATGGTCCTGATGACCTCGTCGAGGTTGTCGAGGGCGATCTTGAGGCCCTCGAGGATGTGGGCCCGGGCGCGCGCCTTCTCCAGGTCGTACTCGGTCCTGCGGCGGACGATCTCGCGCCGGTGCTCCACGTAGTAGCCGAGCACGCTCTTGAGCGGCAGCGTCTGTGGCTGGCCGTCCACGAGGGCGAGCATGTTGAGGTTGAAGGTCGTCTGGAGCGCGGTGTGCTTGAACAGGTTGTTCAGCACCTTGTGCGGGTTGGCGTCCCGCTTCACCTCGATGAAGATCCGCATCCCGTCGCGGTCGGACTCGTCCCGAAGGTCGCTGATGCCCTCCATCTTCTTGTCCTTGACGAGGTCCGCGATCTTCTCGAGCAGCGACGCCTTGTTCACCTGGTACGGGAGCTCGGTCACGATGATCGCCGTGCGATCGGCGCGGCTCTCCTCGAAGGCGACCTGCGCGCGCATGACGACGCGGCCGTGGCCGTGGGCGTACATCTCGCGGATCGCGTCGACCGTCTCCTGCTCGCCGGTCAGCGAGTTGCGGCGTGTCTCGTAGCGGAAGATCGAGGCGCCCGTGGGGAAGTCCGGGCCCTTGACCAGGTTGCACAGGTCGTCGTTGGTGATGGACGGGTCGTCGATGTAGGCGACGACGGCGTCCGCGACCTCGCCCAGGTGGTGGGGCGGGATGTTGGTCGCCATGCCGACCGCGATGCCCGACGAGCCGTTGATCAGCAGGTTCGGCAGCTTGGACGGGAGGACGGACGGCTGCTTCTGCGTGCCGTCGTAGTTGTCGACGAAGTCGACCGTGTCCTTGTCGATGTCGGCGAGCATCTCGGCGGAGATCGCCGTGAGGCGGGCCTCCGTGTAGCGCATGGCCGCGGCGGAGTCGCCGTCCACCGACCCGAAGTTGCCCTGCCCGTCCACGAGCGGGTAGCGCATGGAGAAGTCCTGGGCGAGCCGGACGAGCGCGTCGTACAGGGCGACGTCGCCGTGCGGGTGGTACTTGCCCATGACCTCGCCGACGATCGCGGCGCACTTGCGGTAGGAGCTCGTATTGGAGAGCCCCATCTCGCCCATGGTGTAGAGGATCCGGCGGTGGACGGGCTTGAGGCCGTCCCGCACGTCCGGCAGCGCGCGAGCGACGATGACGCTCATCGCGTAGTCGAGGTACGAGACGCGCATCTCGTCCTCGATGCGGATGGCTCGGATGTCGCCCAGGTTGTCGGTCACGTGGCGGCTCTCCTCCGGGGGTCAGCGGGCTCTGGTCAGGATCGGTCGATGACGGTGCGCTCGGCCGGCGGGACCGCGAGGCCGTACGTCAGGAAGTCGGCGGCGGTCGCCGAGGCGCGGGATGTCGAGGGGGCACCGGGGCGCTTGCGGACGCCCCCGAGGGTGGCCTTGAGCTCCGTGGCGAGCGCGCCGGGCAGCCTCTCGCAGGCGTCGCGGACCACCCAGGCGCGGTGGCCGTCAGCGGTGTCGCGGGCCGTTCGGGCTTCGGCGCGCAGGAACGCGGCCGTGGCGGGCAGGTCGATGGCAGCCATGGAGCGCAGGGCCCACGAGAGCGCCTTCTGGACATCGGGCTCGGCGTCGCCCGCGAGGTCCGCGACGATCGCCAGGCCGTGCCGGGCGACATCGGGCGTGCGGCCGGCGACCCGGTCCACGACCGGGATGGTGGCGACGGTCGAGGCGGCGAGGCGGCGCTCCCAGCGCGAGGGCGAGTAGACGAGCTGCTCGAGCTCCGCCCAGCGGTAGGGCTCGGCGAGGATCCCGCGGCCGGCGACGCGGGCCAGGCGATCCACCGTGATCCACTCGGTGGCGCGGCGGGCCTCGGCGCGGGCCAGCTGCCAGGTCTGCTCCGGCTCGCGGGTGATGGTCCGGTCCAGCACGTCGATGGCGAGCCAGTGGAGCTCGGCGAGCGGATCGCGGAACAGCGCGTCGGCGACATCGAGGAGCGTCGTGGGGCGGTCGCGCCGGGTCGTCGCCCGGAGGCCACGGCTCACGGCGCCCAGGAGCGGCTGGCGGACGCCCAGCTGCGGGCCGATTCCGGGCGCGATCATTCGCTGGCCGGCGAGGTAGTCCGGGTCGGCAAGCTCCTCGAGACCTGCACGCAGCATCTCCGCGACGTTCGAGGGCTCGTTGACGAAGTCGCCCGCCCGGCGCCCGAGGGCTGCGGCGAGCTCCATCCGGGCGGCGACGAGCGCTCGGGCGCGCAGCGTGGCGGCGCCGGGCGTGGCCGTGGGGCTCATCCGTGGGTCCCGTCCGGCCCATCGTCCACGCGGGCGGGCGTGCCGGAGGTGGTGCCGGTGCCCTCGG
>Ga0302322_100001339_pt1 | contig 20052 bp, 19 predicted proteins | sample Fen_T0_2_FD_203757 | JGI IMG/M metagenome (GOLD analysis project Ga0302322, IMG submission 203757) | Peat permafrost microbial communities from Stordalen Mire near Abisko, Sweden - Fen_T0_2 | ecosystem: Environmental > Terrestrial > Soil > Wetlands > Permafrost | place: Sweden: Abisko...
CGCGACCCTGGCCGGGTCCGTGACGCCGCCCTCGTGGCCCACCTCGACCACCTCGAGCCCGAAGCCGGGCGCATAGGTCTTCACGACCTCGCGCGCCTGCGGGTTGAGCGTCTCCACGAGCACGATGCGGGTGCGGCCGGTCGCGTGCTTCGCGATGAAGCAGGCGTCGGCGGCGACCGTGAAGCCGTCGTAGCCGGAGGCGTTCGACACGTCCATCCCGGTGAGCTCGCAGATTGCCGTCTGGTACTCGAAGATCGCCTGCAGGACGCCCTGGCTCATCTCGGGCTGGTACGGCGTGTAGGCGGTGAGGAACTCGCCGCGCTGGAGGATCATGTCCGCGATCGCCGGGGTGTGGTGGTCGTAGATGCCCGCGCCGAGAAACGAGAGCTCGATCCCCGTGTGGACGTTCTTCGCCGCCAGCTCCTCCAGGTGCCGGATCAGCTCGAGCTCCGTGAGGGCAGGCGGCACGTCGAGGTCGCGCCCGAAGCGAACATCCTCCGGGATCTGCTCGAACAACTCGTCGACGGACGAGACGCCGACCGCGGCGAGCATCTCCTCGCGGTCGCGGTCGGTGAGAGACAGGTAGCCGGCCGTCATTGCTCGGCCACGACCGCCTGGTAGGCCTCGACGTCGAGCAGCGTGTCGACCTCGGATGGGTCGCTCAGCCGGATCCGGATCAGCCAGCCCTCGCCGTAGGGGTCGTCGTTGATCGACTCGGGCTCCTCGACGGCCTTGTCGTTGACCTCGAGGATCTCGCCGGAGAGCGGGGCGACGACATCGGAGACGGCCTTGACCGACTCGACCTCGCCGTAGGCCTCGTCCTTGACGACGCTGCCGCCGACGGCCGGTGCCTCGAAGTGCACCAGCTCACCGAGCGCGTCCTGCGCCCACCAGGTGATGCCGAGCACGGCCTCGTCACCCTCGATCCGGGCCCAGTCGTGCTCCGGGTGGTACTTCAGGTCTTCGGGGTAGCTCTTTGCGCCTGCCAACTTAGCTCTCCTCCTTGACGTAGATCGGCTTCTTGACGACGTGCGCCCGCTTCGGCCTCCCGCGGACGTCGATCACGAGCTCGCTGCCCGGCGCCGCGGCCGCGGCCGGGACATAGCCCATCCCGATCCCGCAGTCGAGCATGGGCGAATGGGTGCCGGAGGTGACCTCGCCACCGCCCACGACCGGCATGCCGTGACGAGGCACGGCCTTCTCGTCCATCACGAACGCGGCCAGCTTCCGCTCGGGCCCGTCGGCCTTGACGGCGCGAAGGACGTCGGCGCCGGTGAAGTCCTTGTCGAGCGCGCACACCCAGCCCAGGCCTGCGGAGATCGCGTCGGTGTCGGCCGTGATGTCATTCCCGTGCAACGGATAACACACCTCGAGCCGGAGCGTGTCGCGGGCGCCGAGGCCGGCAGGTGTCGTCCCGTTGCCGACGATCGCGTCCCACAGCTCGACGGCGTCCTCCGCGGCACACATCAGCTCCACCCCGGCCTCACCCGTGTACCCGGTGCGACACACCATCACCTCGACGCCGCCGACCTCACCCATCGCGTGGGTGAAGGCGGGGGCCTCGGCCAGCCCGAGCGCGGCGATCGCGGTCGGCCCCTGCACCGCGAGCAGCGCGTACTCGTCGGAGGCGTCGCGCACCTCGGAGCCGCGGATCTCGCGCTCCTTCAGCCAGGCGAACGCGGCCTCCCGGTTGCCGGCGTTGACGACGAGGAGCGTGTGGAACGGGCCGAGCCGGTAGGCGATCAGGTCGTCGACGATGCCCCCGCGCGCGTTCGTCAGCAACGTGTACTGCGCCTCGCCGTCGGCGAGCCGCGAGAGGTCGTTCGAGAGGAGGCCCTGCAGGAGCTCTGCCTGCGCCGGCCCCTCGACGTGGATCTGGCCCATGTGCGAGACGTCGAAGACGCCGCGGTCGCGGCGGACGGCGAGGTGCTCCGGGATCACGCCGTCGTACTGGACGGGCATCTCCCAACCTGCGAACGGCACCATCCTCGCGCCGAGCGCGACATGGCGGTCATACAGGGGTGTGCGCCTGAGAGCTTCGTCGCTCACACAGGCGACTCTAGCGCCGTCTGGTGGTGGAGGTGCGGGGTGGGAAGCGCGCCCCACCCCGACCTCAGTCCTCGCGCAGGAAGCTGGGGATCTCGATCTCGGCTTCCGACGTCGCCGGCCGTTCGAAGCGGCGCTCCGGGGTCGCCGGCGTGGTTGCGCCGGGAGCCTCCACACGGCGCCGGCGCGGCCTGCCGCCGAAGCCCGTCGCGATCACCGTGACGCGCACCTCGTCGCCCATCGACTCGTCGATCACCGCACCGAAAATCACGTTGGCGTTCGGGTCGGCGTGGCCGGTCACGACCTCGGCCGCCTCGTTCACCTCGAACAGGCCCAGGTTGGAGCCACCCGTGATATTGAGCAGCACGCCGGTGGCGCCGTCGAGCGTCGTCTCGAGCAGCGGCGAGGAGACGGCAGCGTTGGCGGCGTCCGCGGCACGGGTGTCGCCCGAGGCGCTCCCGATCCCCATCAGGGCCGAGCCCGCGTCGCGCATGATCGTCCGCACGTCCGCGAAGTCGAGGTTGACGAGGCCCGGCACCGTGATCAGGTCCGTGATGCCCTGGACGCCCTGGCGCAGGATGTCGTCGGCGATGCCGAAGGCCTCCGTCACCGGCGTCTTCTTGTCGACCACCTGCAGCAGGCGGTCGTTCTCGATCACGATCAGCGTGTCGACGCGATCGCGCAGGCTCTGGATCCCGAGCTCCGCCTGCTCCGCGCGACGGCGGCCCTCGAACCCGAACGGCCGCGTCACGACGCCGACCGTCAACGCCTCGAGCTCGCGGCCGAGCTCGGCCACGACAGGCGCGGCGCCCGTGCCCGTGCCGCCGCCCTCACCTGCGGTGACGAAGATCATGTCGGCCCCCTTGAGGGCCTCCTTCAGCTCGTCGCGCGTCTCCTGCGCCGCGGCGAGCCCGACGGACGGATCGGCGCCCGCGCCGAGACCGCGCGTCGCCTTCGAGCCGATGTGGATCTTCACGTCGGCGTCGGTCATCAGGAGCGCCTGGGCGTCCGTGTTGACCGCGATGAACTCGACGCCGCTGAGGCCCGACTCGACCATGCGGTTGACCGCGTTGGTGCCGCCGCCGCCGACGCCGACCACCTTGATCACCGCGAGGTAGTTGCCACCTTGTGTGCTCATGAATTCCTCACCTCGACCTACCTGGACGTCAAGCTCTGATAGAGCTACGGAGTTTGATGGAGCCGCATTCGCAGCCAGGGTACGGACTCCTTGTCGGCATTGTCAACGCGAACCTCAAGGTGTCGTCGAGGTCGTACCCTGAACCTGTACCTGAGAGTTGAGGGTTCCGGCGACAGGCCGCTCCGGCACCGCGACGTCGAGGTAGGCCGTGCCGGGGTCGAGCAGCGGGATCACCCGCGCCGCGACCGCCAGCTTGAGCGGCACGTCGAGGGCGTCCCCGAGGCGGATCTCCAGGCCCGCGCGGAGCCGCAGGGTCAGCGCGTCCGGGGTCGTCGTGACCGAGCTGACGCGACCCGGGAAGCCCGAACCGGCCAGAGGGGCCACGGCCGCGACGGCGGTCATCAGGTCGCCTTCCGCCCGCGCTCCGGTTCGAAGCGAGACGCTGCGGCCGACCCAGATCCGCGCCAGGGCCGGCTTCGCGTGCCGGTCGACCGTGGCGATCACGCGGCCGCTCTGGGCGACGAGGTACGAGTCGGCGCCCTGGCGGACGACGGCGACCGGCCGCTCTGGCACGACGACGACCCTGAGCGTGTGAGGGAAGGCCCGGTCGAGCCGGACGCTCGCGACCGTCGGCAGCGCCTCCACGTTGCGCTCGGCGGCGGCGAGGTCGACCTTGAGCAGGCTCGCCCCTTTCACTTCCGCGAGCGCGTGCTGGACCTGGGCTGCGACGGCGGGTGACGCGCCGCCGACCTCGACGGTGCGGACGGAGAACACGCCCGTCTCGCGGGCGCCGAGCCACGCGACGACGGCAGCGAGGACGATCAGCACGGCAACACCGAGGGAGCGGCCCGAGGGGATGAGCCGCGCCAGATCCAGGCCGCCGCCGCTGATCCGCCGCGGTAGCGGGACGACGACATTCGCCGCGCGCGCACGGGGACGCGATCCAGGTTCGACTCGTCCCCCGCTGGCCACCCGTTCTGGTTCGCCGCGGGGGAGCAGGCTCCTACGCCCCGAGCAGCACGACCTCGTGCTCCAGCTCCACGCCGTAGGCCTCGCTCGCTCGCCGCCGGGCCTCCGCCATCAGGGCGAGGCAGTCCGCGGTCGTCGCGTCGCCCGCGTTCTCGATGAAGTTCGCGTGCTTTGGAGAGATCAGCGCGCCGCCTATGCGATAGCCCTTGAGGCCGCACAGCTCGAGCATCCTTCCGGCGCCGAGCTCCCCGGCCGGGTTCTTGAAAACGGAGCCGAACGTGCGCTTGGTCGTCGGCTGCGTCGCCTTGCGCGCGCTGACCAGCTCGCGGACCCGCACGCGGATCGCGGCCGGGTCGCTCGGCGTCAGCAGGTACTCCACGGCCGCCACGACCTGGCCCGGGCCGATGCTCGAGTGACGGTACGAGAACCCGAGCTCGGCCGGAGTGAGCCAGCCGGTGGCGTCGGCGGTCGCCACGAGGGCGCGCGAGACGATCGCGCTCCAGTCGCTGCCGTACGCGCCCGCGTTCATCCGCACGCCCCCGCCGGCGGTGCCGGGAATGGCGCACGCGAACTCGAGGCCGCCGAGTCCCGCGTCACGGGCACGGTGGAGGCAGACGGCGTTCGTCGCGCCCCCGGCGGCCACGAGCGTCGTGCCCTCGACGCGCGCCTCCGCGAGCTCGCCCGTCAGCCGCAGGACAAGCGCGTCAACGCCGGCGTCGGCGCCGAGCACGTTGGAGCCGAGCCCGACCGTGGCGATGTCGAGGCCGTGGTCGCGTGCGTAGCGAAGCGCTTGCTCCAGCTCGGCGAGCGTGCGCGGCTCGGCGTAGGCACGTGCCGGCCCGCCCGTGCCGATCGTCGTCAGCCTCGCCAGCGCAACCCCTTCCTGGATGACGAGTGGCGCGCCGGTCATCCCGGCAGCCCGTCGACGATCGCACGGGCGATCTTCCATGGCTCCCCGACGCCGAACGTGATCACGAGATCGCCGGGACGCACCCAGGCGAGCGCGAGCGTCGCTGCATCGTCCAGTGACGGCGCCCACCCTGCCCGCACGTGCGCAGGCAGAGAGTCGAGCACGAGCCTGCCGGTGACGCCCTCCCGTGGCGCGTCGCGCGCGCCGGTGATCTCCGTGACGATCGCAGCGTCCGCGAGGCCGAGGGCCGCCCCGAGCTCGACGTGGAGCTGACGCGTCCGCTCGACGACGTGCGGCTGGTAGACGGCGATCAGCCGGCCGGCGGTCAGCTGTCTCGCCGTCCGTAGCGTGACCTCGAGCTCGGTCGGGTTGTGGCCGTAGTCGTCGTAGACGGTCACCCCGCCGCGCTCCCCGACGAGCTCGAGCCTCCGTCCCACGCCCGCGAACCGCCGGAGCGCCTCCTCGGCCTCGGCACGCGGCACGCCTGCCAGCTCGAGCGCGGCCAGGGCCGCAGCGGCGTTCTGGCGGTTGTGGTCGCCGGGCACGCTCAGAGGCAGCTCCACCGGCTCGAGCTCCCAGCTGCGGACGACATGCGGCACGGCCGCGAGCCAGTCGTCGAAGAAGGCACGCAGTTCCGCCTCGGAGGCGTAGGTCGCGTGATGGTCGAGCTCGATGTTGGTGAGCACGGCAATCTGCGGGCGCAGGGCGCCGATCGAGCGGTCCGACTCGTCGCCTTCGACGACGAGCCAGCCCGGGCCGGCGCCGGCGTTCCCGTCCAGCTGCGGCACGATCCCGCCGATGATCCAGGCAGGGTCGCGACCCGTCTCCCTGAGCACGAACGCGATCATGGCCGAGGTCGTCGTCTTGCCGTGGGCCCCGCCGATGACGATGGACGGCTGCGCCGCGACGAGCTCCGCCAGGAACTCCGCCCGCGGCATGCCGTCGATCCGGTGCAGGTGGGCGGTGGAGATCACACACTCCCAGCCCTCCGGCGGTGCCGGCTCGCCGCCGACGTCGACCTCGATCGAGCCCAGCGAGCGCATGAAGATCGTGTCGCGCACGTCCCACCCTCGCACGTCGGCGCCGAGAGCGCGAGCGACGTTCGCGTACGCCGACATCCCGGAGCCGCCGATCCCCACGAAGTAGAGCCGCCGGCCGGCGAGAGCCTCGCTAGGAGCGGGCAAGGGCGATGACCCCCTCGGCGATCTTCTCTGCCGCGTCGACGCGCGCCATGGACAGCATCGCCGAGCGCATCGACGCGAGCCGCGCGGGATCGGCGAGGAGCTGCTCGACGAGCGCGGGCACGGTGCCGATCTGGGCATCGGGTACGACAACCGCACCGCCGCCGCGCTCGAAGTGGCGGGCGTTCAGCGTCTGGTGATCGGCCGTCGCGTACGGGTAGGGAACGAGGATCGCGGGCGTGCCTGCTGCCGCAAGCTCCCACACCGTCCCGCCCGCGCGGGAGACCGCGACGTCGGCGGCGGCAAGGACGTCCCCGAAGCGGTCCGTGTGCGGCATCAGCACGTAGCCGCTGCGATGCACCCGCGCCGCCAGGCCGGGGTGGTCTCGCTCCCCCGAGACGTGCAGCACGCCGGGGCCGCGGTCGCCCCAGGCTCCCACCGCCATCTCGTTGAGCGAGGTCGCGCCCGCGAGGGCGCCGAAGACGGCGACGACAGGCTCGTCCGCCCCGAGGCCGAAGTGCTCCCTCGCCTCCGACCGGTCCGCACCGACATGCGCCAACGGGATCGGCCGGCCGACGACCTCCACCTTGCTGCCGCTGCGGCCGGGAATCTCGTAGGCGAGGAAGAGCTTCTTCGCAAACGGGGTGGCGAGCCGGTTCGCGAGGCCGAGGTGCGCGTCGGCCTCGGTGAGAGCGGCGGGAATGCCACGCAGCCGCGCCGCGAGCACCATCGGGCCGGCCACGTAACCGCCGCCGCCGAGGACGACGTCTGGCCGGCGCCGCACGAGGATCGAGCGGCAGGCGAACGGAGCCTTCGCAGCGCGCCAGAGCGACCGGAGCAGCGCAACCGACGGCGAGCGCGGGAAGCCGCTGATCTCGAACGTGTCGAGCTCGAAGCCCGCTTCAGGAACCAGCCGCGACTCGACGCGGTCGGGGCTGCCGGCGAACGTCACGGTCACTCCGCGCGCGCGGAGCGCTTCCCCGACTGCGAGAGCGGGCCTGATGTGACCGGCGGTCCCTCCCGCCGCGATCACGACTACGAGCTTCGACGACGCGTCCATTCACGGCGATGTTAAGGAGAACGCCGACCGCACCGAGCAGCACGATCAGCGACGAGCCTCCGTAGGAGACGAACGGAAGCGGAATCCCGGTCAGCGGGGCGATGCCCAGGACGGCGCACAGGTTGATGATCGCCTGTCCGCAGACGAGCGTCGTGATGCCCGCGGCGAGCCGCTTTCCGAACGGGTCGCGGCAGCGGAGGGCAATCCGGAACCCCGCCCAGGCGAACACGGCGAAGGCAGCGATCACGAGCGTAGAGCCGATCAGCCCGAGCTCCTCGCCGACGATCGCGAAGATCATGTCCGTGTGCGCCTCGGGGAGGTAGAAGATCTTCGAGATCCCCTGGCCGAGGCCCTCGCCGGTGATCCCGCCGGAGCCCATGCCGATCACGGCCTGCACGGTCTGGAACCCGGCACCCTGTGGATCCTTCCACGGGTCGACGAAGCTGAAGAAGCGGGCCCGCCGGTACGGCTCCATCCAGATCGCCGCGGACCCGAGAACCAGAGCGATCGAGCCGGCGAAGGCGAGCAGCCGGAACGGCACGTCGGAGACGACGAGGATGCCGGCGACCATGATGCTGAGCGCGATGGTGGTGCCGAGGTCGGGCTCGAGCAGGATGAGCACGCAGAAGAGGCCAACAACGAGGCCGAGCGGCTTCATCAGCTCACCCATCGTGCGTGGAGTCGGGCGCCGCGAGAGCAGCGCGCACGCCCACACGCACACTGCGATCTTGGCGACCTCGGACGGCTGCACGCTGATCGGGCCGAGCAAGAACCAGCGGCGGGCACCGTTGATCGAGGGGGCGGCCACCAGGACGGCCACGCAGAGAGCGAGGGCGCTCACGAGGAGCACGGGCGCAACGGCGCGCAGGCGGTGATAGTCGAACCGCGACGCGAGCGCGAGCAGGACGAGGCCCACCACGGCGTAGGCGCCCTGCTTGAAGAGGAACGTCATCGGGTCGCCCGCCCCGAGGGCGGCCGACGCGGAGGTGGCGCTGAACACCATCACGAGCCCGAAGGCGACGAGGCCGAGGGTGACGAGGATCAGGAGACGTTGCTCCAGTTGTCCGTCGGCCCGCTGTTTCGACGCTCCCTCGCTCACCCCGTGAGCTTCTGCACCAGCTTCCCGAACTCCTCCCCACGATGCTCGTAGCTGTCGAACTGGTCGAAGCTGGCACAGGCCGGCGAGAGGAGCACGACGTCACCGGGATGCGCCTCACGCGCCGCCGCGGCGACGGCCGTGGCCAGGTCACCGGAGCGCTCGAACGGCACTCCCGCTGCGTCGAGCGCTGCGGCGATCTGCTCGGCCGCCTCTCCGATCAGGTAGGCACGGTCGCCGGGCGCGAAGGCCTCTGCCAGCGACTCGTACGGCTCCGCCTTTCCCCGACCGCCGAGGATCACGAGCTTGCGCGCTCCGGGGAACGATGCGAGGGCACGCAACGCGGCGGCGACGTTCGTCGCCTTGGAGTCGTTCACGTAGCGCACACCGCCAACGGCGGCAAGGTGCTCGATGCGGTGCTCGACGCCTTGAAACGTCCGCAATGCCTCCGCGATTGCCTCATCGGGGATGCCCGCAGCCCGCGCCGCAGCCGTCGCCGCGGCGGCATTCTCGCGGTTGTGCGCACCCGGTAGCGCGGGCTCGGCGGGCAGCGGGTCGTCGCCGCAGAACTCGATCCGCCGGGCGGAGCCGGGAATGGGGCCGAACCGGTCCGGCACCACGGCGACGTCGTTCGCGTCCTGGTTCTCGAAGACGCGCAGCTTCGCGTCACGGTAGGCCTCGAAGCTCCCGTGGCGGTCGAGGTGGTCCGGCTCGAGGTTCAGCAGCACTGCGATGCGCGGGTGCAGCGAGCCAACGTCCTCCAGCTGGAACGACGAGAGCTCGCAGACGACCCACGCGTCAGGGTCGGAGTCACCGACGAGGCTCACGAGAGGCCGGCCGATGTTGCCCGCTATCTCGACCTCGGTTCCCGCCGCCTCGAACATCGCGCCGAGAAGCGCCGTCGTGGTGGTCTTCCCGTTCGTGCCGGTGACGCCGAGGATCGGATTCGGAAGCATGATCGCGCCGAGCTCGATCTCCGAGACGAGAGGGATGCCCTTCGCGTGTGCCGCGAGCACGGGCTCCGCCTGCGAGGGGATGCCCGGGCTCTTCACGACCAGACCGACCCCGTCCAGCAGGTCGTCGCGCCACGCCCCCAGCGCCGTCTCGGCGTCGATCCCCTGCAGGTCGAGAGCGCTGTTTGCGTCGTGGGCGACGACGGCGACTCCGGCCGCGAGCAGCGCCTGCACGGCAGCGCGCCCCGAGCGCGCGAGGCCGAGCACGAGGACACGATCGGGGAGTTGCTCCACATGCGAAGCCTACGCGCGCTGCGCGATCACGATCCCGCCGATGATCAGCGCGCTGCCGACGGCAATGGGCACGGTGACGCTCTCGCCGAGCACGAGGGCGGCGAGCACGAAGCCCGAGACCGGCTGCAGGAACTGCAGCGTCGCCACGCGCGCGATCCCGCCGCGGTCGAGGGCCCAGTACCAGCCCATGTAACCGAGGATCGAGGTCACGACGGCGAGGAAGAGCACGGCACTCCATGCCTTCGGGCTCGCCTCGGGGATGCCGTCGCTCGCGATGAGACCGATCGTGAGCGGCGCCACGACGATCGTGCCGAGCAGGACGCCCCAGAGCGTCGTCGCCTTGCTCGAAAGGCCGCGGGGCGGCAGCATCGCGCCCGCGACGTACCCGAGCGAGACGCACAGCGCCGCCGCCAGCACGAGCAGGTCCCCCGTGAGCGTTGCGTGCGACGAGGATGACCCGCGTCCGGCGATCAGCACGACCTCACCGACGAGGGCGACGCCGCTCCCGAGCATCCAGGCGCGGCTTGGCGCACGCCGGAAGACCAATGCCGCATAGGCCCCGGTGAAGACCGGGAGCGCGGCCAGGATCATCACGCCGTGCAACGCCGAGGTGCGCTGCTGGCCGACCGTGTAGACGATCGGAAAGATGACGAAACCCACGGCCGCCGAGATCCCGAGCAGCGTGCGTGAGCGCCCTCTGGACGGCAGGCCCTGCCGCATCGCGAGCAGCAGCGGGAGTGCGAGCAGCCCGGCGAAGACGGTGCGCAGGCACGCGACGAACAGCGGCTGCAGGTCGTCGAGCGCGAGCCGCGTTGCGATCGGCGTGGCGCCCCACACCACCATGACCGCGATCGCGACGAGGATCGGCACGAGCGGCAGTCGCGCGGGCGTTGGCCCCGGCACTCGCGGCCCTACAGCTTGAAGCGGAGGTAGTAGCGGTAGAAGAGCACGAAGCCCATCGTGCAGAAGATGGCGCCGACGATCCAGAAGCGCACCATGATCTTCGTCTCCGACCACGCCTTCATCTCGAAGTGGTGGTGGATCGGCGCCATCAGGAAGACGCGCTTGCCGGTGCGTTTGAAGCTCGCCACCTGGATGATCACCGAAAGCGCCTCGATCAGGTAGATGCCGCCGATGAAGACCAGGAGCACCTCGGTCTGCGTCATCACGGCGAGGCCCGCGATGGCGCCGCCGAGCGCCATCGAGCCCGTGTCGCCCATGAAGACCTCGGCCGGGAAGCAGTTGAACCAGAGGAACCCGATCACTCCTCCGATCAGGGCGGCGGCGAAGATCGCGACGTCGAGGTAGTTGCCGCTGCGGTCGCCGACCGGGCCGGAGCGAATCCACGAGATCGCGGCGATGGCAAGGAACGTGAGCAGCGAGATCGCCCCCGTGCCCGCGGCGAGGCCGTCGATGCCGTCCGTCAGGTTGACGCCGTTGGCGGTGCCGGCGATCACGATGAAGAGGAACGGGTAGTAGAGCCAGTGGAGGTCGATGTTGACGTCGATGACCGGGAAGTAGATCTCGGTGTCGAGGTAGCCGACGTGGTTCACGACCCAGCCGATGCCGATCGTGATCACGACGAGCCCGAGCATCTTCCAGCGGCCGGAGAGGCCGAGCGAGCGGCGCTTGCGCACCTTCAGGTAGTCGTCCGCGAAGCCGATCAGGGCGCAGCCGAACGTGACGAACACGAGCGCGAGGCCCGGCAGCGTGTAGAGGGAAAGGACGAGGAACGGCGTGATGGCCGTGGCGAGGATCAGCAGCCCGCCCATCGTCGGCGTTCCCTGCTTGACGATGTGCCGGGCCGGCCCTTCCTCGCGGATCTGCTGGCCGACGCCCGTCCGGCGCAGCCACTCGATGAAGGTGGGCCCGATCACGACGGCGAGAACCATCGCGACGAGGCCGGCGATCAGGACACGGACCATGCGCCTGCCGCTTTCTCGATCGAGGCCGGTATGCCTTCGAGACCGACTGCCCGCGAGGCCTTGACGAGGATCGCGTCGCCTGGCCGGAGCAATCCGACGACGCGGTCGAACGCGCCGACGTCGGCGATCCAGCGGCGGCCGGGCGAGTCCTGCGACTGCACATATGGCAGAGCCTCGTCGCCGATCGCGATCACCACCTCGATGCCGAGATCCTCGATCAGCGCGGCGATCTCCTCGTGGTACCGCGGCGCCTCGGCGCCGAGCTCGGCCATCTCGCCCAGGATCGCCACGCAGCGCCGGTCGCCCGCGCGCTCGACGAGGTCGAGCAGCGCGGCGCGCATCGAGGTGGGGTTGGCGTTGTAGGCGTCGTTGACGACGACCCCGCCACCCGGGAGCGGCAGCTCCTCTCCGCGCCAGCGCGACAGCCTGATCGCGTCGGCGCCCGTCTGGAGCCGGTCCAGGGGCAGTCCGAGAGCCTCGTAGGCGACGAGCGCGGCGAGGGTGTTCTCGGCCATGTGACGGGCCGTGAACGGCAGCGTCAGCGTGACGTCGCCTCCTGCGAGCGGGAACCGCCAGGTGCTCCCGTCGCTCTCGACGGTGGTGCGGTCGAACGCGAGGGTCTCGATGTCCGTCCGCCGGAGGAACGGCTCGAGCTCGGGTGCGTCGGCCGGGACGACGGCGACGCCCCCCGGCGGCAGCGCGGCGATCGCCTCGGCGTTCGCCTCGGCCACGCGCTCGACGGTGCCGACGAGCTCGAGGTGCTCGGGACCGATCGAGGTGACGAGGGCCACGTGCGGGCGGGCGACCTCGCAGAGCGCCGCGATCTGGCCCAGCCCGCGCATCCCCATCTCCGTCACGAGAACGGCCGTGTCGGGCTCGAGCCGGCAGACGGTGAGTGGGAGCCCGATCTCGTTGTTCTGGCTCGCGTCGGCCCATACCGTGGGCGTCGCGGCGCCGCAGAGCGCTCCCAGGATGTCCTTCGTCGAGGTCTTGCCGGTGGATCCCACCACGGCCACGACGCGCGCCGTGCTCTTCGAGCGTACGAGCGAGGCAAGTGCGGCGAGCGCGGCCTCCTGGTCGTCGGGGACGAGCGTGGCGGCGCCTCTCGACGCCGCCTCCGCGACGAACGCGACGCCGCTGTTGATCGCCACGAAGAGGTCGCCCGGGCCAACGGTGCGCGAATCGCCCCTGATGCCCGTCAGCTGCGGCGGCAGGCCCGTCGCCGGTGGCGGCTCGAGCACCCCGAGCGAGAGCGCCGCCACCTCCTCCCAGCCGACCGGGATCACGCGTCGAGCCCCCCAGCGCGCAGCGCCTCACGAGCGACGACGCGGTCGTCGAACGGGGTCACGACGCCGCCGGCTTCCTGACCCTGCTCGTGCCCCTTGCCCGCGATCACGACGACGTCGCCGGGGCCCGCGAGTGAGACGGCCCGGCGGATCGCGCTGCGCCGGTCCGGATCGATCTCGACGCGCGTGCCGGCGCCCTGGAGGATGTCCTGGATGATCGCGAGGGGGTCCTCGCTGCGGGGGTTGTCCGAGGTGACGATGACGACGTCCGCGCGTTGGGCCGCGACCGCCCCCATCACCGGGCGCTTGCCGCGGTCGCGGTCGCCGCCGGCGCCGAACACGCAGATCACCCTGCGCTCCGCGAGCTCGCGCGCCGCCTCGAGCACGATGTCGAGCGAGTCGGGCGTGTGCGCGTAGTCGACGATCACCGCGAACGGCTGGCCCTCGTCGATCCCCTCGAAGCGTCCCTGCACACCGGTCATCGCCCGCACGCCCTCGGCGATGGCGTCGTCGTCGACGTCGAGGAGGATTCCCGCCGCGATCACGCCGAGGACGTTCTCGACGTTGAAGCGGCCGCGCAGCGTCGTCTCGATCTCGATCCCGCCGGCGCGGAAGCGGCTCCCGTGCGGCCCCACCTCGAGCGCCTCGGGCCGGATCTCGGCACCCTCGGTGATCCCGAACGTGACGAGTGGCGCGCGACGCGCCTCGGCGAGCTCCACCGCCAGCCGGCGACCGTACTCGCCGCCGATGTTGACCGCCGCGGGGGGTGGCTGGGCGCCGACGAAGAGGCGGCGCTTCGCCTGGTAGTAGTCCTCCATCGTGCCGTGCAGGTCGAGGTGGTCCTGCGAGAGATTCGTGAACACGAGCGCGTCGAAGCGGACCCGATCGAGCCGACGGAGCTCGGAGCCGTGCGACGACGCCTCCACCGCGACGCTCTCGTCGCCGCCGTCGAGCATCTCGCGAAAGAGCCGCTGCAAGTCGATAGCCTCGGGTGTGGTGTGCGGAGCGGGGCGCGTGATCCCGCCAACGACCCACTCCACCGTGCCGATGAGGCCCGCCCGGCGGCCCGCGGCCTGGAGCACGGAGCGCAGGAGGAATGCGGAAGTCGTCTTCCCGTTCGTCCCCGTCACGCCCGCCACCTCGAGCGCCCGTGTGGGCTCACCGAAGAAGGCGTCTGCGGCGACGGCCATCGAGGCCCGCGCGTCGTCGACGAGAAGCTGCGGGACGTCGAGCTCGAGCGGCCGCTCCACGACGAGCGCAATCGCCCCGGCGGCGACCGCTCGCTCGGCGAAGTCGTGCCCGTCGGCGCGCGCGCCGGGTACGCAGAAGAACACCGCTCCGGGACCGACGTACGTCGTGTCGTAGGCGAGATCGGCTATCTCGATCGCCCCGTTGGCGCCGGTCTCGCTCGCCGCGAGCACGCGCGTCAGGTCATCGAGGTTCACGGAGGTTCATTCTAGGCAGGGCTTCCGACCTCACCGGTCGTCACCGGCCGCCCGGCTACTGGTTGGTGGGGCCTCCGGTTGCCGTCAACGCACCCGCCCTCGTCTCGGGCGCGTCGGGCGGCACCTCGAGATACTGCAGGTCGAACCGGGCGATGTCCCGGAAGGCCGGTGCGGCCACGACGCCGCCGTAGATGTCCCCGTGCGGCTCGTCCACCATCACGAGGATCGCGAGCCGCGGACGCTTGGCCGGCACGAGCCCGACGAAGGAGGCGACGTACTTGGTCACGTAGCGGCCCTTCTCGGCCTTCTGCGCGGTGCCGGTCTTGCCGGCGACCGTGTAGCCGGGAATCGCTGCCTGCGTGCCCGTGCCCTCGAGCACCACGTCACGGAACATCGTCATCATCCGGACGGCGGTGTGCTGCGAGACGACCCGCGACCTGCCGGGGTGCCCGACGCGCCGGTTGCCGACCTTCTCGACGAGGTGCGGCGGCACGCGGACGCCGCCGTTGCCGATCGTGGCGTACGCCGAAACCATCTGGAGCGGCGTCACAGCGATGCCCTGCCCGATCGGGACGGTGCCGATCGTGGAGCCGGACCAGTCCTGCAGCGGCAGCACGAGCCCGGAGCTCTCGCCGGGGTAGTCGACCCCAGTCGGCTTGCCGAACCCGAAGCGGTCGACCCAGGAGGCGAGCTCACCGGCGCCCAGCTTCTCCGCGATCGTGATGGTGCCCACGTTCGACGACTGCGCCAGGATGTCCTTGACGGTCATCACCTCGGTGCCCCGCAGGTGAGCCTCGTGGATGACGCGGTCGGCCACCTGGATCGTTGGCGCGAGCGTGAAGGTCGACGTCGGCGAGACGACGTTGTCCTCGAGTGCGCCGGCGATGGTCACGATCTTGAAGGTCGATCCCGGCTCGTATGCGTCGGTGACGGCTCGGTTGCGGCGCGCGTCGGGTGAGGCTGTCGAGAACTTGTTGGCGTCGAACGTCGGGTAGTTGGCCATCGCCAGGATCGCACCCGTACGGGGATCCATCACGATGGCGGCCGCCCCCTTGGCACCGAACTGCTTCACCGTCTGCGCCAGCACCTGCTCCGCGTTCGACTGGATCTGGTGGTCGATCGTCAGCGTCACGTTCTTTCCCGGACGCTCGGGCCGCGAGGTGACGACGTCGATCGCGCGCCCGAACGGGTCCTTCACGATCGTCTCCGACCCGGCCCGGCCGGACAGCGTCTTGTCGAGCGAGCGCTCGAGGCCGTCGAGCCCGTGGTTGTCAGTGCCGGCGAAGCCGAGCACGTGCGCGGCGACGCGGCCCTGCGGGTACGTCCGGAGCTCCTCCGGGTAGAACCCGAGACCGGCGATGTCGCGCTTGTTCAGCGCCGCCGCCTTGATGGGGTCGGCCTTGCGCTCGATATAGACGAAGCCCTTCGACCGGTCCTTCAGCTCGGGGTAGATCTGGTTCGGGTCGACGCCCAACATCTTTCCGGCGACGACCGCGGCACGCTGTGCGTCGGCGACGTTGCGCGGATCGGCGTAGACGGTCGTCGCCTGCTCGCCGATCGCGAGCGGCTCACCCGTGCGGTCGTAGATCGTGCCACGCCCGGCCGGCACCTCGATCGTCTCACGATGCTGGGTCACGGCCATCTTCGCGAAGCGGCCGTGCTGCGCACCCTGGACCCAGGCGGCACGGGCGATCGCGACGACGAAGAGGAGGCCGAACGCGGCGAGCAGCAGCCGAATGCGGTGATTCGCGTGGCGGTCTCTCACTTGGCAGGCAGCCGCACATAGGTGGTCGTGAGGGGATCTGCCGCCTGGAGGCCGAGCTTGGTCGTCGCAGCATCCTCGATCCGCACGTTCGCCGAGGCGCTCGAGAGCTGCGAGCGCAGGAGCGCGTTGTCCGCCCGCAGTTGCGCGCGCTCACGACTGAGGCCGTCGAACTGCATGTTGAGCTGGAGCACGACCACGTTCACGGCGACGATGCCGGCAAGCAGCACCCCGACGACGACGATCCAGGCGATCCCGCCGAAGAAAGGAGCGCGCGTCCGCGCGCGGGGCTCCGGCTTCGCCCGCCGCTGCTTCGAGCGGGCGACGCCGCCGTCGGCGATCGTCGACACGGTTAGCCCTTCACCGCCACGCGGAGCCGGGACGAGGCCGAGCGGGGATTGAGATCGACCTCGCCGGCGGAGGGCCGCACGGGCTTGCGCGTCAGCAGGCGCAGCTCGGGCTGCTTGCCGCAGACGCAGACGGGGAAGTCGGGCGGGCACGTGCAGCCCTTCGCCCGCTCCACCATGAACTGCTTCACGATGCGGTCCTCGAGGGAGTGGAAGCTGATCACGGCGAGGCGGCCGCCGGGCCGCAGCATCTCGACCGCGGCGGGCAGGGCGGCCTCGAGCTGGCCGAGCTCGTCGTTGACCGCGATCCGCAGCGCCTGGAAGACGCGCTTCGCGGGATGCCCCTCGCCGAACCGGGCGGGAGTCGGGATCGCCATCTTGATCACGTCGACGAGGTCTCCGGTGCGGAAGAACGCGCGCTCGGCCCGTCGCTGCACGATCGCGCGGGCGATCGGCCTCGCGTAGCGCTCCTCCCCGAAGCGGCGGAAGATCGTGGCGAGCTCCTTCTCGTCCCAGGTGTTCACGATCGTGGCGGCGGTCACCTCGCCGGAGGGGTCCATCCGCATGTCGAGCGGCGCGTCGGTGGCGTAGGAGAAGCCGCGCTCGGGCCGGTCGATCTGCATGGACGAGACGCCGATGTCGAGCAGGATCGCGTCGGCCCTGATGTCGTTCGCCGCGAGCTGGGTGAGCACGATCGCGAAGTCGCCCCGGAGGAAGCGCACGTCCACACCGGCTGTGGCCTTGAAGCGGTCGAAGTGCGGCTTCACGCTCGGGTCACGGTCGATCGCGACGAGCTTGCCGCTGCCCTGGAGGTCGCGGGCGAGCAGTCGCGCGTGCCCGCCGGCGCCGAAGGTCGCGTCGACGACCGTCTCGCCCGGCTGCACGGCGAGAAGGCGGCGCACCTCGTCCGCTAGGACGGGGGTGTGATCAGACGCGCTGTTCGGCAAGACGTTGGGCTGCATGTTCCACACTCCCTTCCGGGGCCTCCAGGGTCGCGGCCCAGACGGTGCGATCCCAGATCTCGAGGTGATCGTTGTTGCCGATGAGCGTGACGTCCTTGGTCAGATTCGCGTGGCGCACGAGCGGCGCGGGAAGGTGAACGCGCCCCTGCTTGTCGGGGACGTCCTCTGTGGCAGCACTGAAGAAGTGGCGCTGCAACCGCCGGGCGTCGGGCAGCAGCGAGTCGAGGTTGCCGATGCGCTCAACGACCTTCACGTTCCACGTCTCCCGCGGCCAGACGTCGACGCATCCGTCGAGGCCCTTCGTGATGACGACGCCGTCGGCGAGGGCGGCGCGAAACCGGGCCGGCAAGGTGAGGCGGCTCTTGTCGTCGATCGCATGCTCGTACTCGCCGAAGAACATCGGGACTCCCGGGTCGGTGCCACGGTGCCCCACTTTAAACCACTATCCCCCACTTTGCAACTCTCATGGTCCACGAAGTCAGGCCGCCACGGATCTGACCAGCTGATTCATCGACATCCGCACGGGCGCCGGACCGTCGATCCTCGGTTCGCTCCCGAGCGGATGGTTGGCGCGCCGCCGCCACAGGCGTGGCTCAGAGGACGCTCCCGAACACGGGCGTGAGTCCCTACTCCTCCCCGACCCTGGCCCGCGTCCTGCCGAAGTTGGCAACGAGCAGTGCGACCACGGTCACCAGGTAGAGCTGTCCGATGAGGGCCTCGCCGATCGCGGCGGTGTGACCGAAGTCTCCGGACGGCGTGTAGTCGCCGTAGCCGAGCGTGGCAAGGGTGACGTAGCTGAAGTAGAGGCGGAGGGACGTCGTCCCGTCGGTTCCCTGGGCGAAGAAGAACCCCGAGCCGTACGCGGCTGCAGCGCCGTAGATCAACGCGAACATGAGCCCGATCAGGATGTAGACGCAGATGGCGCCGGTGACGGACTGCCGGTTGACCTCCCGCTGGTCCGTGATCCCGATCGTCACCGCAACGGCGATGGCGAGGATGAGCGCGACGTTGACCACCCAGAGCGTCCCTGACGCGACGTGGCCACGGTCGAGCAGCGCCGCTCCCCCGATCAGGATGCCAAGGGCGCCGAAGGCAGCTCCGAGCGTGACGTTCTGGGAGAGCCCCGATGTCCAGAGCGCAAGCACGAGCGTCGCGACTTCGAGCAGCACCAGCACGCCCCTCTGCACTGCGCCGTCAGGCGCGGTCGCCGCGAACAGGAAGATGCCGACGATCATCAGCAGCACCCACCCGTACCCGTGGCTTCGCCTGAGCCGGGCGACTCGCGCGCCCGGGTGCCAGCGGAGGGTCTCGCGGGAGGGCGATGCGTCGTCGTTAACGGGAAGACCTCCGCGTCCAGAAGGCGCACGTCATCGGCCGATTCTCCCACGGATCACAGCCGACCGCCGACGACTGCGTGTCCTGGCGAGTCGCCGGCGCGTCGGAGTAAGGTTCCGAGATGCCCGTCACGATCGCCGTCGAGAGCCCGCTGCAGGACGACGTCCGCGAGCTGATCGCGGCGCTCAACGCCTTCCTGCTGACCCTCACGCCGGCCGAGTTCTGCTCGCACATGACGGTCGAGCAGATGGCCGACGGCAGCACAACCGTCTTCGTCGCGCGTGAAGAGGACGGGCGCGCCGTGGCGTGCGGGGCGCTGCGCCGGGATGCAGACGGCATCGGCGAGGTGAAGCGGATGTACACCGTCCCGGAATGCCAGGGCCGGGGCATCGGCGGTCACATCCTCGAGCGCATCGAGGCGCTCGCCCTCGAGGAGGGATTGACGCGGCTCGTGCTCGAGACCGGGCACGTGCACGACCCCGCCTACCGCGTCTACGAGCGCGGCGGTTTTACCCGCTGCGGCCCCGTGCTCGACTACCCGGACACCGGCTTCTCGGTGTTCTACGAGAAGGCGCTCGCCGGCGCCTGAGGCTCAGCGCGGCTTCCGCACCCCCAGTGCCTCGAGCCGGGGCAGCACCTCCTGGGCGAAGTACTCGAGCTCGCCCACGTAGTCGACGAACGAGACCGTCATCCCGGCGAAGCCGGCGTCCCAGAACCGCTTGATCTCGTTCGCGACGTCGTCGGGAGATCCGATCAGCGGGCAGACGCCGTGGCCACCCGCGAAGCGCCCGCGGAACATCGCGAGCATCTCCGGCGTGAACGACATGGCGTGCAGGCCCTGCAGCGTCATCAGGTTGTCGACCGCGTCCCAGTCGGCATTCTCCTCCGCGTACCAGCGGTGGTACTCCTCCGCCTCCTCGCGAGTCGGGCGGCAGACGACGTAGGACGGGGTGAAGACGCCGACCTCGCGGCCGTAGGTGTCACGGGCGTTCGCCTTCACCTGCTGCACGATCTCGGCGCCGTCCTCGGGGCCGCCGACGACCGTAAAGACGACGTTCGAGTTGCGGGCGGCGAAGTCGCGTCCCTGCGGCGAGGAGCCCGCGTTCAGGATCGGCAGCAGCCCGTCGTAGGGCTTCGGGTTCGACTCGACGCCCTTCAGGTCCCAGAATCGGCCCGGGACGTCGTAGCGGCCGTTCTCCGTCCACAGCCGCTTCACGACCTCCCACCACTCCTGCGCCATCGCGTAGCGGTCGTCGTGATCGGTCGGGAGATCGACTCCCATCGCGTCGTACTCGGGCTTGTTCCAGCCGGCCACGTTGTTGAGCCCCGCCCGCCCCCGGCCG
>Ga0302322_100001340_pt1 | contig 20029 bp, 18 predicted proteins | sample Fen_T0_2_FD_203757 | JGI IMG/M metagenome (GOLD analysis project Ga0302322, IMG submission 203757) | Peat permafrost microbial communities from Stordalen Mire near Abisko, Sweden - Fen_T0_2 | ecosystem: Environmental > Terrestrial > Soil > Wetlands > Permafrost | place: Sweden: Abisko...
TACTATGACTGATCCGCCATCGTCGTTGTCTGGGATCGCCTTCAATACGTCGGACGCCGTGCGTTGGCCGATGGGTTACGGCCGCCTGACTTCCGGCGGAACCAACCCGTATAGCTTGCCCAAGGGAATGTGGCACTGCATCGAAATTTCCTACGATGGTCAGGGCCGAGAGCAGCAGCTATTCATCAACGGCACGCAGCAGATCGACGCCAAGGATTATCCTAGCACCGCCGTCGCAATCAAGAACTTCAAGTTCGGCTTCAATCAGATCCACGGACCGGCGCGCAAGGTCTGGTACGATGACGTAGCGGTCGCGCCAACTCGCATCAAGTGCCTGTAACGAGTGATCATCGTGCAGCAACCCGTCTGACTGCGCGACAAGCTCGTCGACCAGTTGCCGCACTGACTCCGGCCCGCCTCGGCGCCGAATTTCACGGAGCGGTGCTGCCGGCGGCTTTGCACAGTGCCAGATAGGCCGCTTCGTGCAGGCCGGCGATCACGATCGCATGCTCGGTGAGCTGCGCTTGTTCCGCCGCGCTCCAGATCGCCGGCGGTCTGCGGATCGCGCCGCGGCGGTGCACCGAGCCGAGCAATGCACCGAGATAGCGGGCAAGCTCCGGCAGCTCTTCGGGCCGCAACCGAGTTAGATCGAGCTTGTCGTCTTGCGGTAACAAGCGGCGGACGAACAAGCTGAAATCGTCCAGCTCGGTGCTGCCGAGCATGCGTGGCGGATGCACCAAGCAGGCCCGAGTCGCGCGTAAGACCCGTTCCGCGGGGGGCTCCGCCTGCGGCTCGAGTGCCGCTGCCCCGGCGAGTAGCGCCTGAGCGGCGGGGGTACCCTGGGCCTTCATGTCGAAAATCCAGCGGCTATCGGGCTCACCCTTGCCGCGCGTGAGCACTGCGATGCGCAGCACGCCCAAGCTGCCCGTGCCGGCAACCCGAAAGGCGACATCTTCGATCACGAAGTGCTCGCGAGCCTGCTTGCGATCGGGATCGAGCCGTTCGACGTAGCGCGCGAACGCCGCGTGCGCTTTCGGCACCAGCTCGGGTTCCAGATCTCGATAGCGATCACCGCGCACGAAACGTCGCCCCGCGGCCGTGCGGACGGTCCGGTGGTCGAGCAGATCCTTGTGCGTGCGGCGCTCGACCTTCTCCAACAAACGTCGCACTGCGGGAGGCGCATCCATCGCCGCCTGATCCTGACCCAGTGCGGGCGCATAGCCCTCGAGGATGGCCGAGCACAGCATCACACTCTGCTTACCGTCCGAGCCGATCTCGCGGCCGCCCAGGATCACGCTCGTAAGCAAGCGCACGACGTCCCAGCGAAAGGGTCCAACGATCGCTTCGTCGAAGTCATTGACGTCGAACACCACCGCTTCAATGCCGCGCCCGTCCTCGCTACGGAACGCTCCGAAATTCTCGAGGTGTGCGTCGCCCACCAGCCAACCCTCGCCCTCGGGGCCCGCCGCGAGCTCCGGATGATCGCTGAGCAGCTCATAAAACAGCCCAGCCGCGCCGCGCAGGTAGCCGAGGGGCGATGCGGTCATGCGCAGCAGCTTGCGTGGCCAAAGCGAAAACGCCTGCGTCGCGGCCTGATCGCGCGCGAGCTGCCGTTCAGCGCAAAGCAGCGGGTGAGGGGAGTACATGGGCGGGTACGATAGCGGATTAGTGTTCCGGCGCGGGCTGCGTGACGGCCTATTGCTCTCCCCTGACCGGAAACACCGCGTAATAGTTGAACGGCGTGCGCACCGGGAGGTCGAAAGTCCAAGTGCCCGTCCCAGGGAGAGCTACCTTCGCCTGGGCGTCGCGCCACTTCGTGGCGGATGCGGCGTAGCGCCTGGACGGCGTAAGCCTCTAGGTTGATTCTTTCGCCACGAACGAATCCACGCCGTCGCAATGCATGATGATCACGACGGCGCGGGCGGTGTTCGTCTGGACGAGCGGCTAAGACAAACGTTCAGCCAGTCGTCGCGGTCACAGGGCTGGCTTCGCGTTCTTCGCGAGCTCGAGGGCCATTTCCGGGAACCAGACGCCTGCAGCCGGATCGCTCATCAGGCGCACGGGATCCGGCGAGCCCGAGGGCAGCCAGCGGTTGCACTGGCCGTCCGATTCGCCGGGGATCTTGATCCACAGATAGTCGTCGATCAGGGGGTTGCCCGTCACCGAGCTCGGCGTCTTACCGAGGCCACGCTGGGGCGGGTTGCACCACGCTTGCACGTCGCCGAGGGCTATTTGGTCAGGGCTGGCCTGCCAGGGACCCACGCTGTTGCGGCTGGTATCGATCACGAAGTGCTTGAGGCCAGCGTCACCCGGGTAAGGCACCCAAGTCTGGTTCTCGACGTTGTCCGCGTACCATTGGTCGGTCAGGCCCCAAGTCGAGAAATCACTGGCCGTCGCTGGCGAATATTGGCTCCCGCACCATTCGGCGTGGCCGCCGCCCCAAGAGCCGGAGGTCGGATCGGCGAACCAGATGCACTTGGAGATCCAAGTGCCGTACTTCGTCAAATGGTCATCTGGCTCGAAGTTCGAAGCGTTTAGAAAGAAGCCGTCCGCGGCGCCCACGCCGGCCAAAAGTAGGCGATCGGCGCTATCGCCCGCGCCGAGCCAGCCGCTGTGCGTGCCGTCCATGTACACCTTCGTGTTGGGGTTGGTCTTGAGGGACGCGACCGCGTATTTGAGCATCTCGAAGCGGTCGCTGGCGGCGGTGGCTGGGTCAGCCTCAGCGGGCTGGCACCACTCGAGGACGTTCGGATCGGCGAGCCAGGTCTCGCGGCTTGCAAACGGGTTGTACCAGGGGATGATGCCGAGACTGTCGGGCTCGAGGATGACGATGGCGTCGGCTTTGCCGATGCCTTGGGCCACGGCATCGATCCAGTCGAAGTAGTCTTGCTTCGTGGTAGCGCCGCCAGCCGAGAACTGGGCGCAATCGCGGAACGGAATATCGTACGCCACCAAGACGGGCGTGGATCTGCTCTCAGCCGCTTCCTTGATCACCGTTCGCGTCGCCTTCTTGACCTCCTTGGGCGTGCCCTTCGTGAGCCAGACCGCTTGCGGGGTGGTGATCATCTTGGTGATGAGCGCGGCGTCCTTCAGCTTGCGATGCTTCAGTAGATCCTTGATCTGATCCTTCGCGCCGTCGTCCACCGGAGGAACGTAGAAGCGAGTGCCGGCGTTCCCACACCCGGTGAGGGCTTCGTCGGTTTGAGCGACTGTTCCCGCGCCATCGGTGGACACGGCACAACCTGCAGTGCCGGCGAGCGCGAAGCTCAGTAGAGTGAGCAGTTTGATGTTCGACATTTGCTATCATCCTCCTCGGGGCAATCGCCCCATGACTCGTTGCGGAAGGACGGTATCGGCGGAAACCGCCACTTGGAATGGGCATTAATTCACGTGCCGGCTCCACGCCCCATGCCCCAAGTGCCGGGACCTATTGCCTTTTGTCGCCTCAGCCCGGATTCGAACGCCGAAATTCCGGATGGTTTATCTCGCGCGAGAGCGCGAGAGCGCGAGAGCGAGTCAAGGCGGCTTGCATCCGTAAACACGGCTAGCGCATTGCTGGTCAAGGGCTGATCGCTCAAACATCGCAGAGCCCGAACCGGAGTGAGCTCATGCTGCGCTGTTCAGTGGAAGATCAAGCCGTATCGAATGCGAAGATTGCGGCACGGGCGCTTATCGAAGTGCAACGCCCCTCCGCCAAAAACTAGCCTTCTGTTCAGTGCTCCAGTACTGAACCGATATGCAGATCAACGCCCTTGCTCGCCGCCTGCTCCAAGTCGTTTTCGCGCTCAGTTCCAACGGGGCCACGCTCACTCGGCCGCGTCTCGAACGCCGCCTGGACGCCTCCACGCCGGCTCTCAATGAAGCGATTGCCGAGCTCGGCCGTCTTGGGTTGCTCGATGCTCAGCGTCTACGGCTGACCTTCACCGGTCTCGCTGTGGCGGTCGCAAGCGGCGCGCGCGCAGGGCGCGGCGCGTCCAAGCCGCGCGCGGCGGCCTCAAAAGTTCCGCCTGCGAGCGCGATTTGCCCGCCGATTGCGCTGTTTTCGCAGCGTGAAGCGCCGCGCGCCGTGGCTTGATTCAGCCGACGACGTTCAGCTTGGTTCCGAGCGAGCCCGAAGTGGCGAGTTGGGGCGCGCCGGCCGATTGAATCAGCTGCACGGCCTGATGCCCTTGCACGTCTTGCTGATCTTGCTCTTTGCGAGTGACCGCTACCGCGTATTGGGCGGCACTGGTTGCTCCGATTGCTCCGACAGATTCAGCCATGGGTTCGGCCTTTCGCGGCGACTTTGCCAATTTCAATGAACGGCGGGCCCGCGTTGGCCTTGAGCAAAATCGTGACTCGTGCTCGGCTGGTCGGCCGGTAAAGCCGGATTGCGGTGGCGCGCTGGGCTGAGGGAAGCTGCGGCGTCGACGGGAGTATCGCCATCAGCAGCCAAGTCGCCATCCGCGGTGTCAGTCACGCATTCAGTTCCGGTGGTCCGGTGCTCGAGGACATCGACCTGGTGATCGAGGCCGGTTCGTTCGTGGCCTTGCTCGGTCCGTCGGGCTGCGGGAAGTCGACCTTGCTGCGCTTCATCTCGGGCTTGGACACTCCAGCTGCGGGCTCGATTGCGTTGTCGCCGAGCGCGGATGACGCGAAAGCGCAGCCGGGCGCGCGCACGAAGTTGGCGTTCGTGTTCCAAGACGCACAACTTCTGCCCTGGCGATCGGTGCTCGACAATGTCGCGCTGCCGCTCGAGCTCCAGGGGACGAGCCGCGCGGAAGCTCGGCAGCGCGCGCGTGGGCCGCTTGCGGAGGTAGAGCTGGGCGATGTCCACGAGCGCTTTCCCGATCAGCTCTCCGGCGGCATGCGTATGCGGGTCTCGATCGCGCGCGCGCTGGTCACCGAACCTTCCGTGCTCTTGCTCGACGAACCCTTTGCAGCGCTCGACGAACTGACCCGCCAGCGTTTGGACGAACGCTTGCGCAAGCTTTGGCAGGCTCGGCGCATGACCGTGATCTTCGTCACGCACGCGCTCGCCGAAGCCGCCTTTTTGGCTGAACGCGCCCTGGTGATGTCGCGGCGTCCGGGGCGGATCGTGCTCGATCACAGCTTGCAGCTGCCCGACGACCGTCGCATCGATTTGCGGACGAACCCGGATTTCGTGGCACAAACGGCGTTGCTTTACCGCGCACTCCAGCAGCATGGTGCGCTCGACGACGAGCAGCACAACGCATGAGCAATCCGACACTCCGAGCGGTATTACAGTCGGCCTTGCCGCCCGCGATCACGTTCGTGGTCGTGATCGCGCTTTGGGAGGGCGCGGTGCGCGCGTTCGCAGTGCCCAAGTTCTTGGTTCCGCCGCCTTCGGATGTCTTGCTGGCCGCGTGGGCGGAGCGAACATCACTGGCGGCAGCGCTGCTCACGACCGCAGAAGGCGCTGGCCTCGGCTTCTTGCTCAGCGCGAGCCTCGGGACCTCGGTCGGGCTGGCTTTTTCTCTGTCCCGTTGGCTCGAGCGAGGCTTGTACCCCTACGCACTTTTTCTGCAGACTGTACCGATCGTTGCGGTCGCGCCGTTGCTGGTCTTGTGGTTCGGGCCCGGGCTGCGAGCGGTGGCCGTGTCGGCGTTCATCGTCTCCGTCTTTCCGATTATCGCCAACACGTTGGCCGGGCTGCGCAGCGTCGATCCACGCCTTTCGGATCTGTTTCGTTTGTATGGCGCAAAACTGGGTGACACGGTGCTCAAGCTGCGTCTGCCGACCGCCATCCCGAGCATGATGACGGGCCTCAAGGTGGCTTCGGGCTTGTCGGTGATCGGCGCCATCGTCGGTGAATTCGTGGCCGGGTTCTCCGAAGGCAACGCGGGGCTTGGCATCACCGTGCTGTCGGCCTATCGGCAGCTCCGAACCGACTTGTTGTTTGCCGCAGTGCTCTTGGCCTCGCTCCTCGGGCTATTGCTATTTGCCCTAGTCAGCAGCCTGAGCACGCTACTTTTGCGGCGCTTGCGTGCCCCCGGTTAAGTCGGGCGAGGTAGTGGTGGTAAAAGGGGCCGTGCCTCCGGTCCGTTGCCTTTCCACGATCCTACTTGGGCTCAGCGTGTGCTTTGCCGCGGGCTGCGGGAAGAAATCGCCGTCCAGTTCTGGCGCGGCAGACGCCGGCGCGCCCGCGCAGACGGCGGTCAAGTTGGCGCTCGATTGGGTGCCGGAGCCAGAGTTCGGTGGATTTTATGCGGCGCGCGAGACTGGCGCGTACAAGAAGCACGGCATCGCGATCGAGATCCAGGGTGGGGGCGCTGGGGTGCCGGTGCTGCAGATGGTCGCCACGGGTCGAGCTGATTTTGGCACGGTTGGCGGGGACGAGCTGATTACCGCTCGCGCTCGCGGTGCCGATCTGGTCGCGCTGTTTGCGGTGTTCCAAACCTCACCGCAGGGCATCATGGTGCACGCCTCACGCAAGTTGCAAAAGCTGGAGGAAGCGTTCCACTCCGGCACGCTCGCGCTCGAGACTGGCAAGGCTTACGCTGCCTACCTGAAGAAGAAGTTCGCATGGGACGGCGTCAAGGTCGTCCCGTACGACGGCGGCGTCGCGCATTTTCTGGCTGACCCGAACTTCGGCCAGCAGTGCTACGTGACCTCGGAGCCGATTGCCGCTCGGCAAAAAGGCGCAGATCCTGCGGTCTTTCTGATCGCCGACGCCGGCTTCAACCCGTACGCCACGGTAGTCGTGACTCGCCGCGAGCTGCTGCAAAAGAGCCCGGGTCTGGTTAAGCAATTCGTGCTCGCCACGCGCGAGGGGTGGCGTGATTACCTCGACCACCCAGAAGCCACCAATGCCCTGCTCGGGAAGTTGAACTCTGCGCTCGACGCCGCCACGCTGCGGGCTGCCGCCGAAGCTCAGAGGCCGCTGATCGAGAACGACGACAGCAAGCAGCATGGCCTGGGGAGCATGCTGCAGGCCCGCTGGCAGACGCTTTCGGATCAATTATTGGATCTGAAATTCTTGGACAAGCCAGTGAACGTCGCGGACTCGTTCCACGAGCTGTGAATCGTCACGCTAATACACACTCAAATTGGAGACGCTGCCATGCCATGGGGTAAGTTCGTTTCGCGCTGCTGTCTGACGCTTGCGCTTGCTAGTTGTGGCACGCAGCAGCCCCCAGCCGCGGCGCCTGCGGGGCAACCCGGAGCGCCCGGCGCTACGCTCGAGGGCGACAATCAAAAGGTGGCCCGTGCGCGGCTCCGGGCGGTGATTCGTGACCAGTCGTTTCTCGACCATTTACCCCAATCGGAGCGCCCGACTGCGATTTTCGAGCCGTTTTCGGCGCGAATGATTGTCTTGTACACGGTGGACGACCAGGGCGCCGCGCGCGAAGCGCAGGCGTCGGATCTGGCAGAGAGCGCCGTAACGCGCGAAGCGCTGCGCGCCGTGGTCGAATGGAACCTCTCGACACTGCTCCGCGATCCGGTCAGTTGCACGAGCCACGCGGTGACCGAACCTGCGCGCCGTCACTACTACGAATCGAGTCGGCTGTTGCTCGACAAGCAATGGGCCGATCTCGCCGCCAAGGTGGGCACGGTCGTGGTGGCCGTTCCGAGCCACGACACGCTGTTCGTCGCCTGCAACCCAACCCCCGAAATTCTAAAAAAGCTCGCGGTCATCGTGCAAAACACCTATCCGCAGGCTTCGCGCCCCGTGTCCCCTTCGTTGCTGACCTGGAGCGCAGACGGCTGGCGAGACCTGCCTGCGCCCTAGACGGCAGGCGGTACGGTCGACGCGCCCTTGGTCAGACTGTGCACGAGCTGCTGCAGATCAGCGGGCGGATCATGGAAGGAGACGGCGACCCGATAGTCCCAAACGACGCTCTCGACCGAGGGGATCCGTTCGCAGCGGACCACGGAAGCCCTGAGTAAACGAGCGTCGGCTTCCTGCGGGACGTACAGCCTCAGGGCGATCTCGCTACCCTGAGTGAGGTTCATCTGCGTCAGCAAGAGCAGCCCAGCGCCGCTCGCGTCGCGCGAAACTGCGCAGCCCATCTGCCGACCATCGAGCTCGATCTCCGTCACGAGGTGCACCGGCTCGCGTGGTACGAGGCGCTTCTCTTCGGCTTCGGGCATTGCTTCCAATGTAGCTCGATCCTGGCCGAATTTCAGGTTCCTCTCGAGCCTAGGATAGTCGAGCTCAGGATAGGGGACCGCTGCCCTACATCTGTGCCACGTGTCGCCAACCATTTCGTCGGTGTTCCGCTCTGCTCAGCGCGCTGCCTCCTTGGCGCTACGCGCGCGAAAGCGCCCGCGACCCAGGCTTGACCACGCCAGGGTGAGGCGCGCTTGCCACTTGCAGATGGGCGATCGCGATCCCGCAGCGCACCTCGAGGCGCGCCCTGTTGTCGTCCGCTTGAACGCTCCCTGAGTTCAACCAGCCGCTCGGCTACCGAAGAGTCGGGATAGCCGGGATGCATCGGCCGCGCAGGCGATCGACTTAGCCTTTCCCGGGCCCTTAGGCCAACGCCTGTGCCGAACGCCGCGCGCTCGCGCCTTGGTGCAAGAGCAAGCCAGCGATGAAGCCGCCGAGCAGCCCCAGGGCATGCGCCAACCCAGCCACTTGCGGCGTGTTGTAGTCGAACGTCACCTGCAGCGCGACCACCACGAGTAAGCGCAAGAAGATCTGCTTGGCCATCGGTGCCCGGTGCTTGAGCCATGCGCGCACCATCACTGCGCCGGTTGCGCCCAGGAGGCCCATGATGCAACCCGAAGCGCCGACCAAAGCATGCGGCTCGCCCACCTGGTACCAGGCGAGGCACAGATAAATCAGGCTGCCCGCGAACCCTGAAAATAGGTAAATCAGGCTGAATCGCCAGCTGCCGAAGGCCCGCTCCACGAACGGCCCGAGCGCCCACAGCCCGAGCAAATTCATCACCAAGTGCAGCCAGTTGGCGTGCACGAACATGTAGCTGAATACGCGCCACCATTCGCCCGAGAGGATGTCCGGCGCGAAGAACGCCCAACGTCCGCCGAATTCCTCGCTGGTCGCGATCAGCAGCAGCGGGTAGCTGCCCCAGGCGTAGATCAGTAGATTGAGCACCACTAGCGCCAAGGTGACCCTGCGCTCACTGCGCAGGGTTGGGCGATTCAAGATCAAACTCTGACGATCCGCGAAGGCACGCGCAAAGTGGGTGACGATGTGCGCGGTGCGCGCGCTGGGCGGCTGGTAAGTGTTCGCCTGCGCCAGGATGGCCAGGAAGCGTGCGGCGCGCTCTCGGATCGGTGCGCTCTGGCTTTGGCCCAATCGGGAGAAGCCTTGCCGAGCTTGTTCGAAGTTGCCAGCGTGCAAGCTGGCCAAGGAAAGCCACGCCTCGCGCGTCTCTTGGTCGTAGCCAGGGTTCGCAGAAGCCAGCACTTGGCGGGCCAATTCCACGTGCCCGGTGTACACGAATAGGTACAGGAACGCGGGCTCCAGCACCTCTCCGGCGAGCAGGCTCGACTCCTGAGCCAGCATGAATTCTGCTAAATGGTGGCTCTCATCGAGCTCGCCCAGGGCGCGCAAATAAAGGATGAGCAGGTTCGGATCGGTGCTCAACGCGCGCAGTCCTGCTCGCTCCGCCAGCGCCTTGATCTCGTCCCAACGTTCCAAGATCCTGAGTCGATGGGCGCGAGCCGTCGCCGCCACGTTGCCGTCGCCACGGGACAGGGCTAAAAGCCGTGTTTCTGCTGCCGCGGTTTTTCCCGCTTGGGCTAGCTCGAAAGCTTGAAACAACGGTGGCAACTCACGCCAACCGTCGAACGGATGGAGCAGCGCGGCGACGCGCGAAAAGCGGTAGGCGCGTCGATACCGAGATTGTTTGAGCGCGCGCGCCGAGACACCGTGCGCCCACCAGGGCAGCATGATCAGCAGCACGGTCAGCGCGAAGGTCACGTAGCCCACGAGGTCGCGGAAGCGAAGCCAGCCGACGGCGCCCGTGAGCAGTACCAAGCCGCTGACTACGGCCCAGCCCGTGCCCCGCTGAGACGAGCGCGCACTACGCGAGAACAAGCTCAGGGCTTGAAACCCGGCGAACCAAAGGGCGATGGTGTTGGGATCCATACCGAGCGAGGCAGCGTGCAGGGCCGCGTGCCGATGTCAGGTTAGACCGGGCGCGCTAGGCACGCCCAAGTTACCAAGAAATCGCCCTGGAAACGCGAGCTTGTGCTCACTCGGCCGGTAGCTCGGTCAGCGCGCGCCGCCGAAAACGCTCCTGGACCATCGTCGCCAAGTAGAACGTGACCGGCAGTACGATCAAGGCCAAGGCGGCGGCGGTGATCGTGCCACCGACGACCACGACGGCGATCGGTCGCTGAGTTTCGCTGCCGATGGCGTGCGACATGGCCGCCGGCAATAGGCCGAGGGACGCCAAGAGCGCAGTCATCAGGACCGCGCGGAGTCGATCACGCGTCCCTTGCACGACGGCGTCTTGGAGCGGTTCGCCGTTGGCCAGCCGGCCGCGAATCGCGGCCACGACCAATACGCCGTTGAGCACCGCTTGCCCGAGCAGGGCGATGAACCCGACCGCAGCGGACACACTGAGCGGCATGTCTGCTGCGCCCAACGCGAAGATCCCTCCTACCAGCGCGAAGGGTACGTTGAACAGGATCAAGGTAGCGTCGAAGATCGAGTTGAAGGCGGAGAACAAGAGCAAGAACGTAATCGTCAGCGCCAAGGGGATCACGATCCGGAGGCGCGCCATGGCACGCTGCTGGTTCTCGAACTCGCCGCCCCAGGTGACCTCGTAGCCTGGTGGGACCGGGACCTCGGCCGTGACCTTCTGTTGTGCCTCACCGACGAACGACCCGAGATCGCGTCCGCGCACGTTCATGCGCACGCCGATGTAGCGCTGGCCATTTTCGCGCGTGATCGCCGCGCGCCCGGTGCCCATTGATACGTCCGCGATTGCCGAAAGCGGCAGCAACGTGCCGTCTTTCAGCGGCAACATGATCTTACGGATGGCGCCGATGTCTTCACGGGTGGCCGTCGGCAAACGCACGGTGACGTCGAAACGCTTTTCGCCGTCCCAGAATTCGCTGGCGGTGTGCCCGCCCATCGCCGTTTCGATATAGTCCTGAACGTCACCCAGATCGAGATCGAAGCGCGCCAGCGCCTGGCGATCCAGGTGGACCGCGATCTGAGGTGTGCTGCCCGACTTGGTGATGCCGACATCCACCGCGCCCGGGATCTTGGCGATCACGTCGCGCGCCTTTTCGGCCGCGGTGGTCAACTTGTCCAGATCTTCTCCGTAGATTTTGAGCGCCACCTGGCCCTTCTGACCGGACACGTTCTCCTCCACGTTGTCCCTGATGGGTTGCGAGAAGTTGTAGTCGATGCCTGGGATCTGTTGCAGGGCGAAGCTCATCTCTTCGATTAGATCACCCATGGTGTGTTTGTCGTGGCGCCACTCGGCCATCGGCTTGAGCTTGATGAACAGCTCCAAGTTGTTCGGTAGCTTGGTATCGGTGCCGTCTTCGGGTCGGCCCAATTGAGACAGCACGGAGACCACCTCTGGCGTGCGCCGCAAGATGCCCGACAGCTTCGGGGTCAGGGCGCGGCCGTCACTGAGTGAGATGTTTCCGGGCAACAAAACCGTGACGTACAAGGCGCCCTCGTTCAACGCGGGCAAAAACTCGCTGCCCAAACGGGGCATCAGCGCCACCGCACCGCCCAACACGCCGCCGGCCAAGATCAGCACGATCAAGACGTTCTTCATCGCAAAACGAATCGTCGGATCGAACACGCGCTGAGCGAAGGTGAGCAGCGGTGAGTCGCGCATCACTTTGGGCTTCTTCAGCGCGACGGCGCACAGCACCGGGACGAGCGTGAAGCTGACCAAGAGCGCGCCCACCAGCGCGCTGACGACGGTGTAGGCGAGTGGCGAAAAAATGCGGCCCTCCACGCGCTGCAACGAAAAGATCGGGATGTACGCGGCGATGATGATCAACAGTGAAAACAGCGTGGGCCGAGCGACCTCCTTGGACGCTTCGGCGACGCGTTCGAGTAGAGGCCGAGATGGATCACTCAAGGCGGAGCCATGCGCGCTCGGGGACAGCTTGTGGAACAAGTGTTCGATCAAGATTACCCCGCCGTCCACGATGATGCCGAAGTCCACCGCGCCCATCGACAACAAGTTTGCCGACATGCCGCGCGAGTACAAGAAAGCGAACGACGCCGCCAGCGAAAGCGGAATCACCGCGGCAGCGATCAACGACGCGCGCAGCGAGAGCATGAACGCGAACAGCACCAGCACCACCAGCGTGGCGCCCTCCGCCAGATTCTCGAAGACGGTCTTGAGCGTGGTGTTGACGAGCTCGGTGCGATCGTAAAAGGGCTTGATTTTGACGTCTGCCGGCAGAGTATGGCTAAGCTTCGTGATGCGCTCGCGCAGTGCATCGAGCACCACTGTCGGGTTCTCACCGCGGCGCATCAGCACGATGCCCTCCACGGCGTCCTGGTTCGAATCACGAGTCACCACACCTTGGCGTGGCGCATAGCCCTCGTTGATCTTGGCCACGTCGCGTAGCTCGACGGGGCGAGTCTTGTTGTAACCGACTCGGACGTGTTGCAAATCTTCGATGCTGCTGAAGATGCCGAGGCTGCGGATCACGAACATTTCCGAGCCGCGCTCCACGTAGCCGCCGGTAGCGTTGGAGCTTGCTTTCTTGAGCGCTGCAAAGACATCGTTCAGGTTCACACCCAAATCGACCATCTTGCTCACGTCTGGTTCGACGTGGACTTCACGCACGAGGCCTCCGTAGGAGACCACATCCGCGACTCCCGGCACCTGCAGCAGACGAGGCGAGATCACCCAGTCTTGCAACGTGCGTAGCGTCATCGGATCGGCCTTCGTGCTCTCCAGCGTGTAGCGATAGATCTCGCCGATGGGTGTTGCGTAGGGGCCGAGCGTCGGGTGCGCTTCTTCGGGCAGCGCGGCGTCCGCCATGCGTTCGGTGACTTGTTGCCGCGCGCGCATCGGATCGGTCGCGTCGTCGAAGGTCATCGTCAGGAACGACAGCCCGAACAGTGAAATGCTGCGCAGGCGGGTCAGGCCGGGTGTGCCGTTCAGGGCGCGCTCCAAGGGCAGCGAAACGCGTCGTTCGACCTCTTCAGTCGGCTGTCCGGAGAACAGCGTGATGATTTGCACCTGGGTGTCGGTCGGATCGGGAAAAGCCTCGATGGTCAGGTTCTTGAACGCAAACAGTCCTACGGCGAGGAGTACGGCAGTCAGAACGAACGTGGCGATGCGATGGGAGAGGGAGTAGTCCAGTAAGCGCTCGAGCATGTAACCTCATGTTACGCACGCCGCGTGCCACCCTTAATCGTTGCAACGTGCCCCGGATTCGGCCCATCTTCGTCGCAGAATTTCGGGGCCGGCGAAAAAAGGTCGGGGCACAAGTCTACGCGGGGCGAAATAACCCGGATTTTTCCAGTTGAGCTGACGAGCGCGGTTTGCTACTGGACGCGCGGCGTCGGCCAATCACTCGCCGCAGCGTGGCGTGAGCGCAGCTCCCCACGGTTGCCAAGACTGTGCGTCATCGAGCGGTCGGCAGACCTGTGACACGCTTTCGTCGATTGCCACGCTCACGGCGACCGCCCGTTCTGGCGCCCCAGTACGCGTGCCACGTCCGCGACGTAGGCAGCGATGCCCGCGGCCAATCCGAATGCGCACTCCGACTGCCCGAGCGCGATTCCGTTCGCGAGCGCCGAGATCGTCGTCCCGTCGCCATGGACCGCGATCGCCGGTTCGAGGTTCTGGTAGCCGAGGTCAGCCTCGCACACCAAGTCCGAGCTCTCGCCCTGATCGTGGGTGATCAATAGACCCAAGTTCTAGCGCAGCACGAGATGTTCTGGGTCGGATGGATCGCCGACCAATGGCTCAGCTGGGGAAACGCGCCGTTGGCCTGGACGCACCGCGGGCCCAGCCCAAGGCAGCAAACAGCACCAGGACCGCGGCAATCAGCGTGCTGCCCTTACGGCCACGAGTCGTTGCAGCCTAGCACTCGGTGACGAACACGTGACGAATGATCTGCCATGCGCACGGGTGCTTGGTTTTGACGTACGTTTCGCGCCCGACCCCATGTCATCCGAACCGAGCAACGACGACCCGGAACTGCACGACCCCGAGCTCTACCTCAATCGCGAGTTGGCTTGGCTCGCATTCAACGAACGCGTGCTCGACCAAGCGCGCGACCGCACTTGGCCCGTGCTCGAACGAATCAAATTTCTTGCCATCTTCGGTTCGAATCTGGACGAGTTTTTCATGATTCGCGTCTCGGGTTTGCACGAGCAGCTACAGTCGCAGGCGCCTGGCACGGCACCGGATGGCTTGTCCGCCATCGAGCAGCTGGCACGGATTCGAGCGCTCGTCGTGCGCTTGACGCAAGCGGCCGTGTCGCTCTGGTTGAACGAACTGTTGCCCGAGCTGGCCAGGAACGAGATCCGAGTGCGCAGCTTCTCCGAGCTCTCTCTGGCGCAGCGCGACTGGGCGCGTGCCTATTTCCGACGCTCCGTCTTTCCGGTACTCACGCCGCTCGCGGTCGATCCCGTTCACCCATTTCCGTTCCTGTCCAATCTGTCGTTGTCGCTGGCCGTCGAAGCGGAGAATCCGCTCACGTCCGAACGCCGCTTCGCGCGCATCAAAGTGCCGGAGAGCTTGCCCCGCTTCGTCTTGATTGCGCCCCACGGCGAGGAGTCGCCGCGGTCGAGCGACGCTTCCGACTACGTGGCGCTGGAGGAGCTGATCGCAGGCAACTTGGCGGACTTGTTCCCCGGTGTGAAGGTGGTCGGCTGCTACCCGTTTCGCGTCACGCGCGACATGGACCTCGATATCCTGGAAGACGAAGCCGCAGATCTGCTGGCGACCATCGATCGTGAGCTACGCAAACGGCGCTTCGGGGCGGCCGTGCGGTTGGAGCTATCGCCAGGCGTGCCGGATCGTATCCGCAAGCTTTTCCTGGAGAAGCTCGAAATTGACGAGGAGGACGTGTACGAGACCGCAGGTCTCTTGGGCCTCTCTGGCTTGCTTGCTTTGGCCCAAATCCCTCGTGCCGATCTACACGACGCGCCACTCGTCCCGCGCGTGCCGCATGAGTTGAGCGAACTCGGCGATCCGTTTGCAGCCATCCGTCAAGGCGACATCCTGCTGCATCACCCGTACGAATCCTTTACGCCCGTGCTGACCTTCCTGCGCCGGGCCGCAGAAGATCCGAACGTGCTGGCCATCAAAATGACGTTGTATCGCGCGGGCTCCAACTCGGAAGCCGTGCGCGCACTGATGTATGCCGCCGAAAACGGCAAGCAAGTCGCCGTCTCGATCGAGCTCAAGGCGCGCTTCGACGAAGAGAACAACATTGGTTGGGCGCGCGCGCTCGAACGCGCGGGCGTCCACGTGTTCTACGGTGCTGTTGGTCTGAAGACACACGCCAAAGTGCTGCTCGTCGTCCGTCGCGAGGGCAATGATTTGCGCCGCTATGTGCACCTCTCCACCGGCAACTACAACGCGGGGACGGCGCGTTTCTATACCGATACGGGTCTGTTCACGATCGACGCCGAGATTGGCGAAGACGCTTCCGAGTTGTTCAACTCGCTGTCGGGGTTCTCTACCACCTTCAACTATCGCAAGCTGGCTGTGGCGCCGATCACGCTGCGTCAGACGGTGCTTTCGCACGTGCGGGAGCAGGCGGACCGCGCACTCGCTGGCAGGCGGGCGCGCATCTTTGCCAAGCTGAATGCGCTGGTCGATCCCGGGATCATTCGCGAGCTGTATCGTGCATCGCGCGCGGGTGTCGAGATCGAGCTCGTCGTGCGCGGAGTCTGCTGCCTACGTCCCGGTCTGCCTGGGATCTCCGAGAACATTCGAGTGTATTCGCTCTTAGGTCGATTTTTGGAGCACGAGCGCGTGTTCGTGTTCGGCCCCGATGGAGAAGAGGAGTTCTTCTTGTCGTCGGCCGATTGGATGCCGCGCAATCTGGACCGTCGGGTGGAAGTGCTATTTCCCGTGACGAGTGAGGCGATTCGCGCGCGCATTAGAAATGAATGCGTCTTACCGCTCGAGGTCGACAATCAACGCGTGTACGAGATGCAGTCGGATGGCAGTTATCGACGGCGTGTGCCGGCTGGGCTCGAGCAGGCGCTGGACGCGCAGCTGCGTACCTGGGGAATAGTCCAGAAGCTGACCAGCAACGTCACTTCTGCGCTGCCACCGCCGGTGATCGAGCTGGCGCGTTCCGCTGAGTGAAGCAGAGCGCGCGAGGCTTCTGCGCGGTTTCCGCCTAGCCTCATCTGCTGCCCAGCCGCGCTGGCTCGAGGCGATGGGTGCGACACGGTGCCGATCTTGACCACACCGCAAGCTTGGCCGGATGCGATTGGTGTGGCCAGACTGCGCTTCCGGCGCCACAGTATGGTCTACCCTTAACGTTCGGCTTTTTGCTTCAATGACATCCCGCGTCCATTTGCCGCTGTTTGCGCTATTATTTGCGCTTTTGCCGGGCTGCGGAGGGCCGGCTGAGCCGATGCCGAGCGTGCCGGGCGCAGCTGGGTCTCAGGCTCCGGACCGCGCGAATGCGGGGGCCGTTGGCGAGGATTCGCGTGGCGGCAGCAGCGGAGGTTTCGCGGTCGTGGGTGCCGGCAGTGGGGGCAGCACGGGGCCCTCCGCCGCTGGCTCGAGCAGCCTCGGGACCACTCCGCCGTCCACTTGGAACAGCGCGAAGTCTGCCATCATCAGCGCAGCTCAACTCGAAACCGAGTACGCAACTTGGAAGACGGCGCACGTCGAGGCGTGCACGAACGGCTCGTTCGTGGTCGTCAACGAGGGCGCAGTAGTTTCAGAGGGCATCGCCTACGGCATGTTGTTATCCGTGGCAATGGCTGACCAAGCGCTGTTCGACGGCCTGTGGAAGTTCTACCAAGACCACGCGGACAAGAACGGCTTGATGAATTGGAAGACCACCAAGTGCGAAGCGCCGGGCAACAACAACGCGAACGCCGCGACCGATGCCGATCTGGACGCGACCATGGCGTTGATACAAGCCTCTTCGCGCTGGCCGAACGCGGCTGCAGGATATCTTGCCAAGGCAGAAGCTCTGGCGGGCAAGATCGTCCAGTTCGAAACCGACATGTGCGACGGGCTACGCATACTCCGTCCCGGTGACGCGTTCGGCGGTTGCAGCGATCCCGGGGACAAGCGCATCAATCCATCCTACTTCTCGCCCGGCTACTACAAGGTGTTTGCCAAGTACTTTAGCGCCCAAGCCGCCACCTGGTCGGCGTTGAGGGACGCGTCCTACCAGCTTTACGCGATCTACCAAGCGCGGATGAGTAACTTGGTGCCGGATTGGAGCGCTCCGGACGGGAGTAGCAACGATGGCCAGTATTGGTACGACGCCTGCCGCACCCCTTGGAGAGTCGCGGTCGACTACGCCTGGAGCGGCGACACGCGTGCCAAGACCTTCATGGAAAATATCTCGACCTGGGTCGACGCGCACGGCGGGCTGCCCCAAGCGGCGCAGCAACAGAACAGCGCGTTCATCGGGGCGTTTGCGCTGGCGGGGGGCTACGATCAGGGCAAATTCGACGGCTACGTGACGGCCTGGCTCGGCGCCCAGTTGGACGACACCCCGTACTACCAAGGCAGCCTCCGGGTGCTCTATCTATTGGTAGCTGCGGGGAAGTTCTCCTCGACGCTGTAGTCTCGTCCGTTCCCTCGACGATCGTCCTGCGGTTCACGGCCATCTCCGGCGAAGATTGCTGGTCGATTCACGCTCGTGTCGATTTCACGCTCGTATCGAAGCGTGCTGGTCGACATCGCGGCGAGTCGGGTAAAGTAGCTCCCCCATCATGAGCGAACACGACTTCGATCCCACGTATGTCTTCGAACATCACTCGCCGACGCCCGAGAAGCTCGTTCACTATGGCGCGTTGCACGAGGCGGCGCGGGTCTTCGCGGAGGTGATCTTGAAGCACACTCCGCGGTCCGAGGATCAGTCCGCGGCTTTGCGCTTGCTGCGCGAAGCCACGATGACGGCCTGCGCGGCGGTGGCGCTCGACGGACGGTTGAAGTAGCGCGGGCCGAGTGCCGGTCGGCTCTTGGCGCGCCTTCAGATCTTAGCGAGCTCGACTTCGATCGCGCGCACGAGCTCCGCGTGCTCCGGCGTCACGTCGGGCGCGAAGCGATCGGCGACTCGACCGTGCCGGTCGATCAGGAATTTTTCGAAGTTCCACATCACATCGGTCGGAAGCTTTGGTGAAAGTCCGTGCTCGGCTAACTTGGCGCCCAATGTGCCGCCCGCGTTGGAGCGGGCCTGAGGCTTTTGCGCAGTCAGTTCGCGATATAGCGGATGTTGCGCGTCGCCCTTCACCGCGATCTTTTCGAACATCGGAAAATCGACCGCGAAGCGAGTCTGGCAAAATTCGGCGATCTGCTGATTGCTGCCTGGCTCCTGCGCGCCAAAGTCATTGGCCGGGAATCCGAGAACGACCAGCCCCTTCGCCTGGTACTTCTTGTGCAGCGCCTCCAGGCCTTCATACTGCGGCGTGAGACCGCACTGGGACGCGACGTTCACGATCAGCAGCACGCTGCCTGCGAATTCTCTCAACGTCGCCGGGCTGCCGTCGATGCGGCGCAGCGGAATGTCTTGCAGGAGTTCGGTCATTTTCGCCTCGAATCAGCGGCGCGGCGCGCGCCAGCCGCGGCAAGTTCTGCAACTCGCGGTCGTCATCGTCAAGGTGGCACTCGCTACGACGATTTTAGATGCTGCGCGAGGTAATGCTCGCGCCCGATGTCTTTCACGATACTGGCCTGAGTCTCCAGCCAATCTACGGAATCTTCCTCTTCGATCAGGATTTTTTCGAGCAGCTCGCGCGTGCCGTGGTCGCTCTTGCTCAGCATCAGATTGATGCCGCGGTGCAGACGCTCGACCGCCTCGAGTTCCAGCGCGAGATCGAGCTTGTTCATCTCGATCGGTTCTTCGCCGACGCGCACGGGGCTCAGACGTTGCATGTTTGGGATGCCATCGAGGAACAGGATCCGCTCGATCACTGCATCCGCATGCTTCATCTCTTCGATCGACTCGGCACGCTTCTTGTGCGCGAGCGCGCCGTAGCCCTGATTTGCGCACATCTTGTAATGGATGAAGTACTGATTGATCGCCGTCAGCTCGGAGGTCAAAAGTTCGTTCAGGAAATCGATGACTTCGGGCTCGGCTCGCATCTCATTTCGATACCATCGACGCGCGCCTCAGCGAACCGCAAACGCCCCCGCGCGTGCCCGATTCCTCCCGGTTCGGCCGAGTGACCTGGGCCGTTCCGGCGCCGAGCGCGCGGGATCATTCGAGCGTCAGCGCGTAATTACCTGTTATTATTGGCATTTATGGATTCGCGCGAGCTCGCTGATGTTGAACTTGATTTTCACTATCAGGTCGCTATCTTTCATCCAGCCCTTCGATGCTTGTCTGTCACTGTCACGCCCTCACCGATCGAGATATCCGTCGTGCCGTCCGGACCACCGGCGCTTGCAGCGTGGCCGAGGTCGGCGATCATTGCGGCGCCGCTACCGGGTGCGGCGGTTGCTATGAAGTCGTGGAGGAGATCGTCGCTTGTGAAAAGCGCCGCCTAGCGATGGTCAACCCGAACGCAGCCCCCGACGCGGGCAAGCCCGGGCTCGAACAAGCATCGCCGTCGCTTGGGCTGGCGTTGACCGGCTAGGCTATCGCACTCGACGAGAAATTTTTGGCCGGGGCGCCTACACGCTGCTTGCGTTCGCGGCCGATCGGGGAGAATCGTGGCGCCCTTGAACGAGCCGCGCACTTATTTCTCTCGGCGCTTGCTGATGAAGACGGTCATCGCCGGCGCCGTGGAGGCGTCTGCATTGGGCTGCAAGCATGCCGAACGCGCCGCGCCGCCCCAGGAAAGCGAGCGCGACACAGCAGCCAGGCGCGACGCACTGGTGCACGGAGAAACGTTCACTCAGGGGCACCAGCTGCGCGACGGCGAAAGGTTTGCGCGCGCCGAGGTCAGTGAATCGTGTGACGT
>Ga0302322_100001341_pt1 | contig 20016 bp, 19 predicted proteins | sample Fen_T0_2_FD_203757 | JGI IMG/M metagenome (GOLD analysis project Ga0302322, IMG submission 203757) | Peat permafrost microbial communities from Stordalen Mire near Abisko, Sweden - Fen_T0_2 | ecosystem: Environmental > Terrestrial > Soil > Wetlands > Permafrost | place: Sweden: Abisko...
CTCGCCTCGTGGCCTGGGTGGCGGCGCCCAGCCAGACGAGCGCGTTGGGAGCGTGGCCGTCCGTGTGGCGCCAGGGCTGGAAGTGGTCGCTGGTCCAGACGGAATCGAAGCCGGCCGTCTCGGCGGCGACGGCGAGGTCCAGCAGGCGTTGCGGGTGGAACTGCTCGGCCGAGGCCTTGTAGCCGAGGGTGAGCGCGGGCATCGGTTCCCCAGTCGGTTCGCGGACGGGTACGCCGTCCATGGTGCACCGGTTAGCGCCCGACCGCCAGCACGACCGCCCCGGCCAGCACCAGCAGCGACCCGGCGATGCGGAGCGACACCTCTCGCCGGCCCGCCGCCTCGCCCAGGCGCAGGACGCCCCAAGTGGCCGTGAGGAGCACGGCCGACTCGCGCAGCGGCGCCACGATCGCGAGCGGGGCCCGTGCCAGCGCGGCGAGCACGAAGCCGTATGCCGTGAACGTGAGGAGACCGCCTGCAACGGCCCGCGGCAGGTCGAGGGGCGCGTCCGGTGCCGCGTAGCGGCCGCCTCGGATCCGTGGGCGCGCCAATGCGACGGCGACGAGACCCAGGCCGCAGACCGGCCACAGGACCGCCGCATACAGCCAGGCCGGGGCCGCCTGCACGCCCACGCGGTCCAGCGACGAGTACGTCGCGATCATCGCCCCGGTGAGGAGGGCGAACCCGGCGCCCGCCCGGTTTGCCCCGCCCGCGCCCAGGAGCTTCCACGGACGCTGGACCACGAGCAGCCCCGCGACCAGCAGCCCGACGCCGAGCCATCCCGCCGGCGGGAGGCGCTCGCCCAGCACCAGGACGCCCACGGCTACCGCGAGCACGGGTGCGCTGCCGCGGGCGATCGGGTACACGACGGACAGGTCGCCGCGGCGGTACGCGGCCGCGAGGAACACGAAGTAGGCCGTCTCCACGCCCCCGGACACGATCCCCAGGGCCCAGGCCGCCGGCGTCAGGTCCGGCCGGTCGGTCGCCAGCCACGCGACCGCCGCGATCGGGACGAAGACCGCCGACGCCGCCACGACGCCCACGGTCGCGGTCCGCAGCGGGTCCCCCGCCGTCTTGAGCAGGATGTTCCAAGCGGCGTGGAGGACCGCCGCGAGCACGATGAAGCCGAGGGCGAGCGGGTCCACGCCCCGAGTCTAGGGGCGCGGACCCGCTTCGATTCAGCGGGCGACGTCCCGCCGCGTCAGCCCCCAGGCGCCAAGCGCGATCCCGCCGACGGCGATCACCGCGCAGGCCACGATGCCCACCGGGTCCCAGCTGCCGATCATCGGCTGGCCCAGGTGCGCGGTGAGGGCCAGCTGGTGGAACCAGTCCGGCAGGTTCAGCGCGGGCGCGAGGAGGTCGATCAGGTAGGTCGCGACCACGACGAGCGCGGTGATCTCGGCCGCCAGCGAGGTCCGCCAGAGGCCGCCGATCGCGACGCCGACGCCGACCATCGCCGCCGCCACGAGACCCATCGCGAGGGTTCCCACGATGGCGGCGCCGGTCGTCCCGCTGACGCTCGCCGCGCCGAGCCCGATGCCCAGCGCGAAGCCGGCGGTCATGACCGCGACCGCCAGCAGCGCGGCGATCCCGCCGGCCACGACCCACCTGGCGCGGGCCAGCGGGTTCGCGAGGACCACCTCCAGGCGCCCGCCGGTCTCGTCGGAGGCCCACTTCGAGACGAAGGTCGCCGCCGCGAACCCGGCCGCGATCAGGAACAGCTCGAGGTACAGCTGGAGCCAGCTCCCCGCGGTCGTGAAGTCGAAGCCCGGGAAGATCTGCTTGAAGATCTGGCCCATCGCGGGATCCTTGGCCACCTGGTCGGCGAACGGGCCCGCCAGCGAGGCGAGCAGCGCGCCCCAGATCGCGAGGCCGACGCCCCAGGACAGCGCCCGCGGCAGCTGGTCGCCGAACGCCCGGCTGACGGGCCCCCGGACGCCGAGGACGTCCGCGGGCAGCGACGGCAGGGAGAGCCCGGCCGTGACGCCGAGGTCGCGCCGGTTGAACAGCTCCAGGCCGATGACCAGGAACACGACGCCCACGACGCCGACGGCAAGGACGCCGGCCCAGTCGTAGAACCCGACAAGCGGGATGTGGGTGACGGTCCAGTGGAACGGGCTGATCGCCTCGAGCGGGCCGCCCATCTCGAGGCCGCTCGCGACCCAGAGGACCATCATCAGGAGCGCCGAGACGCCGGCGGAGCCGGCCCGGCCGAGCAGCGGGGCGAGCGCGAAGGCCAGCCCGCCGAAGAACATGGCGATGACGCCGACCCAGAGCGAGAACCCGAGCGCGTTGCCGAGCGAGACCTGGTCGCCCAGCGACGCGTCGCCGAAGGCGTTCGAGCTCACCACGAGCATGACCGCGACGACCAGCACCGCCAGCCACATCAGGACGAGGTGGGCGGCCAGCTTCTCGAGGGCGATCCGGCGCTTGCCGAACGGCGATGTGGCGACGATGTCGAGGCTGCCGCGAGCGGCCTCGCCGGCGAGCGTGCCGGACAGGGCGAGGATCGACCAGAACGCCGTGCCCAGGCTGAACATGGCTCCGTACTTCCAGGTGACATACCCACCGAGCGTGCCCAGCTTGTCGCCCATCAGCGTGGCGTTGCCGAACAGGTTGACCATCGACGCCGGCATGCTGCCGACGAGCTTGCCGACCTCGAGCCTGGCCTGGGGTGTCGGGAACACCGTCCCGATGGCCGCGCCCATGACGAGCGCCAGCCCGCCGAACATGCCGGCCGCGATGATGAACGAGAGCCGCGAGTCGCGGATCGTCTTGCCGAAGATGCTGCCGAACCCGTAGATCCGCTTGCGGAACGGGATCGGCGCGAAGGTCGCCGCGGGATGGCGCGGCACGCCGGTGCTAGCGGCCATCGGGTCCTGCCTCCACGGCCTCGCGGCCGTACTGCGCCAGGAACGTCTCCTCGAGCGACGGCTCTCGGGAGACGAAGTCGAGGAGCTCGTACTGTGCCGCGGCCCGGACGACCGGCGTGATCGGCCCGGCAACGCGCATGCGCAGGGTGTGATCCTCCGCGGCGAGGTCCGATACGCCGGGGATGGCCTCGAACGCGGCCGTCGGGACCGGGCCGGAGAAGCGCAGCTCCACCTGGTGGTGGGCCAGGTCGCGCAGGCCCTCGATCGTGTCGACCTTGGTCAGCCGGCCGTCACGGATGATCGCCACCCGCCCGCAGGTCTTCTCGACCTCGGACAGGATGTGCGACGAGAGGAACACGCTGGCGCCGTCGGCGACCGCCTCCCGCAGCGTCTCGAAGAACGTCTGCTGGACCAGCGGGTCGAGGCCGGACGTGGGCTCGTCGAGCACCAGCAGCTCGGGCTTGTGCTGGAGGGCGGCTACCACGCCGACCTTCTGCTTGTTGCCCTTGCTGTAGGTCTTGAACCGCTTGCCGGTGTCCAGGTCGAAGCGCTCGATGAGCGACGCCTGGTACGCCGGGTCGACACCGCCGCGCAGGTTGGCGAAGTACTCGAGGGTCTGCTTGCCCGTGAGGCGGTCATAGAGCGCGAACTCGCCCGGGATGTAGCCGATCCGCCTGTGGATGGCCACCGGATCGGCCGTCGACTCGATGCCGAACACGGACGCGCGCCCGCTGGTGGGCCGGATCAGGTCGAGCATCGTGCGGATGGTGGTGGTCTTCCCCGCCCCGTTGGGGCCCAGGAAACCGAAGACTTCGCCCTGTTGCACCTCGAGGTCGACGTCGATGATCCCGCGGCTCTTGCCGTAGGTCTTCGTCAGCTTCTCGAGGGTGATGACCGGGGGCATGGGCACTCCTTCCTCAGGCGAACCAGGTGCGCATCGAATCGGGGTCGATGAGCGTGAACGAGCCCGGCCTGAGGCCGAGGATCCGCTCGATCGCCTCGTCGTAGGCGTGGATGAACCGTTCAACCTCCTCGTACGGGACGCGACCGTCCAGGCGGTCGATGAGGAGGCGGCGGATGGCGTCGGTGGAGCCGGCGAGCAGTGCCGTCAGGATCACGGCGGCGTGGTCGGCGGACGAGGGGTTCATGGTCCCCTCGGCCACGCCCTGCCTCAGGATCACGGCCATCAGCGGCCGGAACTGCTCGTAGGCAGCCGCCTGGGCGCGCACGCGGGCAACGTCGTTGCCCGGCTCGTACCAGGTGCGGATCAGCGGGAGGAGCAGGTCGCTGCGGGCCGACTTCCAGGTCCCGGCCGAGGCGAACAGGGTCTGGAGCTTCTCCGTCGCGGACATGGCGGGGTCCTCGGCGATGGGGGTCATGATCCCCATCCCGGCCGCGGTCATGCGCTCGATGACCGCCTCGAGGATCGCCTCCTTCGAGCGGAAATAGTGGTAGATCGCCCCGCGGGAGGCGCCGAGCTCGTCCTGGACGGCCTGGATGCTCATGGCGTCATAGCCGCGGGTGCGGATGAGCCGCTCCGCCACGTCGAGGATCTCGTCGCGGCGCACGGCGTGGGTGGCGGAATTGAGGGTCCGTGCCATGGTGTCCCGGATTGTCCGACCGACTGTCGGTCGGATTATAGGTCCGAAGGCAACCGTCTGTGTCCGCGGAGGACACGATCGGCCCGGGCCGCGTGACCCCGCGGGCGCCTCGTCAGGCCTCCGGCCAGCCCCCGAGCTCGGCGAGGGTCGGCGGGTCGGCGCCGGCGCGGCCGCACACGAACGCCGACGCCCGCACCGCGAACCGGGCGGCACGCAGGACGGCCGACGCGTCGGCCAGCCCCGCCGGCCCCACGCCCTCGTGGACGAGGCAGGCGAGGAAGGCGCCCCCGAAGGTGTCCCCCGCCCCGACCGTGTCCACGACCTGGACCGGCGGCGCGGCGACCAGCTCGGCGGCCTCGCCCGTCAGCACACGCACCGGCCGGCTGCCGTCGGTCACGAGCACGACCGCCGGGCCCTGCGCCTTCACCCACGCCGCGACGGCATCGACCGGGTCGCCCGGCCGCAGGAACTCGAGGTCCTCGGTGCTGGCCTTGACGATGTCGGCGCGCGCCATGATCCGCGCCATCCGGGCGCGCCAGGCGTCCGGGTCGCGGGTGATCGACGGGCGGGCGTTGGGATCGAGCATGACGATCCGGTCCGCCGGCACCGCGACCGCGACGACCTCGAGGGTGGATGCCATGGGCTCCAGCACGAGGCCGAGCGAGCCGGTGAGGAACGCGCGGGCCGACGTCGGGACGCCGCCCGCGAGCGGGCCCGGCAGGACGGCCGGCGCCGAGGTCGCCTCGGTGTAGAACCGGTACGAGGCCGAGCCGTCCGCGCCGAGCTCCGCGAGTGCGAGCGTCGTGGGGAGGTCCGACCGCTGGACCTGGCCACGGCCGACGCCGTCGCGGGCCAGGCCGTCCTCGAGCATCCGCCCGAACCGGTCCGTCGACAGGCCGCCGACCCAGGACGCGGGGACGCCGAGGCGGGCGATCGCGCGGACGGAGTTGAATGGGCTGCCGCCGGCGATCGGCACGATCTGGCCGTCGGCACGGACGATGAGGTCGATGAGCGCTTCGCCGGCGACAACGACGAGCGGCTGGTCGCCTGGATCGGCGTCGGGAGCGGTTCCGGGCATCACCCGTCGATTATCGCAGCCGCCCGCGCCCGTTGCGGCATGGCGGGACCGGCGCGCGCGCGACCCGCGTCGGGCCGCGGGCCGGGCGTCGGATACGCTCCGGGGGTATGCGACGCCTCGCCGGCACCCACGAGCTCCTCGACGGCCCCCTGGACGACCCCGCGGCGCTCCGGGGGAACCTGCGCGACCTCGCGTGGATCAACCGGCGGCTCGGGGGCACCCGGGCGTCCCGGCGCGCCATCGACGAGCTGCTGGCCCGGAGGTCCGGGCCGCACACGCTGCTCGACGTCGGGACGGGGGCGGCGGACATCCCGATGGCGCTGATCGCGGGGAGCGCCACGACCGGCCGGCCGCTCCGGGTCACCGCGCTCGACAGCCGCGAGGAGGTCCTCGGAGCGGCCAGGGAGATCGACGACCGGGTCGGCACCACGGACGGCCTCGAGCTCGTCCTGGGCGACGGGCGCTCCCTGCCCTGGCCGGACCGGGCGTTCGACGTCGTCCACGCCTCGCTCGTGCTCCACCACCTGGAACCGGCCGACGCGATCGCGTTCCTCGCCGAGGCCGCGCGCGTCACCCGCCACGGCGTGGTGGTCAACGACCTCGTCCGCGCACGGCACCACTGGCTGGGCGCCCGTGCGCTGCTCGCCCTGACCACGCGGAACCGCTACACGCGCCACGACGGGCCGCTGTCGGTGCGGCGCGCCTACACGAGGGTGGAGCTGCGGGCGCTGCTCGCGGCGGGCGGCCTGCGGCCGGTGGCGGAGGTCGAGGCGTTCGCGGGCCACCGCGTGGCGATCGCCGCGGTCCCGCTCCCGGCGGGGCCGCGGCCATGAGCGAGGGGCGGCGCACGGCGGCGGACGATCCCCGCGGAATCGGCGCCCCGGACGCCGGGGCGATGGGCGCGGGGCCCGCCGTGGACGCTGGGCCGGCGGTGGCCGCCGGGTCGCCGGAGGGCGTGGGGCCGGCGGAGGACCCCCAGTCCCTGCCGCACGACCTGCCGCGGTCGGTGGACGTCCTGGTCGCGGGCGGCGGGCCGTCCGGGGCCGCCACGGCCGCCCGCCTCGCCCGGGCGGGCCACCGGGTCCTGCTCCTGGAGCGCAACCCGGCCTGGCGCTGGCGGGCCGGCGGCGTGTTCGCGTCGCCGGCGGCCGTGGCCGAGCTGCGGGCGCTGGGCCTGCCGGGCGCCATCCTCGACACCGTCGCGCGGCCCATCCCGGCCATGCGCGTCGAGACGCCGGCCGGCACGGCCTTCGAGCTCACGTACGGCGCGGAGGCCGGCGGCGGGGGCGCCGTGGGCTTCGACCGCTCCGCCCTGGACCCGGCGCTCCTCGACCTCGCCCGGGCGGCCGGCGCCGAGATCCGTACCGGGGTCGCCGTGCGCGAAGTGGCGCTGGCGGACCACCGCCAGGGCACGCACGTCCTCGTCGACGGGCCTGGCGGGCGGCCCGTCGCCGTCGCCGCGCGCGTGGTGATCGGCGCGGACGGGCCGCGCTCCGTGGTCGCGGCTGCCGCCGGGATGGCGCGCCCGCCGCGCCTCGCCGGCCGCGTGGGGCTCTCGTGGCACGTGGCGGACGAGCCCGGCGACACCCCCAGGGCGGCCCGGATGGTCGTCCTCGCGGGCGGCGCGTACTGCGGGCTGGCGCCCGTACCGGGCGGCCGGGTCAACGTGGGCATCGTGCTGGCGGGCCGCGGCTGGCGCGACCGCCTTGTCCGCGAGGGTGCCGCGGCCACGGGCGAGCACGTCCTGCGCTCGGTGCCGCCGCTCCCCGGGGACCCCGAGGCGTGGCGCGAGGGCACGATCACCGACGCCATCGCGGGCGCCAGCCCGCTCGGCAGCCGGGTCGGGACGCGGGCGGGCCCCGACTGGCTGGTCGTCGGCGACGCGGCCGGCTTCCTCGACCCGTTCACCGGCGAGGGCCTCCACCGCGCCCTGGTGTCGGCGCGGCTCGCCGCGGACGCCGTCGATGTCCACCTGCGCGGCGGGAGCGGCGGCCTGACCGCGTACGACCGGGCGATGCGCGGCCGGTTCGCGACCAAGGACCGCGTCTCGCTCCTCGTCCAGGCCTTCCTGGCACGGCCGCCGCTGTTCGAGCACGCGGCACGTCGGCTCGCGCGCAAGCCCGACATCCGTGCGACCATGGGCCTCGTGATGGGCGACCTCGTGCCGGCATCCCGTGCGCTCGACCCGCGGTTCCTCGCCGCGTTGATCGTCCCGTGACCGCCGGGCCGCCCCGCCCCACCGTCCCGAAGCACCTCCTCGGCCCGGACGGCGTCATCCAGCGCGTCCGTCTCGGCGCCTACGCCTGGTGCGAGCGCGACGGCGCAGTGCTCCTGACCCGCGTCTCCAGCGAGGGCCCCGGCGGCGGCCTTTGGACCCTACCGGGCGGCGGCCTCGGCTTCGGCGAGGACCCGGAGGCGGGCGCGACCCGCGAGGTCCTCGAGGAGACCGGCTACGCGGTCGAGCTCGGCTCGCTCGTCGGCGTCCGGAGTGCCGTCCTCGAGCCCGCCCAGACCATCAGCGGGCACCGCGTCCAGACCGTCGGCCTCGTCTACCGGGGCACCGTCACCGGCGGCGAGCTGGCGACCGAGTTCGAGGGTTCGACGGACGCCGCCGCCTGGATCCCGCTGGCCGAGCTCGACGCGCTCCCCTCGGTCGACCTGCTGGCCTGGACCCGCCGCGCGGCAGGTCGCTAGGTGCATTCGGTCACCCGGATCGAGATCGCCGCTCCGCCCGATCTCGTCTACCGGCTTGCCCGGGACGTGACCCGCTGGGAGCGCCTGCTCCCCCACTACTCGCGCTCGTCGGTGGCACGCGAGGCCGGGGATGTCCGGGTCTGTGACTTCATCGCCCGCCGACCGTTCGTGCCGCTGCTCGGCATCGGGATCCCGGTGACGTGGCGAAGCCGGACCTGGCACGACCCCGAGACCCGGCGCCTGTACTTCGCCCACGTCGCGGGCGCGACGAAGGGCATGGACGTGGTCTGGACGATCGAGGCCCGGGGCGACAGGACCTGCGTCGAGATCAGCCACGACTTCCGGCCGCGGGTCCCCGGGTTCGCCGCCTTCGTCGACGCCGTCTTCACCCGCCCGATCGCCGGGCGCACCCTCGCCACCTTCAAGGCCCTCGCCGAGAGCCTCGCCACGTCCGAACCCCCACCGTAGGCGAACACCCTGATGAGCCCCGCGTCCCAACCCACCGGCTCCCGGCGCCGTCGCGCCGTCATCACCGGCATCGGCGTCCTCACCGCGGCAGGCACCGGCCTGCCCGCCTTCCGGGCTGGACTGCGCGCCGGACGGTCGCCCGTGAGGCGCATCGACCGCTTCGATCCGGCCGGGTTCCGCTCGCAGGTCGCGGCCCAGGTCGACGACTTCGAGCCCCTCGACCACATGGACGCCCGCGCGGCACGGGCGCTGGACAGGTTCAGCCAGTTCGGCCTGGCGACCGGGCGCATGGCGATGGCCGACGCCGGCCTCGTGCCGGGTCACGGGGGAGCGGCGGCCGGCGAGCGCATCGGGATCTACCTCGGCTCGGCGCTGGGCGGCATCGCCTTCGCCGAGAGCCAGCACGCGCAGTATCTCGCCCGTGGGCTGCGCGGCGTCTCGCCGACCCTGGCACTGGCCGTGTTCGGCGGCGCGGCACCCGCGAACCTCGGCATCGCGCTCGACGTGCGCGGGCCCATCCTGTCCACGGCGAACTCGTGCGCGTCGGGGGCGGTGGCGATCGGCGAGGCGGCGAAGGCGATCCGGGCGGGCGAGATCGACGCGGCCGTGGCCGGCGGCGTGGAGTGCCCGCTCTCCCCGCTCGCATTCGGCGCATTCGACCTGATCCGGGCCCTGGGCCATGGCTACAACGACGACCCCGCACACGCCGCCCGGCCGATGGATGCGGGACGGGACGGCTTCGTCATGGGCGAGGGGGCCGCGCTCCTCGTCATCGAGGCCGAGGACGTCGCGCTGGCTCGCGGCGCCGTGCCGTACGCGGAGGTCATGGGTTACGCCGCGACGTCCGACGCCTTCCACATGGTCCAGCCGCGACCCGACGGGGCCGAGGCTGCGCGCGCGGTCACCCTCGCGCTCGCCGACGCCGGCATCGGGGCGACCGAGGTCGACTGGGTCAGCGCACACGCCTCGTCCACGCCGATCGGTGACGTCGCGGAGGCGCGGGCCCTCGCACTTGCGCTCGGCCGACGGTCCGCGACGGTCCCGGTGAGCGCGACCAAGGCACTCACCGGGCACCCGCTCGGCGCCACCGGCGCCATCGAGGCCGCCATGGCCGCCCTCGCGATCCGCGACGGGTTCGTCCCGGGGACCGCGAACCTGGTGGATCCCGAGCCGGAGCTCGCGGCCCTGCTGCCCGGGCTCCTCCGCGCCGGGACCCAGGGCCGATTCGAGCACGCCCTGTCGACGTCGTTCGGGTTCGGCGGTCTCAACGCGGCCCTCGTGTTCGGGGCGCCGGCGGCATGACGGTCGCGCGTGCTGGAGATGCCGTGGTGAACGGCGTTCGCTACCCTGCCGACATGACCGACCAGCCCGCGTGGGAGCGGCGCTTCCGCGCCCCGATCCTGTCCTTCCCCGCCTGGGCCGATGGGGACCCCGACCGCCTCGTGGTCGCCTCCTCGGAGAGCGGCTCCTACCAGCTGCACGCCTGGGATCGCAGGACCGGCCGGCGGCGCCAGGTCACGTTCGACCCGGTGGGCGTGCTGGAGGGTCGTCCGACGCGCGACGGCAGCGGCGTCATCTGGTTCCGCGACGAGACGGGCGACGAGACCGGCTCCTACGTGATCGCCCCCTTCGACGAGGATCTCGCCGCGGAGCCGCTGCTGACGGGTCTGCCCAAGGGCTGGGCGGAGGGCATCGCGATCGGTCGGCGGCGGACGGTGGCTGCCATCAGCACCGACGACGAGTTCTCGGTGTGGGTCTCGGACGACGGCACGGACGTGCGCCTGCTCGTCGCGAGCGACCAGCCGATCCGCCTGGCCGCGGGCTCCGGCATGTCGGGCGCCGTCGATCGCGCGGCCCTGTCGGCCGACGACTCGGTGGTCGTGCTGGAGGTCATGGACGATGGCGACGTCCTGCATCCCTCCCTGCGGTCCCTCGACACGGTCACGGGCGGGGTGCTCGCGGAGCTTCGGGACCCGGGCCTGGAGCTCGGGGCGTTCGGGTTCTCGCCGGTCCCCGGCGACCTGCGCATGGCGATCACCCGGGAGTCGACCGGCGAACGGCGACCCGCCCTGTGGCACGCCCGCACCGGCGAGGTCACCGAGCTCCCGATGGACCTCGCGGGCGACATCGAGCCCGTGGACTGGTGGCCTGACGGCTCGGCGCTGCTGCTGCTGGTCTTCGCCGAGGGCCGCCACCAGCTCCACCGCTACGACCTCGGCACGCTGGCGGCCTCGCGCCTGGACACCGAGCCCGGCTCCATCACGGCCGCGGGGATCCGCCCGGACGGCGCCGCGTGGTACCGGGGGCACAACGGCGAGCATCCCGCACGGCTGCTGGCCGTCGGCTCGTCGGTGCCGCTGCTGGAGCCGGAGGGTCCGGGTGCCCCCGCCGGCCGCCCGTTCGAGGCCTGGTGGTTCGAGAACCCGCACGGCCAGCGCGTGCACGGCTTCCTCGTCCGCCCGGAGGGCGACGAGCCGCACCCGGTCATCATGCGGGTGCACGGCGGCCCCCACTCCACGGACATGGACCGCTGGGCACCGGACGTCCAGGCCCACGTCGATGCCGGGTTCCTGGTCGCGATGGTCAACTATCGCGGCTCCGACGGGTTCGGGCAGGCGTGGCGCGACGAGCTCACCGGGCACATCGGGTTCCTGGAGCTCGAGGACGTCATCGCCGGGCTGGACGACCTGGTCGCCCTCGGGTTCGCCGACCCGGCGCGCGTCGTGCTCGCCGGCTGGTCCTGGGGCGGCTACGTGACGCTCCTGGGCGCCGGGCGCCACCCGGACCGCTGGGCCTCGCTCATCGCCGGGGTCCCCGTCGCGGACTACCTCGCCGCCTACGAGGACGAGTCGCCGATGCTCCAGGCCCTGGACCGTGCCCTGTTCGGCGGGTCGCCGGCCGACGTCCCAGCGCTCTATGCCGAGCGCAACCCCATCACGTATGTCGATGCCGTCGCGGCGCCGCTGCTCATCCTCGCGGGGGAGAACGACTCCCGGTGCCCTATCCGCCAGGTCTGGAACTACGTCGCGCGTCTGCGCGAGCGGGGGGTGGAGCCGCGCGTCTACACGTACGCGACGGGCCACGCCTCGTTCGACATCGAGGAGCGCGTGCGCCAGACGGCCATCGTGCTGGACCACCTCGCGAGGACCGTGCCCGGGGCCACGCGCCTGCCGAACCTCGACGGGAACCTCGCCGCCGCGGGACACACGCCGGAAGCCTGACCAATCCGCCGACCCACGCCAGGCGTATCCGCCCTCGCGAGCCCGCGATCCGCCCAACCACCACGGGCCCGCGACTGGAGGACACGCATGGCAAGACGCTGGAGCCGGCTCCTCGCCGCCACGGGACTGCTGGCGGGGGCCCTGTCGCTGGCGGGGGCCCTGTCGCTGCCGGGGGTCGCGTCGGCGGCCGGCCCGGAGGTCACGATCTCGGGGCTCGCGTTCTCGCCCGCGACCCTGACCGTGACGGTCGGCGACACCGTGACCTGGACGAACCGGGACCCCGTGGGGCACACGGTCACGGGCACGGGCTTCGACACCGGCACGATCGCGGGCGGCGCGAGCGCCTCGGTCACCTTCGCCAACGCGGGCACCTTCGCGTATGTCTGCACGATCCACCAGTCCATGGCCGGGACCGTCGTGGTCAAGGCCTCGGGCGGCGGCGTGACCCACGGGGACGGGGTCCTGACGGCCCCGCCGACCGACGCCGTGCCCGCCGCCGGACCCGCTCAGCCCGCCGGGCCCGGAACCTGGGCGTTGGCGCTTCTCGCCCTCGCCGGCATCGCGGGGCTGGGCCTGGCCTCGCGGCGCATGGCCCTCGCACGGGTCGCTCAGCGGAAGCGGTAGACCGTCTCCCGGCCGCGGCAGCGTGGGCCGCGGCCGTAGCGGACCTCGCCGTCGGTGACGTCGGCGAGGCACCAGAACACGGTCACCGACTGTTCCGTGCCGTTGTCGTGGCGGCACAGCGCGGGAGTGGTGGCGTGGTCCGAGAGGAACGCAGCCAGCTCCTCCGGCCCGATCGAGCCGGGCGCGGGCCCCTCGCCCGTCGTGCCGTCGAGCAGCTCCAGGGCCCGGCTCAGCCGCACCGTCGAGCTCGCGGCGTACGCGGGGTCGCCCTCGAACCGGCGCATCCGGTCGCAGGCGTAGTGGTTGGTGTGGGCGAGCGTCCCGGCCGGCGAGGGCCGGGTCACCTCGGCGTCCGTCGCGGAGCCCTCCACGTTCACCACGCGGCCGTCCCGGTGTGCGAAGACCGTGTTGTAGGACGAGGCACGGTCCGGTCGCAGGGCCATCGCCACCGCCTGGTCCAGGGTTCTCGCGGTGAGCTGCTCGCGGACCATGAGCAGCCGCGGGACGCCGACCCGCTCGTCGTTGGGCGAGAGCTCGTTGCCGGTCAGGGAGAGCCCGGCCGAGCTCCAGCCGACGCTGATCCACGGCCCGATGCCCAGCGAGAGCACGACCGGCTCGCCCGGCACGTGCCACTCGATCGCGATCACCGATGCCTCGGAGGCGGGCGACAGGTCGTTGTTGTGCGCGACCCAGACGTGGCCGTCCGGCGTGGCCGGCGGGGCGGCGACGAGGTCGCTGCACCGGCCGTCCACTCGCTCGCCGGCGGTTGCCTGCGATGGCCGGACGTTCCAGATCTCCTCGACCGACGCGGCGAACAGCGCCAGCGGATCCACGCCGGCGCCCTCGGCGGCACCGTCGATCTCGTCCACCAGCCAGGGGTTCGCGGCGAGGGTCGCGTCCCGGTACCGGGCGGCGAGGGCCAGCTGGTCGGCGCGCGACCGGTCGGGCGGGAGCGCATCGTCGAACGCGACGGCGTCCCGGCACACGGCCACGGTCGCCAGGCCGACCTGCAGCCCCACCTCGTGGTGGGAGCCCTCGACGACGAGGAACGGCAGGCCGCCGCGGGTGTCCATCACGCGCTCCGCCGCGGCGCCTAGCGCCCGGCCCGGTTCCGCGGCGGCGCCGGGAGCCTGCGCTCGCCCTTGACCAGGAAGTGGACGAACCAGTCCCGCACCTGGACCAGGTTCTCGGCACGCCGGAACGGGGTGCCGCCGCGCGTGAGCTCGTGGCTCTCGTCCGGGACGCGCATGAACCGCACCGGCCGCTTGAGCGAGCGCAGCACCGTGAACAGCGCCTCGGCCTGGCCCACCGTGGTGCGCAGGTCACGCTCCGCGTGCTGGATGAGCAGCGGCGTGTGGATGCTGTCGGCCAGCGAGAGCGGCGAGATCGCGTGGAAGTAGTCGGGGTCCTCCCAAGGGAGCCTGCCGAACTCGATGAACGCCCACTCCCCGCCCGAGATGTCCCCGGTGAGGAACAGCATCCGCATGTCCACGACGGACCGGCAGGTGACCGCCGCCTTGAACCGCTGCGTCCGCCCGATGATCCAGTTCGTGAGGTAGCCGCCGTACGAGCCGCCGGTCACGCCGAGGCGCTCCGGGTCGGCCAGCCCGTCGGCGATCGCCGCATCGACGCCCGCGATCACGTCGGCCATCGGGCCGTCGCCCCAGTCGCCGAGGTTGGCCCGGTTGAAGGCCTCGCCGTACCCCTCGGAGCCACGTGGGTTCGCCGCGAGCACGGAGATGCCGGCGCCCGCCAGGACCTGCCACTCGAGGATCGGGGACCAGCCGTAGAGCGTGTGCGGCCCGCCATGGATCTCGAGGACGAGCGGCCGGGAACCGCGGCCACCCGGGTAGAGCCAGCCCTGGATCTCGCCGCCGTCGCTCTGCCAGCGGCGCTCCACCGGCTCCACGAGCGCAAGCTCCGCCGCGAGGCCGGCGTTGAGCTGCGTGAGGGTCCGGAGCGTCGACGCGGCGCCCTCGGCCGGCACGTCGCACACCACGACCTCCGGCAACGCCGTCGCGGCCGAGCGGATCGCCGCGACCACGTCCGCCTTGCCCCTGCCAGCGGGCCACGCGTCCCAGCCCGAGAGGTAGTGGCGGTCGGTCGTGAGGCGCTCCGGCTCCCCGCGGCCGTCGATGGCGACCCGCCACAGCTCGAAGGAGCCGTCGACCGGCGCCGAGAACAGGACGTGCTCTCCGTCCGCCGAGACGCGGAGCGGTGCTCCCTCGCCGACGGTCACGTCGCTGTTCATCGCGGCGTCCGGCTTGAGCTCGCTGCGGGCGAGGAGGTCCGTGCCGCCACGGGGGCCCGCGTCGGAGCCGTCGGCGGCGAAACGCCAGATGCCGGTGCGGTACCCGCCCCGCGGGAAGCGCTCGCCCAGGGCGAGGATCGTCGACCCGTCGCGGGTCCAGGTCGGGACGAAGAACAGCGCGTCGCTGCCGCCCGCGACCGTCGTGACGGCCCCCGTGGCCACGTCCACGACGAAGACGCCCGAGCGGAAGGCGAGGTCCGGCTCGCGCCGGCGGTTCGCCGTGAACGCGATCCGCGTGCCGTCGGGTGACCACGCCGGGCTCGCCTCGGCCGAGGGGCCGGCGACGAGCCGTCGGGCCGCGCCGGTCGCGGCGTCCACGAGCCAGAGGTGGGTCTCGCGGTCGTCCACGAAGCCCGCGCCGTTGGCCTGGTAGCCCAGGCGGTCGATGTAGCGGTAGTCCGACAGCGGGGTCTCGCCGGGCCTGGGCTTCTCGGGCCGCCCGCGCTTCCGGCGGTCATCGGCGACCGAGGTGCCCATGGAGCTCGTCAGCACCGCGAGCTGCCTGCCGTCCGGCGCCCAGGCGAACTCGGCCACGCCGCGGGGCAGGTCGGTGAGGCGGCGCGCCTCGCCGCCGTCGAGCGGCAGGAGGTGGACCTGGTCGCAGTCGTCTCGCTCCTTGGGGTCCTTCGGCCGGTCGGGCTCCTCCTCCACGAGGACGCGCCGGTCCGAGAGGAAGGCGAGGGTCCGGCCGTCCGGCGCGAAGCGCGGGTGGCGGTCCGTCCGCGCGCCGATCGTGATCCGCCGCGCCTCGGCGCTCCCGTCGGCCGGCACGAGCCAGATCGCGTGCCGGTAGCCGTCGTGCCCGACCGCGCACTGCTTGACGGTGAAGGCCACGTGCCGGCCGTCCGGGGAGAGGCGGGGGTCCGTGGGAACCGCGATCCGGTAGAGGTCGTCAGGGTGCGCGGGGCGAGGCAACGGGGTCCTCCTGGTGGCGCCGTTCAGGTGACCCGCGAGACAGGCGGGCATCGGGATCGGGGCCAGTCTATCTCCGGGCGTGAGGCGACCACCGACGAGGGGCTACCATCGGGCGGCGATGCCCGAGCAGCTCTCCTTCCAGCTCGAGCCGGCGATGCCGCGCCCCGGCGACGTGGCGCCCATGTGGCCGACGCCGCTGCCGGACCCCTTCGACTCGTCCGACTGGCTGTTCGAGCCCACGTGGGGCGGCCACCGGGCGCTCGCGTTCGTGGAGCCCGGCGAGTCGCCCGGCACGGGCGAGGTGCGGGTGGTGGACGCCCGGGGGTCGGACCTCGCCGCGCGGCTCCCGGAGCTCACGGGGCTGGCGGTGCGGGTGGCGGCGCGGTCCGCGGTGCTCGACGGGGAGCTCGTGGTGGTGGACGCACGGGGTCGCGCCGACGACGACGCCCTCCGCGAGCGCCTGGCGGGGCGGCCGGGGCGGACGGTCGCGTTCCTGGTCTTCGACCTGCTCCACCTCGACGGGCGCTGGCTCCTGGGCCAGCCGCTTGACAAGCGGCGCGCGGCGCTGCGGCGCGTGCTGCGGCCGGGCGACGAGGTCGTCGTGGTGCCGGCGATCACGGGCGAGGGCCTGGCGCTCCACGCGGCCGTCTCGGCCCAGGGCATCGCCGGCATCCTCGCGCGCCGCCGCGCGAGTCCCTACCTGCCCGGCGTGCGGAGCAAGCTCTGGCGGGCGATCCCGGCATCGGCGCCGGGCGACGTCGCGGCCGCCGGCGCCCTCGCGGGTTCCGGGCCGGAGACGGCGCCCGGGGAGCCGGAGCCGTTCGAGGGCACCGCGCCGGTCCTGGCCCTGTTCCGCCGGCTCCCGTTCGACGAGGAGCCCGCCGAGTAGGCCTCGGCCGGCCGGTTCCCATGTGCGTCTGACCCGGGTGGTCCCCGCCCGGGCCGCGGCGCCGTGGGCCCCGGGACGCTCAGCCGCCCCTCACCGCCCGGACGAACGTCCGGACCGTCGGCGGCTGCCCGTAGAGGAGCACGCCCGCGCGATAGACCCGGATCGCGAGCAGCGTGACCAGCGGCACGGTGAGCAGCAGCAGCCCGAGGCTCAGGACCAGCTCCCAGGGCTCCACCCGCCCGATCGAGAGCCTTGCCATCATCACGAACGGGCTCCAGAGCGGCACGTACGACGCGAACCGGATGATCGGGGCGTTGCTGCCCGACAGGGCCAGCACTGCCGGCAGGTACCCGGCGATCGCCGGGATGGAGAGCGGCAGCGCGATGATCTGCAGGTCCTCCGCCCGGCTCAGCAGCGACCCGGCGCCCGCGTACATCGCCGCGTAGAGCGCGAACCCCAGGATGAAGTACACGAGGAACGCCACGACCAGCCCGGGCGACAGGCCGGCGAGCGACGTGGCCGCCGTGACGTCCTCGCCCAGCATCGCGTTCCCCAGCTGCCCCGACACGACCATCATCGCGAGCGCCGGGACCAGGACCAGCGTGACCTGCGTGAGGCCTGCGAGCCCGATCCCCAGGATCTTGCCGGCGACCAGCTGCGACGCCGTCGCGGCGGAGATCAGCAGCTCCATGACCCGGCTCGCCTTCTCGGCCACCACGCCGGACGCGACCCACATCCCGTAGAACACCAGGGTCAGGAACAGGAGCACGACAAACACGATGCCGACGATCCGCCGGCTCGCGTACTCCGCGGTGTCCACGGCGCTCCCGCCGCCCCCGGCCGACGCCGCGCCCGCATCCACGACGGCGAACGTCGGCGGCACGAACGGGTTGGTCGTGTTCGGGTTCGCGGCTGTCCAGTCGAGCACGCCCACGCTGAAGGTCCCGAGCTGGAGCAGCTGCAGCTTGTCCTGGGCGAGCCCGCCGATGGTGACCACCCGGAAGTCGAGGCCGCCGCCCGCGGTCCGGTCCGCGAGCACCGCGCCGGCCACGCGCGCATCGCCGACGGCCGAGACCGCGGCGGCCGGGCTCCCGACCAGCTCGAACGTGAACGGCCTGTGCCTGTCCCCGCTGCCGTCCATCGAGGCGTTGAGGAACGCGTCGAGGATCGCGATCGTCCGGTTCGCCAGCTCGGCGTCGGGGGCCGCCACGGCGATCGGCGTCACCGTCGCCCGCTCCACGACCCGGAACGCGAGCGGGATCAGCGCGATGACGACGGCGAGGCCGACCATGAGCAGGGTCGAGAACACGAACGCCCGCGACCTGACGCGCTCGGCATACTCCCGCCGCGCGACGAGCGCCACGTTGCGGCCGCTCGAGCCCCTGCCCGTCGGCGACTCGTGGGTCACGCGGCGTCCTCCTCGCGGGGCGACGGGGTCTCGGGCACGAGGTGGGCCTCCTCGTCGGCAGGGTGGCCCACGAAGTCGAGGAAGATCTGCTCGAGGGAGGGGTCCGCCACCTCGAAGTGCCGGACCCGGGCGCCCGCTCCCACGGCAGCTGCGAGGACCTCGTCCGGCTCGACGCCGACGTCGAGCTCCACCGTCGAGCGATCCATGCCGGCCTGGATCACACGGGTCCCGGGCAAGCTGGCGAGCCACGGCAGCCGGTGGTCACCCTCGACCGCGATCCGCACCATGCGCCGGCCGGTCGCCCGCCGGACGTCGCGCAGCGAGCCGCCCACGACCATCCTTCCCCGGTCGACGATGGCGACCGACTCGCACAGCGCCTCCGCCACCTCCATCTGGTGGGTCGAGAAGACGACGGTACGGCCACGGTCGCGGAGCTCGAGAAATGCCTCGCGCAGGAGCATCACGTTGACGGGGTCGAGGCCCGTGAACGGCTCGTCCATGAGCAGGACCTGCGGGTCGTGCAGGGTCGCGGCGATGAACTGGACCTTCTGCTGGTTTCCCTTGGACAGCTGCTCGGCGCGACGTTCCGCCAGGTCCTCGGCCCGGAACCGGCGCAGCCACGCCATCGCCTCGCGCTTCGCGCGGCCGGTCGGGACGCCCTGGAGCCCGGCGAAGAACACCAGCTGGTCCAGCACGCGCATCCGCGGGTACAGGCCGCGCTCCTCGGGGAGGTAGCCCCACGTCGAGCGCGGGAGGCGGTGGCTCTCGGTGCCGCGCCACGTCACCCGGCCCGCGTCCGGCTCAAGGACGCCGAGCGCGATCCGCATCGTCGTCGTCTTGCCGGCCCCGTTCGCGCCCAGGAAGCCGAAGACCTGCCCCAGCGGCACCTCGAAGGCGAGGTCGTCCAGGGCCGTGACGGACCCGAACCGCTTGGAGAGGTGGTCGACGACGAGGCTCATCTGCGCATCGAGCATAGCGGCCCGACCCGCGGCGGCCATTGAGGGATGGTCCTGAACCGTGGAGCGATGATGGTCCGGGTCGGGCCTCCGCCACGATCGTCCGGGGGTAGGATCGGGGTGTGCAGGACCCCAGGATCGCCCCGCTCCGCATCGATGCCGACCGGGCCGCGGGAACCCTCAGCCTCGCGTGGGCGGACGGCCATCCCACGACCTACGACACGGTCACGCTCCGCTGGCTGTGTCCGTGCGCCTACTGCCGCGGCGAGGCCGGCATGCCCGGCTGGCTGGACAGCAACCCCACGCTGACCGCGGAGCAGACGCGCCTCGTGGACGTGGCGCTCGTCGGCACCTACGCGATCCAGGTCACCTGGGGTGACGGCCACGCGACTGGCTTCCACACGTTTCAGCTGCTGCGCGAGATGTGCCCGTGTGCCGTGTGCGCTCGTGCCCGGGAGCAGCACAAGGCTCATGGAGGGGACCGATGATCATCGCGACCACGCCGTTCATCGCCGGGTATCGGGTCGCCGAGACCCGCGGCCAGGTCTTCGGCCTGGTGGTGCGGAGCCGGGGCCTGGGCGGCAACCTCATCGCGGGCCTCCGGTCCATCGCCGGCGGCGAGATCCACGAGTACACGAGCCTGCTCGAGGACACCCGGCGCCAGGCGATCGACCGCATGGTCCAGAACGCCACCCTCGTGGGGGCGAACGCGGTGATCTCGATGCGCTTCGATTCGTCGGAGATGGCCACGACGATGACCGAGATCGTGGCCTACGGGACGGCGGTCGTCGTCGTGCCCGAAGCGGCGGCGGTCCAGCCGGGCGAGTAGCGCGGTGGGCGTCGTGCTCGCCCGGGTGCTCGTGGGGGCGTTCGGGCTGCTGTTCATCCTGGGCGCGGTCGCGCTGGCGGCCGCCACCGGGCCCGGCGGTGACCTGGCGTCCGCGCTGTTCCTGTTCATCCCGGGCGTCGTGATGGTCGCGG
>Ga0302322_100001342_pt1 | contig 20016 bp, 21 predicted proteins | sample Fen_T0_2_FD_203757 | JGI IMG/M metagenome (GOLD analysis project Ga0302322, IMG submission 203757) | Peat permafrost microbial communities from Stordalen Mire near Abisko, Sweden - Fen_T0_2 | ecosystem: Environmental > Terrestrial > Soil > Wetlands > Permafrost | place: Sweden: Abisko...
GTACGTCTGCTTTCGATCGGCGAGGAGCCGGAAAAGGGAAACCAGCTGACGCTCGAGGCGCACGCGCTCCTGGAGGAGAGCTCGGTGCGGTTCGAGGGGAACATCGAGGGCCGGGCCCTCCTCGAGGGCGAGTCCGATGTCGTCGTCTGCGACGGCTTCACGGGGAACGTTGCCCTGAAGGCGCTGGAGGGGACAATCCGCAGCCTGCTCAGCGCGCTGCGGGCGGAGCTGGAGACGAGCATCAGGGGGAAGGCCGGCGGCTTCCTGATCCGGCCCGCCGCACGCGCGCTGCGGGACCGGCTCGACCCCGAGACGACCGGCGGCGCCTACCTCCTGGGCCTGCGCGGGCTCGTCGTGATCTCGCACGGATCGAGCTCCCGCGTCGCGATCGGCAACGCGATCAGGCTCGCGGCCAGGGGGGTCGACCATGACATCGTCGGCCGGTTGCGCGAGGCTCTCCCGGAGCGCGTGGTAGAGTCCTCGCGCTCCACGAACCCGTCCGATACGAGAGGTTGAAGAACAGTGGCACTGTCCCGTGAAGAAGTAGCCGAGCGCGTCAAGTCCGTCCTCAGCGAGCAGCTCGGGGTCGACGACAGCGAGCTCTCGGAGGAGGCCTCGTTCCAGGAGGATCTCGATGCTGACTCGCTCGACCTGGTGGAGCTGATCATGGAGCTCGAGGATCAGTTCGGCATCAAGATCTCGGACGAGGACGCGCAGAAGATCACGACCGTCGGCCAGGCTGTCGACTACGTCGTCGCGCACCAGTAGCCGCGAACGCCCGGGGGAGGGCTGCGCGCTCGCGCGCCTGATCGAAGCCCTTCCCCCGGAGCGTCGCGATCAGGTGTTCACGCACACGTCGTGGGCGCCAGACCGCGCCTCGTCGTACGAGCGGCTCGAGTTCCTGGGCGACTCCGTCCTCGAGCTCGCGATCGCGCGTGCGCTCTACGACCGCTTTCCCGATTCGACGGAGGGCCGGCTCGCGAAGATCAGAGCGCACGTCGTCTCCCGCCACAGCTGCGCGGCCGTGGCGAAGGAGCTCGACCTCGTGCGCTTCCTGCTCGAGCAGGCGCAGGACGTGCCCGGAGCCGAGCTGGAAAGGATCTCCCGCAGCAGGAACGTGCTCGCAGCGTTGCTCGAAGCCGCGATCGCTGCCGTCTACCTGGAGCACGGCTTCGAGCTCGTGGAGGGGGCTGTCGTGGAGGCGTTCGACGAGCGGATCGAGTTCGCGCGTACCGGGCACATCGACAACAAGACCGAGTTGCAGGAGGCGCTCGCGCGCTCCGGCAACCAGGCGCAGTACGAGGTGATCGACGTCGAGGGGCCGCCGCACGAGCGCCGCTTCGTCTGCATCGTCGTGGTGGGCGGCGAGCGGGTCGGCGAGGGCAGGGGCTCGACCAAGAAGGCTGCAGAGCAGGAGGCCGCCCAGCAGGCGCTCGTGGCCCTCGGGCTCGTCGGCTGACCGGCAGGGCCGCGGCTTACCGCTTCTCCAGCAGGTAGTGGCTCACGATCCACTCGCGCCCGCCGCGATAGCCGAAGAGCCCGGCGCACGCGAGGAAGAACGCCCGCCACTCGTTCACCGCCTCCTCCGACCCCAGGATCGCTCGCGCCTCGTCCCGGCGAGCGTCGAGGTTCTCCAGCCACGCCGCCGCCGTGCGCGCGTAGTGCGTCCCGTCGACACGCCAGTGGTCGCGGACGACGAGGTCGTCGGCAAAGCGAAGCAGGAGGTCGTCCGAGGGCATGACCCCGCCCGTGAAGAAGCGCCGCCCCATCCACGAGCGGTCGAAGGCGTAGGCGTAGCGCACATGGGCGAAGACGTGGACGAAGAGCCGGCCGTCGTCCCGCAACAGCCCGCACAGCTGCCGGAGCAGCGCCCGCCAGTTGCGCATGTGCTCGAACATCTCCACCGAGACGATCCGGTCGAAGCGCCGCTCGGTGTCGAAGGCGTTGACGTCTGCCGTCACGACCTCGACGTTGGCATGGCCGAGCCCGTCGATGTGCGCCTTCTGCGGGGCCGAGTTGGAGACGGCGAGGACCCGGCAGGACGGATACCGCTCCGCGATCCAGCCCGAGAGCGAGCCCCAGCCGCAGCCGAGGTCGAGCACGTCCATCCCGTCCTCGATCCCGGCGCGGGCGCAGGTCAGCGCCAGCATCGCCTCCTCCGCGTCCGCCAGGCTCTCGACTCCGCCGGGCCAGAAGCAGCCCGAGTACTTGCGGCGCGGGCCGAGGCAGAGCCCGAAGAACGCGGGCGGGAGCTCGTAGTGCTGGTCGTTCGCCGCCCCGGTCTCGACGGCGATCGGCCCGTCGGACATCGCGACGATCATGTCCTCGAAGGCGTCGAGGCCGCGGCGCCGCTCCCTGCGCAGGCGCAGCGCGCAGCTCCTCGTCACGGCCGCGCGCAGGAGCGGATCGGGCAGGAGCCCGCGCGCGATGATCCGGTCGGCGCTCATCCAGCGCTGTGGGGCCGGCGGCGTCGAGGCAGCGGCACGAACACCGACACCTCCTGCTGGTAGCGGCGGTAGTCGTCGCCACGGCTGCGCACCGACTGCGCCTCGGTTTCGGGGATGCCCGTCACCTTGAAGAGCAGGATGAACAGGAACACGGGCACGAAGATCGCGACCCACCCGTACGGCGACGAGAGCGCGATCACGGCCCAGGCGACCCAGTGCAGCCACTCGAAGAAGTAGTTCGGGTGCCGCGACCAGCCCCAGAGGCCGTTGCGTGCGGTCTTGCCCCTGTTCTCCGGGTTCCCCTTCCAGACGGCGAGCTGCGTGTCGGCCGTCACCTCGCCGGCGATCGCGGCGAGCGCGAGCGCTGCCCCCGCCCAGGCGAGCCACGTGATCGAGCCCGTGTCGGAGGCGACGAACGCGAACGGCAGCGAGAAGACGAGCACGAACAGCGCCTGCGCCTGGAAGAAGACGAAGAAGGCGCGGTTGACGTTGGGCGCCCAGCGCCGCCGCAGCTCCTGATAGCGCCCGTCCTCCTCCTTGCCCGCGAGGCGGGAGAGCAGGTAGGTGCCGAGCCGGACGCCCCAGATCGTGCCGAGGCCGGCGACGAGGACGCGGTGCAGGGTGGAGCCGTCAGCGAGCAGCGCGTACACGACGGCCGTCCCTGCGATGCCAAGTGCCCAGGCGACGTCGACATAGCTCGCGTTGCGGATCCGGATCGAGAAGAGCCAGACGCAGATCATGGTCAGGGACGCGCCGACGGCGCCGACGAGGAGGAGGGCCCAGGGGGAGGAGATCATCGCTTGACTGTATTCGTGCGGAGGCCCGCGGAGGATCATCTGTCGAGCGGGGCCATCCGCGGCGGTAGTTAGCGTTCCCCGGACGTGCATCTCCAGTCCATCAGGATCCGCGGCTTCAAGTCGTTCGTCGACCCAATCGAGCTGAAGCTCGAGCCGGGGGTCGCCGTCGTCGTCGGCCCGAACGGCTCCGGCAAGTCGAACGTCGCGGACGCGATCGTCTGGGCCGCCGGCTCGCTGACCCCGTCGGAGATGCGCGCCGAGAAGCCCGACGACGTCCTCTTCGGCGGCTCCGCGACCCGCGTGGCGGCCGACCACTGCGAGGTGGAGCTCCTCTTCGACAACGAGGACGGCGGCTTCGGCGACGAGCTCGACTTCGGCCAGATCGCGATCACGCGCCGGCTGGTCCGCGGCGGCGAGGGCCAGTACCTCGTCAACAAGGCGGCCGTGCGCCGCACCGATCTCGTCGAGCTGCTGGCGGACGTCGGCCTGGGCGGCTCGATGCACTCGATCGTCTCGCAGGGCAAGGTCGATGCTGTGCTCGCGTCCCGGCCCGAGGACAGGCGGCATCTCGTCGAGGAGGCCGCAGGCCTCGGAAAGTTCAAGCGCCGCAAGCACCGCGCCGAGCTGAAGCTCGCCCGGGTCGCGACCCAGGTCGAGCGCGCGAAGGACGTCGAGGAGGAGGTGCGCAAGCGGCTGCGCCCCCTCGCGCTCCAGGCCACCGCGGCAGAGCGGGCGGAGAAGCTCGCGATCGAGATCGCCGCGCTGCGGGCGCGCATGGCCCAGCTCGATCTGGCGGCCGTGGCCGAGCGCCGTGCCGACGCCGAGGCCCGTCGCGACGCCGTGGCGATCGCCCGCCGCAGTGCGCAGGAGAAGCTGACCGCGCTGCTCCAGGAGCGTCAGCAGGCCGAGGACGAGCTCTCCGACGCAGCGGGGGGCCGCGAGGCCGCGCTCGGCGCGCTCTATCGCCTGCAGGGCGCGAGCGAGCGGCTCGCGCTCCGCCGTGAGTCGGCAGCAGGCCTCGAGGCGCGCCTGCAAGAGGATCTCGCGGAGGCCGAGCGCGCTGCCGCCGATCGCAGCGACGAGGCCGTCCGCGCCCTGGAGGACGCCGCCGCCGCGGCGGCCGCGGGCGCCCGCGACGCGGCCGAATCCCACGGGCAGGCAGCCGAGCGGGCGCGCCGCGCTCATACGCGCCTCGCCGCCTTCGAGCGTCGACTCTCCGGCAGTGCCGAGGCGCGCCTTGCCTCGCTCAGGAGCGAGCGCACCGGAGTCGAGGCCGCTCTTGCGGACGCGACCGGAGGGCAGGAGGGCGCCAACAGGCGCCTCGTGGCACTCGGGGCCGCGCGCGAGCGGCTGGGCCTGCGCCGCGAGTCGGCGGCAGCGCTCGTCGACACGCTGTCGCGGGAGCTCGACGAGGCCCGCGCGCTCGAGCGCCGCGGCGGGCCGACCCCGGCCGAGCTCGAGCAGCGGGCGAACGAGGTGGCCCAGGCCGCCCGGGCTGCGGCCAGCGAGCGTGACGACGTTGCGGAGCGCGCGCGCTCGGCCCGCGAGCGGCTGCAGGCGCTGGAGCTTGCGGTTGCCGCCCGCGAAGGCATTCCGCCCGCGGCGAGCGCCCTTGCCGCCGCCGGCGAGACGCTCGCCCTCTCGGCACTCGAGGCCGAGCCGGGAGCGGAGCGGGCGATCGCCGCCGCCCTCGCCTGGCGCGCCTCCGCAGTGCTCGCGGCCGATGCGAAGCGCGGGCTCGACCTGCTCGAGCGGGCGCGCTCCGAGGGGCTCGGCAGCCTCACCGTCGTCGTCGACCGCCAGGGGGGCCCTGCCGCTTCTGCACCCGTACCGGATGCCCGGCCGCTGCGCGAGCTCGCGGCCGGCGATCCGGCCGCCCTGCGCCTGCTCGAGGACGTCTGGCTCGTGCCCGTCGAGCGCCTGCTCGACGCCACCCACGGCACCGTGATCACCGTCGAGGGGCACGGGTATGACGCCGCCCGCGGCGAGCTCTGGTTCGCCGGAGAGACCGCGGAGGCCGTGCTGCTCGAGATGGACGCGCGCTGCCGCGCTCTTGCCGACGAGGCCGACGAGCTCACTGCCCGGGCCGCCACCGCGGCGCAGGCAGCCGACGAGGCCGCTGCTGCTGCCGCCGTGGCGGAGGAGGCCTACGCCGCCGTCGCCCATCTTCGCGAGCGCAACGTCGATCCGGCCGCCCTGGGCCGCCTCGTCGCGCTCGCCACGGACGCCGAGGACGCCGCCCGGCGCGCCGGGGACGTCGCGCGGCGCCTCGAGGAGCCGCTCGCGGCCCGGCTCGCCGTCGGCTCGCAGCAGGCGGGCGAGCTCGGCGCCGAGCTGCGGCGCCTCTCCGGGCTCGAGGGTGAGGCGGCACGAGAGGCCGCCGAGGCCGTCGCCCGGGCGCAGGCCGCCGAGGTCGTCGTCGCCCGGCTCGGAGGCAGCGTCGAGGAGCTCGCGCTCGAAGAGGCCGTCTCGCGTGAGCAGCTCGCCGCCGAGGCAGGGTCGCTGCTGGCGCTCGCCGAGCAGGCGGCTGCCGAGGCCCGCGCCGCCGCCGACCGCGCCCGTGCCGCCGATGCCGCCCTGCTCGAGCGGGTACCGCGCCGGTCGGCCCTTGACGTCGACATGCTCTCCCGGCTGCTCGAGGCGGTGGCGGGGCTCGGTGCAGGCCTGGAGCGTGCTGCCGGTCTGGCGTCCAGGCTCGAGGCTCCCGTGCGCGCACGCGTCGACGCAGGAGCCGAGCGCTCCGCCCGGCTGGGCGAGGAGTTGCGCCGGCTCGGCGCCGCGGAGGTCGAGGTGCGCCGCGACGCGGACGAGACGTCCGAGCGGGCGACGCTGATCCAGGTCGAGCTCGCCCGACTCGACGCGGAGGCCGAGGAGGCGCAGCGGCGCCTCGAGGAGGCGGCGGCGGACGAGCCCGCCGAGGGAGACGACCGCACAGAGCTGGCAGCACGTGCGGAGCGCCTCGACTCCCGCCGCGAGGCGCTCGGCAGGGTGAACCCCCTCGCGAAGGAGGAGTACGAGGAAGAGAAGGCGCGGCTCGAGGAGCTCTCCACGCAGCGGCTTGATCTCGAGAAGTCGCTCGCCGAGATCGAGAAGTTGCGTGACGAGCTGGCCGTCACCGTGCAGACGCGCTTCGCCGAGACGTTCGCGGCCGTTGCCCGCAACTTCGAGGAGGTGGCGACCACGCTTTTCCCCGGCGGTGAGGGCCGGCTGCGGCTCGTCGAGCCCTCGGAGGAAGACGAGGGCGAGTCCGAGCCGGGCGTCGAGATCGAGCTGCGGCCTGCGGGCAAGCGGATCACGCGCCTGACGCTGCTGTCCGGCGGCGAAAAGGCCCTCGGGGCGATCTCGTTCCTCTTCGCGCTGTTCCTCGCGAAGCCGTGCCCGTTCTACCTCCTCGACGAGGTCGAGGCCGCTCTCGACGACGCCAACGTGACGCGCTTCGTCGAGCTCCTGCGCCGCTACTCGGACCGGGCCCAGTTCATCGTGATCACGCACCAGAAGCGCACGATGGAGGCCGCGGACGTGCTCTACGGTGTCACGATGGGCGGCGACGGCATCTCCCAGGTCGTCTCGCGGCGGCTGCCGCAGCACGCACCGGCCGCCGTCTCCGCCTGAGACACGGGTAGCGTTGCACAGTGTCGCGAACCTGGTCAGAGCTGTTCGGTGACGAGCCGACCGCGGCGGACGAGCCCGAGCGAACGGGCTTCTTCGGCCGGCTCAAGGACTCGCTCGCGAAGAGCCGCCGCGCCCTGACCGCGGAGATCGTCGCCGGCACCTTCGACGCGGGAGACGAGGAAGCGTGGGAGCGGTTGGAGGAGGCGTTGATCCACGGAGACGTGGGTGTGCGCGCCACGGCCGAGCTCGTGCAGCGCCTTGAGGCGCGCGGCGAGCTGGGCGACCTCGGCGAGGCCCTCGCCGAGGAGATCGAGGCGCTCTTCGGCGCTGCGCCGACGCTTGCGCTCGCTGCGAAGCCCGCGGTGATCCTCGTCGTCGGCGTCAACGGCACGGGAAAGACGACGACGGTCGGCAAGCTCGCGCAGAAGCTCAGGGAGCACGGCCGCAGCGTCCTCGTCGGCGCCGGCGACACGTTCAGGGCCGCGGCCGAGGAGCAGCTCGAGATCTGGGCGGCGCGAGCCGGGGCCGATTTCATTGGCGCACCGGCCGGCGGTGACCCCGCCGCAGTCGCGTTCGACGCCGTCGAGGCCGGACGCGCCCGGGGGCGCGACGTGGTCATCGTCGACACGGCGGGCCGCCTCCACACACAGACGAACCTGATGGAGGAGCTCGCCAAGGTTCGTCGCGTGATCGAGGGGAGGATCGAGGGCGCTCCGCACGAGACGCTGCTCGTCGTCGACGCGACGACGGGACAGAACGGGCTCCAGCAGGCGCGGCTCTTCGGCGAGGCCGCGGGCGTCACCGGCGTAGCGCTGACGAAGCTTGACGGTTCCGCCAAGGGCGGCGTCGCGGTCGCGATCGCCTACGAGCTCGGCCTTCCGGTCAAGCTCGTCGGCGTGGGGGAGGGCCTCGACGACCTGCGGCCGTTCGACCCGCGCGAGTTCGCCCGTGCGCTCGTCTCCGGCTGATCCAGACGGGAGCTGGTGGTCGTCCTTCCGAGGTCGTACCCTTGGAATCGACGTCCTCCCCGACAGGAGCGAGAGGCCGATGGCTGTGATCCTGTTCATGCGAGTTCCGGAGCTGACCCCGGAGCGGTACGGAAGCGTGGTCGCCCACCTCGAGTTGGACGCCAACCCGCCCGCGGGGATGATCCTCCACGTCGCCTCCGAGGCCGTGGGGGCCGTCAACGTGTTCGAGGTCTGGCAGACGCCGGAGGCGGCCGAGAGCTACATCGAGCGGCGCCTCCATCCTGCGCTCTCGTCCAGCGGCGTCGAGGCAACGCTCTCGTACCGGCTCGAGCCGATGCGCAACCTCTTCGCGCCCGAGATGGACGTGATCGGGCGGCTCGGCTCCACCGCACTGCCGGGTGGGACGACCCTGCGCACACGCGCGTCCTGACAGGCATGTCTTGGGCCGGTGCCTGAGGCGCCGGCCCGCCCGTACACTTCCGCTCGTGTTCGACGCGCTCTCAGACCGGCTCCAGGCGACCCTGGGCGACCTCGGTCGCGCCAGGCGGCTGGACGAGGACGCCGTCAACAAGGCCATGCGCGAGATCCGGCTCGCACTGCTCGAGGCCGACGTCAACTTCCAGGTCGTCAAGGACTTCGTCGCCTCTGTCAAGGCCGACGCGCTCGGCGAGGACATCCTCAAGGGCCTGAACCCCGGCCAGCAGGTCGTCAAGCTCGTCCACGACAGGCTCACCGAGCTGATGGGGACGGGCGACTCGCAGCTCGCCTTCGGCCGTCCGCCGACCGTGATCCTGATGACGGGCCTGCAGGGCTCGGGCAAGACGACGAACTCGGCCAAGCTGGCCCTCCACCTGCGCCGCCAGGGCAAGAGCCCGGGCCTCGTGGCGGCAGACCTGCAGCGGCCGGCGGCGATCGACCAGCTAGAGCAGCTCGGCAAGCAGATTTCGATCCCGGTCTACCGCACCGACACACAGGATCCGGTGCGTGCGGCCCGCGAGGGCCTCGAGCGTGCGAAGGCGGACGGCCTCGACGTGGTCATCGTCGACACCGCGGGCCGCCTCAACGTCGACGAGGCGCTGATGGACGAGCTCGCGCGTGTGCGCGACGCGGTCAAGCCGCTCAACATCCTGCTCGTCCTCGACGCGATGACGGGTCAGGAGGCGGTGAACGTCGCCCAGGCGTTCCAGGAGCGGATCGCGTTCGACGGCGTCGTGCTCACGAAGCTCGACGGAGACGCCCGCGGCGGTGCTGCGCTCTCCGTCAAGGCGATCACCGGCAAGCCCGTCAAGTTCGCCTCGGTCGGCGAGAAGCTCGACCAGCTGGAGGTCTTCCACCCTGACCGGATGGCGTCGCGCATCCTCGGCATGGGCGACGTCCTGACGCTGATCGAGAAGGCCGAGGCGGTCGTTGCCGAGGACGAGCAGGCGGAGATGGAGCGCCGCATGCGCTCCGGCGAGTTCACGTTCGACGACTTCCTCCAGAGCTACCGGATGCTGCGCCGCATGGGCCCTGTCAAAGGTGTCCTCAAGCTCCTGCCCGGCGTCGGCCAGCAGCTCGACGGGCTCGACATCGACGAGAGGCAGATGGCGCGGGTCGAGGCGATCGTGCTCTCGATGACGCCCACCGAGCGCCGCATCCCACACGTGATCAACGGGCCGCGACGCCGGCGGATCGCGGCCGGCAGCGGCACCTCGATCGACGAGGTCAACAAGCTCCTCGCCGCCCGCAAGCAGATGCAGAAGATGATGAAGCAGTTCGGCAAGGGGAAGATGCCGACGCTGCCGCCGGAGCTGACGGGCGGCGGAGGCGGCAAGCGGCGTCGATGATCGGCACAATCCGGGTCCCACCGAAACCGCACGAAGGAGAAGAATGGCTGTTCGCATGAGATTGACACGGATCGGCTCGAAGAAGAACCCGATCTACCGTGTCGTGGTCGCCGACTCGCGCTCGCCGCGCGACGGCCGCTTCATCGAGATCATAGGGCGCTACAACCCGCAGACCCATCCGTCCACGATCGAACTGGACGAGGACAAGGTCAAGGACTGGCTCTCCAAGGGTGCCCAGCCGAGCGACCCGGTCGTGAAGCTGATCAAGGCCGCGGGCATCACCGTCTAGTCGCGTGGCCGAGCTTCTCGCCTGGATCGCCGAGCACCTGGTCGACGACCCCTCCGCGGTCAGCGTGGAGACGGTCGAGCGGGACGACGCCACCGTGCTCCGGCTGCACGTCGCGCCCGACGACGTCGGCAAGGTGATCGGCCGTCAGGGCCGGATCGCCCGCGCGTTGCGCACGCTCGTGAGGGCGAGCGGCGCCCGTGAGGACCGGCGTGTCGTGCTGGAGATCGCCGACTGAGCGCCGATGCGCTCGTGCCGGTCGGCCGGGTCGGCCGGCCGCACGGCCTGGACGGGGCCTTCGTCGTCGAACGGGGCAGCGACGACCCGGCCCGTTACGCCGTCGGCGCCACCCTTCTCGTCAACGGCGTCCCTGCGAAGATCACCCTCTCGCGTCGCGTGGGGCGCGGCCGGCACGCGATCCGCCTCGACCGCCAGGTCGAGCGCGGCGATGAGCTGACGGTTCCACGGAGTGAGCTGCCGGCGCTGCCGGAGGGCGAGTTCTACACGTTCGAGCTCATCGGGCTGCGCGTCGAGGAGGAGGGGGGACGCGAGATCGGCGTCGTCCGCGACGTGCTCCCCGGCCCGGCGAACGACAACCTCGAGCTCGAAGACGGCAGGCTCGTGCCGATGATCGAGGATGCGATCCTGTCCATCGACCCGGCGGGCGGGAGAGTGCTTCTCAACCCGGGCTTCACCGAGTGACCGTTACCCTGCGGCGATGCGCGTCGACGTCTTCACCCAGGTTCCGCACGCATTCGGCTGGCTCACCGAGCAGAAGCCGCTCGCGACGGTGCTGGGGACGGAGCTCGAGCTGCGCCTCTTCAACTACCGCGACACGACGCCGCTGCGCGCGGGCCAGGTCGACGACGCGCCCTACGGCGGTGGAGCGGGCATGGTGCTGCGCGTCGACGTCGTCGCGGCGGCGCTCGACGGCGCCTACGGCGGCGCTCCACCCGCCCGCGTGATCGCGCTCACCCCGCAGGGCCGCCAGCTCGACCAGGGCCTCGTCGAGGAGCTCGCCACGGAGCCCTCGCTCGCCATCCTCTCGTCCCGCTTCGAGGGTTTCGATGCCCGGATCGTGGATCACCTCTGCAGCGACGCGGTCTCGATCGGCCCGTACGTCCTCTCCGGCGGCGAGCTGCCGGCGATGGTGCTGCTCGACGCCGTCGCGCGCCGCCTGCCGGGCGCGCTCGCCGACGGCTCCGGCGAGCACGAGAGCTTCAGCGCAGCGCTCGACGGCGGCATCGAGTATCCGCACTTCACCCGGCCGGCGGAGTTCCGCGGTTGGGAGGTTCCCGACGTCCTCCTCTCCGGGAACCACGCCCGGATCGAGGAGTGGCGCGCGGAGCAGAGTCGCGTGCGGAGCATCGCGTGAGCGGGTACGACGATCGCTCCGAGGTCGGCGAAGGCTCGCAGCCGCACGATCCGCCGGCGGCGACGCCGCCATGGTCGCCGCCGGCTCCTCCGACCGCTCCGGCGGCCGTCTCGGTCCCGCCCGCAGCCACGGAGCAGCCCGGAGACACCGGAAGCTGGGTCACACCTCCCGCCCCGGCCGACGGTCATGCGGCCGAGGACAGCTGGCCCTCCCAGACGGCCGACCCGCCCGGCGGCGACGTCGCCGCTCCTGCCGCGGCTGCGTCTCACGCTGCCCACCCCGACGACCACCCGCCGCACGGGCAGTCGCGGAATCCGGTCGACCGGCTCACCCGCGGCCTGCCGCATCCGCTGCGGGTGACGATCGACTGGATCGTGACGATCGTCGGAGCGATCGCGATCGTCCTGCTCGTGAAGGCGTTCGTGGTCAACCCGTACCGGATCCCGTCGTCGTCGATGGAGCCCACGCTTCACTGCGCCCGGCCCGAGGTCGGCTGCGAGGCGCGCTACTCCGACCGCGTGCTCGCGAACCGCTTCCTCTACCACCTGCGCGACCCGCGGCGCGGTGAGATCATCGTCTTCAAGACGCCGCCCGAGGCGCAGATCAAGTGCGGCGCCGGCGGGACGTTCGTCAAGCGCCTGATCGGCCTCCCGGGCGACACCGTGGAGCTCAAGCTTCGTGGCGGCGACGGCTACGTCTACATCAACGGGAAGCCGCTCAAAGAGCCCTACATCGAGAAGGCCCGGCGGGCGGCGGTGCAGACCTTCGGCCCTGTCAAGGTGAAGCCGGGGAACTACTTCATGATGGGCGACAACCGGTCCCAGTCGTGCGACTCGCGCATGTGGGGCACCGTCCCGCGCGCGAACCTGATCGGAAAGGTCTTTGCAACCTACTGGCCGCCGAACCGCGTCAGCCTGCACTGAGCTGGTGGTGACCGGCTTACAGCCGGTCGCCAGGGTTCCATCCGAGGCGGGACGTTGCGCCCGCCGGGCTCTCGCATGTCAGCTACACTCCGCACCCGGCCGACGGTCGATCCTTTCCCATGAGCACCATCATCCAGAGCATCGAGCGGGCGCAGTTGCGCGAGGTCCCGGTCTTCAAGGCCGGTGACACCGTGCGCGTGCACTTCAAGGTGATCGAGGGCAGCCGCCAGCGCGTGCAGGTCTTCGAGGGCGTCGTGCTCAAGCGGCAGGGCTCCGGGGCGCGCGAGACGTTCACGGTGCGCAAGCAGTCGTTCGGCGTCGGCGTCGAGCGCACGTTCCCGCTCCACTCGCCCAAGATCGAGAAGCTCGAGGTCGCCATGATCGGCGACGTGAACCGGGCCAAGCTGTACTACCTCCGCGGTCGCGTCGGCAAGAAGGCGCGCATCCGCGAGCTGCGCCAGTCGTAACCGGGCGCCGCTCGCTCGGATAGCGTGGCCTCATGCGTCGCGCCTGGCTCGCGTTCCCGGTCGTCGGCGTGCTGCTGCTCGCGGGCTGCGGCTCGGAAGCGCCGCGACAGGCGGATGCCAGGCGGGCGGTGCAGGACGCTCTTCCGGCCGCGGAGTACGACGTCGCCCGCACGCGTTGCACGGGCAACCCGGCGCCGTGGTTCGTCGAGCGCGAGACTGACGTCTTCGTGTGCGCCGCGAAGCGCCGCGACGGCGGCTGCGACTGGTACTCGGCGACGCTCGCGAACGCGGGCTGGGAGGTGAAGGTCGACCGGCGGCATGCCGGCTGCATCCTCCCGTTCTGACGGCGGCCGCCGTCACGAAGCCGGCACGAAGACGTGACGAAGGCGTTCCGGGCCGGCCGATATCCTCGGCTCATGGGATCTCCGACAGGCCAGCGCCTCCTCCGGTTCGACCGCCGGCTCGGCGTGCGCTTCGTGGCCGGTGCCGACGAGGCGGGCAGGGGGTCGCTCGCCGGGCCGCTGGTCGTCGCGGGCGTCCTCTTCGACTATGCGGCCCTGCACGGCCATCGCACGAGGCCGCTCGCCCTCCTCAACGACTCCAAGCAGGTGGAGACCGAGTTGCGAGAGCGGCTCCTGCGAGTGGTGCTCGACGTCGCCGCCGGCGTGTCCGTGCGCGTGATCCCGGCGTGCGACATCGACCGTGACGGGCTCCACGTGTCCAACCTCCGTGGGCTGCGCGACGTGCTCGGCGACCTCTCCCCGCGGGCCGAGGCATGCCTCGTCGACGGCTTCCGCCTCGGGCCGCTCGCGCCTCCGCACAGGGCTCTCGTCGACGGCGACACCAGGAGCGCCGCGATCGCGGCCGCGTCGATCGTCGCGAAGGTCACCCGCGACCGGATCATGCGCCGCCTCGACGCCCTGCACCCGCGCTACGGGTTCTCGCGGCACGTGGGCTACATCACCCCCGCGCACTCCGCCGCGGTGCGCGCCCACGGCCCGTGCGACCAGCACCGGCTCTCCTACGCCGCCAAGTGCTACGGCGTCGAGGCTGAGCTCGGGGCCGCGGTGGCGTGAACCGCGGCGAGCGCCTCGCGCTCTGGCACTACCGCCTGCGTGGCTACCGCATCCTCGGGACGAACGTCCGCGCCGGCCGCAACGAGATCGACCTGATCGTCCGCCGTGGCAGCGACCTCACCTTCGTGGAGGTGAAGCTGCGTGCAGGCAGCGGCTTCGGCGGAGCCGTCGGGGCGGTCGACCGCGAGAAGCGGCGTCGCATCCGCCAGGCCGCGCGCATCTGGCTGTCCCGGAATCCCCAGCCGCCGCACATGCGGATCGGGTTCGAGATCGTGGCGGTCGAGGCAGGCCGGCTCACGCGGATCGCCGCGTCCCTCGACGACGGCTGGTGAGCGGGGGAGGCCCTTAACGCGAGAACAACAGAAGCATGCTTCTACTATCGCGCCCCCTTGGTACGCTTCGGTCAGCCGGGGGGCAGTATCCCCCAACGGGCGATTCCGTCAGTACGGTGGGGCCGGATGCCTCATCCGGGATCGTCGGCCCTCTCCCCGTCGACCCCTTCTCGACGAGGGCGGGAGAAACCTCCGGCTGACAGCACCATCGTCAGCCGGAAAGGACTCATCAGATGACAACGCGCTTCCGCACCTGGGTGCTCATCGCCGGGCTGAGCGGGCTCTTCGTCACGCTCGGCGCCTTCGTGGGCGGCACAGCAGGGCTCCTGCTGTTCCTCCTCCTCGCCGTCGGCTTCAACTTCGTCATGTACTGGTTCTCCGATCGGATCGCGCTGAAGGTGAGCAGGGCACGGCCGCTCGAGCGCTCCGAGGCGCCCACCGTCCACGCGGACGTGGAGGGCCTCTCGCTGCGGGCAGGCCTGCCGGTGCCGCGGCTCTACCTGATCGCGTCGGAGCAGCCGAACGCGTTCGCGACCGGGCGCAGCCCGAACACCGCCGCCGTGGCCGTCACCGAGGGGTTGATCCGGAGCCTGCCGCGTGAGCAGGTCAGGGGCGTGCTCGCCCACGAGCTCGCGCACGTGAAGAACCGGGACGTGCTCGTGACCACGGTCGCGGCGATGATCGGCGCGGCGATCGCGGCCGTCGCGAACTTCCTCCAGTTCAGCTGGCTCTTCGGCGGCGGCGGCGATGAGGAGGAGAGCCCGCTCGGGCTCGTCGGGACGCTCGCAGCCATCCTGGTCGCGCCGGTCGCGGCGATGATCCTGCAGCTCGCGGTGTCGCGCCAGCGGGAGTACCTCGCCGACGCCACCGCCGCCGAGCTGCTCGGCGAGGGCCGCCCGCTCGCGGACGCGCTCGAGTCACTCCAGCACGGCGTCGAAGCGGTGCCGATGGCGGTCAACCCTGCCACGGCGTCGCTCTACATCGCGAGCCCGCTCTCCGGGGCCGGCATGGCGTCGCTCTTCTCGACGCATCCGCCGATCCCGGAGAGGGTGGCGCGGTTGCGGGCGCTCGACGGCGGCGCGTAGGACCGGCCGCGGGGGCGTCGAATGACGCTCCTATGGCCGCGACCCAGGAGGCGCTCTACCAGGCGCACGATCTCGAGCTGTCGTGGTCGGAGAGCACGCTGCCCGAGCGCGAGCGCACCAAGCACGTGCACCGGCTGCACCCGTATCTGGGCAAGTTCGTCCCGCAGCTCGTGGAGGTGTTGCTCGACCGGCACGTTCCCGCGGGAGGCCGCGTGCTCGACCCGTTCGCAGGCTCCGGCACGACGCTGGTGCAGGCGCTGGAGTCGGGCTACGACGCGACCGGGGTGGAGGTCGCCGGCTTCAACGCGCTGCTCGTCCGTGTCAAGACGCGCCCCTACAACCTCGACGCGCTGCGGCGCGACCTGCTCTGGGCCCACGCGCAGGCGGAGGCGTTCGAGCCGCGCGGCCGCTATCCGCGCGAGGCCTCGCAGTACGTGCGCGCCTGGTACGCCCCGGCGGCGGCCGAGGAGCTGCTCCACTTCCGCTCGCTCGTCGAGCAGGTCGGCTCGGCGGACGTGCTCCGGGTCGTGCTGGCGCGCTCGGCGCGCTCGGCGCGGAGGACGGCCCACTTCGACCTCGACTTTCCGCGCGCACCGCAGCTCGAGCCGTACTGGTGCTTCAAGCACCGCCGCGAGTGCAGGCCGGTTGACGGGGCCAGGAGGTTCCTGCTCCGCTACACGCTCGACACGCTCGACCGGATCGAGTCCTTCGCGGCCGTCCGGGCCGAGGGACACGTCGCGCGCGTTCTGCACGGCGACGCACGCACTGTCGACCTCGGCGGCCCGTTCGACGGCGTCATCACCTCTCCGCCGTATCCCGGCCTGATCGACTACCACGAGCAGCACCGCTACGCCTACGAGCTCCTCGGGGTCGACGAGCGCCGCGACCTCGAGCTCGGGCGCCCGGCGCGCGGCACCGGCCGGGTCGCGATCGAGGAGTACGTCGACGGGATCTCCGACGTGCTCGCCAACGCGCGGCGCTCGCTCGTGCTCGGTGGCCGGATCTGCATCGTCGTCAACGACCGGCGCGACCTCTATCCCGAGATCCTCGCGCGCGCAGGGCTGCGCCTCGTCGACCGCCACGAGCGGCACGTCAACCGGCGCACGGGCCGGCGGGCGGGCGAGTACTACGAGTCGATTCTCGTCGCCGTCGCCGGCTGAGCCCGGCACAGTCTCGCCACAGAGACGGCACCCGTCGGTAGGGGTTTCCACCGTACGGTCGATGGCGTGCTTGCACGTGCTCTCACCTCTGCCGTCGTCGGCCTCGAGCCGCGCCGCGTGGAGGTCGAGGCGCACCTCGTCACCGCCGACCTGCCGGCCTTCTCGATCGTCGGCCTTGCCGACCGTGCCTGCCAGGAGGCGAAGCACCGGGTCCACAGCGGCATCGTCAACGCCCTGCTCTCCTGGCCGGGCAAGTGCCGCATCACGGTCAACCTCGCGCCCGCCGCGCTGCGCAAGGAGGGGTCGGGCTTCGACCTGCCGATCGCCCTCGCGGTGCTCGCGGGCAACAACCAGCTCCCACCCGAGCGGCTGCTCCAGCACGCGTGCGTCGGCGAGCTCTCGCTCGACGGCCGCGTGCGGCCGGTCGCCGGCACGATCGCCGTCGCCGAGGGCGCCCGCCGGGCAGGCTTGACCCGGCTCCTCTGCGCGGCGGAGTCGGCTCCCGAGGCGGCGCTGGCAGGTATCGGCGCGGTGCCGGTGCATCACCTCGCCCAGGCCGTCGCCTACCTGCGGGGAGAGGAGGACATTCCCTTCGCGGCTCCACCGGGAAGCGACGAGCTGGAGGAGCCCTTCCTTCCCGACCTGGCCGATGTCCGCGGGCAGGAGCGCGGCCGCCGTGCGCTCGAGATCGCAGCCGCAGGGGAGCACAACCTCCTCCTCGCCGGGCCGCCGGGCACGGGCAAGACACTGCTCGCCCGGCGCCTGCCGGGGATCCTACCGCCGCTGACGCGGGACGAGGCCCTGGAGGTGACGCGCATTCACTCGGTCGCCGGGACGCTGCCCAGCGGCCGCCCGATCCTCCTCGCGCCGCCATTTCGGGCCCCGCACCACGGCGCCTCCGCCGCCGCGATCGTCGGAGGAGGAGCGGCGCCGCGGCCGGGCGAGGCGAGCCTCGCGCACCGCGGCGTGCTGCTGCTCGACGAGTTGCCCGAGTTCCCGCGGCCGGTGCTCGAGTCGCTGCGGCAGCCGCTCGAGGACGGCGTCGTCTCGGTGGCGCGGGTTGGCGGCCACGCGCTGTTCCCGGCCCGGTTCCGGCTCGTGGCCACCATGAACCTCTGCCCATGCGGTGGGCGGGGCGATCCGGCGGCCGAGTGCGGGTGCAGCCCGCAGCGGGTGGCCGCCTATCGCGAGAAGGTCTCGCGCGCGCTGCTCGACCGGTTCGACCTCGTGATCGCGATGCCCCGGCCGCGGGCCGAGGAGCTGGCGGCGCCGCCGGGCGAGCCCTCGGCCACGGTTCGGGTGCGCGTTCTGGCGGCGCGGGAGCGCCTGCGCGACGGGGACGTCCTGCGCCGCACGGAGGCGGCCTCCGCGCTGCTCGACCGCGCGGTCGAGCGGGTGCCACTCTCGGGGCGGGGACGCGCCCGGGTCGCGCGTGTCGCCCGCACCGTCGCGGCGCTCGCCGCGGCCGATGTCGTGCTGCCGGAGCACCTGGCCGAGGCTCTCTCGTACCGTGCCCCCGTGGCCGTGGGAGCGGCGTGAGCATCCGCCGCGTGCGCCGGGTAGGGCCGGCGTATCCGCCGCTCCTGCGGGCCATCCCCGATCCGCCGCCCGTGCTCTGGCTGCGGGGAGGAGGCAATGCGGAGCTGCTCGCTCAGCCCTCGGTGGCCGTCGTCGGGGCGCGGGCGTGCTCGTCGTACGGACGTTCGGTGGCCCGCACGCTCGGCCGAGAGCTTGCCGCCGCCGGGCTCGTCGTCGTGAGCGGGCTCGCGCGCGGCATCGACGCCGAGGCGCACCGAGGAGCGCTCGACGCCGGCGGGCTCACCGTCGCCGTGCTGGGCTGCGGGATCGACCGTGACTACCCGGCCGCCCATCGTGAGCTCGCGAGCCGCATCGTCGAGAACGGCCTCGTCGTCTCCGAGTACGAGCCCGGTGTCGAGCCCGCTCCGTGGCGCTTCCCGGCCCGTAACAGGATCATCGCCGGCCTCTGTGCGGCGACGGTCGTTGTCGAGGCCCGCGAGCGCTCTGGTGCGCTGATCACCGCGGACTTCGCGCTCGAGGACGGAAGGGAGGTGATGGTCGTGCCGGGTGAGATCACCTCGGCCGTCTCGGCGGGCTCGAACGCGCTGCTGCGGCTCGGCGCGACCCCGGTGACCGCTGCCGCGGACGTTCTCGAGGCCTACGGGATCGAGCCGGGCTGCGAGCCCGTGGCTCCGCCCGAGGGGCTCGCCGGTGCCCTGCTCGAGCGGCTCGCCGAGGGCCCGGCCGGCATCGACGAGCTCGCTCGTACGTCCGGGATCGCGCCGGGCGAGGTCGCCGCCGCGCTGATCGAGCTCGAGCTCGCCGGACGCGTGAGCGAGGGCGACGGCGTCTACCGCGCGACGATCATGCGGTGAGCCGCTCGGAGGCGCTCCGAGGCGTGAGTACGATCCGCGGGTGCCCCACGACCTTCCCGGGCCGCAGCGTCGCTCCTGGCGGCGTCTGGCGGGCCTTGCAGCCGTTTTCGCGCTCTGCGCGGCCGGGGTGCCAGGCCCTGCCCCCGCCGAGGGCACGCCGGGCTCCTCCGTCGCGGTTGTAATCGTGCCGCCGTTCGAGCCGGAAGCGTATGCGGGCCGGGGGGCGGTGGGGCTGCTCGTCCCCGGGGCCGGGTCGACCGTGTCACGCGAGCGGGCGCTCGCATCGCTCGTCCGCGGCCGCGTCGTCTCGTCCCTGGTCGGCCTGGACGGCACGCCGATGCTTCGGCTCGCGACGAAGCCCGCCGCCACCACGATCTACGTCTCGCTGCCGCCGACGGGGTCACACCACAACGTCGTCCGCTACCCCGTCGCGATCGTCGGGCCGGGGTACCACGGCCTGCTCACCTCCGGGTCGACCAGGATCGACGGCCTGGTCTCGCTCGCGGACGTCGCGCCCACGGCGAAGGCGCTTGCAGCCGGGACGCCGCCGCGGATCAGGGCCCGTGCCGACGCCGACGCGGCAGCGACGCTGGCGCGGCTCGACCTGCGCCTGGCACGCGCCCACGACGCGCGCACGGGGGCGACGCTCGTCCTCGTCGGGTGGCTCGTCTTCTTTGCCTCCGTCGGCATCCTCGGCCGGGTGGCAGTTGCCGGCCGCTCCGCCGTGCTGGCAGGACCGGTGGCACTGACGACCGCGCTCCTGCTCCGGGCCGTCGGCATCGACGAGCCTGGCACGGTCGTCGTCGTGCTCTCGCTCGTCACGGGCGGCGCGTCCGTCCTGCTCGCCCTGCGGCGCGAGGTGCTCGTGCCCGCAGTGGCCGGCTTCCTCGCCGCGTTCCTCGTCGTCCTGGCCGCCTGGCCGGAGGTCAATGCGCTCTCGGCGATCGGGCCGCACCCCGACGGCGGCGGCCGGTTCTACGGCGTCACGAACCAGGTCGAGACCCTCCTGCTCGCGCCGTCGCTCGCCGCGGGCGCTGCGGCGGGCGTCGCCGGCGCCGCCGCGATCGGCCTCCTGCTCCTCGTCGTCGTGGGGTGGAGCCGTGCCGGGGCGGACGGGGGAGGGCTGCTGGTCGTCGCCGCGGCGTGGGCCGTGCTGCTGGCCGGCCTCGCGCGTGTCCGGCTCACCCCTGCGAGGATCGCACTCGGAGCAGCCGGGGTCGTGGCCGTCGGCCTCGCGATCGTCGGTGCCGACGTCCTGCTCGGCGGCTC